>OJRD01000019.1_pt1 | contig 166090 bp, 168 predicted proteins | sample 1599051 | NCBI WGS metagenome assembly OJRD01 (sample SAMN03922523, study PRJEB24848) | human gut metagenome | isolation source: stool sample | host: Homo sapiens | place: Germany | collected 2010-02 | reverse complement strand
GTTCATTGAACCGCCCGCCGTAATCTTATTTAATATTATTCTTACTCAAACTTGCTTTCAGTCCTCTTGCCAAATCGTGGCGTCCGCTCTTTTCATATATAGCAGTCATTGATTCCAAAAACTTCAAGTTATCAATATTAGGATTGCTCTGGTTTACCGGTGCTGTATTAACAGGAGTTGTATTTTTTCTTACCGCCGGCTTTACTGCTGTCTGTGCTGCTGCAGGTCTTTGCGGCTGACTCATTGTTTGTACATTGTTGACGGAAGCAGGATTTACATAGCTTCTCAATCTCTCGTTATGAATAGGTGCTTCCTGTTCATATGGATTTCTGTTTTCTCTCTGGTAAGCGTTAATACCGTAGTTTACAGTAGTGAAAGGTTTTTCTACATTTACATAAGAGCTTCCAATTGGCTGTGCTCCTTTGTACATTTCAATTTCTCTGTCATTAAGACTCTGGCTTAGCCCGATTTTCATTTCCGGTTCTTTACGTTTGAACAATCTTATAACGGCAAATGCTAATAATCCAACCAGACCGAATGAGAATACTTTGTTTGCTGTATCAGATACTGCATCCTGATCTACAGAATCTTTTATACCTTCTACTGCCGAAGAATTTTTAAGCCTGTTGAAAAGTGTTGAAGTTTTTTCTGCTGACATATCTTCTTTATAGATAGGTGCGTAGCTTTCAACAGGGTTGCTAAGTTTAAGATTTTGAGTTTTAGCAGGTATAACCGGTGCTAGAGAATCAAATGAAACCGATGCAGAGGCTGCATTTTCTGCCTGAAAGAAAATACTGATACCGTTGCCTTGAGGTTCAACCATTACAGTATCTACATTTGAAACGTTGTTATAAACTGTATTAAGAGTTTTTGATGCTCTAATGTCTTTCATATTCAATGTAATCTGATTTGGTGCTTTTACTGTTTTTTTAACATCTACTGCTTTATCTGATACAAGCACAATATTATATGTATCCTTTACAGGAACAATTTCAATAGACTGTAGTACGTTATCTTCTGCACATACAGATAACATAGATAAAAACATTCCTAAAAATAACAACGTTCTCTTCATAATTAATATACTCTCTCTCCCTTGATAACAGTGTACAAGATTGGCATGCCCATGCCATCAATCAAGAGGTTAAATTTGAGGAGATAATAAATAGACCATATGGTCTAGATTAATTCTAAAGTGTAAAATCAAACAACTCTTTAATTTCAATATCCAGAGCATCTGCGATTTTTATAACAGTATTAATTGTGACATTAGCCTGTCCTCGTTCTATTTGTCCAATATAGTTAAAATTCATATCTGTCATTTCTGCAAGTCTGATTTGTGAAATTTTTTTTGATTTTCTTATATATGCTAGTTTTGCTCCGATACGTTTAACAGCATTCAAATTTTTATTTGACATAATAATCCTATTATATGCGTCAATTTGAGGATTATCTAATAGCCATTAGCATAGAAATAATGGCTGACAACTATTAAAATTTGTAAATATTTAGAATATATCTATTGCATACAAAAGTATAAAATGATACTATTTCCATGTAAATTAAGTCATTACAATCAATAACAAATCCTGCAGCAAGTTGTTATAGTGCTGCTAAGGAGAGTAGTACTTTTAGGCAACAGTGCAGATTTATCCGGCTATATGGATGTAGCCGGTTTTATTTTGTGCTGGCAGCAATGAAATCTGTAAAATCAAAAACCCTGTATTTGCCTGCTGAGAACAGATTTAAGGCTATTTCACATCCGATGCAGGATGTCAAAACGGTTTTTGTGCCGGTTTTGACAATATTATTATGTTTATTTTTGAAGATTTTGTACATTATTCCATATTCATTAAGTTTGGATATTCCATTAAGCCCGCAGCAGCTGTCAAAGTTTTCCATTTCAACGTATTCAAGGTTGTTAGTATTATTTAAAATCCATTTGATATCTTGAAAATTATCAATGTTGCAAGGCTTGTGAAAAGTCACTTTGACAGGCTTTTTTAAAGAAAGTTTGAGTTCATTTTCTTTAATATATTCAAATATGTTTTTTACATTTAAGCCTTCAATATTGTAACCTTTAATAGTTTTTTCGCAGCTTGCACAGGTTGTTACAATATCTTTAATATCATATTTTTCGATAATTTTGATAAAGCTTTCTTTATAACTTAGATATGAGTCGATATCTCCGCGGACATAAAGCGGAATACCGCAGCATTTAAAGTGAGGCGTAATCACTTCTATACCGCAGGCATTAAGCAGTGTAACCACGGATTTATTACCTTTAACCTCTCCGCCGCAGCCGCCAAAATATATTACTTTTTTATCAAAAGTTTTACCCTTTATATTTTTAGTAAACATACCCATAAGATTAACTCCTAATCCGAAGATTAATCTTTTTTGTACAAAAGATATAACTTTTTCAAACGGGTGTTTTTTAAAATACTCTGCTTTTGCAGCCGTTATAATTTCCACAGCGTCAATTCCGCTCGGGCAGAATTTTGTGCATGCACCGCATTTCAAGCATAAATCAAGGTATCGGTTCAATTTTTTTGACATTTTAAGCTCGCCTTTGATAAGCCCTTTGAGCATAATAAAAAGACCGCGTGATACAGTGCAGTCATTTCCTGTAATTTTATAAATAGGACAAACTGATTGGCAGAGTCCGCATTTAGAACAGGAGTGAATTTCTTCTTTATATCCGGCCAGCTTTTTCATAATAATTATTTTAAGTCAAAAATTTTTTGTAGTAAAATATGGTTAAAGTGTAGAAATATAGGAGTATGAAAGATGCCGGCAGCTATTCAACAATCACAAATGGAATCAGACAGGCTTTCTGCAATTAAGACAATAGACTCTGAAATTAGAGCAATTGAAGAACTGAAAAAATCTCTTGATGCAGAAAGTCTTACAAAGGCTCTTGATTTTATGCAGAATTCAACCGGCAGAATTATTATTACCGGTATGGGCAAGTCCGGCCACATCGGTAAAAAAATAGCTGCATCACTTGCATCAACCGGTACACCTTCATTTTTTGTCCATCCTGCGGAAGCAAGCCACGGTGATTTGGGTATGATTACCGATGACGATGTAGTTATTGCGATTTCCAACAGCGGCGAGTCAAGAGAACTGATTGATATTTTGAACTATTGCAAGCGTTTCGGGATAAAACTAATTGCGATTACTAAAAATCAGGATAGTTCACTAGGAAAAGCCGGCGATGTGGTTCTATTACTTCCTAATAATGGAGAAGCCTGCCCGCTGGGACTTGCACCTACAAGCTCAACCACTGCAACTCTTGTATTGGGAGATATTCTTACAATTAGAATGATTGAGAGAAAAGGGTTCTCAAAAGAAGACTTTAATGACAGACATCCGGGAGGAAAGCTTGGTTCTATTCTTAAGCGGGTTTCTGACTTAATGCACACAGGTCAGGATATGCCTTTATTGGATGAAAATGCTAATATGCAGGCTGTTCTGCTGGAAATGACTTCGAAACGTCTTGGCTGTGTTGGTTTTGTTAACAGCGCAGGAATTCTAACAGGAATTCTTACGGATGGTGATTTAAGAAGATGCCTGTCCGCACAGATACTTTCTGAAAAAGCTGCTGACTTGATGACAAGAAATCCAAAAACAATTGCTCCGGAAGCAATGACAGCCGAAGCATTGAAAATTATGCATGATAAAAAGATAACAAATCTGTTTGTTGTTGATAATCTCAAGCCTGTAGGTGTTATCCATATTCACGATTTGTTAAATAACGGAGTTGCTTAAGCTATGAATATTGATGCTGAAAAGAAATTTGCAGCAGGAATTTCAATTACATCAAATGCAGTTATAATATTTACTAAGCTTATCGCTGGTGTAATGTCTGGCAGTATAAGTATAATATCAGAAGCTATACATTCACTTTCTGACTTTCTTGCATCTGTATTAACATTTTTTGCTGTAACGCGCTCAGCTGAACCGGCTGATAAAGAGCATCCTTTCGGGCATGGAAAATATGAGGATATGTCTGGCTTTATTGAAGGCGGGCTTATTATATTTGCGGGATTATATATTATTTATGAAGCAGCTTCAAAACTTATTTTCGGATATCATGTAAAGGCAGAACCTACAATCGGGATTTATGTTATGGGTTTTGCAGTAGCGGCAAACTTTTTCGTAAGCAGATATCTTTTTATGGTTGCAAGAAAGGCTGACTCTGTTTCGCTTTATGCTGATGCAAAACATTTGAGTACAGATATTTTTTCTTCTCTCGGAGTTCTTGTAGGTCTTCTGTTAATTAAATTTACCGGATTGACAATATTAGACCCGATAATTGCACTCTTTGTCGCAATTATAATACTCAAGGCCGGATTTTCAATCTCTAAAGATACATTGAATAATCTTCTGGACGGCTCTATTCCTCATGAAGATATTGAGAAAATTGAAGAGATTATTAAAAAAAATAAAGTTATAAAAGGGTATAAAGACATAAAAGGCCGGAAGTCCGGACAATACAAAGATATAGAGCTGACACTCCTGTTTAATCCTGATATGAAGCTCTGCTGCTGCCATAATATTTGTGACCAGATAGAAAATGAAATTAAAGCTTCGCTGGGTAATGTTACAATTGTAACGCACGCAGAGCCCGAAGTACTTGTATAATTCAAAAAATGCGTTAAACTTATAATAGAGGTTCGTTTATGAGTTCAATATCTTCTATAGATACATCCATTTATTCCGGCATAATAGAGGATCTTTCCTCCTATACCCCGTCAAGGACTGCTCTGGACAGCAAAACTCCTGCCGTAACGCGCGAAGATAGCTCTACTGTTGATTTAAGTAACTATTATTCAAATATACGCCCAGAGGATTTGCTGGCGAACGCCGGTGAAAATGTTGCAAAATCTGCAGAAGATTTGGATAATGCTATGGTTTCAGCTATTGAAAACGGATATTCGGTAAATGATGCAGTGAATATCAAACTGGCTCAGCATGCATATGCTGCCAATTGTAAAGTTTTTAATATGATTGCTGATATGCAGACATCGACATTTGAACTAACTGTTTAGTGTATTAAGAAAAACATTTCATTATAGAAGCGGAGTATGCATACAATTATTATAAGCAGTATGAGTAAAAATATTGCCTGCGGTGATTTCCAATCAAAATATTCATGCGTATGATAAACTCTGTTCTGGTATGTTTCAATAAAATGTACCAGATAAAGTACATTGAAGATGACCATATAGTATGGATTATAGTCTATGTCAGAATTATACATTTTAGAAGTATATTTTTGTATTATTCTGAGCACTCTATATGAAAGTGCAATGTATATCAAGCACTGTAACACTGATAAAAGCATTAAATATGCTGCATGTTTATAAAAGAAAAATAAATAAAAACCGCCGTTGATAGCAAGCAAAAGAACAAGCCAGTTAAGCTTTATTCCATCTTTTTTCCCTTCGGTAAGGTGGTTTATGGCATTCCCATTTATGAAAAACCATATTGTAGAAAAAAATCCAAAAGTTAAGAGGTCAATTGCTATAAAAGGGCCAAGTTCTTTAAATTTAATATTAGGAAGTTCAGGCTCTTTGAATAATGCATTGCAGTTTGGACATTTTATCGCATTTACTTCAATTAAATTTCCGCAAAACGGACAATTAATTTCTTCACTCATTACAACTCACTCTCTTTATGGACTAATTATATCATACTAAATATTTTTTGCACAGTGCCCGGCTATAGGACAAACTGAACAATTTGGTTTTATTGGCTTACAAACATTCTGTCCGTGTGTTACCATAAGAGTATTAATATCAATCCAATACTTAACAGGAAGTTTTTTTCTTAAGGCAAACTCTGTTTCTTCAGGAGTTTTCGTATTAACATATCCAAGGCGGTTAAAAATCCTGTGAACATGAACATCAACGCAAATTGCAGGTTTATTGAAACCTCTTGATAAAACAAGATTTGCAGTCTTTCTGCCCACACCTTTGAATTTGATTAAATCTTCAATTTCATCTGGAACTACGCCGCCTAATTCTTCATCAATCTGGCGCGAAAGCTCAATAATTTGTTTTGCCTTGTTTTCATAGAAACCAACGGGGTAAATCGCTTCCGCAAGTTCTTTTACCCCTATCCCCTTCATCTCATGGGGAGTTTTTGCAAGTTCAAGCATTCTTAATGTTGCAGGATATGTTGTCCTGTCATTTGTCCTGAGGCTTAGAATGCAGGAAATCAATACCAGATATGGATCATTGAAGGTATCCATAAGGTCTACAAATTCGCTTCGTGTTTGTTTTGCGTCTTTTAAAATTTGTACTACTTTATCTATATTCATACTTTTAACTTACTGCCATTAATAATTCTCTAATTACTTTTGTTGCAACTGCTGTAGAAGCTCCGCTGGCATCATAATCCGGTGCAAGTTCAACAACATCAGCACCAATAATATTAAACTGTGATAAATATTTGAACCATCCTACCAGCTGATTGAAATCAAGCCCGCCGACTTCCGGAGTTCCCGTACCAGGCATGATTGAAGTATCTAATACATCTAAGTCTACGGTAACAAATATATTTTTATCTTTAAATACATCCAGTTCTTTGTGTTCGTGTATTAAAGTATTGTATTTTTTCATTAGTTCAAATTCTTCTTTCATACCGGAACGTATTCCGATTTGTTTAAGATTTTCAAATCCGATGATTTCAGCAGAATGTCTGATTACAGCGGAATGAGAGAGCGGCTCTCCTAAGTATTCTTCACGCAAATCAGTATGTGCATCAAAGTGAACAATGGCAAGGTTGTCAACGTATTTAGAAATTGCTTGAATTTCCGGCAGTGTAACCAGATGTTCGCCTCCTATGCCGAAAACCCGTTTGCCGTCTTTATAAATTTCTTCAACATTTTGACGTATAACATCAAGAGATTTTTTTGTATTACCCAGCGGGAATTCTAAATCACCGGCATCATGGAAATTACAGTCCTCAAGGTGTTTATCAAAGTAAGGAGAATATTCTTCCAACCCCCAGCTTGCAAGCCTGATTTGCTCGGGAGCAAATCTTGAACCGGGACGGTATGAAACAGTTCCGTCAAACGGCAAGCCGAGCATTATAATATCAGATGAAGCATAGTCCGGATTCTGCCCCATCCAGTTTCTATCCAAAAATGGTCCTGTTAACATCTTTTTCTCCTTTTTTGTTTTATTATAGCAAAAAATATTTTTACAGGTTTTCATAAAAATATGAACATTTTACCATTAAATACATATAAATACCAAACTCCGGTATTTGGTGCAAAAAAATCTAAAAAGGAAGAAATCGGCCCGAAAAAACTTAACTTTACGCAGTCAGAAGAAGAATTTAATGAATTCTTAGTTAAGCTTCGCCGGCTTGAAAGTGATATAAGAGTTCAAAAACAAAATCTGAAACTTTTTTATTCAGCGCAAGATAGTTATGACTATCATGAGTTATTGAAACAAAGGCAGCTGGTTCTCGCTAAATTAAAACGTATTGCCAAAAAATACGATACAGATTATCTGGTTTTACAGCGTAATGTACTGGTGAAAAAAGAATACAATAGATATGCCCCTAAGATTATAAGAGCAAGTTCTGTAAAAGAATTGGCAGAACTAAAGGAGTTGATTTCTACTTCTTTTCTCTATAAAGCTGCTGAAAACTTATTGATGTATCTGATAGATAAAAAGAAATTTTAATATAAAAAACAGGATGTGTTAAGCACATCCTGTTTGATTTTGAATTTATGAAATGCCTATACTCTAGCGAGTTTAGCTTCACTTTCAAGCTGCAATGTTACTGTTGTAATATCACATACAGATGAAGGACCGAAGTATTGGATTGCACCAGGGAATAGGTATCTGTCATTCATAGCCCAGTCTTCTCTGTTTTCTTCCAATTTTTTGAAAACAGGCCCGTCAAGTTCAACTAATGCTTTTTTGATAACAGGTTTCATTTCACCGTGCCGTCTTTCCATGTTCATCATCATTGTAAGAGGAACACCGCCTGCAATCCAATCATTAGCAGGTTCTGTAAGGTTTCTTACTGAAGACAAATACCCTGTTAAGCCGAAGTTAATCAAAGCAAATGCATTGAAACCAAGTGAATAGCAATAGTCAGCATCAAAGTTAGAAGGGAATGCACATCTGCCTTCATAACCGAAGAAGTGTGATTGTGTTGAGAATTTACCAGAATACTTTCCTTCTTTCTTTAAGCCTGCTAATTTTTCTTCAATCATAGAAATTAAGAGTTTTTCAGTTTCAATTTTTGATACCTGAACGTTACCGTGAGGATCTCTATCCATTAATAATTGTGATTTAATAAGTGAAGGTAAAGATTTGAATACACTTGAATTTTCGCTTGATAGAGAATTTTCAATTATTGAAATCTTTTCAGCATCTGTACCATTTGAATATTTAGAATCCTTTTCAAGTGACGGCATAATATCATTTAAGTTTGCAATCATTGTTTTTAATTCTGGTACAAATTCAATTAAACCTTCAGGAATAACAGCAATACCAAAGTTTTTGCCGTTTTCAGAACGTCTTACGATAATATCTGTCATGTAATTGATGATAGAAGAAAGTGACATTTTCTTCTGTTCAACTTCTTCAGAAATCAAAGTAATGTTCGGCTGAGTTTGAAGAGCTGCTTCTAATGCAACGTGAGAAGCACTTCTGCCCATAATTTTAACGAAGTGCCAGTATTTTTTTGCAGAGTTTGCATCTCTTTCGATGTTTCCGATTAATTCCCCGTAAGTTTTAGTAGCTGTATCAAACCCGAAAGAGATTTCGATTTGTTCGTTCTTCAAGTCGCCGTCAATAGTTTTAGGGCATCCGATAACCTGAATGCCGGCATTATGTGCAACAAACCATTCAGCAAGAAGTGCAGCATTTGTGTTAGAATCATCGCCACCGATAATTACTACAGCAGAAATGTTAAGTTTTTTGCAAACTTCCCAGGCTGATTGGAACTGTTCTTCTGTTTCCAATTTAGTTCTGCCGGAACCGATGATATCAAAGCCGCCGGTGTTTCTATAATCGTTAATAAACTCATCATTGAATTCAACGTATTTGCCTTCAATAATACCGCTAGGGCCGCCTAAGAAACCGTAAAGATTATTTTTAGAGTTAGCTTGTTTTAAAGCATCATATAAACCGGCAATAACGTTATGTCCGCCAGGAGCTTGGCCCCCTGAAAGGATAACACCAACATTTCTAACTTCACTGGCTACAGATTCTGTAGAAGTTTGGAATGTTACGGTTGGTTTGCCGTAAGTGTTCTTGAATAAAGCTTTAATTTCTTCTTGATTTGCAACTGACTGAGTTGCAGAGCCTTCTTGAGAAATAAGATGATTAATACCATTTGCCAGTGAAGCAGGAAGCTTTGGCTGGTATTTTAATCTTTCGATTTGTAATGGTGATAAATTTGTCATAAAAAGTTTCCTTTCTTCTTTGATAAAATTATACATTAAAAACTAGTATCCGTTAAGTAGCAGCAAACTTGCCCAAATAACAATTACCCCGGACATTATACCTGTAATAGCGTAATGCCAGTCACCGTATTCGTGTGATAGTGGAAGAAGGGTATCAAAAGATATATAAATCATGATTCCGACAACTGCAGCCATGAAGAAGCCGACAAATACTTGCGGCAGAAACCAGTGCAGCAGTGCAAGTCCAATGAGAGCTCCAATAGGTTCTGTCATTCCGGTCCAGAAAGAGTACCATATAGCCATGCGTTTTTTGCCTGTTGCGTGATAAATAGGCAAAGCTACAGCAATACCTTCCGGAATATTATGCAGTGCAATAGCAAGCGCTACAGAAATTCCAATTGTAATATCCTGAGAAGAAACCAGAAATGTACCTAAACCTTCCGGAAAATTGTGTACAGCAATGGCGATTGCAGTGAGTAAACCTGCTCTTTTTATTCTATGTGTTTTTTTGCAGTTTTCGGATTTTTCATTCAATAAATCTTCTTCTACGTGATCAGGTATAAAAGTGTCGATAAGTTTTGATATTATGACTCCTGCAATAAATCCCCAGAACATAATCCAGTGATAACTTACGGGATAGTATGTTTTTAAAAGCCCTTCTGCAGTTGATAGTATTTCAGTAAACGACACAAAAATCATAACTCCAGCTGAAAAACCAAGTCCGAGCGAAAGGATTTTCAAATTATTTTTATTAACAAGAAAAGTTATAAACCCGCCAATTACAGTTGCAAATCCGGCAAGTACAGTCATTAAAAGAGGTAATTTCCAATTTTCAAGCATATTATGCTCCTTATTTAAATCAATTTTAGCATAAAAAAAAGAAAAAGCCTCAAAAGAGGCTTGGAATTAAGAATAGCTGGAAGTATGAAAAAGATTTAATGATTATATTAAACCAAATTGACAATATAATAACTATTACCTGTGTGTTTATAATCGATATTCTCCACCGGGGTAAATTTTTTGAAAAATATGCTTGCAATTTTTTTTTTAGCAGGTTATATTATAAACACAGCTTGATACGGGAGCGGACAGAGTATTGTACGTGCTTGTGTTAAGAAATGATAATTGAATATGGGAGCGTAGCTCAGTCTGGTTAGAGCGCATGCCTGTCACGCATGAGGTCGCGAGTTCGAGCCTCGTCGTTCCCGCCATTTAAATTAAGAGCCTTATTAAGAGGCTCTTTTTTAGTGCCTGATTGACTTTTAGAGAGTTCGAACCTGCCATTTTGAGAGCGACCTAGTCTGTTCATCTCTATTATGTCATAGAATACAGGATACAAGGTTATATCTATATTTTTGCCTGATGCAATAAAGTTCGAACCAATTATTTCACAAATAGTTCTTTTTTCTGATGGAGTTGCTTCCATGAAAATTTTGCTTGCATTCTTACAGAACTTCAATATTAAATCAGATTGTTTGTAAAATTCGTCATCAGCTTTATTTATGCATGCCAATTTTTCCAGTAATTGTTCTTTCTCTGTTTTTAACTCTCTATATGCTTGATTCCATAACTCATTTTCAGCAGAATCAGAACTTTTTAACATGCGTTTATAACCATTCTGAATCATTTTATCTATTTCTTTAATGCGTTTATAGATATTATCCTGCGTTGTATTACTATAATTGTTCTTTAAGTCATGAATTTCTTTTAAGCTATCTTTAACTTTATCTATAAGTGCTTGTGGAATGTTTTCTAAATCTTTTAGGATTTCAATTATAAACTTATCTATTTTATCCTCGCTTATATAAGAATTCTTTTTGCAAGTTTTAATTTTGCCCTTACCTGTACAATGGTAGTATATATATTCTTTTCCACTTGGTTTAACTTTTCTTTCTGCGGTATAACTACATCCGCATATACCACATCTGAATAAGCCAATATAAGGAAATTCAATATCATGTTGCCTTGTTGTACTATTTGCATTGTTTAGTTTATCTTGTGCTAATTGAAATAATTCTCTACTAATCAGAGGTTCATGTTTCCCATTTGGGTATAATTTGCCTTGATATACATAATCACCAACATACATTGGATTTCTGAAAATTCTTTGAATTGTTGAGACTGCATATTTGTTTCCATCTGGATTTCTTAGTCCTTCTTCATAAAGAATGTTATTGATAGATGAGGCTGATAGATTTTCGTATACAAACAGGTTAAATGCCCTTATTGCATATTCGGCACGTTCTGGGTCTTTTATAATTGCATGCTTATGTGTTCCATCATTACCATACATGTAACCTAGCGGAGGATAAAGTGCATATCCTTGTTCAATACGTTCATTTAAACCTTTTGCAGATTCTTCCGCTAGGTTATCAACATACTGTTTCGCCATAAGGACACGTACGCCTACCATAAATTTGATGCTTGAACGTGAGGTTTCAGATAGTATTTCATTATCTTTTACAAAATGAACTTCTAACCCACTAATGTTATCTATTGTTCCATAGTCTAGAAGATTTCGATAAAGTCTATCAACTTTTTCAACTAAAATAACTCTTTCATCTTCATGCTCTTGGAGATAATTTACCATTCTGTTAAATTCTGCACGACCTGCATTTTTTGCTGATTCTGCGACAACAAACTCTTCTACTATTTCAATATCATTGTTGTTTGCATATTCATGTAAGAACTTTCTTTGAGCTGGAATAGAAAATCCATCTTTTTCTTGTCTATTAGACGATACCCTTGCATATAATACAGCTTTTTTCATATGGCTATTATAGCAATAAACATCCTGTTTGACAAATATAATACTGCATTTGGCGATTCTATTATTTTTATAACTAAAGTTATAACCAAGGTTAAGGACAGTTTTGGGAAAATATGAGTTAATCATAATAACAGGACAAAACAAAGGAAATATAAATGGAATTTAAAGTAGATAAATTTACTGTAAACCTCCATAGAGCAGATGAAACATCACATGATGAAGATGTTAATCGTTTTGCAAAATATGTTTCTATAATTTGTGAAATTAGTAAAAGACAACAGAAAGGAAAAATTTATGTCAAATGAAAAACAAAAAGTAGTAATCTACACAAGAGTTGCAACACAAGAACAAGCAAAGTCAGGTTATTCACTTAAAGCACAGGATAAAATGCTAAAAGAATATGCAAGAGTAAACAACTTTGAAATTGTAGGAGAATTTTCTGATATTGGAAGTGGTTTTGAGCAAAATAGACAGGGGTTTAATGAAATGTTGCAATATCTTGAAAGTTCTGAAAATTGCAAAACCATTTTAATTACTGACCTTAAGAGATTGAGCCGCAACGTTAATATTCTTGAAAAAATGCAACAATATAACTTAATTAGTGTATCTTGCGATTCATTCCCACTTTTAAACCAACTTTCGATATTGTTTGAGAAAAAATGTAGGCTTTTAATTGATGAAAAAGCAAGGATGAGATTTGAAAAAGCACAAAAACTTAAAGCAAAGAAAGGAAAAATAGAAAATGTTAAATAACATAAAAAATACATTGAAGAAAATAAATACAGTACACTCTGTAAATATAGATGACATAAACTTAGGTAAATATAAATGTATCGCCAATGTTAAAGAAATTGAATACAAGCTGAAAATGAATTGTTTTGGGGTTGATATATTAGAACCTTATTTATATTTAGAGAATTTGCAGGTGTTTCAGGCTGATAAATATATAAATGTAGAAATTCCAAATATTATAATAAAAACAAAAATCGGTAAAAGAATAGCCGATTCTCAACCTTTAGCAAATGGAGATAGAATTTCATTTAGTGCATATTTACGTGAGAAAACTACTCTTTTCAGACAAGAAGATGAAGAAAGAATCATAGATGAGGAATATACCTCTAGATATTTCAACTCATTTAGCAACATCGTTAGATTAAATAGAAGAGAAGAAAATGCGAATGATTATAGTAGGAAGGATGGACTTAAATGAAATGTGGTAAATGGCTAAGATGTAACGTTAAATTATATCTATCAAGATATCTTGTCAACGAATTAGGTGCCGCTTTAGAATCTGGGGAGATTACCTCCCTTGATTCTTTTGTTGAAGATTCAATAAGAAATAATTATTACAATGTGCAATTTATTGGAACGACTAGAAGGAATAAAACCAAATGCATTCCTATTATCGTCAAAATCCCATTTATGATGAATTTTAAACTCTGGCTACTATCTAAGAAAGTTAAATTGACAAAATCTGAAATTGTAGCAGAGTTCTTAGGGTATTCTTTAAGTTTGTTTTTGGCAGACAAGTATAGAAGTAATTTTGATGCCTTAAAATAGAAAGGAAATATTTAATGGATAGTAAAAAGTATGTAGAGAACTTAAGCAAAAAAGAACTTATTGAATACCTTGGTGTTGCTTCCGATTTTGACAATAGCTTTGATTGTGAAGGTTCAGAAGCCATTGAAACTTCTCATGAAAAAGTGTTAGTTTTAGAAGATATTGAAGGTTTGTATGAAGATGAAAGCAATTTTGCTAATGACTCAAATATAAATAATATATTTCTAAATGGGCCTAATTCAAACCTTGATATGGTTATTACAAATGGGACTAATTTCCCTAATGCCTTTTTAAGTGTTTCATTGGTGTTTAGTAAGAATAATATTTCAAGAATACTAAGAGTCTTTAATATTGAACCTAGTAATATGGTATTGTCTGAAATATCTAAGTATGGTAGATATAATCCAATAGTAAATGTAAATGAACTAGAAAGAATAATTAATAGGTATATTGAAACAATTTCTAAACTTAACACTTGTACACTTAGTTATGATAATGATGATGCGGTAGCAAGTTTTATCAAACTGTGTAAAGAGGGAAAAGTGAATAAAGTTGTAACTTATTACTTAAAGAAAGCAAATGCTAAGAGCAAAAGAAATTCTTCTACGGTTGGTGTTGAAAACATTATGTGCAATATAAATGTTGTCAAATTAAGGGAATATTGTTTTGGTATAACTCCAGATTGCATCTCCTTTAATCCACATGATGATAAAGAATTAGAGATTCTTGATTATGTTAAAATGTGCTGGGAATTGCGAATGTTGCTTGTGTTTTATAAAGTTTGCAACATTTCTACGGAGAACGAAGTTTTATTTTTCAGAATATTCCAGCCAATCATATCGCTTGCGATTTTTGCTGGCATGGAAATGTTTGCGGAATTAAAGTTATCACGTCTATATAATGAATTATATGAAGAATTGAAGGGGTTTGTGCCTTTTAATCAAAAATACTTGTTAGTTAACGATATAGAAGATAAGCGGATTATCAAGTTCAAAATCAAGAATAGTCATTTTCTAAATGAAGCATACCAGAAAGAGTACAATTATCCTAATTCTATACCTACAATTCAAGATACTAAAGATGATAAAGCTAGAGAGGCTGAATTAAGCATTCTGCAAGGAAGTAAAGATGATTCTGTTAGACTTGAACTATGTTTATCAGGTCAAGTTCCAATTAGCAGAATTTACGGTAATTTTGCCTTGAAGAAAGATGTAAATGGTAAGCGAATAGAAAAGGTAGAAAACATAAATTTCTTAAATATGTATTACTTTGGTTTAAGTACGGATAAACCGATGTTGTATTTGTTTAAACAAATTCTAAACTATTCTAAAGATTTCAATATTAAATCTCATTATACAAAAGTTAAACAATATTTAAAACAGTTTGTAAATAAAGCGAATAGAAATATTATTCCAAGATACTTAGCTCCGTTGTTATTGTTATTATTTGAAAAACCTTGTGGTAATGATGAATTAAATAGCTGGATTAATAAGTATTTTAAAGCAATAGCAAAACAACAAAGAGCAGAGTTCAGAAAAATATTTAATGACTTAGCTAAATTGCTGCAAGAAGAAAATAGACTGGTGAATGGATTAAGAAAAGAGTTAGATAGATATGTTTGGTAATATTTTGATAGATAAATTACGTATTTCTAGAAAAATTGATTCTAATTTTAATCCTCGAAAAGTCCAAGAGTCGCTAAACAAATTGACAAATTCTCATTTTAGAGCAGAACATTTTTCTGTAAATTATGACAAATGCTATTTTAGAGTAACGCTTACACCAACTTTATATATGTCTGACAAGTTGGCTAACGAAGGAAAGCCTATTTACAATATGGAAATGATTGCAGAGTCTACTTTAGTAAGTGTGTTAGAAAAAGTATATGATATTTTAGGAGATGAGGCTGTTGTAACGTGGATTGACATTACAAAAAATATACTTGTAAAAGACAAAGCATCTAACTACATTGAAAGTTTATCAAGAATAAATGCGAAATATCCTTATAAAAAGCATAATTGCACGTCTAAAACAGTCGTGAAAACTGCGATATTTGGCACTTTAAAGCGAACAAACGGAACAGATTGCGTGAAAGATGTTCGTCAAATTACGTTCTATGATAAAGTTGCTGAAATATTGGAAAAGACTCGACAAAAGTCCAGATTTATTGATAATGTTAATTTAACAAAAAATGAAATTGCACAATTACCAAAAGAGGCTTATCAAAAAGAACATAACAGGTTGTTCTTGAGAGATTTGAATATTTTGAGAATAGAACATAGACTCAAATACACAAATAATATCAAACGATTAACGTGGTTCTTGTGTGGTTCAAAAGTTGAGGATAAACTTAAATTACCTTTGCTAATAAATTTATTAAAGAAAAAAGAACTCTACTCTAAATTAGATGCCTATTTTACAAGTGAACTAAAGAACTACATATTCTTTGAAAAAGCAGATGAATTAAAAGTGGAAACATTATCTGCTAATGAAAATATGTTAGTGGGTTTGATTATTAAGCATGATATTAACCTAAATAATTGGTTATCAGTATTTGAAGATGTAACTTCAAAAGATGTAAGAAATAACTTTATAAAGAAGATGCAACCACACCTTATAGGCAAATGCTATATTGAATTGTATAAGAAGTTGATAAACATATCTACAAGTGGTTAACTGCTCTTGTAGAGGCTCTGAGCTGCTTCTCTTTGCGTTTAAACTTTATAAGTTCTATTACTCGTTATTTGTTTTCAAACTTTTAGTAGAGATTGCTTTACAAAAGCCCAAAATATCAATATTTATGCTATGATTAAAGAAAAATGGGGTATTATATGCAAAGTCAAAAAATAGAAAATGATATCAATGAATTAGTGGAAAACTTTTCAGAAAAGGATTTTATTTATGATTTTCTATTGGCATTTGGGTTCACCAAAATGACCATAAAAAGACTTAGAGAGGGTAATTCTAACCTCAGCAAAAAACCAAATCAACTGATTGTGAAACAGAAATTATTCTATGAATTTAGTCCTAATGATGATATATATTCAATTATTGAAGATTTAAAAAATGATTCAGCTACATATACTCACAAGCCTAGATTTATTGTTGTTAATAATACAAAAGAACTTTTGGCTATTGATACTAAAACGCAAGAGACATTGGCAGTTGAGTTGAAAGAATTATATAAGAATATTGATTTCTTTATGCCATGGACTGGTAAAGAAAAATATATTGCACATCAAGAAAATCCAGCAGATGTAAAAGCTGCAGAAAAGATGGCACGTATTTATGATGAGATTGTAAAACTTAATCCCCAATTAACTCTAAAAGATAATTGCCACTCTTTAAATATCTTTCTTACGAGATTGTTATTCTGTTTCTTTGCAGAAGATACTGGAATTTTTGAAGAAAACCAATTTACTAAAACTATTGTTAACCATACAGAAGATGATGGCAGTAACTTAGCAGAAGTTATAGAGGTTTTGTTTGAGTCATTAGATAAAAGAGAGACCGAAAAAGCTAGTTATCCTTCATTTATACAAGAGTTTCCATATGTAAACGGCAAATTATTTACAGATAGAACAGAGATTCCAATACTTAATGCTAAAGTCAGGACCTTAATGATTGAATGCGGAAATCAGGATTGGAAAGAGATTAACCCTGATATTTTCGGTTCAATGTTTCAAGCTGTTTCTGTTGCAGAAGTGAGAAGCGGTTTAGGTCAACACTATACATCTGTTCCTAATATCATGAAAGTTATAGAACCTTTATTTTTAAATGATTTGAAAGAAGAATTTGAAAAAGCGGATACCGATAAGAAATTAAGAAAACTATTAGATAGAATATACAATATTAAGATATTCGACCCAGCTTGCGGAAGTGGGAACTTTCTAATTATTGCATACAAACAGTTAAGACTTCTTGAAATGGAAATAATCAAGAAAATACAAACGTTACCAGGCCAACATCCGTTCATGATGTCTCAAATTCAGCTAAACCAATTTTATGGAATTGAAATTGATGACTTTGCTTGTGAGATTGCAACATTATCCTTATGGTTAGCGGAACACCAAATGAATAAGAAGTTTAAGGACCAGTTTGGGGATTGTAAACCGCCATTACCATTAAGCAAAAGTGGAAATATTGTTTGTGGAAATGCTACTCGCTTAGATTGGGAGCAAGTTTGCCCTAAAGGAATAAAGGGTATTACAAAGAAACAAATGGAGCAAATGACAAAAAGCCAATTAGCTCAACTTACAAAAAGAGAGATAGCTGGCGAAAAGTATGAGATTTATATACTTGGTAATCCCCCATACGAAGGTGCAAGAAAGCAATCTGTAAATCAAAAAGAAGACATGAAACTTGTATTTAATGATAACGAAGAATATAAAGATTCAGATTATATTGCTTGCTGGTTTATAAAAGCGGCAAATTATGCAACTAATTCTAATGTAAAATTTGCTTTTGTATCTACAAATTCTATTTGCCAAGGAGAGCAAGTTTCATATATTTGGAATAGAACTTTAATTGATAATTTAGAAATATCTTTTGCTTATCAATCTTTTAAATGGACAAATAATGCAAAGAATAATGCAGGTGTAACTTGTGTTATTGTCGGAGTTGCAGAGAAAAACTCTAAATTAAAGAAGTTATATACCAATATTGATTTAAAGTTAGTACAACAGATTTCACCATATTTAACCGAAAAAAATGATATTATTATACCTGCAACTAAAGTTGCGATATCTTCACTACCACCAATAATGCTTGGTAATATGGCTAGAGATGGTGGAAATTTAATTTTAAATTTCGAAGAATATAAGTCTTTGATTTTAAAATATCCGATAGCAAAGCAATATATAAAAAAACTGTATGGCTCACAAGAATTTATTAAAGGAAATATGCGCTACTGCCTATGGTTAGATGATTCAATTAAGGATGAGGCAATTAAAATTCCAGAAATAAAAACAAGGATTCAAAATGTGTATAATTTTAGAATAAATTCAAAGGCAAAAACAACAAATCAATATGCAAAAGTTTCATATCGGTTTGCACAAAGGGTTGATTTTCTAAACAATTTAATTATTATTCCTAGGGTATCTTCCGAAAGGCGTGAATATATTCCATGTGGATTTCTATCTAATGACTCTATCGTTACGGATTCCGCATTAGCCATCTATGATGTAGAGCCTTGGGTATTTGGGGTTATAACATCTCGCATGCACATGGTTTGGGTGAGAGCAGTTGCTGGTAGATTAAAAACTGATTATAGATATTCAGCAGAATTATGTTACAATACGTTCCCATTCCCTGATATTTCTGATAAACAAAAGAAAATTATAGAAATGCATGTAGATAATATATTAGCTGAACGAGAAAAGCATTCTGATAAGACAATGGCAGAATTATATAATCCAGATAAAATGCCACAAGGTTTAAGGGATGCTCATCATAGTTTGGACCTTGCAATTGAGAAATGTTATCGTTCTGCACCATTTGAAAATGATGAAAAACGTTTGGAACATTTATTCAAACGTTACGAAATAATGACCGACCCAACTAAACAAAACAATGCAGAAGAACAGTTAAGCTTACTGTAAAGGAGTAGCTATGAATAATAATAAAAGAGATAAGTGTATTGATAAACTATTATGCTATATGAAGCAATATGCAGAGAATAAAGGTTGTTCGATAAATTGTATATGGTTTGATTTCGAACAAAATAAACCAGAAGATGTTTTATATAATAATGGTCAACAAAAAAATAATAGTAAAGATTACAATAATTTAATAAAGTTGTGTAAGGTTAAACCTAGCGAATTAGAAGAACTTATGAATTATTGTAAAACAAATGAATATATCAGTTGCCACAGTTTCAAAGATGTTAGATTGACAGAGAAAGGTGCTGCTAGAGCAACAAGTGTAATGAATAAAAAGTTTGCATTACCAATATGGTTGTGTAAAATTCTAGAGACAATTGTTGCTCCGTCCATTGTTGCGATTATCTCAGCTATTATAACAACTATAATAATGCAAAAAATGGGGAATTAACATGAAAGATAAAACTTTTCAAATTAAATTAAAATGTGTGTTCTGTGGATATGATAAGTTTGAATTGCCATATAAAGATTACCAACCGAAAGAAGGTGAACAAATTAAATGTCCGAATTGTGGAAACACCAATGATTATTCTTCATTAAGACAATTAGCAATACAAGAGGGTAAGGAAGAAATCAAAAGCTATGTTAATAGTGAACTAAGAAAGATGTTCAAAAAATTTAAATAATAAAGTGGTACGAAACTTTTAAGTATGCTGTAAAGGAGTAAGAATGGATAATAAACTAAAGAAAACATCAAAGTCTAGTAAGACAGGAATGGAAATATTTTATTGTATACTATTTTGGTCTGTTTTCGTTTTTACCATATCTTTATCAATGATATACTTTTGTCAAAACAATACTACAGTAATTAAAGATTTCTCACTTCCTTTGTTGGCTTTAATTTTTACAATTGGTCAATTATGGCAAAGTGAAACTAAAAATAGATTTGATAAAGAAAGATATTTTCAATCTCGTAAAGACCTATACTTTGACAAAAAAGTTGAAATCGCATTAGCATTTAACAATTACCTTGAACAATTATCTAGTGAACTTTCTAAGCCATTATTTGGACAGGAACTTTTATTTGACCATCAAAAGTTTCTATTTATGCAAATGAATTTCTACAAAAGTATAGTAGAAAAAGCAAGATTTCTATTTGATGATAGTTTCATGAAAAATATTGAAAAAGTTACAGGGTTAACATCTAATATTCAGCATGAAATACAAATTATGCAGAATTTTCTTTGCATTTCTTCTGCCAATAGAAATCATCCAAACTTCATTTTGGCACAACAAAATTATAATAGATATTACCAAGAGCTATATGATTTAACTAATGAAGTTTGTACATATATGGTTGAACAAATAAGTATTAAAGAAACAATAAATGATTAAAAGTATAGGAGATAACAATGTCTAAATACAGTATTGATGATTTATTAAAATCACCATTTGAAAAGATAAAGCAAATAAGTGAAGAAGGTTTTGAATATTGGTCTGCAAGAGATTTAGCAAAACTATTAGAGTACGCTCAATGGAGAAACTTTGAAAATGCTATTTCGAAAGCTAAAGAATCTTGTAAAACCAATGGGTATGAGGTTGAGGACCATTTTGCTGATGTCAGCAATATGGTCGAATTAGGCTCTGGAGCGACAAGAGAAGTTGATGATTATCGTCTTTCTAGATTTGCTTGTTATCTTATTGTGCAGAATGCTGACCCTTCAAAAAAGAATGTCGCTATGGGACAAGCATATTTTGCCATTAAAACACGTCAAAAAGAATTGATAGAGGAAGAAGAACAAAAACTAATTCAATCAGAAGAAAATCAGAGAAGATTGTTCTTACGTGAAGAAATGAAAAAACATAATAAACACTTAGCTGATGCTGCTAATAATGCTGGAGTTAAGGACCCAAGAGATTACGCAATATTTCAGAATTATGGATATAAAGGTTTGTATGGCGGATTAAATAGACAAGATATTCACGACAGAAAAGGATTAAAGAAAAGTCAAGATATCTTAGACCATATGGGAAGTACAGAATTAGCCGCTAATTTATTCCGAGCAACACAAACCGAAGAAAAACTAAGACGTGAAAATGTTAAGGGTAAGTATAAAGCGAACCAAACACATTATGAAGTCGGTAAAAAAGTAAGAGAGACTATTAAAGAACTTGGTGGAACTATGCCAGAAGATTTACCAACAGTTGACTCTATAAAGAAAATTGAAAGAGAAGAACGTAAAAGACTTGAAGATAAATAGGGAGATTCTAAATGCCTAATATAATTGATGTTACATATGCTCATACAGGAGAAAGCACCAGAACAAACCAATACGGTATGAGAGAAATGCAAGAAAAAGCTTTTGCGGCGAGAAATGCTAAATACTTGTTAATAAAAGCACCTCCTGCATCTGGAAAATCACGAGCATTAATGTTTATCGCATTAGATAAACTTGAACATCAAGGCATTAAGAAAGTTATTATTGCAGTTCCAGAACGTTCAATTGGTTCATCATTTAAGGAAACTGAATTAAAACAAAACGGTTTCTTTGCGGATTGGATTCCAGAAGAAAGATACAATTTGTGTACAGCTGGAACTGACGAATCCAAAGTTACCTTATTTGCTAAGTTCTTAGATAGTGATTCTAAAATCTTAATATGTACTCATGCTACTTTAAGATATGCATATGAAGAAGTCGAAGAAGCTAAATTCAATGATTGCTTGTTAGCAATAGATGAGTTTCACCATGTTTCAGCAGATAAAGAAAATAGTAAATTAGGAATGTTATTACACTCTATTATGACAAAGTCTAATGCTCATATTGTAGCTATGACAGGTTCATACTTTAGAGGCGATGGTGTTCCTGTATTATCGCCAGAAGATGAAGATAAATTTGAAAAAGTTACATACAACTATTACGACCAACTCAATGGTTATAATTATTTGAAAACATTGGGTATTGGTTATCATTTTTATCAAGGTAAATACTTGAATGCTATAAATGAAATTCTAGATACTGACAAGAAAACAATATTACATATTCCAAATGTTAATTCTGGGGAAAGTACAAAAGAAAAGTATAATGAAGTTGATACCATATTAGACAACATCGGTACACTTGAAAAACAAGATAATGAAACAGGTGTTTTATTTGTAAAGAGAAGAACCGATGGCAAGATTATTAAAGTAGCAGATTTAGTTGATGATTCCAGTAATAGAGAAAAAATAGTTAATTACTTAAAGAACATAAAATCTGCCGATGATATGGACCTAATTATTGCATTAGGTATGGCAAAAGAAGGTTTTGATTGGCCTTATTGTGAACACGCATTAACTGTCGGATATAGAGGGTCATTAACAGAGATAATACAAATTATAGGACGTTGTACAAGAGATAGTGAAAATAAAACTCATGCACAATTTACAAATTTGATTGCTCAACCTGATGCAGAAGATTCTGAGGTTACAATAGCAGTAAACAATATGCTGAAAGCAATTACTTGTTCTTTATTAATGGAACAGGTATTAGCACCTAATTTTAAATTCAAAACGAGACTACCTGATGATAACACAGATGCTCCAAAAGGTATTGTTAAAATAAAAGGCTTTAAACAACCTTCAACAGTTAAGGTAAAGAGTATTGTTGAAACGGATTTGAATGACCTAAAGGCAAAAATATTACAAGATGACAATATTGCCAAGGCTCTTACTGGAAGTGTCGACCCAGAAGTTATCAACAAGGTATTGATTCCTAAAATAATTCAAACAACATATCCAGATTTGACAGATGAAGAAATTGAAGAAGTAAGACAATATGTGGTTGTAGATTCAGCAATAAAAACTTGTGATATTGAACAATCTGGAGATAAACAGTTTGTAAAAATGGCTAATAAGTTTGTTAATATTAACGATTTAAATATTGATTTAATTGATTCAATTAATCCATTCCAAAAGGCTTTTGAAATATTATCCAAGTCATTGGATAAAAAGACTTTCAAGGTTATTCAGAACTGCATTGAAGAAACAAGAGTTCATGTTACAGAAGAAGAAGCTATTATCTTATGGCCAAAAATTGTTAAATTTGTAAAAGAAGTAGGAAATCCTCCAAATATTTCGTCTTTTGACCCACAGGAAAGACGAATGGCAGAAGCTTTAATTCTATTGAGAAAACTAAAACGCGAACGTGGAGCTGGTAATTAATGGATATAAATAAAGAATTAGATAAGATATTCAATAGTGATGAACTAAATTTATTAGAAGTAAAGCCAAAAGTTTCTAATAGTTGTACTTCTGATGAAAGATTGGTTAGGTCCTTTGAAGAAATAAATGATTTTATTGATAAGACTGGAGAACTTCCAAAAGCTGATACAGATAGTGTATTAGAAAGAAGCTTGTACTTTAGACTACAAGGAATAATTGAAGATGTTGCTAAAGCGAAAATTTTAAAGGCTTATGACAGGCATGGTCTATTATCATTAGACCAATCTGGACCTACAACACTAGATGATATATTTGCCGATGATGAATTAGATTTATTGTCAGATGATGTGGATATCTTTACATTAAAGAATATTCCTAAAGAAATCGCGAAAGCAGACTATATCGCTAGAAGAAAAAGCTGTCCTAATTTTGAAGAGTATGAAGAAATATTTAAAAGATGTCAAAACGAATTAAAATACGGCATTAGAACACTTGAAAAGTTTAACGAAAAGCAAGTTCAAGAAGGACAAATATTCGTATTAAATGGTATTTTGTTATATGTTGACAAACTTTATGACATCAAGCGAGTTGAGCGAGGTTATGAAAATAAGTTTGATGGTAGAACACACTTAGTTTTTGAAAATGGAACTGAATCCAATATGAGATATCGGTCTTTATGTAAGCGATTGTTTGAAACAGGTAAACATGTCTCAAATACGATAGAAGAAAAAATGAAGAAGTTTAATAATATCCAAGATGAAGATAAACCTACTGGATACATATATGTTCTACAATCTAAAAGTCGAGATGAAAGAATTAGAAGTATTAGGAATTTATACAAAATAGGATTTTGTACAACAACAGTTGCGGAGAGAATAAAGAATGCATCAATGGACCCAACGTATCTAATGGCACCAGTAAAGATTGTTGCAGAATTTAAAACTTATAATATGAATACACAAAAATTTGAAGATTTACTGCATAGATTTCTAGGTTCTTGTCAAATAAGCATTGATGTATTCGATAATGATGGTTCCAGACATACTCCAAGAGAGTGGTTTCAAGTCCCTTATGAAATAGTTGAACAAGCTATCAAGTTAATAGTAACTGGTGAAGTTATAAATTATAGATATGACCGAGAAACAAAGACTATACAGAATGTATAAGGTTCTTATTTGTAATATCACAACAAAGAGGAGTTGTTATGATAAAAAAGATTATTATTAATAAACTAGGAAGATTTAACAATTTTACATTTGATGGAGTTAATGAGTTTAGACGATTTAATGTTATATATGGCTGGAATTATTCAGGAAAAACCACTTTATCTAGAGCATTTAGTACTTTTGATACTAAAACAATTCCCATGCATTATGAAGATGGTTTTGATGTTACATTTGAACTTTATGATGGAACTAAATTAAATCCTAAAGTGGAAATGGATATAAATAATTTAACAACAAAAGTATTCAATTCTGATTATGTTGAGAAAAATTTATTTTTTGAAGATAGTGGAGCCAGTAATATTTTAGTATTAGCTAATAATGCACAAGATACTATGACTAAAATAGAACTATTAAAAAAAGAAATAAAGTCTAAAATTGATAATATTACAAAATTTAAGGAACAACTAGCAGAAAATAAGAAATTTTTAGAGGAAAAGCGCTCAAATGAGGCTCGTAAAATTAAAGAAAGGCTACATTGCACATTTACAGCTGGGACATTCTCAAGCTATGAAAGAAAACTCAAAGAGGAAGAGTCCATTGAAGCTAATATTATAAAAGATGACGAAGAATTATGTAAAAAGAGAAGTATGGCAATTGCCGAGAAAAATAAATCAGATATCCTTCAAATACCACCTATACAAGTTATAGATATTGAAAAGGTAAAAGATTTATTAAACGAAACTGTAAATATAGCAACTCCTTTGTCTAGACTATCAGATAATAAGGAAGCTGAAAAATGGGTGAGAGAGGGATTGCTGCTTCATAAAGATATAAATATATGCTTATATTGTGGACACCCACTTGATGAAAATATTATCAAGGAATTAAATGAACATTTTGATAAATCATATAGTGATTTTATTTCTAGAATTGAAATAATGCAACAGACTATAAAAACAATATCCTCATTTAATGATATTATACCTGATACTAGTAAGTTTTATGAGCAATTTGAGAATAAATACCTTAAAGAAAAAGAAGAACTTGAAAATTTACGTATTGAATATAACAAAGTTATTAAAAGGATTCAAACTCTTTTGGAAACAAAATTAAAGACTGTAACTCAACCAATTGAATATAATATTAATTATGACTTTTCTAAAATAAATACTCAAATACAGAAAATAAATAATGGTGTTGTAAAAGAACATAATGACTTTAACAATGATTTTGAAAAGCAAAAGGAAGATACTATAGACGAATTGTGCAAGCATTATGTATCTGAAATTATTATTGGGAAAGATTACATTAGAGCAGAAAAAATAATAAATGATTCGAATGTAGGTATCGAAAGAACTAATAAAGAAATAAAACAAAAGGAAGATGAAAAACAAGTTTTAGAAGCTAAGATATCTGAAAGTGTTGCAGGAGCTGAAAAGGTTAATACTATCCTTAAGAGATTATTCATGGGGAAGTCAGAAATAGAATTAGCTCAAAAAACTTCCAAGGGGAATGAAAACAAGTATGTACTTAAAAGAAATGGAGAAGTTGCTCATCATTTAAGTGATGGTGAAAAGACTGCAATATCTTTTGCTCATTTCTTAGCAAGTCTTGATTCTAAAGATTTAATAGATAAATGTGGAAATGTTATCTTGTATATAGACGACCCAATTTCAAGTTTAGACAATAACCATATTTATGCTATATTTTCAGAGATTTCAAGATTACGAAATGAAGAATTTATGGATTCAGATGGTAAAAAGCAGAAGCGATACAAACAATTGTTTATCTCCACTCATAATTATCATCTATTTAACTTACTTACAGAAAGAACTGAAAATCAAATTGGAATTTACTATATACAAAGAAATAAAGAGAATTCAATTATTACAAACTTTCCAAAGAATTTGCTTAAACAGAAAGCAGAATATTCATTCTTGTTTTATCAAATAAAATCTTACATAGAAAATCCTAATGAAGATGATTATATCATTGGACATTTTCTTAGAAGATTCTTAGAAATATTTACCACTTATAAAAATCCAACCAAATCTGATTTGAGAAAAAGAATTGACGATATTGTAAATTTAAAAGATGAATATAAAGCTGATGAAGTATTGATGCAAACAGTTTATAAGACAATTAACGAGGAAAGCCATACCTATATAACAAATGAGGTTATTAACAATGGTAGTATCAAAGAAACGGCAGAAGCTGTTTTAAAGTTTGTGAAAATGGTCGACCCAGACCAGTATTTTTTCTTAGAAAAAAACTGCAACTCACAAGAATAAATACTATATATAACGAGATTAAAAACAGTTTAAATATGTATACTTATACCTGTTTTTAATAAGTATGTTGTAAGATGTGGTTATATAAATAGTTAGGAGCTACTAATAGCATTTTCTTAAGACACATGTAGGTCCTAATCTATATTGAATATTCTATTTAATTTCTAACCAGTGAGCTATTATTTAATAGAATAGCCTCTCTGATGTTTGTAATCAGAGAAGCCATCTGTGTTTTGGAGCAACACATAATTCTTTAATTATTTGTCTATAAAAAGTGTACTTTTTGTGGACTCTTTTGTATTACATAAAATCAATAAAATTCCGTTGTGATTTTACAAGAAAAAGGTACATGAAAAGCACTTATACTTTTATGCCCTTTTCGTACTTATAAAACGTACTTTTAGCAATATTACACATAGACATTACATCTTTAACTTTAATCAATCCTTGTTTGTATAATTCATAACAGCGAATAAAATCTTTAGGAATTTCGCCTAGAGGTCTACCGAACTTAACACCTCTGGCTAGAGCAGAATCTATGCCTTCACGTTGTCTAGTTTTGATGTTATCTCTTTCACGCTCAGCAACATACCCAAGTAACTTCAAGACGATATCTGTAATCAATCTCCCTGTTAATCCGTTTTGATTGTCTCTTGTATTGAGAACAGGCATATCCAGAACTTGAATATCCACACCCAGATTAATAATAGATTCCCACTCTTTGCAAATCTGGGAATAATTTCTGCCGAATCTATCTATGCTTTTCACAATCAACAAATCGCCTTTTCTTAATTGAGATTTCATTTGCTGGTATTTCTCTCGAGCAACGAAATTCTTGCCACTTGCTTTTTCTACTACGATTTCATCAATCTTTAATCCTGCAAGCGAATCAAGTTGTCTATTTTCGTTTTGTTCTCGAGTTGAAACTCTTATATATGCAAATGTTTTAGCCATAATTTAATCTTCCTTATTTTTGTTAAATCTGTTTTGGGAATTTTTAGTATTTCTGTAAATTTTACCTACTGCCATGCATTAACGTCTTTTGTAAATAGCGAAATCAATACTGTATGGTTTTATGTAAATAATAGCTTCTGCTATTTTCTTAAATCTTATTATCAGATTCATTTCTTCCGTAACTTTGAATACTTGTAAGCCATAAGGTTTAAGTTCATTGATTATCAAATCTTTGTACAAGTCAAAACTATTTTCTTCATGCAACCAACAATATTTATAAAATGAAATAACTATATCAGAGCATTCTTCTTTTATTTTATTCAATTGTTCAGTAAAATCATTGTATGTATCTATTGTTATCTTTTCTGTTTCTTCCATATTTAATTCCTCATTTAGTATCAATCTTTATCAAAAGGGGGAATTAATCCCCCTTCTATCAGTATTCCGATGGTAGAAATAAAGTGAAGTTAATAGGCTCAAATGAAGATATTTCAAGATAAAATCTGTATGTTGTTGTTTCTTCATTTTCTTTAGTAGGCAAATCAATAAAAGAAATATCTTGTTTTATTATTGAAATGTGTTCATTATAAACACCATTAACGTAATCTTCTGTATAAATTTCCATGTAGCCCTGTTGGTTCTTGTTTAAAACAATATCTATAACAAAGAAACTGAAAGTATTCTCTTCATAAGCTTTTAGAATCGTTGGCATATAACTAACAACATTATCCACCACCCAAAAAGCATTGAGAGTCTGTTGAAAATCCATTATTCCTTGTGTATAGGCTAAAGTGTTGCAATAATTGCGTTTGTACAATCTTTCCGAGCCATAATTTCTGTTGTAAACCTCTTCAACTGTATTGTATGTAATTGTCATTTATATCACCTCACTAAACTGATTAATCTTAACTGCTTGAATTACTACCTTTGAATCAACACCATAAAGGTTGTGTTTTTTTGCACATTCATTTGCTAACTCGTAGCTACTAAATAAGCCGAAACATACATAACTAGCTTTTGATTGCCATTTGTCTGTTTGGTATAGCAGATAATAAATACCGTTTACGGTTTTAGTCGAAATAATCTTTGCCATGTTACACCTCTTTTCGAAAGGGTAGAGCCGAAGCTCTACACCACCTCGAATTTGAAGTACGAACTAACTTTAAGAAGTGATTTGTACAATTCTGCATATTTTGTTTTCAAGGTTTTCGTATCAACGTTGTTTCTAGTAATTTCTTTAAGAGTGAATGTGAACGCACCTGCTTGTAATTCTGTAATGTTAGCTTTATCCATAACTTCACGAACTTCTGCTACCTTTTCATCTCTAAGCTCTTTAAGTTCAGCAATTTTGCTATCTAAAGACTTGATTACTTTTGCGTTGTCTTCTAGGTTGATGTTTGTTGTAATTACTTTGTTCATGTTGTTGCTCCTTTGTTGTTATGTATTTAATAAGGAAGCAACGGCCGTCGCTTGTGTCCTTATAATAGGCCATTTTCTGACTCTTTGCAGCTGTTAGACACAAATTTGCAGCAAAAGTTCACAAATAGCAGCACTTCTTTATAAATTCATTGAAACACTTGACAATATTTTGAAAATGTTATGAATTGATAGATAGAGACTCTCAAAATTTATTGTAACGTTTTCCGATAAAAGTCTCTAAGAAAATTTTAAGAATTTCATAAACCTTACCTGTTTAAAGATACACACCATTTCCCTTGTTTATTATATAATGACCTTTAGAGTGGGGTATAAGAATAAAATGAAAGTATTATCAAACAATGAAATATGCATATTGTTAAAATTTGTTAGTAATAAAGACTTGATGAATGGCACTACTTCAATGTGTAAATTTGATTCAAGTTTTTCTAAAAAGGAATTCGAACACTTAAAGAATGAAATGAGCATATCAGAAAAAGTTCCTACTGATGAAATTTTTCAAATTAAGGAAACAAGGATTAAATCAAGAGGAATAAGTTGTTCTAAAAGTTATAATATTAGAGTCTTTAAACCTGATTTGATTCTTAACTATGCTACTAAATATGCAAATGCATTTGCAATGGAAACGTTAACAGGAATAAAAGCGACTCAAAAATTCCCTAACTTAATGAAAGAATTTTATTTACTAACAAGGAATGAACCTGATTTCAATAGTATTCTTAATAAAGACTTGAAATATATGCCAATAATTTTATTTGCGTATATAAATAAATTAATTGACTTTGAACCAAGGTTTAATAATAACGGAGAAAATGAATCTCTTTATGATACTATAAATTCTTATACCTTTAAATTGACATCAGGGGAAATGACTTCCGAGTCGAGAGGTACTTTTGTTATTAGTGATACATCCTCATTAAGTGATGTAATGATTACTTTAGGAATAGGCAATTTTCAAGAAGAAGTTGATGCAAATATGCTTATAGAAGCCATTCAAAACATAAAAGCAAAAAGACTATCAAGCAGTTCAAATAGTTCTATGAACAATGAGGAGGAATTGCTAAACAAATTACAAAGCTATTTTAATAAAGGACTAAGTAATACTGAAATAAACATCTTACGTGCTTGTAAATATCTTATGGATAATGATGATAAAGCTGTAACAAATAAAAGAATTAGTCAATTTCTTACAGATAATAATTTCCCAATTTCTGTAGAAAGTATAAAACAGAGTACAAGAGCAATTAAAAATAAGAGCGTTTATTTAATAGAAACAGGTCGTGGTGGTGTTCCTGTTTTAGTACAAACATTAATAATAAAAGGATGTATGATTCCACCATTGAATCCAACGAGCAAAGTATGATTATATCATTCTTCATGCTATTTTATTAAGTGAAGATATGAGATAACATATTTTGTTGGTAACGGAGGACTCGTTTATATGTTCGAAATAATTTCTAAAAAGTTCGAACCTGTGAGCGTTAAGCCCGCCATTTTAAGAGGGTTTTAGAACCCTCTTTTTTAATACAGATTTAAAAGGTTAATCGTTATATTAACTTGCAATTATTTTTGAAACAATAGGTACAACAGGAATGAAATTATCAAATGGGTTTTCTGTTTTACTGCCTTCAATTCTCATATATTCTTTGTTTTTCATTCCTTTCTTTTGCATTAAAAACGATAGATATGAGCGTTGGTTATGCAATTTGGTGTTCTTTAGGAATATTATTGATTAGTATAATTGGAATTGTATTTTTACATGAATCAGTTGTCTATTAAAAATAGCATCTATATTATTGATTATTCTTGGAGCAGTCGGTTTAAGGCTTGCCAACTAAAAACCTGCACAAAATTGAGGCAACGGTTGGAAGAGTTTTTTTATTAATTGACTAGCTCTTTTTGCTAGTCTTGCATTTATTCGATTGCAATAATTTTTTATCTCATTTATCATATAAACTTATGACAACGAATTTTGATTTTTTAAAGAAAATAGACAAGAATCTATATACAATAATAAACGAAGCAGAGATGCTGTACCGCGATGAATATTTTGAACAATGTATGGTTCAGACAAGGCGCTTCGGAGAACATATATGCAGAAATGTTCTCCGAAGCAGACGCAGGACCGAACGCACTTTTGACGATATGCTGGCTACGCTTAAGGATAATATAACAGGCGAGGAGCAAGAAAGAGAGTTTATAGACGACCTATATTTTTTAAAGAAACACGGTAATAATTCTGCTCATTCTGTTAAAGTGCATAAAGATGGTATTGAGGCGCTAGAATGCTTACAGAGGGCTTTTGAAGTTGCAATTAATTATTGTGTATATTCTAACGGTGCTGGTTCCAAGCTTTTGAAACTTAGATATGATACAGAACTTCTGGTAACAGGTGTAAAATCTAAAAAATCCCTTTCAGACAGATACCTTGAAGAAAAGTCAAAATCTAAGCCAAAAAGTGAACACAAGCAAAAAATTCAATCGTACAAAATGGCTACAAAGAAAGATAAAAGCGGAGTATCATTATTCTGGAAATTTGTCGGGGTTTGTTCTTTTATTTCTGCAGTAATGCTTTTATTGATGGCGTTGATTTCGTAGAGCCTGTCTTTCAATGCATATTAATTCTTTAAGTTTTTGATTTGTATACTTTAGTTTAGCTTTAAATTTGCAGTTTGTATTCAAGAATAACTTTAGAATAAGTGCGTCGAGGAATTTGTAATCTTTTATTAAACATTTAATTTCATCTTTGTAAGCATTGATTTCTGTTTGTAGAGTATTACGTATGTTTTGCAGGCCGTCTATTAAAACATCATTCGGAATACGTTTGAGTATGATTTCGGTATCATTTTTAAAACTTTTCATCTTGATTGGTTTATTTAAATCCGTAAGAAAGAGTTCATGTAACTTTTCGTAATCTTCTTTAGATTGTTCATGGTTAATAGATTTTCCGCATCTTATCAAACTATATTTTGGATTATACAAGTGGTCAAAAAAATGTCTTGCTTCGTGGAGAGTAGTATATTTGTTCAGAATATTATTTTTTGTACTATCAAGCGGCAAGAGAAATTTATATCCGGTATGATTTAAGTTTAGCTCTCCATTTTCTCCTGGAGTAACTTTTACGGAGCATCCATGGCTTCCTGCAAATTTTTGATTTTCTTCGTTTAGAATTACGTAATTAATTTTATTTGGATAGAGCTGTTTATCTAATGTTTCGCGTAAAATATCAACAGAACAGTATTTACCATTCCAATAATGATTAATTTCTTTATAAAAGTTTTTGAACTGTTTTTCAGCCATAATTTTCCGGCTTTTCACAGAACCCTTCACTATGCTGAAAGGCAGACGGGCTTCCGGTAAAAATTTTTCATGTAATACGATTCGCATTTGTTATTGTAAGATTCTTTCTTTACACACATCAATCCAGCGGCTAAATCCTGAATACTTTTCTAATTCTTCGAGAGAAAGTTCTATTGCGCTGTTAGAACTTCCGCAGGCAGGAAAAACTGTTTTAAATCTTTTAAGTGAAACGTCAAGATAAACAGCAATGTTTTCGTTTATCCCAAAGGGACAAACACCGCCAACAGCGTGTCCTACCAGATTTTCAACCATCTCTGGAGAAAGCATTTTAGCTTTTAGACCGAAGACTGTTTTGTACTTATGGTTATCAATTTTTGCATCACCTGCGGTTACTATTAAAACTATTTGTTCATTAACATTAAAAGCTAATGTTTTAGCAATTCTTTCCGGTTCACAATTAAGAGCCTGAGCCGCGAGTTCAACAGTTGCACTGGAAGAATCGAGTTCTTTTATCCGGCCAGATATTCCAAAACGTTTGAAATATTTTTTTACGCGTTCAATAGACATTTACGGATAATTCCTTCAATTTGTTTTGAGGCCGTTCCGTCACCGTATGGATTTTGTGCTTTGAGTCTTGTTTCTGCTTTAGAAGATGTGAGAATTTTTTCACTTTCTTTAAGAATTTTGTCATAATCTGCGCCTACAAGCTTTGACACTCCAGCCTCAATTCCTTCTTTTCTTTCGGTTTCGTATCTCATAACAAGAGTAGGGCAGGCAAAAGACGGAGCTTCTTCCTGTATTCCTCCGGAATCAGTGAGTATTAACTTTGCATGCTTTTGCAAATATACAAGGTTTGGATAATCTAATGGCGGAAGCAGATGAATGTTAGCAAATGATTCTAATCTATCATATATTTTATTTCTGACATTCGGATTTGGATGAACCGGAATTACAAAAGTATGGTCAGTATATTTTTTGGCCAGAAAAGATATTGCATCAATAATTCTGTCAATGCGCTCACCGTGGTTTTCGCGTCTGTGTGCTGTAATTAGAACTAATTTGTCATCAATCTGTATATTTTTATCTACGAAGAATTTTTTTGAATTTTCGATTACGTCTTTTGACAGGCAGAAAAGCGCGTCAATTACAGTATTTCCGACAACGTGAATTTTATCGGTATCAATACCTTCTTTTAACAAAGCATCTTTATTTACTCCCGTTGGTGCAAAATGAAGTGCTGCAACACGTGAAGTCATCTGACGCATAACTTCTTCCGGAAACGGCTCATAAATGTCATAAGAACGAAGTCCGGCTTCCACATGGTAAACAGGAATTTTATGATAAAAGCTGGTAAGAGCTCCGCAAAGTACTGTCATTGTATCGCCTTGAACGATTGTAGCATCAATTTCCCGTTCGCAAAAAACTTTATCTAGACTTGTTAAAATTCTAGCCTGAACCGATGAGAGCGACTGATTTTCTCTCATGCAATCAAGGTTAATATCAGCTTTAAGACCGAAATATGCAAGAGTCTGGTTTGATAGCTCTTTTTGCTGTTCAGTGTTGCATATAATAACATTGTAATCCTCTGGATACTTTTTTAGTTCAAGTATCACAGGTGCAAGCTTAATAATTTCCGGACGGGTTCCAAAGATAAAAATAATGTTTTTCATAAGTCCATTATACAATAAAAGATTTTTGATTTGTAACGATTTTGCAATAAAGTGTTATAAAATCATTAAATGTGGAATATATTATATATATGGATATGTTTAAATCAGGTGCAAGTAATACTCCTGAAACCCTTACGGCTGTAGGGGGGGGGGGTAAAATACTCTAGTTTATTAGGGCTTTTAAGTGAGGTGTTAAAATGAAAATTAACACCAATCTATCAAGCTTAATAGTTCAATCCGGTTTAAAAGCATCAACCAACGGATTACATACAGCAATAGAGCGCATGTCAACTGGTTTTAAGATAAACCATGCGAAAGACAATGCTGCTAATTATTCAATAAATACAAAGCTCTCAAGTAAATTGTCGTCATATTACGCAGCTCAGGACAATGCTTCTATGGGGCTTGATATGATGACAAGTGCAATGGAAAATTTGGATTTGATATCCAGTCACTTAAGCCGCATCCGTAATCTTGCAGAACAAGCTGCAAACGGAACATATAGCGGAGAATCGTTAAGAGCGATTCAGTCCGAAGTTGCGGCAAGGCTTGCAGAGGGACAGCGCATAATTCAAAATTCAAATTACAATGGTATACAGCTTTTTCAGGCTCCAGAAAAGGAATCAGAAAGTAAGTTTATCAAGGAAGTCGTCCGTTTAAGTGAAGAAGAAGCTCTTGCACAGGGTTATACGCTAATCAAAACCGCAGATGAACTTCAAGCTATGCAAGATAACTTATCCGGCAAATACATTTTGATGAATGATATCGACCTTGCCGGATATGATTGGACTGCTGTAGGGACATACGATAATCCTTTCGCAGGTGAATTTAACGGCAATGGATACGTTATAAGTAATCTTACGATTAATGAACCAATAAAATTATTTCAGGGTTTGTTTGGTTCTGTGGATAACGCAACATTTGCAAATGTGGGATTAGAAAACGTTGATATCAAAGGGCAACGGGATATAGGAGCATTAATAGGTCGCTTTGATACTTCTATCTCAGTTAGCAATTGTTATTCTACAGGAAGTGTAACTGGAATAGAAAGGGTTGGAGGTTTGGTGGGCTACTCTTCTAAAGGGGCGGTTACAAATTGTTATTCTACCTGTAACGTAAAAGGAACTTCTGATACAGGTGGTTTGATAGGCTATAATTTTGGCGTAACTGTATCAAATTGCTATGCGAGTGGTGATGTGACCGGAAAATATAGTGTTGGCGGATTAATAGGGTATAGTAGGCTTGGGCCTTCAAATTGTTACGCAAGTGGTAATGTTTTTGGAGAAACAAATGTAGGTGGTTTGCTGGGAGAAGCTTTTTATCGATTTTCAAATTGTTATGCTACTGGTAATGTAACAGGAACAACAAATGTAGGTGGATTAGTCGGAAATAGTAAGTCTTATGGTTTTGATTATTCTTATTCGACAGGAAGTGTATCTGGTAAAGAAAATGTAGGAGGGCTTATAGGATACAACGATACAGGATCTTCGAGCACAGCTCTTATCAAGAATTCTTATTCTCTAAGTAAAGTTACTGGTGAGATTAATACAGGTGCACTAATTGGTTATCTAGAATCTGTACGGAACATGGAAAATATCAGTTATAATACATCAATTAATCCTAGGTTAACAGCAATAGGGTATAATAAGGCTGGTATAGATGAAACTCTTATAAAAAATGATTTTCCTATTCCAAAAGTTCCGGTTTTACCGAATATCATAACCTTTCAAATAGGCATAGCTTCCGGCGATTCTTCCCAAATGAGTTTTGATTTGGAGTTTACACTAGATTTATCAATTGAAATCTCAGATTCAGAAAGTGCAAGAAAAGCTCTTAATCAAATAGATGAATTGATGGCAAAAATTAACCAACGCCAGACAGAATTTGGCTCTGCCTATAATCGTCTTGAGTCTGCACTTGAAACTATTGGTGTACATATCGATAATCTGACCTCAACACAATCAACCATTCGTGATGCAGATATTGCAGAAGAATCAAGTGCGTATATTAGAAATCAAATTTTACAGCAGGCGAGTGCAACTTTGCTAGCTACAGCAAACCAGACACCGGCTATAGCAATGCAATTGTTGTAATGCCCAGCAAGCGCAGCCGAGTGCTGCAAGTATTGTAATCTAAACTATCCCTCATAGACTTTTTTACTATTTTTGGTATGATATTACTAGTGATGTACAATTTCACTTAAGGAGAGTTAGTCTATGCGTCAGCGACCAAAAGAACAGGATAAATTAGAACGCCGTCACAATTTTCTTCCTGTTGAAGAAAATCTAACGGCTGAACAGGTTAAAGAAGAAGCTTCAAGATGTTTGAGCTGTAAAAATCCACGTTGCGTAAAAGGATGTCCTGTAAACATTAATATTCCGGAATTTATTAAAGCCTTAAAAGAAGATAATCTGGAGGCAGCCGGAGATATTATCAGAGAAACAAGTATGCTTCCGTCTGTATGCGGCAGGGTTTGCCCTCAGGAAAGACAGTGCGAAGGAAACTGTATTCTTGGTATAAAAGGTGAAGCTGTTGCAATTGGTGCTCTCGAAAGATACGTGGGTGATAATACTTCTGCAAAAAATGTAGAGATTGTCCCTACGGGTAAAAAAGTTGCAATCGTAGGTTCCGGATGTGCAGGTATAACAGCAGCATCAGACTTACGTAAAGCCGGCCACGAGGTTACAATATTTGAAGCTCTGCATCAGTTCGGCGGGGTTCTTAGATATGGAATTCCTCCATTCAGGCTTCCAAGAACAGTTCTTGATAGAGAAATTAAAAATTTGAAAGATATGGGAGTTAAATTTGAGAAAAATGTTATTGTCGGAAAATCAATAACATTAAAACAGCTAAAAGAAGACGGCTATGATGCAATATTTATCTGCTCCGGTGCCGGGCTTCCTAAGATGATGAATATACCGGGGGAAAACCTTAACGGCGTATATTCTGCAAATGAATTTCTGACAAGAGTTAATCTTATGGGGGCAGACGGTAAAGATGCTGTAACGCCTCTAAGAGTTGGTAAAGCTGCTGCTGTAATCGGAGGCGGAAATGTAGCAATGGATGCCGCAAGAACTGCTGTAAGAGTAGGTTTTGAGAAAGTTTATATTGTTTATAGAAGAACAGAGGCTGAACTTCCTGCGCGTCTTGAGGAAATTAGACATGCAAAAGAAGAAGGTGTTATTTTCCAATTCCTTCACGCTCCTGTTGAAATTTATAATAAAGACGGTTATGCTGCCGGCATGAAATTTGAAATAATGGAACTTGGTGAACCAGATGAGTCCGGCAGAAGAAAACCTGTAGGTACAGGACGATATACTGATTTAGATGTTGACTCTGTTATCGTTGCACTTGGAACTGGACCTAATCCTATTATCCAAAAATCTGCACACTTGGACGGACTTGATTTTGAAGTTGATTCTAAAGGATATTTTACAGTTGATTCCGAAACGCGTGAAACATCAATTCCTGCAATCTTTGCCGGCGGCGATGTCGCACCTGTAGGTACTTCAAATGCAATTAATGCAATGGGAGCAGGGAAAAAAGCCGCTAAAGCAATTAATGAATATTTAAAGCAATAACTCAAAAAAAAGACTTCTTATACAGAAGTCTTTTTTTATTATTTGCTACACTTTGTTTTACCGCTCCATGATAAGTCTTTACATTTTAAATAGTCTCTATTCTCATTTTCAATGACCCATTTAGTACAGTGCTCACCCTTTGCCATACAGTCCGAGTATAAGCAGGTATCTGTAGCAGCTCCTTGTGGGAAAATGCCATCTTCTGCTAAGTAAAACACAAATAAATCATCTCCCATCATATTTTTACCTTTGTTCGGTCCGTTAATATCAACAAAAACCAATCCGCATATTGTTCTTATATCTCCTGCTTCTTGAACTCTGGAACAGTCATGCGAATATGCATGGAAAGCCATTGACATATTATCGTTTGTAATAATTTTATAACGATGCGGTGCTGTATTTAAATCATCTGTCCGTTCTGCACCGTTTGAAAAGAAATATTTATCTGCAAAGCATCCGCTTTTCCCCTGACAATCTTTCTTTTTCTTTATATAAACTCCAAAGGCATTATACATATTTTTGGAGCCTTCATAATCTTCGTTTGTAGCGTAATCAGAAACATCATTCAACTCCCATTTTACGGGACTTCCGTGTTCGGCAAAGCCCTGTTCATACGCGTCATTCAAGGTGATATATGCTTTTTTTAACCTTAAAATCGTTTCCATTTCTTGATGCTTACTGTTCAAGCCCGGAAGTGTAACAGTTGCAATTATGCAGATGATTGATAATGTTGCGAGTGCCTCTGCAAGTGTAAATCCTTTTTTCATATCAGTTCTTCCTTTCGTGTTAAAAAACAAAAATTTTAGCTCATATTATCATGCGAAACATAAATAGTCAATTAAATGCCTTATGGAATATAACAAATTATATTGTAATCAAATAGAATTATAAATATGGACTTAGAAACAGCAAAAAAAGAGTTTGGGTTAAGGGTTAAATCGTATAGAAACAGCCGGAATTTAACTCAGGAACAGTTTTGTTCATTAACCGACCTGGAACAGGCTAATTTATCAAATATAGAAAATGGAAAGACTTATCCAGGTTTCATGACAATATGTACAATGATAGAAAAAGGCGGTATAGAGCCGGATTTTTTGTTTAGATTTTTGGGTTCAAATAGTGTAAAATACGATACCATTGATTACGAAATTATGAATATATTAGTTACTTTATCAGAACCTGCCAAAAAAAATATAAAAAATATTTTAGAAATGATAAATAAAAATTATTCATAAAAAATTTCATTCAAATATACGAGATATTTCTTTACAAAAAACATTTTTTATGCTAATCTTTTTGTGTATAAGAGTGCTTAACGGGTAAAGAGAATAAAATTAATTTATCCTGTATAAAAGAAAATGAGGGCTTTTTAATGCTTATAGAAAAATATTTGGAAGTTGTTGTAAAACAGAGAGGATCTGACTTACACATTTCTGCAGGTTTACCTCCGGTTGTGCGTATAGACGGCAACCTTCAGAGAATGGATGTTCCGGCTCTTAAACCGGAAGAAGTAGAATTGCTTTTGTTCCCTATGCTTAACAAAGAGCAAAGACGTAAACTAGAGCAAGACTGGGAACTTGACTTCTCATACGGTATTCAAGGGTTAAGCCGTTTCAGGGTTAATATTTACAAAGATAGAGGCAATTATGCGGCTGCATTCCGTGTAATTGCTTCAAAAGTACCTTCTTTTAAAGAATTAGGTCTATCTGATACAGTTAGAAAAATCGCTGAAAAACCGCGCGGATTGGTTCTTGTTACAGGTCCTACAGGTTCAGGTAAATCAACAACGCTTGCAGCGATGATTAATTATATTAACGAAACACGTTCAGAACATATTTTGACAATTGAAGACCCTATCGAATTTATTCACCCGTCAAAACGTTCTATCATTCACCAGAGAGAACTGGGGCAAGATACAAGAAGTTTTGCTAACGCTCTTAAATCAGCACTTCGTGAAGACCCTGATATTATTCTGGTTGGTGAGATGCGTGACTTGGATACAATTAGATTAGCCTTGACAGCTGCAGAAACGGGTCACTTGGTATTTGGTACATTGCACACGTCTTCTGCTTCTCAAACAATTGACCGTATTATCGATGTATTCCCTGAAGGTCAGCAGCAGCAGGTACGTGTACAGCTTTCTAACTCATTAGTAGCTGTATTCTCACAAACTCTATTACCTCTTCTGCAGGCAGATGGTACTAAGAGCGGTCGTGTTATGGCTCAGGAAGTTATGCTTGTTATTCCTGCTATTGCAAACCTTATTCGTGAAGCAAAAGCAGCGCAAATTTATTCAACAATGCAGACAAACTCAGGTTTCGGTATGCAGACTCTGGAAATGTCTCTCAGAGATTTGTATATGAGAAAGAAAATTACTCTGGAAGATGCTCTTGCAAGGTCAAGCAGACCGGAAGAATTCAAAAGAGGATTACAAAACAGTTAAAAAACGGGCACAGCCCGTTTTTTTATGTTAAAATCATATTATTATGATTACGACAGAAAATTTAACAGTTCGCTTCGGAAAAGAAGCATTATTTGAAAACGTAAATATAAAATTTGCTCCAGGTAATTGTTACGGGCTTATTGGAGCTAACGGTGCAGGTAAAAGTACATTTTTAAAGGTTCTGTCAGGTGATTTAGAACCGACAAGCGGCTCTGTACATATTAAAAAAGGGCAAAGAATTGCGGTATTGAAGCAAAACCATTTTGAGTTTGACGATTATACTGCAATTGATACTGTTATAATGGGGCATAAGCATCTTTATGATGTAATGAAAGAGAAAGATGCCCTTTATATGAAGCCTGATTTCAATGATGAGGATGGTATTCGTGTAGCGCACCTTGAAACAGAGTTTGCAGAAATGGACGGCTGGCAGGCAGAGCCTAATGCTTCGTCTTTATTAAATGACCTCGGGATTCCGCAGGAACTTCATTATTCTTTGATGAAGGATTTATCAGGCAGTGAAAAGGTAAGAGTGCTTCTTGCACAGGCTCTATTTGGAACTCCTGATATTCTGCTTCTGGACGAACCGACAAACCACCTCGATTTGGCAACAATAACGTGGCTTGAGGATTTTTTGATTGATTTCCCAAATACTGTAATTGTTGTTTCGCACGATAGAAAATTTTTAGATAGAATTTGTACACATATTGCTGATATTGATTTTAGAAATATTCAGCTTTATACCGGAAACTATTCTTTCTGGACTCAGGCAAGTGCATTAATTATGAAGCAGAAAGAAGAGCGCAATAAGAAATTAGAAGAAAAAGCAGAAGAGTTTAGAAAGTTCATTGCAAGATTTAGCGCAAACGCGTCTAAGGCAAAACAGGCAACTTCTAGAAAGAACATGCTTGAAAAATTAACGCTGGAAGATATTAAACCTTCAACAAGAAAATATCCGAGCATTAATTTTAAATTCTCAAAAATACCTGGAAAAGATGTTCTTACTGTTACAGGACTGAAAAAAGAGGTGAATGGCGAGCGCTTAATTAAGGCTCTTTCGTTTGATGTAAGGCAAGGTGAAAAGATTGCTTTTATTTCTCAAAACCAGCTTGCTGTAACTACGCTTTTTGAAATTTTAGAAGGCAAAATAGAACCTGATGAAGGTTCTGTAAACTGGGGTGTAACTGCGACACATTCTTATTGTCCAAAAGATAATAATGACTTCTTTAAAACAGATAAAAATCTTATTCAGTGGCTTGCACAGTATTCAGAAGAACAGCATGTAAGTTTCTTAAGAGGTTATCTGGGTAGAATGCTTTTCTCTGGCGAAGATGCAGAGAAGGCGGTAAATGTATTATCAGGAGGGGAAAAAGTTCGGTGCATGTTTGCAAAAACCATGATTGAGGAAGCGAACGTACTCTTGTTTGATGAGCCTACGAACCATCTCGATTTGGAGGCAATTACATCATTGAATAATGCATTAATTGATTATACCGGAACTGTTCTATTTACTTCTCAGGATTACCAGTTCATAAACACTGTTGCAACAAGAATAATTGAAATCACGCCAAATGGTTATTTAAATTATCAGATGAACTATGAAGATTACCTGAAAAATCCAGATGTCCGCAAAAAACGCGAGCAGCTCATGAGCATGTCTGTAAAATAATAACTATAGGTTTTTACGGTTAAAATTGTTGATTTTTGCAAGTGTTTGTAATACGCTTATTTTGTATAGAGAAAATGCTTTAAAAAAGGAGGAAGCTAATCTATGGAAACATATGGAATTGAAAAATTTGGTATTATCGGACCAAAAGCAGTTTATCGCAATTTGACTCCTGCTCAATTGACAGAAGCTGCATTACGTTTAGGTGAAGGTTCTTTAAGCAACACCGGTGCTTTAGTTGTAACAACAGGCAAATACACCGGCCGTTCACCTAAGGATAAATTTATTGTTGATACAGAATCTATCCACAATGAAATTGCATGGGGCAAGGTAAACCGCCCAATCAGCAGAGAAAAATTTAATGCTATCAAGGGCAAAATCGCTGCATACTTACAAAACAGAGAAATTTTCATTTTTGATGGTTTTGCAGGTGCAGACAAAACTTATACTCAAAAATTCAGAGTAATTAATGAATTAGCAAGCCAAAACTTGTTCATTCACCAGTTATTAATCAGACCAACTGCTGAAGAATTATCCAGCTACGGTGAACCTGATTACACAATCCTTTGTGCTCCTGGTTTCAAATGTGATCCGGAAGTTGATGGTGTAAACTCAGAAGCTTGCATTGCAATTGATTATGAAGCTCATGAAATCATTATCTGTGGTTCTAGATATGCTGGTGAAATAAAAAAATCTGTATTCGCAACTATGAACTATGTAATGACTAAGAAAAATGTTCTTCCTATGCACTGTTCTGCAAATATGGACCCAGCTACAGGAGAAACAGCTGTATTCTTCGGTCTTTCTGGAACAGGTAAGACTACATTATCAGCAGATCCTAACCGTAAGTTAATCGGTGATGACGAACACGGCTGGTCACCTGATGGCGTATTTAACTTTGAAGGCGGATGCTATGCAAAATGTATCAACCTTTCTGCTGAACATGAACCTGAAATTTTTAACGCTATTAGATTTGGTTCATTAGTAGAAAACGTTGTTATGGATCCAGAAACAAGAGAATTTGATTTCAATGATGGTTCATTGACAGAAAATACTCGTGTTGGTTATCCTATTAACTACATAGACAATGCTCAAATCCCTTCTAAGGGTGGTATTCCAAAAGTTGTTGTATTCTTAACAGCTGACGCATTTGGTGTATTACCTCCAATCTCAAGACTTGATAAGAATGCTGCAATGTACCACTTTGTAACCGGTTTCACATCTAAATTAGCAGGTACTGAAAGAGGCGTTACTGAACCGCAGCCAACATTCTCTACATTGTTCGGCGAACCATTCATGCCAATGGATGCATCAGTTTATGCTCAAATGTTAGGTGAAAAACTTGAAAAATATGGTACTAAAGTATACTTAGTTAACACCGGCTGGGCTGGCGGTTCTGCTGCTTCTGGTGCTAAACGTATGAAATTAGCATATACCCGTGCTATGGTAACAGCTGCGTTAAACGGATCATTCGATAATGTTGAATTCAAACATCATGATGTATTCAATGTTGATTATCCTACATCTTGTCCGAATGTTCCGGATGAAATGCTTGATGCTCGCGGTATGTGGGCTGATAAAGCTGCTTATGATGCAGCTGCTAACAAGCTTGCTCAAATGTTTGCTGATAACTTCTCAAGCAAATATCCTAATATGCCTGCTGAAATCGTTAATGCAGGTCCTAGAGCAACTGCTAACGTGTAAGTTATTTGATATAACTAATATGAACGAACTCCCTGTGAGAACACAGGGAGTTCGTTTTATTCAAGACCAAATTGCTTCATGCTGTTTTTAATTTTTTCTCCGGTATTTTCGGCCTTACTTTCGTTTTGGGTCTTTTCAAGATCTTTTTTGGTTTCTTCTTGAGTTTTTTGCAAGTCTTCTGCAACATCTACGGCTGTGTAAAAATCAACAACTTTTTGATACAGTTTAGGGGCGGCAGATTTAATTCTTGCAAGAAATTTGCTTCTTTCCTGACCGGTTAATTCACCGTCTTGCTTTTTCTCACCTTTTGCATTTTCTGTATCACACTCATTAAAAATAGTGTTAAGTTTCGAACTTTCTTCCGAGCTGATTTTTATACCTTGATCATTAAAAAATCTGTTAAGTCCGCTCATGTTCATTTTTAAATCGCTGTAATCTGGTATTGGCATAATATTTTCTCCTTAATACATACAACCATCATGTATAACGGCATTTTTAGAGAAAACTTTAGGATAAGTTAAGAAATTGTTACAAAATGTCCAGCGGGTCAACATCGATTGCGAGGCGAATGTCTTTTGGAATAGCTATTTTACTCAAGAATTTTGACACAAAATCGTGCCCTTTTTGTGATAATTTATTTTTGATTAAAATTTGGAAACGGTAAAATCCGTTGAGTTTTTCAATGACACAAGGTGTTGGACCGAGAGTTTCCAGATACTCTGTAAATCCGAACTTATCAGTCATAGTATTTAATCTTAGAGCAATTTCCATAGCAGATTTTTCTGCGCGGAAGTTGTTTTGTGAAGATAAAATTAAGCGGATAATCTGGCTGAATGGAGGGTAATCAAATTCTTGCCGCGCTTTAATCTCTGTTTCAAAGAATTTTTCGTAATTTTGCGATTTTGCAGTCTGGAATGCGTAATAATCAGGATTGTAGGTTTGGAATAAAACTTTGCCTTTAAACTCCCCTCTTCCTGCGCGTCCTGCAACCTGTGTGAGGAGCTGGAAACCTCTTTCTGAGGCTCTGAAATCAGGTATGTTAAAGCCGGAATCGGCACTTAGTACACCAACGAGCGTTACATTCGGGTTGTCGAGTCCTTTAGCTATCATCTGGGTACCGACAAGGATATCAATTTCTTTGTTTTGAAATTTATTTAAAAGCTCAATGTGTGCGTTTTTTCTTGTTAGAATGTCGCTGTCAATTCTTTCTACACGTGCATCTGGATATAATTCGTTTATTAAAAGTTCTATTTTCTGGGTTCCTACGCCGGAAGTCGAAAGTGCGTCGCTGCCGCATTGAGGGCAGAAATCAGGAAAAGACATTTCTCTGTTGCAGTAGTGGCATTTAAGTTTTTTTATGCTTGTGTGCCAGATCATAGGTATAGAACAGTCAGGGCATTCAATTACAGTACCGCAGGCTTTGCACTGGGTGTATGTCGAGTAGCCCCGGCGGTTCATTAGCAAAATAACCTGCTGTCCGCGCTCGAGTGTTTCTGTAATCTCAGTTTGCAAAGGTTTTGAGATAATTCCGCGATATGATGCCTTGCCGTATTCCTGCATATTGATTACCTGCGGAAGCGCAAGAGGTGAATTGTTAAATCTTTTGCGCATTTCAAACAGGTTATTATTATTGCTTGCGTAATAATACGTAGAAATATCAGGTGTTGCTGAACCTAATAGCAAAGGCGCTTGATGGAATTGGGCTAGGCGCCGCGCTACGACGCGCGCGTCGTAGCGCGGCGCCGGATTTGTCTGCTTGTAAGCACTTTCGTGCTCCTCGTCTATTATAATCAATCCGATATTTTGAAGCGGAGCAAAAACAGCAGAACGCGCACCGGCAAGAATTTTTATTTCATTTTTGAAAAGTCTTTGCCAAACATCGTATTTTTCACCGTCAGAAATACTGCTGTGCCAGATTGCAACATCTTTAATCCCGAACTTTCGCGCTAGACGCTTGGTAAGCTGGGAAGCCAAGGCAATTTCCGGCGCAAGAAACAGAACGTTTTTGCCAGAATCAATTACATCTTTTATAAGCTTAAAATAAACTTCTGTTTTCCCGGAGGCAGTAACGCCATGCAGCAAAATCGGGCTTTGCGACCTTAATTTACCCTTAATTCCTTCATATGCTGTAATTTGCTCTCCAGCAAGCTCAAACAATGGTTCTGTTTCAACATCTTTGAATATTGAGAGCGGGTTTCTGTAAATATATTCTTCTTCGATTTTTATGAACCCGTTTTCTTCAAGCTTTTTCATTGTTGTTCGCGTTGTTTTAGCTAGTTCTTCAAATTCAATAAGCGAGCACTTTCCTTTTTCCTTAAGCAGTACAAGAATTTCTTTCTGGCGTTTGGTTAAACCATCTCCATCATCTTTCAAGAGCGAAACAGCTAATGCAACTTTGGCATTTTTTTCAATTAATTTCATCGGAAGCGCTGCGTTTAAGACCGTAACAAAATCAGTGCAGTAATAATTTGCAACCCATTCTAATAATTTTAAATATTTTAGTGAAAATAGCGGTGTTTCATCGAGGATTTTGTTAATCTTTTTTGCTTTAAAATCACCCGGAAGATAGTCAGAAAATCCTACTATAAAAGCATTAATAAGTCCCTGACGTCCGAACGGTACAAGTACAGCCTGCCCGATTTGAATTTTTTCGCGCATTTCGTCAGGTATAAGATAGCTAAAAGTCTTAACCCCAAGCCCTTTTATATTCACTAAAACTAAAGCATACTTCATTTGTAATATTATAACATCAATACAACTGTTATTTATCTATCATAGAGAATTTTGGAGGTAATTTGGAAGCAATCTTGTCGACAAAAGTTCCTGGTGATAAGGAATATGCTTCTGCCATTTTAAAAATTGTTGTTAACTGCGGGTCTTTTAACCCCCGCTCAGCTTCACTAACAATCGAAAGAGGGATATCATTTTCACTACTGTATTTGAATAAACTCTGCTCACCACGACATTCTCTCATGGTTGCAGCTAAAGCTCTTTTTATCAAGTTTTTCTTTTCTGTAATATCCTTTTGCATACTAGAATTTTATTATTTTTTTAAGCAATTCGCTTTCGCGAACGGGATAAGTGAATGTGATAATTATTTTTCTATCAGAAAAAAATTATGAGGTAAGTTATTCTCTATTCTTAAAGCTAACTCAGAAAAAGATAAATCAAAACCTTCAGCAATCTTGCATAATGTTGTTAATTGAGGATCTTTGACTGCACGTTCACACTTACTAATTACATCTATACTAATATCATTTTCGCTGCAAAATCTAAATTGACTCTGAGTACCTCTCAAATCCTTTAAAGTTTTAGCAAGTGCCTCTAGAATAATTTTCTTTTTTTTATTTAAATCTCTTTCCTCTTGCATACTTAACATAATAGTGATAAAATCCTTTTATCGCTTTCGCGAACGCGATAGATAGGAGGGGTATATTTTGATAGATGAACAAGAACAAGATCTTAAAACGTGTAACGATTTTTTATTAAATCAGCTTTATGACTTGCTTGGAATGGCAACACATATGTCTGGAAATTTAGAATGTGTTGTATATATTAGAAAGAATTGTTCAAAAACTTCTAAAAAAAAGCTTAAACAGCTTGAGAAAAATTTTCTTATTATTGAAAAAATAAGCCAACAACTCCAAGAATTAGTTAATGAAGCTGAGAAAATTTCATTTGATTATATTGAACTTACTAAAAAAGAGGATAAGAAAAGTAATGAAAATGTCCCTCTAAACAATATTATTATCTTTCCACTGGAGCAAAACGATGATTTATACGTTTATCCAGATGAAAAGCTAACCGGAATATTTAAGAAAAATCGAGATGATGAGTCATAGAGATATGGTTCTATAACAAGCTGCTATTAATCACTCTATCTATGCAGGCTTTTGGTGAGTAACCCCATTCACGTTTTGAAATTCTTGAAACTTTCAAGCCGGAGCGCTCAATAATAGCCTGTTTCTTCATATTAGAAACTTTACAAGGTGTTTTATCTTCTACTCCATCGCATTCAATTACAAACTTATCATCAACGAGTAAATCCACGCTTAATCCGGCAATATCTACTCCGCAGGTTACTTTGTGTCCTAATTCTCTAAATGCATTTGCAACTTCTTTCTCAAAAGAATTTTTATAAATATTTTCATCAAAGTCATCAGACTTGCTCAGAGCAAACCTGTTTTCATACTCTTCGACAAAACCCAAATAGCTCCTCAAAATTCCTTCCGGCAGTTCTCTAGGGTCTTTTGAAATAAAGTTAATCATCTGGTAGCGTGCACGTGTGATTGCGACGTTAAACAAATTCGGTTTCTGTAAGAATATTAAACTCTGCGGGAAACTGTTGTTTGCATAAGCCCACGATATAAGGATAATATCCCTCTCATCACCCTGAAAAGTATGCGCTGTACCGATTTCAATCTGGTGTTTTTCCATCATGTGCTCTGATAGAACCTTGCTTACAGAAATCTTTAATTGTTCAACCTGCGCTCTGAACGGAGAAATTATGCCGATTGATACAGGATTATCAGGATTTTTCCTTTCATCTTCGATAACGATTTCATGTAATCTTTTTACCAATGCTTCGATTTCCGGCAGATTTCTTGTAGCGTCAAAATCTACTTTGCCGTCAGGAACAACAACTGTTTCAAGAACTTTTTTAGAATTGTCATTCCTTCTCATGACCTTAATTCTTCCGCCGTAAAATTCTTTGTTAGAGTAATTAATAATAGGCGGGAGGCTTCTGAAATGTTCATCCAGAAGAACCGGATGCATAGAATAGTAATTGGCTAAATCAAACATTGAATTTGTCCTGAAACGCCACATAAGCTGATATCTGTCAGTTATTCCGTATTGTGAAAGGAATGACTGTTCCTTTGCTTTTTCTAAGAAAGATAGGTGAGGTAATTGTTTATCATCACCAACTACTACAGCTTTCTTAGCTCTGAATAAAATTGGGAAACAACTTGCAATATCGCATTGAGAAGCCTCATCAATGATTACAACATCAAAAAGTCCCGGTTTCATCGGTAAAGAACCTGAAACAGCGTAGGTTGTAACACACCAGCAAGGGAATGCTTCAAGAAGCGGTTTAAAATCTTCTGTTTCAAGAAGCCTGTTTTGAAGATTTTTCTTCCTCTCAACAAGGGATTTTGAATGAACAAACAATCTCTGTCTTTTTACAGGGTCTTGCATTAATCCTTTTAAAGCTTGTCTGCGTTTGCATTTTAAAATATCAATTGCAAGTCGTTTCTGTTTTTGTTTCATGTTTCTGATTTGTTCAGACAGAACGTGAATATTTCCGATTGTCTGAATTTCAGTTTCAATTTTTCTTGCTTTGCATACAAGTTTTGCAAATTCCAATTCATTTCTAAGTATTGAAAGATTTTCATTATTAACATCAAAACTGTTGGTGCGTAGACATTTTTTTAGATTTCCGATTGCGGAAATGTTTTTTAACCCGCTCCAAAAACCTGATTTTTCAATATTTTCGCTAAGTGACTTAATGGAGTTTTCTACAAGATTAATTTCGTCTTCCTTAAGAACGTGTTTGATAAACATAGGATTTGCATATTGGGATTTTTGGAGATTAATTTCTCCATTTACCTCCGTCCATTCTTCTTCAAGCTTAATTATTTTTTCTGATTTCTTTTCTAAGTCAGATATGGCTTTCAATAAGTTTTCCATATCAGAAACATCGCATAGAATAGAATTTTCAGCCCCTTCATCAAGGTCGACTTTGTTTGCAAGCAGGTCTTGAAGCTGCATTGATAACTCTCTCTGGTAATTCAGCCTTCCTGCTCTAAGCGCTAAAAACGGCGCTCCCAGCTCGTTAAGTCTTTCTGCGACAACATCAACAGCTTTATCCATACGTGATGCAACAAGAACAGTTTTTCCGTTTGCAATTAAATGTGCTGCGAGGTTAACTATAGTTTGTGATTTACCTGTTCCCGGAGGGCCGAAAACAGATACAAGCTTTGCATTTTCTACATTTTTTACAACATTAAGCTGTGCATCAGAAAGCGACAGCGGAGTTACCGGAAAGAAGTCCGCAAGGCTCTTTTGCTGACTGTCAGTCGGTTTTGACTGAGTGTACTCTTCATTAATAAGGTTTAAAACAGTTTCTCTATAAATTCCGCTCGGTTTTTCAGCAATTTGCGTAAGTTCGTGCAAAACTCCGGCTGTTACAGCAGGGCGCTTGGTTAAAATTATTGCGCACTGTTTTGTTAAACTTATTTTATCCAGCTTTATGGCAGATTTTTTAGCTCTTTCTTCCTGCTCGATTATTTCGTCAATGTTTTCTGAGTTTATTCCTTCATTTACCCCGTCATTGTAGAAGTCTTTTGTTATATTGTCTTCTTTGATAATGTTATCAGGATTTAGTGAAACGTCAATATCAGGAACTATTGATTTAAGTGTGGTTAAAAATATATCCATCTTTTCCTGTGTAATAGGAACAGACGGTACAACATCAAGTAATCCTTCAAGAAGCTGCTCTGTTTCATCTTCATCATCATTCTTTTTCATCAAGGCAGTGAGTGCACCTGTATTCAGGGATAAAAACTCATCAGTCAGCATACAATTTATATTAACGCCGTTTCTTTCAAGCCTGCAAGGTGCATAAAGAAGCGGGGTCAAAAATTCGTTTTTCTTACCGCTTTTTGATTTTCCTGTCAAAAACATGTAGCCGTAAATAAGATATTTATCTTTCTGGCTTGTTTCTGACTGAATCATAAGCTCTGTAAGTTTCGGGTCAGAGCCTTCCAACCTTAAATATTCCAAACCTTGGGTAAACAGAGTATCTTCTTCATCTAAGAAAATCCATTTGTTGTCTTTGTCAGCTTTAAGATTTCTGAAAGTAGAGCTTTTGACCTCTTCACGCACACAATCGTGAAGATACTGGCTCAATTTTTTTATAAAACTATTATTAAATGCAGAATTTATAGCTCTTGTAGCTTCCTGTAACATATTCTTCTCCCTCTGTACTTATATATTAAGCCAATTATACCACTCCGAAGAAGATTTAACAACATATAAACCTCCGTTTACATTTTTTCTCCAAAATGATATATTTTGACTATGACAGCTACAATTGTATTACAAAATCATTCTTTTCTATCCTTAGTTTTTTCATTTATCGGTGTTATATCAATTATAATGACCGCTTTATATGCTGCTTTTGCAAGAACAAGTGTTGACAGGACTATTGGTCTTATTTTTTGTCTTGTAATAACTTTTTATATTGTATTAGAACACATAAAAAGATATTTGTTTCTGAAAAAAGGGTATGTATCTGTCATCCAAATCTCAGATGACAAGATGCGTTTAGTATATTCATATTTTTCTGAAAGGAAAGCAAAAAATATTAACTTTTCTGATATCAAAAGTTTTAAAGTCATTATTAAGGCGGGAATGATTTCGCGCTTATTTACAAGGGGAGGTTCTACCAGTGCAAGAGTTTATAATATAAAAATAATTATAGACACAGGTAAGGAATGTATAGAACTGCCGGTTCATCCCAATCAGACAGATCCTGGAAGCAATTTAGATTTTATGTATCCTCTGATTGATGTGTGTGATAAAATTCCAAATTTTTCTTATGAAATTGAAGGAGATGCTTTTTTAAAAGAAACTTTTCGTGAGTATGCAGCTTCAAAACTTTCAAATTAATACTAATATATGAGTTAGTTTAATGAAATATATGCTAAAATGCAAAAAGCATAGGAGATTTTATGAGAAAGTTTTTGTTAATTACATTAATGCTTTTTGTACCATGTTTTGCGGCTGAGATTAATGCTGTCAGCCAGCCTGTAACAATGCCTCAAAATATTATGTTTGCGGATTGTACTAAAATTTTTACAGTAAATAAAGAGAAGCTTTTTTATCTTACACTTGCATCATTGTCTGCAAACAGGTTTTTAATAGATGAGGTGCAGACATCAAACGGGTATGTTATTTTTACGGTAAACAAAAACAGATATCTTGCAACAATCGCAGGTGTTGACAGTTCCAATTCTATTCTCAAAATAACTCCGTGCAACAATGTATATAATTTCCCTCCAGGAATTTTGATTAATACATTTAAGTATATTGATTTGAACCTTAATTCAGATATAAAGGGCTAATAAGATGAAGAAGTTTCTGGTACTTTTTATTCTTATGATATCAGTATTAGGACTTACCGCTTGTTCAATCAGAAAAGAACATGAGCCAAAAGTTGTAACGTTCTGGACTTTGCAGATGGGTGACTTTTCTGATTATATGTATAAAGTAATCAGGACATACGAAAAAGAGCATCCTAATGTGCATATAAAATGGGTCGATGTGCCGTTTTCTGAGGGTGAAAAACGAACTCTTGCAGCAGTTATGACTGATAATCCGCCGGATTTAATTAATCTTAATCCGGATTTCTCAGCTCTTTTAGCTCAAAAAGGGACTCTGGAAGAGATAGATGAGGAGTCTGTTCAGGATTTCAATCCTGAAATTATTAATGCTCTTAAATATAATGATAAATTGTACTCAATTCCGTGGTATGCAACGAGTGCGATAACTATTTATAATAAAGAATTATTTCAAAAATCTGATATAATAAGACTCCCGAGAACTTATCGAGAACTTGCTTCAATCTCTGAAAAAGTAAAAGCAAATACAGGTGCTTACGCCTTTTTACCAACAATAACTGAAAACGATACAATGGTTAAAATTTTGAACAAGTACGGAATATCAGAAGCCGAAGATTACCCGAAAGCGCAAAAAGTTTTTGAAATGTTCAAAGATTTGTATCAGAAGGATCTTATTCCTCCTGAAAGTATTACTTTTACTCATCGTGAAGCTTTAGAGCAGTATATGGCAGGTAAAATTGTTTTCTTTCAAGGGGGGGCAAATTTTCTTACTATGATTAAGGAAAATGCACCATCCGTTTACGAGCAAACAGATGTGATGGAACAGATTAAAGGTCCAGTTGGTCAAAATGATTTTTCTGTCATGAATTTTGTAATTCCATTGAGAGCTAAATATAAAAAGGAAGCGCTTGATTTTTGTCTGTATTTAACAAATGAGCAAAATCAGCTCGAGCTTGCAAAAATGACAAACGTTATTGGTACAAACACCAATGTATTAAAGAATAGTTTTTATAACGATAATTCTGCTCTGGAAGCAAAAGCCCGTTCAATAAGTGCAAAACAGATTAACCGGATAACCCCGCAGTTAAAACAGAAAAGAAATCAAAAGGAAATTAACACTCTTGTAAATACTGCAGTTCAGTCAGCTTTGTTGAACAAGGATTCAACTGAAAGTGTTTTAAGTAAGCTCCAAAAAGATATTGAAGCTCTTGCTGAGTGATTAATTAACAAAGTTCTGCATCTTTAAGCCCAAATTGTTCAAGTGAATTTGTTTTAGCTTGTACACAAAGATATTGCATATCGGTTTTGGCTTCAATTGTTCTAGCTGCTTTGGGCATTATCTTTACGCAACTTCCTTCCTTAACGTCTATAACTTTATTATCAACTGTAATTGTCCCTTCACCCTTCAGAAAAATATAAATTTCTTCGTTTTGAAAATGTCTATGACAAAAAGGAATTTTTAGACCAGCTGTCATAGCATTTACTGATATTTCACAGCTTGTCAATTCTAGCAAATCATGTAAAAAAGCTTTACCGTTCTCGTATTTTTCTCCAATTTCAGCTAAAGTTCCAATTTCTGCGTTTTTAAAGTTTGTCATAATTCTCTCCTTTTGTTTGATGTCTAACTATTATGTTAAAAATTTTTATATAATTTTTCTTAAAAGTTTTTCTAAAATATCAGCTTCTTCTGCTGATAAATTTTTGTATAACATTTCGTTTAAATCTTTCGAAATTTTTTCAAAAACAGGTTTAAAATTTTCTCCCTTTTTAGTTAAAACAATATTTGTATATCGATTGTCCTGGCTGGAAACTTCTCTTTTCAGGTATCCTAATTTTTCGAGCTTGTTAATAAGTGCGGTTACTGTGGGTTTTGTGCGGTTAATTTTTTGCGCGATATCTTTCATTGTCATTTTTTTATTCATATAAAGGTATATTAAAATATCACCATGGCTCGGAGCAAGCTCTGCTGCCCCGTTCTTTTTTAATTCTTTAATAATAAAACGGTTTCCTTTTTCGTGAATTTTTGCTATAAGTGACAATAAATCTTTCATAAAGATATTATAGTTAGATATCTAACTATTGTCAAGAGTTTTTGTTTTTACGCAGTAGTGTTTGGCTAAATATCTATACATTTAACCCTGTTTATCTTATACTAGTTGTTAAAAATAGATAAGCGAGGATAAAGATGTTAAAAGATTTTTTCTTAAATGAAGTTAAAAATGGTATAAAAAAAGCGGCTGCGTGTGGAAAGCTAGGTCAGATGAGTGCTGATGCAGAGTTCTCTCTAATTGTCGAAAAACCTAAAAATCCTGATTTTGGTGATTTTGCTGTGAATGTTTCTTCGCTGGCGCGTTCTGCTAAAATTGCTCCGCCAATGATTGCTCAGGCAATTGTTGAAAATCTTACAAAAGAAAATTATTCTGTAACTGTTGTCGGCGGATTTATTAACTTCAAGATAGAAAATTCTCTTCTTGCAGAAGCTGTAGCTGAAATTCTTGAAAAGAAAGAAAATTACGGCAAGCCGGAAAACGTACCGGTTGAAAAAATCCTGCTTGAATATGTGTCTGCTAATCCTACAGGTCCTTTCCACATCGGGCACGGACGCTGGGCGGCAATGGGAAGCGCGCTTGCAAACCTGCTAAAATTCTACGGACATGAGGTTTATCAGGAATTTTATATCAACGATGCAGGCTCTCAAATCCAAAAACTTGGTAATTCTTTAAAAATAAGAATTAAGCAGGAACTGGGTGAAAATATTGATTTCCCGACAGACGAAATTGAAAGAAAGAATTATTATCCGGGCGAATATTTGATTCCTGTTGCAAAAAAATATCTTTCTGAACATGAACCAACAGATGACGTTCAGGTTCTTTCTGATTATGCCAAAAAAGAAATGGAAGCCTGCCAGAAAGCTCTGCTGAAGGAATTCAGAGTACACTTTGATAATTTTTATTCCGAGCTTGATTTGCACAAATCCGGCAAGGTTGAAGAAAGCTACAAAGAGCTTATGGCAAAAGGAATGCTTTATGAAAAAGAAGGGGCAATGTGGTTTAAATCTTCTGAATTTGGTGATGATCAAGACAGAGTTATTAAAAAAGCCGACGGCTCAAATACTTATTTAACTGCTGATATTGCATATCACATTGATAAACTTCACCGCGGTTATGACAGACTTATTAATATCTGGGGCGCTGACCACCATGGCTATGTTGCACGTGTTAAAGCTTCTATTGAAGCTTTAGGCTATGACCCGAATAAATTAGAAGTGCTTCTCGGCCAGCTTGTTAACCTAGTTATCAATGGCGAAGAAGTCAGAATGGGCAAGCGTAAAAATATGGTTACTCTTGACGATTTGATAGAAGAAGTCGGTATTGATGCTACACGTTACTGGATGGAGATGAGAAATATTGATATGACTCTTGATTTCGATATTGAGCTTGCGAAGAAAAGTACAGATGAAAACCCTGTGTTTTATGTTCAGTATGCGTACGCCAGAGTTTGCTCAATCCTTAGAAACGCAGTAAATGACAGAGTTAACCCTGAAACTGGAGAGAGTGTAAAAGCTCCTATGACTCAAGCTGAACTTGATGATTTAATAAATAATTTTGATAAAAATATTATTTTAAAAACAGCAGACAGTGCAAAGGCACTTATATTAAAGCTTGAAGAGTTCAAATCTGTAATAAAACTTTCTGCTGAAAACAGAACTGTATACACAATCTGTAGATATGTTCAAGAACTCGCGGCTGAGTTTCATTCATTTTACAATTCTAACCGCGTAATCTGCGATGACAAAGATTTAATGAAATCAAGACTTGCTTTAATGATTGCAATCAAAACAACATTGAAGAATGCACTGGATATTCTTGCAGTTTCAGCACCAGAGCGCATGTAGGCAATATGAATATATATCTTGACAATGATACAGATATTTCTAAGATTGATATCAAAACTAAAATAATATTTGTACTGGTTGTTTTGGTTGTTCTGATTAATCATATTCGTTTTGACAATACAGTGCTTAAAAATGTAGATATGGAACCTTTTTCGGAACCTGTACAGCAAGAAATAAAAAACGGAAAAACATTTGAACATGAAGTGAGCGGCGGTGTTGCAGAAATTACTCCTATTGCAGATTACAAAATATACGGCCGTGTATATGACATTCACTACAGACCCTCTAAAATGTGGGCCGCAGCCGTATATCCCTATGATGTTTCAATAGGATTTGGCGATTTTAAGTTTAAGGAAGTTTATAAATCGGTAAAAGTTCGTATGGCTGGTACAGTATCTTATTATTCTTATAGCGGTTCTGCCTGGCAAAATCATCTTTCAAAATATTTTAAACATGAAGGCGGAATTAATCACGCTTTTACAAATAATCACCTTTGCCCTGCTAACAAAAATGTCAGGAAAGGTATAAAAAAACTTCGCAAAAAAGATATTGTTTATCTTGAAGGTTATCTTATAAAATATAAATTTCGCGGGAATGACGGCAGAATGGAAGAAGGTATTTCAAGTACAGTGCGGAATGATAAGGAATCTTTTCGGGGAAATAACGGAAGCGGTTCTTGCGAGCAGATTTATGTCACACGAGTTGTTTCAAGGCATGGTGATTTTCGTTAATAATTATACTCTCTAAGCGGTGGTCTTGAGTTATCAAACTCTCCATAAAGATTATTCTTACGTGTTTTTTGGATATCAATTGGAGTATATAAACTCTGATCTTCAAGCACTGGTTTTTTATAATTAATATTGTGTATATTATTATCAGAAGGCTGTATTACTTCTGCAGCAGGTTCTGATGTTACAGGTTCAGCTTTAACTTCCAGCTGTTTCTGGAATTTTTTGTCCTGAGCTTTTTGTGCGCGTTCTTCTTTGAACTGCTGATATTTTTCTTTAGTGTTTGTTATCTTGGCATCAACACGCGTTTTCGCTGCATCGTAGTCTTTTGAACCTTCCTTATGCCATCTTCTGTATTTTTTAGTAAACACATTATCAAAATTACCCATATCATAGTATATCTGGTTGGTCTCTTTATCATAAACCTGCGGCGGAAGAACTCTTAATTGAACATTCTGAGCTATTTCAGGACATAGCATTCTGGAATAATCTCTAATTTTTTGGAGTTGTTCTGTCTGAGGCGAAGGGCCTCTTGTAATAATTCTGTTTTCCACAACACTTATTGTTTTGTAAAAAGTATTTGACCAGAGTACGTTATTTTTTTGTGTATCTACGAGTGCTGCGTATGTGCATATTTTATATGCCGGATCTACAACAGTTGCTCCAGGAATGTTTAGAAAATCCCATAAAGTGCGTCTGAGAATGTAATTTTCTGAATCAATTGCAGAGGTCAATAAAAGTACGTATCTTGCTTGAGATTTATTTGCTATTTTTTTTAACTGAACGTAATCAATATTGTAAGATGTTTTAAACCTGTTAGTGAGATTTCTTGCAGGTATCATATATGAAGGATTACTTTTCAAAAGTTTTCGTTCTTCACTAACGGTTGGAGAGGTAATGTAATCTGTCTGGTTGAGAATATTTATCACTTCATTGGCGAAAAATTCTGAAGCTGCATTATAAATATAAGCATCGACAGCTTCGTTTTCTGTAACAATATTGTCTGGAATAACCAGTACTTTATACTCCTCTGCATATACAAACGGAGCAAAAAACATAACTATCCCAACTGCTAATACTTTTAATAAATCTCTCACGATAAAATTATAGCATAAGAGTGTCGAAGTTTACAATTGTTAACTTTATTGCTATTATAAATGTAAATATAATGAAACTAGTTTTTAATAAATATATAATTATAATTTTGAGCTTTTATGCATTTTGGATTCTGGGGCTTCCGTTTATTTTTACAGAACTCCTGCCGAAAGTCTGTGAAAATATTTCTCTAAATTCTGACTTTACTATTGAGGTGGATAAACCGCAGTTGTTTTTAACTCCTCTTCCAAAGGCTTCTTTCAAGGCAAAAAATATAAAGGTTAAATCAAAAAAGACAGAAGATTTTACCAGTATAGAAAATTTTGAAACTTCAATAAGACTTCTGCCTCTTTTATCTGGGAAAGTGCATATTAATAAAATACAGGCTTCAGAGATAAAGATTAATTCTGTCCTTAAAAAAGAGCTTGAACTCGATAAAAATTTCTTTAAAAATCTAAACAAAACTAAAATAAAGCTTAATGAATTAAATGTTGAAGAATTTGCCGTTAATATTCATCAACCGGGATTAAGCGAACCGGTAATTTATACTGCACGTAATATATATTTTAAGAAAAACGCGCGGGCATTGAATTTTAATCTTTCGAGCGAACTCAATATTAAAGGATCAATCTCGCAAGCAAATGTAAATCTGTATCTTCCGCGTAACAACGATGTCGATAGAAGTGTTGTTGATGTTACTTTTGATAACTTTGATATTGCACCTCTAGGTGATTATTTAAGACAATATCTTCCAAACGGGCTTTCTGATATTCGCGGGATAATTAATGTCAGAATAGATAAGAAAAACCTTCAGGCTGTCCTTGATAATTGTGCTGTAATTATGAAGGACAATGCAAAATCAATTATTCTGCCTGATACATTAAATATAAATTCAAAATTTAATCTTACAAGCAAAGTTATTAACTTTGAATATGTTGATGTTAAATCAGAGAATATTAAAGCATCCTTGAGTGGAGCAATATCAAACTATCTTGATAAATCAATTACAATGGTAGACTTTAATGTTATCCTGGATAAATCCCGTGTAGAGGATATCGTGAACCTTTTACCGCCGATAATTGTGGAAGAGTTTAACGTTTATAGACTTAAACATTATAAGTTCTATGGAGATGCAATCGGGAATTTTTCTATAAAAGGAGATATCTATGAGCCGGAAGTAAACGGCGATGTCTTCATAAACAATGGTATACTTATCAAACCAATTAAAAACGCAAATGGCGCTACAGTAAAGCTTAATTTCACAGGCAAGTATGTTAATTTTGATGTTGAGGTACCTGCCGGCGGAATAGAGCGTGTATGGGTAAAAGGCGGAGTCGAATTATATAATGTTAAATATTCTGATATGCGTATATGGAGTACAAAGCACGTTGATTTGGCTACAGCAGAAGAAAAGGTTGTTCCGTTGCATGAAATATTGAATTTCCTTATAGGGCCGGTGCCGATTATGGATGTCAAAGGGGATGGAAATATTGATATTATTGTGAAAGGAAACCGCAAAAATCCGCACGTCTGGGGGCTTTTAAATTTCAATAATGTTACGACCAATTTTAATGAAATACCTGATTTAGTTCTTAAAAAAGCACAGGCGGTATTAAAATTTAATGATCAGAGTGCTGAATTTAAAACAAAAAGCGGGCAGGTTAACGGAAAGCCTATAAGCATTGCCGGCGTTTGTAATCTATATGGAAAATTTGATTTTGATGTAGCTTCATCATCTCAGGAACTGGCTTATTTATACAAAGCTATTGAAACTTCAACAATGATTGAAGATATAAAGAAAATGCTTCCAAAACTCGATGTCTGCAAAGGCCCTGTTAATCTGAAACTGAAAGTCTACGGTTCAATTCTTGATATAGAGGATATCCAATTCAATAGAAATCTTTTTTCTAAAGGGGAAATAGAACTGCTTGATAACGTATTCGGAGTTCAAGGTGTAAATATAAGTAAAACAAAAGGTTTAATTAAGTTTGATGGAACAAACGCCGATGCAGATGTTTCTGCACTGATAGGAAAATCTCCTCTACAGGCAAAAGCTGTGGTAAAAAATAACCTTGTTGATGCTTTAATTTCTATTCCAAGGCTTAATGTAAATGATATACTGCCTCTTGCTTCGGATATCAAATCTGATATAGGAAATATTTTCTTAAAAGTTTCGGCAGGTTACAAAGGTAAAATAGACCAGATTGAATATAATAAAGTTAATTTTGATGCAAGAATTATCGGTGTATCACATGATAATAAACTCAAAATCTCTAACGGAATTATTTCTTTGAATAATAATAAACTTAAAGTTTCAAACCTTAAAGGAAACTTTGTCAATTCTGACAGCATTTTCGAAGTAAATCTGGATGCCGATAATGTTTCTGACAAACCTCGTGTAAACGGGAATGTTAATTTAAAATCTTTTGACCTGACTCTTTTAAATTTTATAAGTAAGTATTCAATAGTTCCTGAAGATTTTAAGAAAGTTAAATTTGAAAAGGGTAAGATTAACTTAAAATGCAGGATAAATAATAACAGAGTAAATGCTTATTCAGATCTTGGCGGTGTGGGTATTGTATATACACCGGCAGCTCTTCCAATTAACGTAATTAACGGCAGTTTAATAATAAGAAATAATTCGCTCAAGCTTAATAAATTAAATTTGCTTGCGGATGAAATGCCTCTGCTTATAGATGGAGGAGTTAATGATATTTTTAATAAACAGAACTTCAATATATACATTAATTCGAAGCCAAAACAGGATTTTATCGATAAGTATATTAATAAAAATCAGATTTATCCTGTCAAAATTAAGGGTGATATTGTATACTCTCTCCGTGCAAGAGGTGTAAAAGATAATTTTGATGTAAAAGGCGAAGTAAATATGGCACCTGATTCAAGTATTTACCACCTTGGAGCAACGGTTGGCGATATAGAGAATGCAATTGTACTTAACCTTGACGCTCAAATATTAAAACAAAACCTGTTGAGAATAAGAGAATTTTCATATGACAAAATAATCTCTTCTCTTGGAAGCAGATACACCAGATTGAATATGCTTAAAGCAAGAGGCGGAATAGATATTTATAAAGACGATTTAGTTTTTCATGATTTGTACGTAAAAACCCAGAACCCAACTGATGCTCGAATATTTAATATAATATTCCGAAAACCAAATATAAAACAGGGACAGTTTACATCTGACCTGCGTTTTAACGGCAAACTTTCAAACCCGAAACTTATCGGAGATTTCCATATCTTTGAAACAAACATCCCTTTCCTTGATACAACTATGAAAAACATCACTTTCAAATTTAAGGATAAGAGTATTGACCTGTCTTCAAAGGGTGAAGTTCTGGGAAATGATATTACAGTGCATGCGGTATTAAAAAATAAATTAACTATTCCGTATTATGTTGAAAAAGCAGATTTGAATACGAAACTGTTAGATTTAAATTATATAACTGAAAAATTGAAACTCTCTCAGGTTGATAATATGCAGACTTTTGATACATTTGAAGGAATGGATTTATCTTCACTCGTCGTAAAAGATATAAATATGAAGGCTGATACAATCCATCTAAGAAATATTGTAGCAAAAGATTTTGAAGCTAATGCCTCTTTGAGTGAAAAACAAATATTAAATGTAAATAATTTTAAATTCATTATTGCAAGCGGTATTTTAAACGGTTCTTTCAACTACAATTTTGAAAACAATCATACTGCGATATCTTTGAAGGCAAAAGAAATAAACGCAAACGACTTGAGCTATGCACTATTTGACCTTAATAATCAAATGTATGGAGATTTGACAGGTGATATAAAACTTTCTTGCGTCGGTGAAAGTTTTGACAATTGTATGAAAACTCTTAACGGTAAAACAACATTTAATGTAAAAGACGGAAGGATGCCTAAATTAGGCTCTCTGGAATATTTATTAAAAGCCGGTAATCTTCTTAAAGGCGGGCTAACAAGTATTTCAATAAACAGTGTAATTGATATTATTACCCCGTTAAAAACCGGTGATTTTTCAAGTATTTCCGGTGCAATTAACATAAAAGACGGCGTTGCAGAAAATATTGAAATCACAACAAAAGGTGAAGATTTAAGTCTGTTTATTGGCGGAAACTATAATTTTTCTACCGCGAATGCTGAGATGGAAGTATACGGGCTGCTCTCCAAGAAAATTTCTACAATGTTCGGCCCTATAGGAAACCTTTCATTAAACACTTTATTTAATGCCATACCGGGAGTAGACCTTTCTAAGAATACAAAAGTTCTGGAGCAGATAAATAACATTCCGGGAATTGAATTATCCAGCAAAGCATACAGAAAATTCGTTGCAGAAATTAAGGGCAACATTAACGGTAATGATTACGTAACAAGCTTCAAGTGGATTAATTAGATAATAAGAAAATGAGTTTTTACAAAAGTTAACATTATTTGCCTAAATTTTTTGCATTTACCCCCCTTTATGTGTATAATTTATTAAGTGTAAAAAGTACAATAGAAGAATGGAAAAAATATAAATGGCGTTAAATTTTCAAGACTTAATACTAAATTTATCAAGATTTTGGTCAGATTACGGATGTATAATCCAGCAGCCTTATGATATTGAAAAAGGTGCTTCAACTATGAACCCTGCAACTTTTTTAAGAGCACTCGGGCCTGAACCATGGTCTACTGCAATGGTTGAACCTTGCAGACGTCCTACTGATGCCAGATATGGCGAAAATCCTAACAGATTAGGACATTATTTTCAGTATCAGGTTATTTTGAAACCATCACCTGACAATGCTCAGGAATTATATTTAAAGAGTTTGGAAGCTATGGGAATAGATTTATCCAAACATGATGTAAGATTTGTAGAAGATAACTGGGAATCTCCGACTTTAGGCGCAGCCGGTGTAGGCTGGGAAGTATGGCTTGATGGTATGGAGATTACACAGTTTACATATTTCCAGCAGGTGGGAGGATTGGAAGTTAAGCCTGTTGCTCTGGAAATTACTTATGGTCTGGAAAGAATTGCCATGTATATTCAAAACAAAGAATCTGTTTTTGATATTATGTGGAATAACAATTTAAAATATGGTGACATTTATCTCCAAAACGAAATAGAACAATCAAAATATAACTTTGAATACTCTGATGCAGACAGATTGTTTAAATTATTTGACGCATATCAGCAAGAAGTCGATAATTGTATAAATGCAGAGCTTGTACTGCCTGCATATGATTATGTATTGAAATGTTCGCATACTTTTAACCTTCTTGATGCAAGAGGTGTAATCAGTAAGGACGAACGTATCAATTTCATAAACAGAGTAAGAACAATGGCGTCAGCGGTCGCTAAGTTATATGTTCAGCAGCGTGAGAAACTCGGCTTCCCTCTGCTGTGCAGATAATAAGAGTTTCTTATATAACTACAAGTCAATAGAAAGGTGATAGATGGCAAATAGTAATTCTTCTTTCCCTATTTCTCAGGTTCTGAGAAATATGATAACACGCAAAAATCCAGATGATGCGTTGGCCGGTGCTGCAAAAGGCGGTTTGGAAAAAACATTAGGTGTTTGGGATTTAATTATTTTAGGCGTAGGAGCAATTATAGGTTCCGGAATATTTGCTGTTGTTGGTATTGCAGCTGCTGGAAGTGCTGACGGGTCAAGCCCGGGAGCCGGACCGGCACTAATTATTTCAATGGTAATTGCTGCTATCGCCTGTGTATTTTCTGCGCTTTGCTATACAGAATTTGCCACAATGATACCGGTTGCCGGCGGAGCTTATACATATACTTTTGCCACTCTGGGAGAATTTGCTGCGTGGATTGTAGGCTGGATTTTGATGCTGGAATACGCAATCGGTTTTATTGCAGTTGCCTGTGCATGGACAAATCACTTTTTGCAATTTATAAAAGGTTTTTCGAGTATTCTTCCGGCATGGTTTGTTAACCCTCCGATATGGCTGGTTAATGATTTTCGTTCCGCAGTAAATATATGTAATAATCACGGTTTGGATGCTCATACTGCAATTCCGCATTTTGCAGGCATTCCTTTCTGTATAAATCTTCCGGCTATAATTATGATTGCAATTACTACTGCAATACTTGTAAAAGGTACTAAAGATTCTGCTAAGATGGCTGGAATTATGGTTGCAGTAAAACTCGGGGTAATTGCTTTGTTTGTACTTACCGGAATGTTTTATATACGTCCTGAGAACTGGACTCCGTTTGCACCAAACGGCTTTGAAGGACTCTTTATGGGTGCTTTTATTATCTTTTTTGCATACATAGGCTTTGATGCTCTGGCAACTGCTGCGGAAGAATGCAAAAATCCGCAGAAGGATTTACCAATAGGTATTCTCGGCTCTCTTGTTGTGACAACAGTTGTGTATGTTATGGTTGCTCTTGTACTCACAGGTATGCAGCCAACAAGCGGAGTTGCAATTCCGGAGGGATTATTTAAAGCACCTATGGCTTATGCAATGACAGCAGTACATCAGAACTGGGCTGCAGGATTGATTTCAATCGGTTCTCTGGCCGGACTTACTTCTGTGCTTCTTGTAATGCATATGGCTGCAACACGAGTTCTTTTTGCAATGAGCAGGGATAATTTCCTGCCGCGTGTTTTCCAGAAAATTCATCCAAAATTCCAAACTCCTCACGTTCTTACGATAACTGTAGGTGTTGTAGGAATTCTCGGAACGTTAATTCTGGATTTAAATGTGGCAGCTTCTCTTTGTAACTTTGGTACATTTACATCATTTATTATAGTTTGTGTTGCAATATTAATCTTAAGAAAGGTTGATCCGGATCGCCCAAGACCTTTCAAAGTTCCATTCTGTCCGTGGTTTCCAATTGCAGGAATTGTTTGCTGCGGAGGTTTGATGATATTTTCTATGGTAATTGCAAAAGGCGAAGCTGCTGTTTTATCAACAGAACTGTTTATCGTCTGGGTTATCATGGGTGCACTTATTTACGCTTCTTACGGATATAAAAAGAACAGAAAAGCAGAAATATTAGCTGAAAGTAAAGAAATAGCAGGAAAAGATGAAATTACAGCAGGTATTAAATAATTTATTAAAATGTAAAAGCCCTCAAGAGCTTATTGACGAAGGTTCAAATTCCGGGCTGAAAAAAACTTTAAACGTATTTGATTTAATAATCCTAGGAATAGGTGCGGTTGTTGGTACAGGTATTTTTACAATTATCGGAAGCGCAATTGCAGGAAGTGCAGATGGTGCAGGAGCAGGACCGGCAGTTGTTATATCAATGATTCTGGCGGCTGTAGCAAGTGTTTTTTCAGCACTTTCGTATTCGGAAATTGCAGCTATGATACCGGTTGCAGGAAGTGCGTATACTTATACCTATGCAACAATGGGTGAATTTATGGCCTGGATGGTCGGCTGGATTTTAATGCTGGAGTATGCAATTGGTAATATTACTGTTGCAAGTGCCTGGACAGGATACTTTGTCCAGTTTATGAAAGGGTTTAAGCATATACTGCCGGCATTTATTGTAAACTGGCCGTTATGGCTTAGAAATGATTACAGAACTATGTACGAAATCTGCAATAAGTATAATTGGAATCCTCAAGATGTTATGCCTTTTATACATTTGCCGTTCAATTTAAATATTCCGGTTGCAGTAAACGTACCTGCAATAGCAATTGTTTTGCTTTTAACAATATTGTTAGTTAAGGGGGTTAAGGAATCGACAAGAGTTGCAACAATTATGGTAGGAGTGAATATGTTTATCATTCTTTCATTTATTGTTGTGGGTTCTTTTTACGTAAAGCCTGAAAACTGGACACCTTTTGCACCTAATGGTTTAGAGGGAATCTTTACAGGTGCGTTTGTAATCTTCTTTGCATATATCGGGTTTGATGCAATTTCAACTGCTGCGGAAGAAACAAAAAATCCTCAAAGAGATTTGCCTGTAGCAATTATGGGAACTCTTGCTCTATGTACAATTTTGTACATATGTGCAGCACTTGTTTTGACTGGAGTTGTGCCTCTTAACGCCATTGATACTCAGGCCCCGCTGGCACACGCAATGAGATTTATTGGTATTAACTGGTATGCAGGTCTGATTTCAATGGGTGCCTTGTGCGCATTAACATCTGTGCTTTTAATTTATCAGCTTGGTACAACAAGAATTCTTTTTGCGATGAGCAGAGATAATTTTCTGCCTAAATCTTTAAACAAAATCCATGAAAAGTTTCAGACTCCTCATATACTTACATGGATTTCCGGATTAATAGTAATTGTTTGTGCTTTGTTTATGGATTTAAATATTTCGGCAGAGCTTTGTAATTTCGGTACATTTACATCATTTATTATAATTTGTATTGCGGTACTTATTTTAAGAAAAACAGAACCAAATCGCCCCAGACCTTTTAAAGTTCCGTTCTGTCCGTGGTTTCCGATACTTGGTATTATAACCTGTGCAGCTTTGATGTATTGTAAATTTAGCGCGAAAGCAACATCTGCTTTATACTTTATTGTTTGGCTTTTAATCGGATTAACAATTTATGCAGCATACAGCTATAAAGAAAAACGCCGAGAAGAAAGCGGTGATTTAGTATAAATAAAGTATGAAATTTGCTAGAGAAGTGTTATAATCCTTATTATGAGAATTGTAACCAATAAAGAATTAAGCAGCTATAAAGTACTGCCGTTTGATTTATATACAGAAAACAAGGGCAAAATATTAGAAGCCGGCGAGGTTTTGACTCCCGGAAAGCTTATAATGCTGAAAAACTATGTAAAAATTTACACAGAAGAATTTGGCAGCGAAGAAGAGTCGGAAGGTAAAGTAGAGGCCGAAAATGGAACTCCTTCCCAGTTATTAAATTTTTCTTACGAAGGTATTGATGCTGCAGATTTTGAAACGGTTATTAATAAAGATGCATATGTTAAAACAGAAATTCAGGTAAAAATTAAATATTTCTACAAAAGAATTCTGGACTTGTTAATTCAAGGATATTATGAAGAAGCTCTTTTTAAACTTAACACTCTGGTAGGCGTTTTAAAAACAGAAGTTTTCAAGCAGGTAGGAAAATCCGGAAAAGGCTCAAAGATAAGGTTTTTAGGAGAGTATGAATTATGTCATCCTTTAAATGTTGCTGTTATATCAGGTTTGATTGCCAAGAAGCTTGAATTCTCTCCATTAAATGTTGATCAGGTAATACTAGCAGGGCTTTTGCATGATATCGGCAAGTTAAAGATTGAACTTACTGATTCAGAAGCTATGCTTACAATGAATGAGGATGAGGTTAAAGACCACCCTGTAATTGGTTATAAGATGATTAGAGAAGAGTTTGAACTTCCGGAAGATATTGCCAAAGTTGCTCTTGAACATCATGAAAATAATGACGGTTCAGGGTATCCAAAAGGGCTATCCAGTGACTATATTTCTGAGTACAGCCAAATTGTTAATGTGGCAAATTTTTATGATAATCTTGCATTCAATAGAACCCATATTATGGTGATGAATAATAAAGAGGCATTAAGAACTATGCTGGAAGTCGGAACTAAAAGGTTTTCTGCTAAGATGCTTTATTCATTTATCCATATGTTTAATTATGATGATTCGAAGAGTTTTAACGATATGGTTCTGTAGAATCGGGTAATTGCTTCGTTTTTTATTTTGATAAATTCTGTATTTGTAATACAAGTATAGGATTAAAAAAATGAGTAAATCAGAAGAATTTAAAAGACTTATGGAGATAAGCAGCAGCAATCGTGTTGTACTTCTTACTAATCATTATCAAATTGTCGGTCAGGTGTATGACTGCGAAGAATGTAATAGAGAAGCTTATATAAACCTTACTAATGCTTCTTTATGCTTAATAAATGATGTATACGAAAACCAGACCTGTGACCAGTATACCAGTTCGCACTATGATTGGCTCCATGTAAATTTTGACAAGGTTGTAGCGTTTACATTCAAGGGCTAGGGGAAAAGGGAAATGGCCTTAAGTTGGTCGCGAAAACTTTGAGGTTGACAGGATTGTCAATCGACTCTGGGTCTACGTGCGTAGCACACACAAAGAAAAGCCGGATATTTCTATCCGGTTGTATCCCTATATTACTTAATCGTAGTTTACTTAATCGTAAATTATACTCCAGGGGTAAATATAATTCTGGTTTGAATTAGTATTACCCATTTTATGCTATGTAATGGTAGTATTTATTTTATTACTGTGAAGAACTTAAATTCTGCAGGCATTAGTTTCCCAAAAGAAAGCGAATTTGTAGCTGCAACAAATTTTTCTTCCATATAATCAGTTCCATCAAATCTAAATTCAGAAACAATAGAATAGTCGCATGAAAGTTCGATAGTTTTATCAAACACTTCTCTGCCTTCTCTTTCTTCTGTCCAGCAGTTTCCGTTTTCTTCAACACAGAATTTTTCTGTAGGAGAGTTATAGTTAGCAGCAACAAGAATTGAATTTTTCAATCCTTCTTTCTGAATTTGCCATACAACAAACCCATCATCATCCTGCCTGATTATATGAGCTTCTCCATCAGTAATAACAGGTGAATTTTTAACAAATCTATCAATTGCATCAAATTTTGCGTAAAAATCGTAATCTTTTTCACGCTTCATTGAAACTTCGTTTCCGATAATATATTCCATACCGGTTTTTGTAAAGGATTCATCTCCATCAATGTACATAACCGGTCTTTGTGCATTACGCCCGCCAGGTAGGAATTTGTATTTAAACCATTTGAATAATGCTCCTTGTTCTCCTAACTGACCCGGATATCTGTTGATAGCTTCAAATTCTCCATCTTGATTATTATAAGTTTTCAGGATGGAAAGCGGAGTTGATTTTTTTGAAGAAGAATTGTAGTTAGCCAAATATAAATTATCTTCTGCAATCGCTTCCGGCGTCTTGTAGCTTTGTGAAACAATGTCATTACCCCAGAGCAAATCAAAGTGCATATCTTGATGGTATTCTTTATAGAAGTTATCCCAGAGCATATATTCTGCAAGTGTTGCAAAATACGGGATTTTTTCTTTCATTGCACTATTGAGCATTCCCAGAACTTTTCTAGGCGCTCTGTAACTTATTGGCACTCCATCTTTTTCAGAAACTTCATCAACAATATGGTCAATGTGGTCAACTCTGAACCCGTCAAAGTTAAATTCTTCCTGAAGATTTTTCATATAATCAATAAAGAATTTAATAACATCATTATTATACTTGCCATTTTCGAGGCATACAAAGTAATAAGGTGTCTGACAGTCAAGGTTTGCAAATTTAGTAACATCATCGCCGTCAAATTTATAATGTTTGAAAGTAGGATATGAAGCTCCTTCGCTCATTTTATCAAAAATTGGAACACCTGCTGAGCACCACGCACCGCCCGGAGCCGGCCACATACCTTCATGAATGAGCCCTTGTATAATCTCTCCCTGATTATTTATTTCATTTTCTGAAAGTTTCTTGCCGTGATTATTTCCGGTAAGCTTGTTTATAATCATTTTTGCTTTTTTGTGTAATCTATCCTGAATACTTTTTTCAAGCATAGAATTAGATAAGAAAATCTTAGTTTCTTTCAATAGTTCATCAATTTCATTAAAAATAGTTTGATAATGTTCTGTCAATTCACCGAAACTTTCACCCTTGACGGCTTTTTTATAAATTCCGCTGACAATATCCAGATCATCTTTTGAATATTTGTCTTTAAGTTTTGCAGCTGCTTCATCAACATGTTTAGTTAATTCAGAAATTAAGGCATTAGTGTCAAACCATCTTGCGCAATCAGGATTTGTTAAAACTATTTTTGAAAAACGTCCGGTCTGCGGAAGTATATCATAAATTACCGGATGACCTGCGAGCTGTGTCATTTGTATGAACAATTTTACCTGTTCATCTGCTCCGCATCCTGTTTTTTCTGTAATGTTTTTGTCTTCAAGAGCAGGGCTCACAGCACTTGCTGTAGGCAGATAAGCACAGCCGAATTCACGCGGGTGGAACGGTATTAAATACATAGTTGTTCCGAAAATATTATTGTTTAAATTTCCTGATGGCAGAATTAATAATTCCCTCAGCCAATCCATAAATTTTCCACAGCCGCTGGATTTATTACCATCGCCTAAGCCTGCAAGGTTAATAAGTTTAATGTCGTGTCCTTCTTTTTGAAGCCAGCTTGAATCTTTTACATTATTTCTGGCAAGCACACTAGCTTTTGTGAAGCTGAAACTTCCATTTTCAAAAACACCGTTAGCTTCCCATTTTGATTCAAGAGCAAATAAAACTTCTGCATCAGTTAATTCTTCTAATGCTTTTATCTGCGGATAAGGAAGATAACCGAACCTTGTCATTGTAGATTTTAAATACTCTTTTCTTTCTTCAGTTATGCTCTCAAATGAATGCATTTCTCTTAACTTAGAATAAAAGCTGTTTAAATTTTCACAAGCATTTCCTGCTTCTTTTTTAAACAAAAAATCTAACATAGGGTTCTCCTTTTATAATAATCTGTGATTGTTTGGATTACGTATACAAGGATAATATCATGCATATATATTTTTTACAAACGAACGTAAAGTTTTATTAAGTAAATATCAAGAAAAATTTTTACAGGTTTTTGCACAAATATGATTACATTTGAAAGCCGGCAAAAAGTAATAAGAAATGCAGACCTGATAACACGTAAGGCGCACAGTCTATATCCGCATGTTTCTGAAAGCAGAATTGTTTCAATGATTGGAGAGGATAAAGTTAAAGATTTGTTCTGGGGTAATATGTCATTGAGATATGCTTTAAAATTTGCTGCACAAAGATACAATATGGAAATTGATGAGAAGAATTTGTACAGGTATGTTTTGGAAAGCCTTCAAGGAGGGCTTGGCAACTGTTCTGAAGAAGCAAAACTCGCAGAATTAATCGCAAGAATCAACGGGCAGAAGAATGTTTATTCAGGCAAAATTTTTGCAGGAAAAGGGTTTGCAAAACATGAAGTCGCTTTTATCACAGATAAAGAAATTAAACCTGATAAAAAATATCATTTTAAAAATAAAGATGCCTTAATTATTGACCCGTGGCTGGGAGTTACTGACTTTGCAGGCAGATATTTTAAAAGTTTGACTAAGCAATATGCAAAAGTTCTTCAAATAAGGGGAAATGCAAAACCTTCATTACAGGCTGATTTTTCTTCCAAATTGACTCCCAAAAAACTCGGGGATTTGAAAAAGGGGCATCCTGAATTAATTATTAGAAATTATAGACCGATAAGCTTCAAAGGGCACAGTGATGCATTACGTTACGCGCAAAGAACAAAATTTATAAATAAGATTTTTAATAAAAAATTATGCGATTTGAATTTTGAAAAACTTGAGGGAATACAGCAGGGGCTAAAAACTTTTGAAGGACTTTCCCTAAAGCAGATTGCATTTGCATTGACTGACCTGCATTCTATTAATATGATAAGCGGGTGTACAAACCACTGTCTGCACTGTTATGCAAATGCCCAGCCGTTTATTAAAAGATACCCGTTTGAAGATTTATTACAAATCTGCAATGATGTTAAGGAGCTTAGAAACAGGCTGGGAGTTAATCCTGTACACCATCACGGACAGCCGTATATAGATTGTTCTTTCGATGCTGATGCACTGGATTGTCATTTGTATGATAAGGAAGGCCAAAAACACGACTTTATTGAAATTGCAAAAATTATGAAAGACGCTTTGGGCTATAGTCCGGTTTTTGATACGAACGGCTGGGGGACAGGGGTAAATGCAGATAAGCAGGCTGCGGCAGAAGAGTATGCTCGAAAGCTTATGCAAGATGGAATTTACAAGAACTTTCACCAGATTAATATTTCAATAAATCCGTTCAGACCTAAATATGTGCAGGCTGTTAATTCAGAGTTCAATCCGGATGAGCTGTACCGTCCGATAAGAAATGTCGGAAGTGAATATGAGCAGGAAGAAGCTTCTCTGAGTGAAGATTACAAAAAGGCGCGTGATAGATACACACAATATGTTAAGGACACTGCTAATGTGCTTTTGACTTTTAAACCAGTATTAGACTCAAAAAAACTCCATGTGATAATAAGAGTGCTTGATAATAGTATAGAAGAAATGAAAGGTTTTCGGCTGAATGACTTTACTCCTGCGATTATACATATTATGCAGGAGCTTAATCTTAGAGCTCATTTTGGTATGCTGACCAAAAAAGAATTTAAACAATATGTTGATATTCTAAATAACTATAGTACCAGAATGTTTACTTCAGGCAGAATGGAAAAATTCTATAAAACAAAAAATCCAGAAAAATTTAGTATGATTAATCGCATAGATAAGGATAGAGAAATTGCAGAGCAAAATTATGACCGGATAAAAGTATATGAAAAACTTTCTGCTGCAAATATGCGTTACCTTAAGATGATTACCCCGGATGGAAAGGTTTTCCTATATGATAATTATTCTATTATTCCTACAGATATTCAATTAAAGACCTCAACTCCTGATATAAAAAAGCCGTTTCAAATCCCTGTTAAGGATTTTATTGTTACAGAAAAGATGATTGACTTAATATAAACTTGCCTTGAAAACATGTTTATACTACGATTTTAGTGGTTACACTAGTTTGATAGACTCTGCTCTAGTTTAACAATCGTTAAATGAAACAGTGCAGCCCGTAGTAAAACAAGTTAAAAAAAACAAAGGAGACAAAAGATGTCAGTAGCATCACTTATTGAACTTTTAGAAGCAGGCGTACACTTTGGACACCAGACTCAGCACTGGAATCCAAAAATGAAACCGTATATTTACGGCGCAAGAAACGGTATTTATATTCTTGATTTGAGAAAAACTACCGAACTTTTAGACGCAGCTTATGATGCAGTTAGAGAATATGCAGCAAAAGGAAGAAATGTCCTTTTTGTAGGTACTAAAAAACAGGCAGCAGAAGTAGTTGCTGAAGAAGCTAACCGTGCCGGTGCTTATTATATTAACAGAAGATGGTTAGGCGGTATGTTAACTAACTTTGAAACTATCAGAGGAAGAGTTAACAAACTTAGAGAAATGGAAGAATTTATTGCTTCCGGACATATTGAAAAATTACCTAAAAAAGAACAGGCTCAATTAAACAGACAGCTTTCAAAATTGAGCAAAACTCTCGGCGGTATCAAAGAAATGCGCGGTTTACCTGATATTATATTTGTAGTAGACCAGTCAAAAGAAGATATTGCTATTAAAGAAGCTAACAAATTAAATATACCTGTTATCTGTTTAGCTGATACAAATGCTAATCCGGAAGGCATAAACTACATTATCCCTGGTAATGATGATGCAATCCGTTCAATTAAGCTTATTACTTCTAAATTAGCTGATGCTGTTTTAGAAGGTAAACAGTTAAGAGAAAACAATGCTAATTCAAAAGGCAAAGTTGAAGCTGTAACAGCAGCTGATGCCGGTGTTGAAGAAGCAGCTACAGTATAGTTACTAAATTAACTTAAAGGTAAAAAGAGGGAATTCTCCCTCTTATTTACCCCAAGAAGGAGAATTATAAAATGAATATTACAGCTACAATGGTAAAAGAACTCCGTGATAAAACAGGCGCTGGCATGATGGATGCTAAAAAAGCTCTTGTTGAAGTTGATGGTGATATGGAAAAAGCAATGGAAGTTTTACGCCAAAAGGGTATGGCTTCTGCTGATAAGAAAATGGGCAGAATTGCTGCAGAAGGAAGAGTTGGTTCTTTCGTTTCTGATTCTTGCGGTGCTATGATTGAAGTTAACTGTGAAACAGACTTCGTTGCTAAAAATGCGGAATTTATTGAATTAACAAATGGTTTAGCTCAACTCGTAGCAGAAGCAAATCCTGTTGACGTGGATGCTTTACTGGCAACTGTTTGCCCAAAATCAGGCAAGCCTGTTGCAGATGTAATCAAAGAAAAAATTGCTTCTATCGGTGAAAAAATTACTATTAGAAGATTTGTAAGATACGAAGGCAATGTTGCTACTTATATTCACAACGGTAAAATTGGTGTTTTACTTGAAACTGATGCTAAAGATGAAGTTCTTGCAAAAGATATTTGCTTACATATCGCATCTTCTGCCCCTGAATTCGTTTCAAGAAAAGATATTCCAGCTTCTGTAATCGAAGAAGAAACAAGAATCGAAATGGGTAAAGAAGATTTGGCTAAGAAACCTGAACAAATCAGAGCTAAGATTGTTGAAGGAAGAGTTAACAAATTAATGGCTCAAAGATGTTTAGTTGAACAGCCTTTTGTTAAAAACCCTGAACAAACTATTGAACAGTTAATCAGCGGTAAATTTAACATTGTTAAATTTGATAGATACGTTCTTGGCGAAGGTCTTGAAAAAAGAAATGATAACTTCGCAGATGAAGTTATGAGCCAATTAGGCAAATAGTAGTTATATACAAAAGGCGCGAGGTCTTTAGACCTCGCGCCTTTTTGATTAGTTATGAAAAATGATTTTAAGTTTGCGCGGGATGCGCTAAGGTATATTATAAAAAATAATGGAGTACAGGAAATTTATATTCCTTATTATTTGTGTGATGTAATTCGTCATGCTGTTTTTGCAGAGGGCGCAAAACCTTTATTTTATCATATTGATGACAATTTTATGCCTGTACGGGATTTTCCGTTAGAAAGTTTTATTTTGTATCCTAATTATTTTGGAATATGCGATGGAAATGTTGACAAGCTTGTTAAAACTTATCCAAAGCTGATAGTTGACAATGCTCATGCCTATTATGCAGAGCCTAAAGGTTTTGCATCTATTTATTCCCCGCATAAAGTTACCGGCAATCATGAAATAAAAAGAAAGAGTTTTGATAAATATCATAATATTTATGCGGACACAAACCAATTAAGTTTTGATATTTCTGAAGAGGCAATCCCATTTTGTTATCCTTATTTGGCATCAACTATTGAGGAGGCTGATAAACTTGTAGAGAAACTCACTGCAAGGGGGCTAACTATATACCGGTATTGGAACCAGCTCCCTGCAAGTTATAATGAGTATAAGTTTTATTCAAGACTTGTGCCAATCCCTTTGGATTAGACTTTTTTCTTTAAAGTATTGCTGATTTTTTTGAATTCAGAAACAACTTGCCATAGTTTAGGCATTTTCAGAGCGTCTTTGAACGGAATTTTATTAAAATAATATTCTGCAAGTTCTATACTGTGTTTAATCTCGTCAAAGTTCGCGACATTTCCTAATAATTTTTTTGAACTGTTGCGCAGCATCCATAATAGTTTTAAAATACTTTTGTGGTAATTGTTTTTTACTTCATCTTTATTAAGAATTTCTCTATGGTCTATATGATTTGCAGCATCAGGATAAATTTTAAAATCAGAGCTGACTTTTTTATAATTTGAAGAAATTATATCCAGAAGGTGTACCATTTCTAATTGTTCATTTATCGTCCAAGCTACCGGAGAAAGCTGTTCCGGAATACGAGGCATCTTCTTTTCTACGCAAAGGCTCATGTCTTTTAACGAAACAAGTCTGCCGAGGATATGCCGGTAGTCAATTCCTTCTGAGAGCGGATAATCTCTGTACATTTTTATACTGTCATCAATTATTTGTCTGTAGGTTTCCGGTTTAACGCTGCCAGAGATTATACTATCAGGCGTAATCCTTTTAATTATAGTTGAATACATTACATTGATAAGATTAATTGTTTCTGCTTTCTGATTTTTTGCAAGCAGTGTTTTTATACCTTGGTGTATTAGATTAACCTGGTATTCATTTAACCCTTTCTTGCCATTAGAATCAACGAGCTTTCCAAAAAGAAATATATTACTTTTTAGCGAATATCTATTAATTTTGCCAAAGAATTTTTCACATTCACTTCGGAATATATTTTGATTAATAATCCGTCTTTGTTCTTGTGATACATTACAAGGTTTTACGTTCATTGAAAAACTCCTTAGTATTATAAAACCAGAAAATAATAATTTTGCTACCCTCTTAATCTCCAATAATATTCTACGAGATAACTTATTGCATCAAATGGATGCTCAAGAAACTTGAAATCCCTGTTTGATTTTATCTGTGTATGTGTTGGTACATCTACTATACTTGTTCCTTCTTTAAAGGAAAGATTATAAATATTATACAAAATCCATTTGCATTTTCTAGGGTCGATAAAGAGATGACATTCTCCGTTTGAGTTTTTTACTCTGGCATTAAATGCAGAAATTCTGTTCAAAATTGGAGGATTGTAATCTCTCAGTTTGAATTTCACGTTGTCATAACCGTGTTTTTTCAAAGCGTTTTTAATAATAACGTAATTTGTATACTCGCTCTGAGTACTTCTATTATCACCTGATGCGTCGCCGTTAATTATTATTTCTGATTTGTGTTTGGGAAATCTTCTGATAAACTCTTCAATACATTGCTGTGTGGATGTGTTTTCCAAAACAATCTCATCAAAGAAATATACATTTTCTTCATCTTTATGTGCTAATGCCCAGCACATCGGATCTACGTTAAAATCGCAGGTAAGATGCAGAGGTAAATTCGGATTATATTTCAGATTTAATTTATTTTTCTCGCTGAAACCTTTTACAACAAGCCCTGATGAATAGTCACCAAATTCCCCGAGTACGTTAATTCTATAATACTCTTCATCGAAGCTGTCTTTCATTGATTGAATAAAGTGTTGGGGTAAATAAATATTATTCGTGGTTGGCGCGATTATAAGTCTATAATTTTCTTGTTTCTTTTTATTTACCCCTTCTACAAATCTTTGCCATATCCATCCTTTGTCAGCCTGCGGGTTTGTGTGGCCGAAAAGACGGTAGCGGAAATCTACCCAGTTCTTGCCTCTGTAAGTATTTCTTAGGCGTCCTATTAACTGTTTAAAAGAGGAATCTGTAATCTGCGAGGCTTCTTCAATTTCAGCCCAGTGTAAATTCAATGATTTAAACTTCTCAGGATCTTCCAAAGCTGAAAAGAGTATTTCGGAGCCGTTAGAAAATTTGATAATTTTATCTACTTTATTGTAGGTATAATCTTTATCCATAATATAGCCGAGATTTTCTAAATGGTCGAGATAAGAAACCAGAGTCGTTTTCCTGACCAATTCATACTCTTTTGCTCCGACAAGACCGCGGCAGCCTGGATATTTTTTTGCAAGCAAAATTCCTAATAGTGAGCCGCACCAGGTTTTTCCAGATCCATATCCTCCCTGATAAATCGCTACATCAAGTGAATTTGAATGAGGAATTTCGATAAATTCCCGCTGTTTATCTAATAACTTGTATTTTACCATTTGCAAAACCTCTGATAACAATTTACTGATTTTTTCATGCAAAATCTTTTAAAAGCGTTAACTTCACTCGCTTCTAAAAGTGCATTAAAGACTTCTGTAGAAAAATTTCTGTCATTGTCTACATAGTTGTGATTTTCACATAAAACATCGTGAACAAGTGCAGGAATCAAGAAACGGTTGTCCGTATTTGAGCCTATAACACGCCCAAAAAGACGGGGTATAGAAGCCCCGTCATAGCAGTACCCTTTGGGTATTCCAAAATTGTACGTTTTATCTTTTTGGTAATCACATAACCTAACCTGTAGATTTTTTTTATTAATAAACGGATACTTCTCAATTGACTTTCGTTCTTCTTCTGTCATTGATGGAATGTAGTATCTTATACAAACATGGGGATTATCATCAAAAAAAATTCCGGCTTTCTGGTTAGTGTAATACTCAAGCATTGTGTTGAGCCTCCGGAAATACTTCAAGTTCTCCATTAACGTATTTGAAAATTTTATCTAATGTTTCAGGAGTTATGTTCAATTCTGCAGCCATAGTGTCAAGAAGAGGATTTGAGCGTTCTAACTCTACGCATAAATCCCACTCAAGTTGGGCCTGCTCATTAGTAGCAATAATTTCTTTTAACTGACTGTAGCTGACGCCGAGCTTTTGAAGCATTAGAGCAAAATTTCTCTTTGTACAGGTTAACTTACTAATGCGTTCAGCTTCTTTTTGTGCAAGTTCTGTTTCATAATTAGGGTTGATGATCGGCTTACCATCAGTACCCATTATTTCATTTGCTTCAAGTGCAAAAATTGTATTATTATTTTCAACTATTTTGAAATTTTTCTTGTGATTATATTCAACAATAAAATCTGCTTTTTCAATATCAGTATATGGTTGTTCTAATTTGTATGACATTTTATCCTCTCCTTAATTCAAAATTTTAATATCCGCATGTATACCAATTTGCCGAGTTATTATTTAAGTTTGCAATAACTCGAAAACTTGAATTTGTTTTGTTAACTATATGTGCATCTGCCATCTGCACCCATGTTATACTGGTGGCGATGCTAGTTACTTGCAGGCAGTAATTAGCATCAGAATAGTTTTTTATCAAAGCAATGGTCGTACCTCCACTTCCATTTGCAACCCCAACCTGCCCGCCTTGTTCAATCCAGCCATCAGACCAAATTCTATACCAGGATGCACCGCTGCAATATGTTTCTGTGATATACGGTTTTGTACAGTTACTTAAGTCAACATCGGCTTTTGTTTCAAGAGTTTCGCTTAAGTCTGTTTGCTCTGAAATATCTCCCTGTATAAACCCCCAGACACCTCCATTTTCTTTTATAACAGTTTTTGCATTGTCTGTTATATTAGAAAAATCTGTATTTGCAGAGTTAGCTAATACATTATTAACTTCCGTTGCTGATTCCTGCGCCAGAGCCGCCTGCTCAGCTGCAATTATGGCTTTAGCTTCTGCAATTTGTGCATTTGAAGCGGCATCCTGTATGCAGCTAATATTATCAGCACAGGTTCCGATGTTATTAGCACCTGTTAAATCCGCTGATATCGCAATAAAACCTGTATCATCCAGAATGCTGTCTTTTGCCTGTTCTGCATCAATTGCAAAAGAATTTGCCAATTGTGCGTAATATTTTGCACTATTTTCATTCCCATCAACTGTTCCATCGAGTTTTACAGCCCACTGTCTGGAAAGTTCACTATAGTATGAAATTGCATCGCAGTTTGCTTGTGTGCTGTTTTGTTTATTAGAACCAGAGGAAACATTGATTGCAAGACAATTGGTATTCTTATTAATGTCAACCATTAGGCACCTTCAACTTTCTTTGGAAAAACAGTAATTGTATTAAGACTGCCGATATCTCCATTACCAATTAATAATGTATCCTCAAATGTGCTATCCGAACATAATTTAACTCCATAATAGTAAATTTCACAACTTGCATTTTGGGGTACTGTTAATAAATCGGTAAAATCCCCTGTGAGCTCAAAAACAATAGACGATGCCTTATTTGTGTTAACTTGTAATTCATTTCCGACAGGTTTACGGTTGGAGTCTTGAATTGCAAAAAAAACAGTGTAATTTTTATCAGTTTTTAGACCATTAATAACTAAGCTTCCGCTATCGCCCTGAATCAGAGTTATATTCCCGTTTTCATCAATATTAAATGCCATTTTATCCTCCTAAAATTAAATGCCGCAAGCATACCATTCAACAGTATAGCTCCAACCCTTGCCGTCATAGTGCGTAAAATTGCCGGCTGTTTTGGAGGAAATGCCGCCGTGTTCATAGTTGCAGTTGTGTGTCCCAAGTGTAAGTGAATAATTTGCGTCCCTAAATGCTTTAATGAAAGTTGCAGTACCTCTAGAGGCGCAAAGTCCGCCCTGCTCTAACCAAACTCTTGTTTCTTTTTTCTCATCTGAAAAATATTCTCTGTACCACGATGTTCCATTTACGTATGTCGTTGTGAATATTCCGTTTTCAGAAAATTTTGCAATAGTTTCTTCAAGACTTTTATTAATTTCTTCTATATCGGCGTCGATTTCTTCACTCATAGAAGTAAGTGTGCTATTTATACTTGCAATATTGGAATTTACTCCTGCCTGATTGGTCGAAACAGTTTCAGATACGCTGCTTATTCTGTTATCAAGGTATTGAAAGTTATTATTCATAATTTCAGACGAGGCAAGAGAGCCGTATTCAATTTCAGTTAATGCCATCTGAGCTCCTTTCGTTAATTAAAGTGTCATAAATTTTATCCAGCTTTTTATTGATATCAATAATCTGTTCTTTCATATTGCCAAATTCCGATTTTGTAATATAAACCTGTGATACCTCGGTTAATATTTCTCTATGGGTTTGTTCAAGTTTTTCTGGCGTTACAAAGAGGTTATATTGTAAAATGAGTGCAATACACATCAGTATTGCAGGTGCATATTTGTATAAAAAATCTTTATTCAAAATGCTCACCTCATCACATTGATGTTCCGGAATACATACTTAAGACTTTTTCCAGTATACTTACAATTTTTCCGGCGGAATCAGTTGACATCCCTAAACCATTGGAGCTGGAAGAAGAATTTGTCGTTGTTGTTCCATTCCCAGCACTTGTCTGTAATGATTGATTTTGCATGTCAGAGATTACATTATAACCCTGCATATATGCAGCAAGAAGGTTATTCATCATAGATGCGGTATTCTCTTGAGAGTCTGCGAGCAAATCATTTATGTATGAAGAAAGAGAGCTTGCATTCTGGTCTGATAAATTTTTATATAAATCAGTAGCCTGTGATGATCGAACCATATTTCTGTTAGAAAGTGGGTTTATAATATTGTTTTCAAGATTTTTATATGTTTCACTATTAAGTTTATTAGTGTATGCATTAAGCTTTGCCTGATTAGTTGTTGAGTTTAAATTTGGATTTAGATATTCATCCAGAAGCGAATCCATGTTTTTATTAACAAAATTATAAATTGAATCTAATGCTGTTCCGGGCTGAAAATTTGCTGTTGTTCCCGAATTATTTGTTGTAGCTGATGCGTATGGATTATTAGTTGTTGTGTTTCCATAAATTTTACTGGTTGTGCTAGTCGAATTCTGTGATTGTTTTCCCATGCTGTAATCCTTTCATAAATTACTTATACAGTTTTTACTTTAATTTTCCCGAATTCAATGTTTCTTATACAGAAATCATCGCCGGGGTTCTTAGTTAATAATGTTATTTGCAGGGTTCTAAAGAATGATGCCGGCAGGCTTTTTATTGCACTGATATCTTTGCGCGGAAAGTAACTTAAATCCCATCTGCCGATATCAAAATACAGAGAATTTTTTAAACTTTTAGCTTTTACATAACGTGTTTTAGAACTCATCGAATCATAATTTTTGGTGTATTCAATATAGAAGCTGTTGCTGTAATACATATCCAACGTGACTTTTGGGGGGAATGATAATATTTTTATAGAATTTTCATTCCCGAGATTAAGCGGGGTACACTTATAAAATGCTTCTATAAATTCACCGTCAAAACTCGTAGAATTATATTCTTCGTAAATTTTTTTACCGGCAGAATATAAAACTCCGCCAATTGTTGCAAAACAATTTATTTTTTGAGATTTACGCTTAACCCAGCATTTCCGAATGTAATCATAGATCATTATTAAAGAATTTGTTTCATTTCCATCTGGAATTAAAAACCAGACTTCATTCCTATCAGAAGTCACCACTGATAAAGTTTTTATGGAGTGTATTATAGATGTTTTGATTTTAAATAATTCGTCCTGAATATCAAGAGCGATATTATTTCCCAGAGTTCTATCTCCATTAATAACCTGCTTAAAAGAAAATACTCCCTTTTTTGTATCGTCATAAAAATATAGTTCAGTTCCATGAAAGACTACAGAGTTATAAGAGGCACACCCGCCGGGGAAATCTAACGTCTTATAGAACGAAAAATCATCTTCATCTCTAGAAATCAAGCAGGAAGAGTTATTGTGAAAGACTGCCAGTGTACCTAAATAAGGATAAATAGCAGTGATATTTTTAACAAATTCTATATATCCGGCTGATGTAGTTATTTCAGCATTTGAAGTAGAAAAATCATAAATATTCTCCTGTACGGAATACCATAAAACCTGTCCGTCAAATATCCATAATCTTCCTGCAAAAATAACAACTCCTAACCCTTTGACATCTCTCTCATCGGCATCTTTCAACTCCATCATTTTGACTTCTTCAAGTTCACCTTCATCATTAAAGTTCCCGAGTTCAATACTAAGTATTTCTTCAGAATTTGAAAATACCCATAAATCTGACCAACCCTGTGAAACATCTGTCGCTGATGAAACAGATGTCAGACTGAGTCCTGAAACTTTAAGCTCAAGAGTCCCTCCGGAAGGTGAAAAAAGATATATTTTCCCCTCAGAATTATTTTCTGTATGAACAAAAAAATGGGTCACCCCCTTTTGTATACTTTCAAATATATTAATAACATTTTCATCTTCAGGTATTAAGTTACAAACGCTTACATTGCCTTTAGATGTACGAATCCCGACACCGGAATTAACCTCTGTTGCGAAGAGCTCTACATTTTGCATATCCGATGCCGTGATTACTGATGAAGAGTAAACAGAACTACTTCTGTTTATTCCAGAAAAATTGTTGCATATTAATGCGGTTCTTTGCATTATTTTGTCCTTTCTGTACTTTTTGATGAAGCATTATTACAAAAATCAGTGTTTTTTTTTATTGAACTTTACATTTCTTAATATAATGCCCCCCAAAAGGCAATTTTTTAAAAGTTAGATACTTTATATATACATAAGAGATAATAAGAGAGGAAAGAGCAAAGATGTTATTCACTACAGAAACAATTTCAAATGAAGAAATCAAATCAATCAATAACTTCTTTAATGAATATGAAGCAGTAGAAACAGTTGCTCCGGAAAAAGCGGAAGAAGAAACAACAGTTGTTAAATATCTTCATTCTCTTGTTACATCTTGCTACGCAAAATCAGTTGAAGATATTGCCAATACAAAAGTCGGCAATAAAATCGTAAGAAAAAGAAACTTACAGCAGGTAATGCAGGAATCTTTCTTCTATGGAGCTAACAGATTTGGCAACAACTTCATCGCATAGTTATAACCAAATTCAAAAAGTAAAAAAATATTACTCTCTTATATTATATAATCTTACATCTTAGAAAGTTTCAGCCCTTGTGTAAAACCGTTTTAAAACTGCTTTACCATTTGAGGGCTTTTTATTGTGTCTAAATTGTTACCGCTTTATCCAGCCCCACCCCCTTTGAGTACTTAATTAACAATCTGTATGCAGTTTCTGACTGTTTTTTGTAGGCTGAATAATTCTCATCGCCCTCTGATGCTATAGAGTTCAACATAGTTCTTGAAATAATAGCATTTTTGACAAGTTCCTCAAGGTGTGGAGGAACTATTAAAGAATCAGTATCTTCCTTAAGACTATAAATTTCTTCTCCTTTTATATTTTCTCCAATAGCAAGAGTAATGTATTCAATTGTTATAATGCATTTTTCTTTAGGAGTAGGTGAAAAATTTATTTTATCCCCTCGTATATAGAATTTTTCCGGTATTCCGAAAGTTTCTTCAGGAATGTCTTTTGTAAAGCAAAGTTGTTTTGAATTTATTCTAACACAATAATTACCTGTTTCATCTCTTTTAATAAGTCCGCATGGAATAGCGTATGATTTTATATTAGGTACTGTAATAATTACGTGCGTACGTTCTCTAAAACTAAACGGGTAAGAATATAGAATTTCTGATACTGCTTTATTTAGCGAAAGAACCAGAGATTTCTCAAACTCTTCTTTTGAAGCTGCATCATTATCATACATTGACCATTCCTGAGTAGCAGCCGTGTTATATAAATCTAATAACGTAATTGTCATAAAATCTCCTTTATTTACAAATATAGGATACATCATATCCTGCAAAGTTTTTAATATAGCTTTCTACAGAGGTTCCAAATGCATCTTTAGGATTTTTTAATCCATCAGACTTGAGGTATTCAATTACTCCTCCTGCACCTTTAAGATGTGCTCCAGCAAGAAGTCCTGATTGGGTAATTGTATATCCGTTAATTATTTTTCCTGTATATAAATGTGCGCCAACAGCTTTAAGGTAAAGCCATTGACGTTTTTTAAATGCTATCTGTGCATTTTCTTGTGCAGCCGGATTGTTAAGAAAATCTTGTATAGAATAAACTCCGTCTTTTCCGTTAAAAGTTCCGCTCCAATCATTGTTATAGTTAGTATTCTTTTTATAATATCCAGCATCAATAAGTGCAGCTTCTCCCATCTGGTATTTTCCTGCATATCCATATTTATTGAATGCTTTATAACAGCCTCCGGATTCTCTTTTTCCCAGAGCATCAAGAAAATCTTGTAAACTTTTCATTGTTTACCTCCTATTTATCTAATACTTTTGATAAGATAAATTTTTCATGATTGTTATTTTTTAATGCTCCGATTTTATCTTTGTATTTCTTGCCATTTTTCTCTAAGATAAGATATTCATTCGGGGTTTGTTTTTTTAATCTTTTAGCTTCACTTTCCGGCAGTATAAATACATGGCCTGTTGGTATAAATTTAATCTTATACATAAGTATCCTTTCTGAATAAAAAGCAGGGGATTTTCCCCTGCTTGAATGTTTTTATGCGGCTTCCCTTACGCCAGCCCATTTAGCAATTGCGTAAATGTTTCCTTTAAAGCCTTCTGCAAAGTCTAAATCAATAGAACCGTCTGCCTTTTCGAAACGTGATAAATCTTGAAGCTGTATAGCAGATACACCTGCCGGCAGTTCAATAACAATATCGCCAAGCATTGAATTAGGGTATGCATCACCTGCTTTTACAGTAAGCAATGAGCTTGTAGCAGTATTCTCAATCACTATAAATAAAGAATTGTTCTTGTTGGAGAAAGCATCAGCAATTGTAATTCCATTGGCTTGTGTAACTGTAGTTTTTGTAATTCCGATATTTGCAATTGATTCTGTATGATCAAGTGTCGGGTACTGAACATCAATGATATCTCTTGTCATAAATTTTCCTTTCAATTTTTATAATGTAAAATTATTATGCTATAGAAAGTTGGGCAGCAACTTTTACAGTCCCTAAGTAGTCTGCTCTTGGAGCACCAACTCCATATAAACCATAACCTTTATAGCAAGTGTTGAAGTTCTTTTCTGGAGTGTAGTAAGTAGTATTTAAATCAGAAGAAATACCTCCGGCAAGTGTTTTGCCTTTTACACCAAATAAAGGATAAAATACACCGTCTTCCGGCTGTGCAATATTATTAGAAACAAGTATTTCCCATCCGCAAAGAGTTCCTATATATCCTTTTTTTATTTCATCTTTACCTGTTTCAGTATATTTAAGTTCATCCATTTTACCCAGGTAGAACTGATATTCCGGCGGAATAACGCATACCATCGAGCCGTCAAGCCAGTTTGTATGACCTTTACCATCACCACGCTGGAATTTAGCCTGCATGTATGCGAGAATATCTTTTGCATTTTCTGCACTAAGGGTGATTGCCTCTCCGCTATTATCCAGATAATGTCCGGCTCTTGTATAAAGATTAGCGTAAGAAGCATCTACAGCAGCTGCAAATTGTTTAATCGCATCATTAGTGTAGTCTTTAGCAAGTTCAACCTGTGATTCAGGATTATCACTTGAACGCTGCATCATTTGTTCTTCCATTTCTGATAATTCAAAGTGGAATGCTTTGCCTCTATCTATTTTAACTTTACAGGTAGAAACAGTTGCTGCTTCGGCAGTAGGAAGATCTCCCCCGTCATAGTCGAATAATGTAACAAGACCAGGCATGGTGACATCGACTTCGTCACCTTTATTAATATGGTCTTTCATTTCTGAGTGTGCGAGCTTACCAATAACAAGCTCGTTGTAAAAATGTTTGTTGAAAGCTTTAGTAAAAGCGTTTACAATCATCTGTTTTGTTGTAGTCATAAATTTCTCCTTTTTGTGATATTTACGTGCGTAGCACACTAAATTAGACGTTCAAGAAGATCATCAACTTCTTTAGGTGTCATCTCATCAAGTCTTTTCCTCGGTGGTGTTATTGAATTAGTTTTGTTTTGTGAAAAGCTCATAGAGCCTATTGCTTTTTCAGTTTCATTCTGCGCGGACTTTGTTTTTTCAAGTGCATAAATTCGTGATGTTACATAGTTCTCAATTAGACTGACAAACTTATCTGCATCAAGGTTTGCTCCAAGGGCTTTGTAAGCTTCTTTGTAAATTTCTCGAAACATCGGGTCTTGAAAATACTCCGGGGTGTTGTATTTATTCGCAGCTGCTTCAATTGCTTCTTTAGCGTTAAAGATTTTATCTCTTTCCGTCCAAGCTTTCGTGATGTTATCAAGCATACTGGAATTTTGTCTGAGTTTCCCGAGTTCATGTGATTGTAAACCTTGAAATTTCTCAAGTTTCTCATAAGCTTTCATGAGCTCATCGACGGACTTGAATTTACCTAAAATGAGTTCTGAAGGGGCATTTTCAGCTTGTCCTTCTTTGGTTTGTGATACTTCTGCTGAGTTATCGGATACCGGCTCTTGAAAAGTATCATTTTTTTGAATTTCTTCCATAAAACGTCCTTTCTTTTTTATTTTATGCGTGGAATAGAGCGATAAGATTAAATTAAATCTTCTAACATTTGGTTAACTTCTTCTTCGCTCATATTTTCTAAATTCTTGTTTCTGTAAATTTTTTTTAGCAAATCTGTTTTTGTAAACTCTCCCCAGGATTGTGTTGTTCCATCGTCAATAAATCCTCTATTTTTCATAATTTTTCCTTTCTTGGTTTTATTTAAATATGCTATAATTCATCTATGAAGTTACAAGAATATTTTTCAGACTTGCCAAATCGCTTGAGCGCTAATTTTCTGGCACTCATAGGATTTGTAAATTTTATGTGTATGCTGCTTATCTTAATCCCAGGCATTAAAGAGTTATTGTTTGGTGATATTTTAGCAGTGTTATTTTTTAGTATTGTGGCTTTCGGTTTGACAACCCTTTTAGTAATTTGTTTCTTATCAATCCCATTTTTTTTATTGTTAGAAAGCCAAAGAGAGAAAACTACCTTAATTGCAGGAATTGTTTATATAATAATTTTTATTGTGATCTTGTATTGTTTTACTAATAAAATTACTGATTTTTCTGCTTTTGTCGGGCTTTTATCAATTTATGTTCATTACAATGCAGTTTTATTTTTGATATTTTTAAGTTTGATAATTTTTATCGTCATTGATAATAAAATTCGTTTCCCAATAAAAAATACTTTGCTTATAAACAACAAAAACTACAAATTATTTGTTCGGGTATTTTATTGTTATTTTTGGATATTATATATTCCATTTGCATTCGGGCTGTTTATTTTATTAATAATTTGATTTTTGTCTGGCATGTTTAAATTCACTATAATTATTCTCTTTTCTTATGCGCTGTTCTTCTATTTCTTGCTTAATTTTATTGCGTAATTTTTCTGTTTTATCAAATCCCGAGGAAAGTTTATCTTTCAATTCTGATGACCTGGGATGTAATCTGTTACAATTTTTTCTGATATCTTCGGTGTTTCGTGTAATCCTTTTGGATAAATTATCCATACCTTCAGCACTATGTGTTTCTATTTTCCCATTTCCTATATTAGGTACAGAATAAATGCTTCCAAGGTGATTCTCTCCATTTATCATTGAGATCGCATCCCATTCATTTACATAGTTAATAATCTTGTTTTCATTGAGTTTGGTGCCATTTTTAAACATATCTTTAACGCCATATGCATTAAAGGTTACAGCCGGAACACCTCTAACGCCTGAAACAATTTCTGCTAAACTGCCTCCCAGAGAGTGTCCTGTAACGGTGATTGGCGAATTAGGAAATTCTCGATTGATTTTGTCATAAAGGGATATTGCATCAGCAGCTTGCGCAGGAATCTTTGAATGTGCCATTGCAATATCGTTTTGGAGATCTTGTTTCGATTTCCAATCAGTTCCTCTATATGTTATAACAATATCATTTCCGTTTGATAAAACATCTGCATAAAAACCATTATTACTATTTTCTTTGTTTTCAATTTTTTCGTATCCTTTTGGTATTTTCGCATTTGTTCCGTGGTATACATATATAGAAGCTTGTCTTAATAACTCATGGTATTCTATATCATCAGATGGATTGTTATTGGTATTATCTTCAATCATTTCAACTGAACATTTGCAGTTTGGATGTGGTTTTTCCGGTATGTCATTTTCAGAATTATAATTAGTGTTATTTAGTTCTTGACAACTATCACACGCACCGGCATTAGTATCCCACCTATATATGTAATTACTTATACCGCCTTTTAGAATTTTATTAGCCATAGTATACTCCTTTTTTTTGAGGAACGTTTGTTATTTCATTGACAGGCAAGGTACTATTTATCTCAGCATTTACCCCTCCAAGGAATCGTTCTGGATTATCTACACCTTTTTGTTCAAAATACCAGACAAATATTTCTTGCAGATTAAGGGGGATTAGTGATGCAAATTTTTCTATAGCTTGTACAACTAAATCAGCTTGTTCTGATTTTTGTGTTGTCATAGACGAATCTGCGTACATATATTTATATTCACCTTGACGCGTAAAGTCATCAACTTCTATAACTTCCTGCTGGTTTTCGTGGTTTACAAATATTGTTTCAACTCCTGATTTGAAATCGGCGCAGAGCTTTGCAACCTTTTCTACATTTGGAATAATCAAATCCTGGTTAATAGTATCAACAATCATAGAAAGTCTTGTCATCTGACCTTGTGTTTTAGTATTAATTTCAGTGGCTGTTTTGGATGAAGTTGTTTCCACTGCCCCCACCATGTTAGGGAAAATACCTGAAACTTCTGCCATTAAGTCATTTAAGAAAGATATATCCTGAAGGAAAACTCCCGGGTTAAACGTAAACTGTTGAAATGCTGCGGCTGGGGAAAGGTTATCTCCGTATTCAATAATTTTCCCAGGATACAGGTTAATTTCATCTTCATCAAAGAAACCTTCTGGAGCAAGAAGCGGAGGATTTTCGCTTAAGGCTTGAAGGTTGCATGTTCTATTCAAAAGCTCTTCCTGAAAATGAGCAAGCGATAAAACAGAATATAGTGGGCTAATACCTCGCTTAGTTTCAGGGTCAACTATAAATGCCCCGTATGAGAAAGGATTTATAATCCCTTCATTTTTACCGAAAAGTGCCAGATATTTTCGCCCAATAACGACGGCATGCCAATTTTTAAGCAGCGTACCGTCAGAGAGTTTTAAATCTCCCCAGTGCTCAAGTACTTCTACAGTAGAGCCTTTAACAATTTGATCCTGAGTTTTTAAATATTTAGAACTGTTATCATTTACAAGTTTTTTTATCTCTTCAATTTCTTCTTCTGAAAAAGAGTAATACTTGTTATTAATAATTTCTGAAGGAGTTTTGTAAGTTCTGTAAATTTTAGGACAGCTGTCCCAATTGTCTTTCTGTGAAGTATCGAAAACTAAATCTGCCGGATCTACCGGATAAATGTATGGATTGTCATAGATTTTTTTTGTATCAACCCAGAAATTTTTACCTTTTGCAATTGCATCAAGAATAAGCGGAAGTTTCTGTACATCGGAAGAGAACAAATTTTTAAAGAAATCTATAGGTCTTCTGTATTCTTCATAGTTCTTTTTCCAGGCAGTAAAAGAGATTAATTCACCATAAAGTAAAGCGTGATCGATAATCTGGTCGCAGGTTCTCTGATAACCCATTTTTTCAAGAATGTCAACCAGCATTGCTTTTTGTTTGTTTGAGGCGTTATTTGAGTCGTGATTTTCTCCCGACACGTCAAACATAGAATTAACATTTGCATAAGTATTTCTCCAGATAAAGGCTTTGAGCGTTTGGTAAAACATAAATGTTTTGCACATTTTGACTTTTGCTTTCCATTTTTGAGATTTATCCGAAATAGATTTGAAATCGTTTTTAAAAAAGATTTCATTTGCCAGATTGGATGCCATCTCGAGGTTATGTGCGCGTTCTGAATTTAGTGCTGAAAATTTTGATGAAATCTTTTTTATAAGAATTGATTCTTCTTCTGTGCTTAATTTTTTTGTAGAGTTATCTTTTTCAATAATGTACTCAAAAGACATAATAATCCTTTCTGGAGCTGCGCTCCTGTTAAATCATACGTAAAGCTATGTAAAAATAAAGCCGTAATTTATACGACAAATAGCTGCTTATAAAAATTTCTCTTAATATTAGTTAAACTTATGTAAATTTTCTTTTAAGCATTTCACAACAGACAAAAGAAGTTTTATTTCTTCGTCCGTTGAATCAAAGATGCATTTAATTAATTCTTCTCTATCAGGATTGCCATCAGTCTTTAGTTCAAATCCGAACTCTTCCATACCAATTTCAAGTGCTTCTGCAATTTTAAAGAACGCTGATAATGATGGTACGTGAATACTGGCTTCAATTTTGCTAATATGTTTTTCACTCAGGTCAATCTTTTCTGCTAACTCTGCCTGAGTAAGCCCTCTTTTCTTTCTAAAACTTTTAATTTTACGTCCTATAAAATATTTATCATCAAATATCATTGTGTCGTCCTTCATACTTTTTGTAGATTATCCTAATTCTAGTTACCATTTAACCTCCTATGCGATAAGAATAGCCGATAAGTGTCAAAAACGATTATAAAATGATTGTTTGTGATAACATGTTGTACAAAAGTAATAAAAACGGAGTAAAATAATGACTGAAAAAAAAATAGCAGGAGTTACAGCAGTTATTCCTACGCTTCAGAAAAATAAGGAGATACTAACAAAACTCATAGAAGCACTTGAACGTGATACAGCTGTTACTGAAATTCTCCTTATAGATAATTCTTTGATAGGTTTCAAACACTCCAGCAATAAGCTTACAGTTATAACTCCAGAAGAAAACTTATTTGTAAATCCATCGTGGAATTTAGGTGTCGCAAAAGCCAAAACAGAAATCGTGGCATTATTAAATGACGATATAATTCTTCCTGAAAACTATTGCGGAGATGTTGCGTCCAGTATGAGTAGTGAAATGGGGATAGTTGGGGTAAACGGGATGGGGATTGAACCGCTTCCTGAAACATTTTGTCATCCTCAAAAGGAGAATATTTACTTAGAACCGACTAATTTTATGGATGATTATTACGGGATAGCAATGTTTTTCTTTAAAGAGGCTTATAACAGGATTCCTGATGAAATAAAGATAGTATACGGCGACAGTTGGATTTTTACTCACTGTCAGAGAATGAAAAGGCAAAATTATAGAATTTGCGGATGTACTATTTATCATTATGGCAGTTTGTCATCAAGTCAAATTGAGTTTAATCCAATTGCAAAGGTTGATGCTAAGATTTATAAAAAATTAACTGTAAAGTGGTATCATCGTTTATTCTCATATGAAGAAATCTGGGATTGTCATAAGTATAGACTATTAGGTATGACTTTAAAGATAAAAAAGAAAAAACCATGGGGAAAAAGATATGCATAGAGCAGTAGTATTTGCTCATTATGATAAATATAATTCGATTCAAGAATATGTATTATATTATCTGAAAGAATTGAGAAAGGTTGCTGATACAATAATCTTTGTGTCAGATTCAAATCTTCCTGAGTCAGAAATTTCAAAGGTACAGCCTCTGGTTAAACTTGTTATTGCAACTCCGCATGGTGAATATGATTTTGGATCATATAAACGCGGGTTTAGCCATATACCAGATGATACCGATGAATTAATCTTTGCAAACGACAGCTGCCTGGGACCATTATATTCATTAGACAAAGTTTTTGATGAGATGCAGGATAAACAATGTGATTTCTGGGGAATGAACAGTCATTGTATTGATGTTGATTTCCACATACAAAGCTTTTTTATGGTGTTTAAAAAAGAGGTGTTTAGATCCGATTTATTTAAGAACTTTATATCAAGTATCGAAAAACAAAAACATAAGGATGACATAATATTAAATTATGAGATTGGATTATCTCAGCTTTTATTGAAGAACGGTTATAGAGTTGCGGCTTTTATAGATAAACCCTGTCAAGCAAGGATTAATGGAAGCTTATTCTTTCAAGATAAATTAAATCCTCTGATAAAAACACGTGTCGTACGTCAAAGCGGCTGGTTTCTGGGAATGCTTTTATCAAGCTGGTATAATAATTTTGAAATTGATTATCCTAAAAACCTTATCTTTGATTATGCTAAAAAGTATAAAGAGGAGATTTCTTTATTTGACAATCTTACAAGCTTGCGTAAAGTGTTGTTCCGTATGCATCTGGCTAAGAAAGAAGTCTGCCTTTTAGGCCGCTGGTATCGATGGTAGTTTTCCTAAAAGTATTATTATTTAATCTTATAAATCCGCATTTTAAAAGACATAGTGCAGACGCACGATTTTGGGCTTCTGCATAGATATCACAATTAAACCATGTGGTAGAAAGCTTAAGACATTCAAGGTTTTGTCGAAACATTTTTCTTTTTGAAAATCCGTTTAGAAAGAGTTTTTCGTCTTCATCAATAAAATAATAAATAGCACCTACGAGAACTGTATCATCAATAAACATATAAAAGAGAGTCTTTGTAGAAATAAATTCAAAAGAGTTTGGGTCGCAAATTTTATCCTGAACTTTTGTATATAACTTTTTGCACTCATCTTTATAAGATAAAAATTCTTTATCAGAAGGTATTAATACACGTATCATATTTTTTCCTCAGAAAGCCCTTCAATGATGTTAATTTGCGGTTCTTCATTTTCAGCCATTTCGTTATCTAATCCGAGTGCAAGTCTTTGCCCCTTCTGTACTTTCGTAATTGAGGAAATAATAAAATCCATTGTAGCAAGTGTATTTTTGGGGATATCAAGATATTCAAATTCTGCATATTTAATGTCATGTGCAAATTCAGTCAATAAGAAATCCAAAACAGACAAAGTTTTGTCATAAAGTTCTATGTGCTTTTCATTTACAATTTGTTTTTTAGTTTTTTTAGCCATAATCTCCGTTGCCTGAGTTCTTTTACATGTGTAATCTCGCGTTATATTTGTAGTTTTACAAAAGAGGGAGACTTTTAGTTTATGATGAAGCATGTAGTTATACTTTTGTCTCCCGTAGCACAAAGAAAAAGACCGGAGAAAGGGTTAAATGTACAGGAGTATAACGAGAGAGAGAAAGGTGAAACGAGAGTCTCCGGTCGAAAAATATTAAAAACTTTTTATCAATTCTTTGTTCCCGTAAAAATCAGAAGCATACTGTTTAATTTTTTCTCCATTTCCTGATTTTACGGATTTATTAATTCCAAATATCCAGCCGAAAGGTTTTGATTTGATTTTTGAATAATTATACTCTCTTAGTGAATAAACAATTTCGTCCTTATGTTTAATCATCAAATCGTTTGCTTTAATTCCTGATACAGAAGTTTTATGCATAATTCCGTCAAATCTCCATTCAACAAGCTCACAAACCGGCTTTGAACAGATAGGACAAAAACCTATTGAAAGTTTTCTTGAAGAAAACAAATTATTTTCCCTGAGATAATAAACATCATCAGGGTTAAATTGACAGCAATGCCGCATCTCTAACCTCCTAAAACTATTATCCATAGGGGATTATAATCCCTCATACCCTTGGAAGATTTCTCCTACGCAGCCTTACAGCCTTGTTTCAAAATCGAGTACAAGAATATATTACACCATTTTTAAAACTAACCTAAGAATTGTAAAGAGTTTTTTACATCTAAACCCAGAGTGCAATATTTATGCTATGTTTAAAATACGAGGGGGTTGGTTTATGAAAGCAATTGTATTTGATAATGAATTGAAACTTGATAAGAATTACGAGAAGCCTGTTCCAGCAGAAGGTGAAGCTCTTATAAGGGTAACTCTGGCCGGGATTTGTAATACAGATTTTGAAATTACAAAAGGCTATATGGGATATGTTGGCATACTTGGACACGAGTTTGTCGGGATTGTAGAAGAAGTAAATGGAGCTGACCAATCATGGGTTGGCAAAAGGGTTGTAGCAGAAATAAGCTATGGATGTAATGACCCTGAGTGTGAGTGGTGTGCTCAAAAGAATTACCGCCATTGTCCGAATAGACATACCCTTGGTATCTGGAGAAAAGACGGGTGTTTTGCAGAATACATGACAATGCCTGTTAATGTTTTATTTGAAGTTCCGGATAATGTGACAGATGAGCAGGCTGTTTTTGTAGAACCTCTTGCTGCTGCATGTGAAATTACAGAACAGCTTCATATACAGCCAATGCAAAAAGTTGTTGTTTTAGGGGATGGAAAATTAGGGCTGACTACAGCTCTGACGCTGAATGCACAGAATCTTGATGTGCTTCTTGTCGGCAAACACCGGAATAAATTAGACATTGCCTCTGCGCAAGGAGTAAAAACACAACTTTTAAACTCATTTACTCCGGAGAAAAAATATGATGTTGTTGTTGAAGCAACAGGAACAGCATCCGGGTTTGAAACTTCAATGTCACTTACAAAACCGAGAGGAGTTCTGGTTTTAAAAAGTACTGTTGCATCTGGAAAAGAACTTAACCTTGCACCAATAGTAATAGATGAAATAACTGTACTTGGCTCCCGCTGCGGTCAATTCCCGCCGGCTTTGCGGCTTTTAAAGAATAAAAGAATTGACTTTACACCGTTTATAAGCGGAATTTATAGTATAGATGATGCAATAGAAGCCTTTGAAGCAAATAAAGATAAAGAGAGTATAAAAATTTTGATAAAGATGTAATATAAAAAAAAGAGGGTATTTACCCTCTTTTTTTTTAAATCCTTTTTAAAGAATCTGAAAGTTTGATAATTTCTTCCTCAACTTTTTTTGTAAAATTTTCTTTATTCATAAAGCTTAAAATGTCATCGCGTTTTCCGCAGACAAGCATTGATGAAGCATCAATATTCATAGACGGATGAAGTGCAGAAAGCAGAAGCAGTGCGTGACCGTCAATATTTTCATCTTTCTCAATGCTCATTGATATTGCTCTTGCATATATATTTTTATTTTTGTTTTCAAAATCTTCCGCAAAGTTTCTAAAATAGCCAGTATCAGGTATTTCTTTCTCAATCCGGCCTTTCATTTTTGCGGTAATTTGATTTATTTGTTCAGAAATTTCTACCATTTTTCTTGGTATCATCCTTATATTTTTTTCACTAATCTTTTTAATATCGTATTTTATCATATATAACTCCGGTTATGCAACTTCTTCAAAGTGCGCTTTAAATCCTGTTTTTAATTCGCTTAGTCTTTTTTCATTGGCTTCGTGAAGTTTTTTCATATTTTCTTCAGATAAAACTTTGTTAAAACCTTTAGGAAGTTTTGGTTTTGCTGCGGGTAAGCCCAATTCAAGACGGTAATAATAATTATAACATCCTTCAAGATAAGCATTATATTTTTCATATTTCCAATCTGGCAGTTTTGAAATTTCACGTTTGTAATCATTAAACAGCGGTCCTAATGTATTTTTACCCTGTCTTAAATCATATGCAATATGTTCATATTCTCCAAAGTAGTTTGTAAGAGGCCCTCTGAACTGAAGCTCTCCTCTTACACCGTTGGAGTGTATTATATTCATTTGTGCAGTTCTATATCCGGAAGCTTTTACTGCAAATTTTTTCACTTCCTCTTTTGTATACTTATAATTAGGAAACTTGCTGTAACCGGCTAAATCCGGTCTGGAATTTATTATAACATTATTTCCGCAAATTTTTCTCAACGCTTGTATCTGTCTGCTGCTAAATTCCGGCAAGCCATGTCCGCCCCTGTAATTATTTATAAGCAGAACTTCTAAATCTTCAATAGTTTCGCTTTCTAAACGGTTTATTAGCTCTTCTTTGAGAAGGCCCTGTTCTTTAATTTGATGTATAGAAAGCTCTCCCTTTTTAATTCTGTTTGCAGCTATAGAAATAGATAAATCATCAACAACCTGCTTAGAACGCTGTTCAATTAGCGGCTGTGCAAATTTTTCAAATAAAGGAAAAGCTTTGTCTGCATCTTGCTGTGGCATTGGCTGATTGTAAATATATTTTTGAAGTAATTTTTTCTCGGAAGAACTCAATGGGCTTCCATTTATTCTCATGTCATTCATCATCGCTTTAATCTGATTTTTTGATAATTTAGGTAGCGGTTTGGTAATAATTCTTGACCCAACTCCATCTCCTATATATTTAAGAGCTGTATCATAAGAGTTAATCTTGCCCTGTTTTATTCCTCTTTCAAGTTTAGTTATTATTGATACGGGACCTTTCGGACGATTTGTAATTTTTTCAACGCTATTCAAATGTCCAAATATATTATCAACCTGAGTTTTGGCATGTGGAAACTTTGAGGTTAATTCCTCTCCTATTTGATAAGCTGTTGTTCCTAAATCAGCTTTGCGCATTGCCCTTGAACTTTGTTCTGCAAGAGCAATACTCATATCTTTAGAACCGCTTGTTAATCTTGTAAAGTTAACATTGAGTCCAAGTTCCGGCTTTTGTATGAATTTTTTTATTATAAATTGATATCCCATAAATCCCCATTCTTATTATAAAAAGTATTTATGAGTTAAAAAATTGCCTTTTTGTTACAATGTAACATAACAAAAACGGCCTTGATTTTAATCAAGGCCGTTTTTATTGTTAACTATTTATTAGAATGAATTAGCAGGTTTCTTTTGCTGAGTAGCACCAGGAATAGCCTGCCAGTTTGCAGCCATAATCTTTTTGAAAGATTTAAGAGCAGTATCTTCTAGTTCACCTAACTCTTCAGCTTCCATAATTAATTCTCTCAATGGTAGAAGAGCTCTTTGATCGCGAAGAACACCTAATGCAGCAGCTGCACCAGCTCTAACCAAATCGTTTTCAGAACGGTTTTTCATAACATCAATTAATGCAGGAACAGCTTTTTTATCATTCAATTTACCCAAAGAAGTTACTGCATAAATTCTAACGTTAACCCATTCGTCATATAACATATTAATAATTTTATCAACGCATTTTTTATTGCCGATTTCGCCCAAAGCACGAGTAGCATCGCATCTTACATTAACTTTTTCGTGATCAAGAGATTTAATTAATGCGTCAGTAGCAACATCTCCGATTTCAATAAGTGCGTCAGTTGCTGTAATACAAACTTGAGAGTTTTCATCATTAAGAGCTTCTACAAGCGGTTCAACAACGATTTTGCCGCCCAAACGTCCTAAAGCACGTGCTGCACGAACTCTAACATCAACGTTACGGTCTTCTCTTAAAGACTCAATTAAATGTTCGGTAGCTTTAGAATCACCCAATTCGCCCAATGCACGAGCGGCATATAAACGAACAGAACCATTTTTATCATTTTTTAATACATCTATCAACGGTTCAACAGCTTTAGAATCGCCCATTTCTCCTAATACACGGGCAGCATTATATCTAACTTTTTCAGAACTTGATGTCATCAAGTCATTAATCAATTCCTGAAAAGTTTTTTTGACTTGTTTCTTTTTGCTGTTCACTGTAATTGCCATACACGTTACCTCCGATATGCAAACATATTTTTACTTCTACACAGTAATATAAAGTATTGTTTTTATTTTAAATTGCCTTTATCTTTTGATTTGTTAAATTTTTGTTACATTCCCTACTATTTAGGGTAAAATTTACACTTAATCTCGGTAGTATTAATATACCATATTTTGACATTTTTATAACTACTCTACCAGATATTTTTACAAAAATTAATTATTATTATAATTACTATATTCTTGAAAGTTAATAATAGATTGAAAAACTGCTCTTTACATTTTGTAAAGAATACTACTTACTCGGGATAGTAATAGTGAATTCACTTCCTTCATTTAATTTAGTTTTTACTGTTATTTTTCCGTTGTGTTTTTCAATGATTTTTTGTGAAATTGCAAGCCCTAAGCCTGTTCCAACTCCAACTCCCTTTGTCGTATATCCGGCAAAGAATATTTTGTCAGGTTCTTTTATTCCGCATCCGGTATCTTTAATTTTAACCAAAAGATTATTATTTTTATAATTTGTGTCAATAGTGATAGTTCCCTTCTCTTTTATTGCATGCGTTGCATTTACCAGAATATTCATAAAGACTTGATTTAACATATTTGGATAACATTTTATCGGCGGAAGCTTTGAATAATTTTTAATAATTTCTATTCTGTTTTTAGTTTCGTGTCTGATTAAATCTAAGGTTAAATCAATTTCCTTATTTATATCTGCTTCCTGAAGTTCAGCTTCATCAAGTCTTACGAATTTTCTTAATGAAACCACAAGGCGGTTAATTCTTGCGATTGCTTCTGTATCAATTTCATTTATTTCTTGCAATAATTCGCAGATGTCTGCATCTTTAATTTGCGCGATTATTTTTTTTGTAATTTCATTGTTAGATTTTATTGAAGCTACAGGTGTATTAATTTCATGTGCAACTCCGGCCACCAGCTGGCCTAAAGAGGCCATTTTTTCCGAGTTAATAAGTTTAAGCTGGGTATCTTTTAATTCTTCCAGTGTTTTGGTCAAATCTTTGACCATTTTTTCGTTCTTTTTATAAAGTTCTGCCTGAATTATTGCATTTCCAAGCTGGGAAGATACACCGTTTAAAACTTCAAGTGTGTCATCAAGTTTTGTTTTTTGTTTTGTAGAAAGAACAATTATTCCTAATAATTTATTAAGATGATAGATTGGAAGAACAACTCTCTGGACAATTTCTCTGAAAGGTTTGGCTTCCTTAAATTCTTTCATACACGTAAGGCAAGAAACCCGCCCTTGTTTTATAAAATTATTAACATCGTTGTCAAAAGATATTTCTAATCCTGTTTCTTTTTTGTCTAAAGATTCTCTGATGATAAATTTAGAACAGTCTGCTTCAGCGTAATATCCTCTAAATGCGCCAAACATTTGCGCAAGTTCTTCAAGAGCAGATTTCAATATTACTGATGTATCGATAGACTCCCTTATAATATTGGAAATATTATTAAGTAAAAGAAGCTTCATAGCCTGTGACTGTGCTTGAAGTTTAACTTTTGATAAATTCCGGTTATCGTCTTCAAGCAGTGATATTTTTTTCTGGAAGTTTTGATTTTTTATTAAAAGGGTTTCAAGTTTGGTCTTTGCAGTTACATCTGTAAACACTATTATATTATATTGTCCTTTGCGTGTCGAATTCATATCATAGTAAAAAAGTTCGTTTCCTGAAGTCTGATATGTAATATATGCCGAAAAATCTTCATTTGAGGCTAGAGCCTGAACTATAGGCGAATGCACACTAACATCGTTACTTACAAGTGCGCAAACATTATAATTAAGTTTATGAGAAAACTTTTCAAGATTTTTGTAATCAGGAAATATCCGTTTAAAGACATTATTTCTGAAAACAGCTTCTTTGTTGTTATTAATGACGATAACGGCACTGTTAAATTTGTTAAATAAATCAAACTTCCCCATAACAATATTATATATACATCCGGATATAGAAGCAACAGACTATTCCCCAGAGCAGCAATTTAATTTCTCAAATAATTTATTAATTATGTTAGGATGAAGAAATGTTTATTAATATTTTTTAGTATTATATTTCAGATTTGTCTTGTACAGGCAGAACCTTTATATATATTAAACGAATACTGCACAAACAATATTTATTCTTCTGCTGTAGCAGCGCTGTCGCATTGTGATGGTGTTGCAATTAAGAGAGATATTAGAGGGATTATTATACGTATTCCTTTTGAAAATCCTGAATACAATTTTCAAAAAATCACTCCGCAGTTGTATGAAAAACTTTTATGTATTGAATATTTTTTGGCAAAAATAAAAAATCCTGTTATAATAGAGGTGCATACAGAAAAAATTCCTGAAGGCATAAATATGAAAAATTGGGAATTTGCATCTGTTATTGCAGGCAATATTGGAGAGGAATTTGTAAAATCAGAACCAAAGCTGCCAGTGGATAGAATTTATACGGTTGGTTACGGGGAATATATGCCGGATATAAATACATCAAATAATGGTGGTAAATCTGATAACCGCATTGATATAATAATACTATGTAGTATAAGTGGAGAATAGTATGGCTGAAAACGAAAAGGCTGGAAATAACGGTCAACAAGACTTTACAAAGTTTTTAATCTTAACAATATCATCAATTGTAATAATGTTTGTGGTATTTGCCGGTGTTAACTATGTAGTAATGGAAAATCTTATAACCCAGAAAATAGGTTCTCTTAATACATCTCAAGAAGAGCTAGGGGAAGAAGGCGGGGATGAAGACCAGATACAAAAAGGTATTATTGTTGATTTAGGCGATTTTATTTTAAACCTTTGCGACGAAAGCCAGAAGAAATATTTGAAAGTCAATGTAGCAATAGAAGTTACAAAGAAGGATACTGATTTTCCGGAAGCTGAGCCGGCAAAAGGCGGCGGGCATGGTGGTCATGGAGAAGCTGCTGCTCCGGTTGATCCGATGGAAGCAATACAAAAAGAAATGAATCAGTTTAAACCGGCAATAAGAGATGCTGTTATAACAAATCTTTCAAGTAAGACTTCTACAGAGCTTGCAACTGCAGCCGGAAAAGAACTTGCTAAAGAACAAATTACAAATGACATTAATTCAATTCTAGGCGGCGAGAGAGAAGTTTTAAGAGTAAGTTTTGGACAATTTATTATCCAGTAAGGGATAAAAACAGGGACAAATGGCAGAAAGTATTAATAACAACTTAACAGATACAAATTTCTTTGAAGATGAATTTTCTGATTCGGAACACAAGAGTTATAAACTATATAACTTCAGACGTCCGGATAAATTTTCGAAGGATAACCTCAGGGCTTTAAGAGATATACATAGAGAGTTTTCTAAGGCGATTTCTCTTGTTTTGAGCGGTTATCTCCGTATGCGTGTGGAAATTGAGATTGTATCTGTTGACCAGCTTACATATGAAGAGTTTGTAAGATCAATGCCATCTCCAATTAGCGTAGGGGTTTTTGAGTTTGAGCCTCTTTCCGGTCAGGTATTGCTGGGTATAAGTTTTGAGGTAATATCCTGTATTGTAAACAGAATGCTGGGCGGTGTCGGTAATATTGAAAATCAGACCCGCGAACTTACTGATATTGAAAAAGCTCTTGCAAAAAAAGTTATTAATATTATTATTAAATCTCTTGAAGATTCCTGGAATACAATTATTCCTGTAACAGGAAAATTTATAAGTCTTGATGATAATTACCAGTCAATTCAGGTTGCAACAGCCGGTGAAATTGTTGCTCTTTTAACTTTCGAAGTTCAGATATCAGGCAAGCATTTCGGCTTATTTAGTCTATGCTTCCCTTATCCTGTATTAGAAACAGTTCTTGGACATTTGAGCACACAGCATATTTTCCAGACAAAGGGGCTTGTTGCTTCTAATGATGAAAGATTGAAAATGATTTCTAAAATCAATACTTCAAATGTTGATTTAAGGGTTCAATTCGGACAGTGCAGCATAACTCTTGATGATTTTCTGCAATTGTCAGAAGGTGATATCATTAAGCTTGATAATAAAGTTCAAGATGATTTAATTGTTAAGGTAAATGGAGAGAAAAAGTTCTTTGCCAGACCCGGAACATTAAAAGATAAAATTTGTGTTAAAATAACAGATGTATATGATGAAATGCATGAGTTACTAAGGAACTATTTTTAGAGAGGTTTTAGATGCTGGATGATGACGATATAAAAGATACGGAACTAAGTCAAGGCGCAGATGATGCAGAGGCTGATTTTACACCCGAAGCATTTGAACCCGAAGAAAAGCATGAGGATAAGACAGTAACAGTGCAGCCTGTTCAGTTTGCTTCTTTTGAAGACTTAGATCAGGTGCAGGGACCGCCTAACCAGAATTTGAACATTCTGCTTGATGTAAAATTACAGCTTACTGTTGAGCTTGGAAAAACAGAACTTCCTATTAAGAAAGTTTTGGAGCTCACAAAGGGTTCTATTGTAACCTTAAATAAAGCTGCGGGTGAACCTGTAGAATTGTATGCAAACGGCAAGCTGATTGCTTATGGTGAAGTTGTAGTTATAGAAGATAACTTTGGATTAAGAATTACTCATATCACAGACCCTGCAAGACGTTTGAATACAATAAGCTCAAATGCTAACAAAGAGAATGAGGGGTAATAAGCACCTCTTGACTGACGGGTATATTTAAAGTATTTTGAAAGTGTACGTAAGTACACTTTTTTGATATTAGAATAACTTAGGGAAGAGGACATGGATTTTACTACACTAACCATTAAAGTTTTAAAAATGCTTTCTGTTGCGGGAAGCTACGGTATTGGTATAATTTTACTGACAATTATAGTAAGGGCTCTAATGTGGCCTTTAGGCTTATCTCAGCAGCGTTCTATGAGAACAATGCAAATGCTTCAGCCTAAAATGAAAGCAATTCAGGAACGCTACAAGAGCAATCCTCAAATGATGCAGCAAAAGATGATGGAGTTCTACAAAGAACATAAATTTAATCCTATGGCAGGCTGTTTTCCTCTTTTAATCCAAATGCCGATATTTATATTATTGTATTCAACATTAATGAGTCCGCAATTTATCCAAATGGCGGGCGATTCTCAGTTTTTATTTATCAAAAGATTGGATGCAACATTAAAAACTTCTGCGGGAGTTTCTCACGATGGTACTCTCGGGGTTTCAAAATATGATACATTTATGACAGGTAAAACTGCAAAAGTTTATCTAACAGGTGAAGAAGAACCATTATTAAATGTAAAAATCGTAAAACCTAACAAGGCTGTTGAGGGTCAAGGCGAACTTACTCCAGGCCAGCCTGTTGATTTCAAAATCAGTCTTGATAATTTAAATTTAAAATTCAGCCAGCTTGATCAGATTGAGAAAGCTGAAATTGATGTAACAGATATTCAGACAAAAGAAACTGAAAAAATGACTTTTGTAAGAAAAGATGGTATTTTAATCAGTACTATTCCTACAAAAGAAGTTAAGACAGCGTTCCACTATGATGTATTATTCTTAATACTTCTGTTTGCTGTAACAATGGTATTCTCACAAAGAGCAATGATGGCTATGAATAAAAATACGCCGCAGGATCCAGCACAGCAGCAAATGCAAAAATCAATGAATACTTTTATGCCGATAATGCTTACATTTACTTTTGTAATCATTCCAATTCCGGCAGGTGTTCTTCTTTATCTGATTTCAAGCAATGTTTTCCAGGTTGTTCAGACTTTAATCATTAATAAACAGCTGGAAGCAGAAGATGCAAAAAAAGAAGCAAAAGTTGATGATGTGGATTTGGCTAATGCAAAAAAGATAGATGCTAAGGACTAGTATGTTATTATCAGAATTTGATTATGAATTACCGGAAGAATTAATCGCGCAGCGTCCGAGTGATAAGCGTGAAAATTCCCGAATGATGGTTCTTAATCGTGATGAACATAAAATTCTAAACAAACATTTTTATGATATCGTTGATTTGCTTGACGAAAATCACGTTCTGATTTTGAATGATACAAAAGTTATTCCGGCAAGATTGTACGGTTATAAAGATACTGGTGCAAAAATAGAAGTTTTTTTGCTTAAAGAAAGAGAGAATAAAAACTGGGAAGTTTTGATAAAACCTTCTAAGCGCGTCAGAGTCGGTACTGTAATAAAAATCTCCGGAGAACTTTCTTGTGAAGTAATAATGCCTCTCCCTGATGATGGAAAGTGGCTTGTTCAAATGATTTATGAAGGAGATATTTTTGAAATTCTCCACAGAGTCGGGAATATTCCGCTTCCACCATATATCGAACGTAAAATGTCTAATGAAGATCTTAAAAAACTTGATTTTGAAAGATACCAGACCGTTTATGCGAAAGAAGAAGGCTCTGTAGCAGCTCCAACAGCGGGTTTGCATTTTACACAGGAAATCCTGAAAAAACTTGAAGATAAAGGTGTTCAGGTTGGTTATGTAACTTTAAATGTCGGGATTGGAACATTTCGTCCTGTAAAGTGTGATAATATTTTAGATCATCATATGGATTCCGAGGTGTTTGAAATAAGACAGGAAACAGCGGATTTGATTAACCGGGCAAAGGCTGATGGCAAAAAGCTTGTTGCTGTTGGCACAACAACTGTAAGAACCTTAGAGAGCGCTTATAAAATGTTTGGGAAAATTCAAGCATGTAAGGGCGCATCAGAGTTGTTTATTTATCCCCCTTATAAATTTGGGGTAGTAGACAAACTGATAACGAATTTCCATCTGCCAAAATCAACACTTCTTATGTTAGTTAGTGCTTTAGCAGGAAAAGATTTTATTTTTGAAGCTTATAAAGAAGCAATTAAAGAAAAATACCGCTTTTACAGTTATGGTGATTGTATGTTTATAAATTAACTCCCAAATAGGAAGCTGTTTAGTTTGTTAAAAATGTTTAATGCCTTATAGAATTCTTCATCGCCTTTTTTATTTGCATAGTATTCGCACAGAACATCATCGTGCTTCCCATTTAAGCATTCGGATAAATAGGTACCATCATTATAAGATTTTTCTAGTTCTGAAATTCTTTTGTACTCTGCAGGATTTTCTTTTTCTTTAATAATCCCTTTAGCTCTTGAACGGTGTCCGAAAGTTCCGGTGTTGAAAAATGTATTATGTTCTAATCTTTCGATATCGGAGCGGTCTTTTGCGTGCTGAACTTCATGGGCAATATTATTTATTTCTGAACCGTTACTTTTTACATCATTTATAAAATAAACCTGTCCATCATGGTCGCAAAAACCTGCGATTTTAGGGTCATTTGGATACTGTTCTTCAATTGCTTTCAGTTCCCTTGAATGTTTATAAGCTTCTTTTCTGTTAACTATTTTTATTGGAGGGACAATTCCTTCTAATTCTTGTTTTTTTACCTGATTAAGGAATATGTGGTTAATCCTCTTTGTTGAGCTTTCTGCGGTTAGAACGGGCAGAAACTCTGCAGCTTCAAATCCGTCTAAAATTCTGTCGCAGTTTTTATATTCAATTTCTGGAGCATTGCCGTCCCAGGCTGTTTTATAACTTATTTCCAGAGGCTTTTGACCTGCTTTGAGTTTAACAAACCTATGTATATCATACCCTTTTTCCGGCAAGATATTTGTTTCAATAAAACAGTTCTGATATAAATTTCTGCTAGTAAAAGATTTCATCTTACCATCTATACTTTTTGCAGTTTTTACCGACTCAGGAGTATACCATTTTATTTGCCGTGTGGTATTTCCGGCATTTTTATATGTCATATTTCGTTTTACTAATTTCCCATTGCTGTCAAAGAAGGAATATATTTCAAAATTCCCTTTTTTCCCGGTTCCGTTAATAAAATTATAAGTGACAGCTTTTTTTGAACCTCTTATGGTTTCAGGCAGCCATTCCATTGGTGCATTCATTATTCTGGTAAATAACTTAGCTTTCAAAATCCATCCCCTTGAAAATCTCTTACAATAATATAAAGAACAAAAGTATTAAAAAATTGCTTTACTGTTACAAATTTTAAACTTATTTTTATGCTAAACTTGATTTAGATATTTGAAATTAATAGTTGAGGTAGTATAAATGTTAGACATTAAATTAATTAGAGAGAATCCGGAAAAGATTAATGAGCTTTTAAAAAGAAGAAATCCTGACTTATCAATTGATACAATTATTGCAATTGATGCAGATAGAAGAAAAGTTCAGGCACAGGCTGATGAACTCAGAGCAAAAAGAAAATCTGAATCACAGAAAATTGGTATGATGAAGAAGAATTGCGAAAATACAGATGCCATTCAGGAAGAAGTTCGTAAACTCGGTGATGAAATAAAAGAATTAGAGGAAAAACAAGTTGATTTAGATAATATTCAAAGAGATATGTTACTTAGAACTCCGAATATTCCTGATGAAACTACTCCGGTAGGCACTTCTGAAGATGATAATATTCCTGTAAAATTCTGGGGTGAACCAACAAAATTTTCTTTTGCCCCAAAAGCTCACTGGGACATTTGCGAAGATAAAGGTATTGTTGATTTTGAACGCGGTGTAAAGATTTCTCAATCAAGATTTACTTTGTACAGAGGCAAAGGAGCAAGATTAGAGCGTGCAATCATTCAATTCTTCCTTGATATTCATACAGAAGAACACGGATATGAGGAAATTTTACCGCCGTTTATGGCAAATGCTGCAACAATGACAGGAACAGGCCAGCTTCCTAAATTCGCAGAAGATATGTACAAATGCGTTGATGAAGATTTATATTTAATACCTACTGCAGAAGTTCCTGTTACAAATATATATTCCGGTGAAATTTTATCGGAAGACGATTTGCCTAAATATATGACGGCTTATACTCCTTGCTTTAGACGTGAAGCAGGCTCAGCCGGAAAAGATACAAGGGGGTTAATCCGAGTCCACCAGTTTAATAAAGTAGAAATGGTTAAATTAACTACTCCGGAAGCAAGCCCTGCGGAACACGAAAAATTAACAAGAGATGCAGAAATTTGTTTAGAAAAATTAGGACTTCCATACAGAAGAGTAGCTCTTTGTACGGCTGATATCGGGTTCAGCGCAAATAAATGCTTTGATTTAGAAGTATGGCTCCCTTCTTATAACACATATAAAGAAATTTCAAGCTGTTCTAACTATGGCGATTATCAGGCAAGAAGAGCTAATACAAGATACCGTACAAAAGACGGGCAAATTAGGTTTGTTCATACAATTAACGGATCTGGATTGGCAGTCGGCAGAACATTTGCTGCAATTCTTGAGAACTTCCAGCAAGAGGACGGAACAGTAATAATACCTGAAGTCTTAAGAAAATATACCGGATTTGATAAAATATAAAAGAAAATGGTGCGGTAATAACTGCACCATTTTCATATATTTCTTAAAAAGGTTTTATTATTGTAGAGGTGAACATGATGATTACCACAGGTTCAAGTGTACCATTAAATTTTCAGCAAAATTCAACTGCGCAAAAGCGACAAAATCGCGAACTCTTAGCTTACGCTGCCTGTGGAGCTATGCTGACTCCTCTAATTCCATTAATAGATGGCGATGGCTTAAAAGAAACTTACAAAAATAGAAATGTTGCTAAATATGTAACAGGTATGGCTGCGGTAGGAGGTTTTTTTACTGCCTCAAATCTTATATTGAAGAATAAATTTGATAATGAAAGTTATTTTAAAAAGATTGCTTGCAAGGCTTTAATTGGGGCTGTTACTCTCCCTTTAGCTCTTCTTGTTGATAATTGGGCGAGGATTGGTGAGAAAAAAATGGCTAAAAAATGGTATGGAATAGCATCGATTACCGGCGCAGCTATAATGTGTATCACTTCAAAATTAGTTGATTGCAATAAACAAGCTAAAAAGTAATGGACATTATTACATTACTGATTTTTTATTTCAAATAATTTATCAAAATCAATATTTAATGCTTTTAAGATTGCTACTATAGTGGTGAGCGACGGGTTGGTTTCTCCTCGCTCAATAGTTCCGATGTGCTTTCCTGCACAAATCCCCATTCTTTCAGCAAGTTCGTCTTGAGAATATCCGGCACGGTTTCTTTCCGCTCTCAAATTCTTACCAAATATTTTCAAGATTTCATTTTTTTCCATATCAATATAATTACATATTGACACTTTACTAGCCACCCGTTATAATTACAAATATACCATCTATAGATGGCATATCAGTAATTATAGCTATAGATTTTAGGCACTGCTACTAAGCACTCTTTCTTTGCTTCTCTCAGCAGTGTTTTTTTTAATATGCTTTTACAAGAAATATTCTAATTCCCTTATCAAGTCTTTCTATGCGTTTAACATATCTATAGTCGGTTATATTTGTAAGTATTAAAACGACAGCCGGAGCTTTGCCAGTCATTTTTGCATAGTAAAGTGACTGCCCTGCGGATTCAGCCCATTTTTTAGCAAAGTCAAATTCGATTGCGTAATCTTTAGCAAGACAATCAACTCTTGTCATGTCCCATAAGATAGCTTCTTTTCTGCCAAAATCCGGTGTGCACCATTGATTAACATAATAAGCTTCAACTTGATTTGGCATCATTGCCTGTGTTTCGTACCATTTTTGAGGAACATAACTTAAGCCAAAATAATAAATGCCTGTTGCCATTAATAAAAATGTAATCAGAAAGTGTGTTATTTTATTTGAAGCCTTCTTTTTTCGAGCCATTATCTAACCACATCAAGTGTTTCGTAATCATTAAGATATGGCAGGTGTTGTTCTGTGATTAATTCACCCGGAAGCAGAATAGAAATCCCTGGAGGACATTCTGCAACAACTTCGGCAGAAATCCTTCCAATGGCTTCTTCTTTTCTTATTGTTTCTTTTTCTGCATAGAATGCATCTCTCAGGCTCATTTTTATTTGAGGTTCAAGCATAGGCATATGCTTACGTTTTTCAAGATAATAAATATCTTGATAATTTGTTGAGGCAATTTTTTCTAAGCAGTCTGCAAGATATTTAAAATCAGAACGTTTGTTGCCTATATTACAAAGGATTAAAACTCCAATGTCCGAAGCAGATTCTACTTCAATACCAAAATCAATTTCCAGTATTGATTCAAGCCTTTTTCCTGAGAGTCCGTCTATTTTAATAAAAACTTTTGTAACATCTGTTTTGTATCCGAAATCACCTTTAAGCTGATGCAGATTAGGTATAGAATCAAGCCTTGTTCTTAAATATTTAGCATTTTTAATTGCTCTATCAAGGAGTTTTTGTCCGTTATTGGATTGAAGATTTGCCCTTGCTGCATCAAGGCTAGCCAGAAGCATCAGTGACGGGCTGGTTGTATGTAAAAGTTTCAAGGCTTTTTCAACTGCAGAAACATCCAAGCAGGAGTCTTTGGCTATATGGAGCATAGAGCTCTGACTCATACTTCCGCCAGTTTTATGAAGTGAATGAACAACAGCATCTGCGCCTAGTTTGAGAGCTGTTTCAGGAAGATGTTTGTTAAAATTCCATAAGCATCCGTGAGCTTCATCAACAAGAAGCGGAACTCCGTACTTTTTACAAACATTGCTTATTGATTTAATATCTGATACAACACCTTCATAAGTCGGGTTTGTAATCCATACCATTGAGGTGTCAGGGTTTTGTTTGAGAAGTTCTTCTATTTTACCTCCGTCAATATTTCCCCATACAGACCAGTCTTCAATTCTGTTCGGGCATACCCATATTGGCTCAGCGCCTGAGATTATCAGGCCGGTTAATATTGACCTGTGGCAGTTCCTGTTAACAATAACTTTTTGTCCTTTTTTAGTAAGTGACATAGCAAGAGCAAGATTTCCTGCTGTTGAACCGTTAAGCAGGAAAAAGGTTTTCTTTGCGCCAAAAGCTTCTGCAGCAAGTTCCTGAGCTTCTTTTATAGGCCCTGTTGCAGGATGAAGTGTTCCAAGATTATCAAATTCATCGGTGGTATCTATATTTAATGCTTTTTCACCGATTAGTTTTCTAAAGTCTTTGAAAATGGCTTTACCTTTTGTGTGTCCAGGAATGTGGAATTGGTAAGTCGGATTTTCATATGCTGTTTTTAAAGCATCTACAATTGGTGCTTTAATTTTGGTTGTTTCATTAAGTTTATTATCTTGTTTGATATTTTTAGCCACTTCTTACTTCCCTTTTTTTATAACATAATACCTGAAAAAAATTTTTTTTGCCATCTAAAAACTAATCCATCGGACTAAACTTTTAAATCTTTTGGTCGTTAAAATGTTTTACCCGATTGTGTAATATACAATTGGGAGAGATTTATGCAAATTGATGCAGGCATAGATAGAAAAGATAATTTGGCAAAGGTGAGCGAAAAGGTTACTGTACCGGCTCGCTCACGTTCTTATAATTTGTGCGTCAAGGCAGATGCTTTAAGGTTTGCCAAGATGTATAAAGAGTCTGTACAAGCATATCTTCAAGCAATAATGATAGACAGGAACGAAACGAAACCTTATTTCGGGCTTGCTATGTCTTATAAATATTTACAAGATTATAAAAAAGCAATAGCTACACTTCTTAAGCTTATAAAGATTGATGACAGCAATGATGATTACTTTTTTGAACTGGGCGTATGTCATCTTTTAGATGGCAACCCTGCCGGTGCAATTGAGCATTTAATCAAGGCTATATTAATAAATAGAGATAATCTTGAAGCTCAAATACAGCTCGCAATTGCACACGAACTGGTTGACGAAGCTGATTTATCTTTAATGATTTATAATAAGCTTATAGAAACTAATCCTGAATTTTTGAAAGCGTATTACAATAAAGCTGCAATGCTTATGGGTATGGGTGATTTTATGGAAGCATCAAGAACATTCTTCCAGCTTATAAAGCGTAACCCTGATTACTATAAAGCATATCTTGGAATAGCAATGAGTTTTGACAAGATGGCAAAATACAAGGATGCCATCAGGTATTATAAAAAATTCCTTGAATTAAAGCAGTTTTCTGAGGATGCAATTTTTGCCAGAAATAGAATTAATGAATTGAGGGCTGAATATTTTTCAAAAGACAATTCTCTTACTCTTATTGAGTAAGTTACCCTGTAGTAGACCATATGGTCTATATAAATTTTGCAAGTTTAACCCTTGGATTGATGTTATCCATGCCCTTATATAATACACTGTTAATGTAGACTAAGGGAGGGGTAAATTGTACCCCTGTAATTTAAATGGTGAGGAAGGCGTAAGATGAATCTTACGGGATTAGACATAACTTTACAGCGTATAAATACGATTGAAAATCGCTTTCAGTCGCTTATGTCTTATGGTGTACAGCCTGATGAGGATTTTCAGAAAATTCTGGACTCTTCAATTTCTCACAGCAAAAATCCGAGCGATGCTTCCAGAAGCGAAATTGAAAACTTAATAGAAAAATATGCTGATAAAAACGGACTTGACTCTGATTTTGTAAAGGCAGTAATTAAGCAGGAGTCAGGATTTAATCCAAATGCTACCTCTCATTGCGGAGCAATGGGCTTAATGCAGTTAATGCCTTCTACAGCACAGGGACTCGGGGTTACAAATGCTTATGATGCAGAGCAGAATATTATGGGCGGGACAAAATATCTGAAAGGGCTTATGGACAGATTTGATAATAACAAGTCTTTAGCTCTGGCTGCGTATAATGCAGGACCTAATGCAGTGAAAAAATACGGCGGAATACCTCCTTATATGGAAACTCAGAACTATGTCAAAAATGTTTTGGGTAGTTATGAGCGTATGAAAGGAGATAAGTAATGATTGTAAGAAGTTTTGAATCAGCCGCAAACGGTATGCTTGCTCTTATGGACATGAATGATAATACAGCCAATAATCTTGCTAACGTTAATACAATCGGCTATAAAAAAGGTTCTTTAAGATTTAAGGATGTAATGCAGTCTGCTGTGTATTCACAAGAAGGTTCTATTATTAGAAATATGAATGAAAATAATTACCTCGGCAGTTTAAGTGTAGGCAGTCAAAGTATGCAGTACACTCATGATTTTTCTCAGGGAGCGCTTACCAAAACATCCAATCCGTATGATGTTGCAATTGAAGGCGATGGGTTTTTCAAAATACAGGATATTGATGGAAATATTTCATACACCAGAAACGGTTCTTTTGTAGTTGATAGAGGTTACTGGCTGAAGACAAAACAGGGCGAGTTTGTTCTGGATGTTAACAATAGAAGAATTAGAATGCTTCCGGAAGATATGGAAGATGAAACTGTTTTCAGAGATAGAAAAGATATAGTTATTGCCGAAAACGGTAATATCGAGATAAATTCTTATAATCAGAAAATACCGCTTCAAACTATAGGTATCTATGATTTTTCAGACAAAGATGATTTGTTTGAAATAGGGGACGCAAAATTTGTTCCGAGAGATATAATTAACAATCCGGAGCTGCGTTCTGAGAAGTTTTCAATACAGCAGGGAATGCTTGAACTTTCAAATTCAAACGTTATACAAGAAATGATTAATACAATCAACACATCAAGGAATTATGAAAGTTTAACCAAAGTTGTAAGCACTAATAGCGATATGCTTACAACAGCAGTATCAGTGGGAAGGATAAGAACGGCTTAGGGTATAAATAATCGTCAGCGGAGTAACGGTTACCAGACTAAATTAGGAGAGAAGAGATAAAATGTTAAGAGCATTAACAACAGCAGCAACAGGTATGATAGCACAGCAAAACTATCTTGATGTAATTGCAAACAACGTAGCAAACGTTAACACTACTGCATTTAAACAATCAAGAATAGAATTTCAGGATTTGTTATCTCAAGCAACCAGAACTCCGGGTGCGTTGATGAACCAGGGTACTTATCAGCCGGTTGGTATTGAAATTGGGCTTGGTGTTAAGACTGCTGCAACAACCCGTGTATTTACGCAGGGTGTTGCAATCTCAACAGGCCGCCAGCTTGATATTGAAATTGAAGGTGAAGGTTTCTTGCAGGTTATGAAGGAAGACGGCTCTCTTGCTTACACCCGTGACGGCTGTCTGCAGGTAGACTCATTAGGACAGCTTTGTACAAATGATGGTTTATTAATCCAGCCTTCTGTATCAATACCGCGTGATGCTACAGAAATCACGATAACTCAGGATGGTAATATTTCTGTAACACTTCCGGGGCAGACACAACAGTCAATTGTTGGTTCGCTTCAGCTTGTAAAATTCCAGAACCCTTCCGGGCTTTTGTCAATCGGGCACAACCTGTACAAAGAAACACAGGCGTCAGGAAACCCTGTTCAGGATACTCCGGGGCAGAATGGTCTTGGTTTAATCCAACAGTGTATGCTGGAAGGTTCTAACGTTCAGATTGTTGATGAACTTGTAGGGTTGATTAAGGCAGAACGTGCATTTGAATCAAATTCAAAGATAATTAACTCTTCAAGTAACATTCTTCAATTAACTAATCAGATGGGCTAGGGGAATAACAGTCTGGCAAAGACGAAAAGGTAAGTAATGAACAAATTTTTGACAACAGTATTAATAATGATGATAGGGGCACTGGGTGCAAATGCTCAGATGGTTTCTTCTTCTGATGTAAAAACTGCTGTTGCCAGTATTCTTGAAACTAACTACAGAAAAATGACAAACGGAGATGTTGAGGTTAAAGTTTCAGCTACGCCTTTTGCTCAGCTGCAGCTGCCTGACGGCAGAGTAAATTATAAGATTGTTTCAGGCGGAGATAAAATTGTTCCGAGAGATATTAAAAGGGTTGATGTTTATGTGAATGGAGCTTTTGTAAAAACTCTCAATCTTCCTGTTCAAACAGTTGTATATAAAGAAGTTCTTGTTGCAAGCGATTTTATTAACAGAGAACAGGCACTTACGAAAGATTGTACTACAGTAAAAAAAGTAGATGTTTCAATGAGAATGGATTATGTTCTTACTGACAAAATGCTTGAAAAAGAAATAACAACCAAAAAGGCATTCCAAAAAGGTGAAATAATTGATAAAAGATTTGTAAAAATGCGGCCGGATGTTATAAGAAACGGAGATGTAAGAATTTTCTTTGTTTCAAACGGTGCAGTAATGGTAACAATTGACGGTACAGCAATGATGGACGGAATGACTGGTGATTATATTAATGTAGAAAATAAAAATTACAAAAAAGTTTATAACGGAAAAGTAATCGGGGAAAACAAAGTTTTAGTAAATATTTAAACAAGGTAAGTATTATGAAGAAAGTTGTATCAATTTTATTAATAATGATGTTGATGTTAGGGGGATTATTACCAGCTTGCGCAATTGATGCGAAAGTAAGAATTATGGATTTAACCCATATTAAAGGTGTGAGAGAAAACCAGCTCGTGGGCTACGGTGTCGTTGTCGGTCTGCCTGGAACCGGTGATAACTCTCGTTCAACTCAGATTACAAATAAAATGCTCTTAAGAAATTTAGGAACTGTAATTGAGCAGGAAAACTATATTCAAAAAGGTGCTTCTGCTGCTGTAATCGTAACAGCTACAGTTCCTCCGTTTTCTAAAAACGGTGATAAAATCGATGTAACAGTTTCTGCAATGGCAGACTGTAAAAGTTTAGAAGGCGGTGTTCTTGTTCAGACAATATTAAAAGCACCTAACGGTGAAGCGGTTGCAGTTGCACAAGGTCCTTTATCAGTAGGCGGTATTAATAAAATTGCAGGCGGGTCTTCGGCTAGAACTGCAATTACTACAACCGGCAGAATTCCGGGGGGGGCAATTATTGAACGTGATATTTATACAGAAATCGGAGATGAAAATTCAATAACACTTTCTATTGACCGCTCTGATTATACACTGGTTTCAAGAATTGCAAAAACAGTATCTCAGGTCGCTCCGGCGCAGGCAATTGACGGAAGCTCTGTAAGAGTAGAAATTCCGGCAAGATTTATAAATGACAGGGTTAATTTCCTTTCAATTATAGAAAATCTTGAAGTTTCTCCTACTATGGATAAGGCGAAAGTAGTTGTTAATGAAAGAACCGGAACGGTAGTAATAGGAGCTGATGTAAAACTTCTACCAGCTGCTGTTGCGCACGGTAATATAACAGTTACGGTTTCTACGACAAATGATGTTTCTCAGCCGAACGGTTTCTCCAACGGTGCAACCGTCGGATTTGAAAACTCTGATATTCAGATTAATAAAGCTCCGGGAAGCTTAGTAACAATGCCGGCTAATAGTAATCTTAATGATTTAGTCAGAGCATTGAACTCTATCGGGGTAGCACCGGTTGATTTAATCTCAATATTGCAGGCGCTCAAAAAATCAGGAAGCCTGCAGGCGGATTTAGTAATTATTTAGGGGTAAATGTTAATTTTATTGGAATTGGTACTACAAGTTAAAAGAGGAATAAATGGACTTTTCAACACCTACAATAGATTTAATAAAAAGCGGACTTAATAACGCACAAACTGTAAATTCAGATCAGGTTCTTTATAACAGAATTAAAGAATCCGGCGATTCTAAAGAACAGTTAAGAAAAGCTGCAACAGAATTTGAGTCCATATTTGTAACCAAAATGCTTTCTGAAATGGATAAAACGGTTGATCATGAGAACGGGCTTTTTGGCAAAGAAAGTCAGTATGTTGATACTTTTAAGTCAATTGTATATCAGCAGATGGGACGTGATATTGCAAATAATCCTAGGACAAGTTTCGGATTTGCAAATCAGATTTACAGACAAATGGAAAAATACGCAAATTAGGGTAAAGGAAATTATAAATGTTACCAAGAATAGAACAAAATTCAGTACAACAGTTCAGCGCATTAAATGCGTTTAAATCTGCAAGAACACTTCCGAAACAGGAAGAAACAGAAAATGTAGAAGTATCAAGAGGTACTGAGACAACATCTGCGCAGACACTTCTGGATAGAATTGATGTAAATGAAGTGAGAGAATGTGCAAAAACTGTTGGAGAATTCAATATTTCAGACGATGACATAAAATATGGTCTGCTGTATGGTAGAAGTGTTATAGCAGAATACTTATGCTAGGGATGTTGGGGATTTAAACCGGCTAAATGAGGAAGAGGAAATGAAAAGAGTATTAATATCTATTGCTATATTAACAATGACAACAATGACTGTAAACGCAGAATCTCTGTTTACTCTGGGTGCAACTCAGAATTATGCAGGCGTTCCGCGCTCATTGTTCGGCGGTGTTCAAGCGCATCAAATCGGCGACTTGTTATCAATAATAATGCAGGAAAATATTACGGTAAGTGATAACTTAACCTATTCTTCTGAAAAATCATCTAACACAGTTGATACTTTTACAACTTTTCTGAATAAATGGCTGGGACTTTCGCTCAAAGATTCTAACGGCTACGGTGGTTCTAATGAAGTTTCTAACTCTGCTGCCGGCGGACGTTCAATGACTTTCGGCGACAAGATTGCAGTTCAGGTTGTGCAGCAGCTTCCGAATGGAAATCTTGCTGTGCAGGGAAAGAAAACTCTTGTTAACGGCAACGAAAGAATGGATTTCATCGTAACCGGTGTTGTTGACCCTAGATGGCTTAATGTAGACGGCGAAATATATTCATATAATGTATCGAATCTACAGTTTGCACTTTCAGGACGTGGTGCTATTTCTAGAAACCAGAACGAAGGTATATTCAACAGATTTGTTAAGTACTTATTCTAGTGTAGAGGTTACAGGATTAACGTAAGATGGATAAAAAATTATTTCAAAATTTAATAGATATTTTGGACGAAGAGATTAATGCTTATTCAAAAATGAAAGAATATTTTTCCGAAAAGAAAGAAATTCTAAAAAAAGCAAAGCCTGACGATTTAGGAGTTCTGGATAATAAAATTATTGCACTGAACAATCAAATTGTGAAATTAAATAATTCCCGAAAAGAATTGGCTGTCCAAATCAACGGTGAAGATACCAATATGTCAGGTTTTATCGCTGTAGCAGAGAAGGATGCTCCGGAATATGTTGATGCGTTATCAGAAAGAAAAGTAAAGATTTGTAAACTTATTCCTGAATTAATGTTATTAAATAATCAAAATGTGGAATTATTAAAGCATGGCATCATAATCTCTAACAAGATGTTGGAAACAATAATTGATGCATTTGCTCCTCAAGGATGTAATTATAATGGAGCAGGCAAGACAGACTCACAAGAATACGACTTGTGGACCATAAACGAAGAAATATAGAGGCATAACAGCCTTTATCAAATCTGAGTTGCATGAAACAAAATAAAATGAGGTAAATCATGGTTAGCTTGTTATCATCACTGAATATGACAGCAAATACGCTTTCAGTAAACGAAAAAGCAATAAGCGTTGTATCGCATAACGTTGCGAATATGAATACCGAAGGGTATCATAAACAGCGTGTAAATTTGCAGACAAGAAATATTGCAGGTGCTATAGGTAACAATGTTAATAACCAGATAAAAGCAAATGGCGGTGTAAAAATTGCCAATGTAATGAGATATAATGATGAATATTTAAATAATTATTATAGAACACAGTTGTCTGAATATAGTAAATTGGGGCAGCAATTAGAAGGGCTTGGAGATTTAGCATCTATTCTTAACGATCTTGAAGGTACAGGAATTGATGGTGCGCTTTCTGATTTCTATAAAGCTTTGAATAACCTTAATGAATATCCGGCGAGTTCAACTGCAAGAATAAATTTTATAGAAACAGCAAAGACATTGACTTCGACTATGAATTCAAAATACCAACAGCTTCAGGAAAATACAACAAAAGCTCTTGGTGATGGTGTCAGTCAGGAAAGTCTTGAAAATTCAAAAATTTATGTTCAATATAGAGAACTTAATAATAAGCTGGAAGAACTTGCAAGCGTAAATAAGGCTCTTATTACAACGCAGACAGGAACTCTTGAAGCAAATAACCTTCTTGATAAACGTGACTTGATTTTGAACGAAATTGCAGAATTTACAGATATCAAAGTCGTAGAAAAACATAATGGTGCGGTAAATCTTTATATAGGAGATACTGCTGTTGTAAAATGCGCAGAAGTTACCGGAAAACTTGAAATCCAGACCGCAAAATCATATTGCGATTCTCAAAATCCACCAATAACTTATCCTGATGACTGGGATGGTGAAAATGCTGTTATTAGTATTGTAAATCCTGATACTGGTGAAGTAATCAATAAAAATGCAAATGCCCAAATCACATCTGGTGTGCTTGGCGGATTACTTCATTTTGCGACTGATAATGGAACTGGTGAAAATGGTGTAAATGCTGCAACTGTAATTCAAAGTCTTGATAAATTGGCTCAGTCAATAGCAGATATCTTTAATGATTTGAATACCAGAAATGGAGCTTATTGCATTAATCCTGATGATACGACAAAACTACAGGCAACGACAGCGGATAATCTAATTTTTGTCGGGGCAGACGGTACAGGACAGGGAATTACTGCAGGAAACATACAGATTAACTCAGATTTGCTTACAGATGACGGCTGCTGGAAGATTGCCTGTGCATATTTTGGCGACCCTGCAACTAACTTTGATGAAAATGCTATTGGTAATGCTCAAAACGTAGTTGATATGCTTGGAACAAGAACTCAGAAAATTGCAGATTTGGATGGTATGTCTTTGGAGGATTTTTATACCGGTTTAGTTGGCAAAGTCGCTTCAGCAGGCAGTAATATAAAATCTTTATATGAAACTCAGGGTGAAGTAATAAATTCAATAGAGAGCAAAATAAAAGATGCAACAGGCGTTGATTTGAATGAAGAGCTGGTAGATTTAGTTAAATATCAAACAGCGTATTCAGCCGCCGCTCAGGTTTTCAATACCTGTAACAGCTGTCTGGACGTGCTTATGAGCTTAGGAGGGTAATTGATATGGTAAATAGAATTTCTACATCAGGCAGATATTCACAGCTTATAGCTGATATGCAAAAGCAGCTTAGCAACTATAATAAGTTAACCCAGCAATTAGCTTCCGGCAGCAAGGTTAATAATATTACAGACAACCCGATTGCTGCTGTAAATATTTTGAATACAAATAGACAGCTAGGGCAGATAGATATCTTTACTCAAAATGTAGAAATGTCAATGAAAGAATTAAGCACTCTCGATGATTTGATGGATTTAGCAACCGGTTATCTTTCTACTGCATGGGATAAGGCAGTACAGGCAAATAACCAGACGTACGGTAAATCTTCTCTTGAAGCTTTGAAGGTTGAGATTGATGAAATTACAAAGACAATGGTAGATCTTGCGAATACTGAATATAATGATAATTATATTTTTGGCGGAACGAATACTAAGATTTTGCCGTATGAGCAGGCTGAAAATGGTGATATTATTTATAATGGAACACCTTATGATAACAAAGATTATATAAGACAAACAGAAGTTGCAGACGGGGTTTTTGAAGTAATAAACACTACAGGAGATAAGGTTTTTGGTTATTATAAATCAGCTGTAGAACCAGGTAACGGTGTTTATACTGATGCTAACGGCAAGCGTGTAATAGAAACAACAGATGCAGGTACTGGTCAAAAGGTTTATAAATATGAAAACGGGGTAGAATATACCGGTGATGTTGCAGATTTAACTGACGGCGCGGATGAAGAAGCGGTGGGGGTTATGGGTGCATTGAGAAAGCTTAGTAATTCTCTGGGGACTGTTGTTGAAGGGCTCGAAGCTGGAGATGATGCTATGGTTCAAGAGGGTTATGCAGAAATGAATTCAACTCTGGACATGTTCTCGGATTCTCTAAATACTATTACAACAGAGCAGACCAAATTCGGCGGAGTATACAACCGTATGGAAATGTCTACTTCAACTCTTGAAACAAATGGTGATAATTTGACAGCTTATCTTTCACAAATAAAAGATATTGATATTACAACAGCGATAACAGAATGGATGCAGGCTCAGTATGCATATCAGGCAAGCTTGCAGGTAACCTCTGCCTCAATGGGTATGAGTTTGTTGAATTACATGTAAAAATAAGCTTCCGTTCCTCACGGATGAAGAACGGAAGTAAATTATAAAAAAATAAATATTATATAGTCTACAATTTTAATATACTTACCATTTTTAAGGACATTCATTGTCCTTTTTATTTTTTTGTAATATAATTAGAACCATAAGTTTATCGGAGGGAGTATGACAAAAAACGTTATTTGCATCAAATGGGGTACAAAATTCGGTCCGGAATATGTGAACAGATTGTATCACATGGTTGAGAAAAATCTATCGATTCCGCATAGATTCGTGTGTTTTACTGACAACAGCGAAGGTCTTGCAGAAGGTATTGAAACAAGAGAACTGCCTCCGTATGAAGATAATCCTAATATCGGTGATAAAGGCTGGAGAAAGCTTTCTTTATTTAATGAAAAGCTTGCTGATTTAGAAGGGACAGCTCTTTTCCTTGATTTGGATATTGTAATTCGGTCTGATTTAACTCCTTTCTTCGAGGCTGAAGGAGAATTTCTTATTGTAAAAGATTGGGATTTCCCGGATGATATTATTGGCAACTCGTCTGTTTTTAGATTTGAAGTGGGAAAACATCCGGATGTTTTGGAAAACTTTTATAAACTAGGTAATGAAATAAGACACGATTATAAAAATGAACAGGCATTCCTTTCTTACGAAATGGATAGAAAAGGTATTCTTAAATATTGGAGTTCTGATTGGTGTGTAAGTTTTAAACGAAATTGCCTGCAGCCATTCCCGCTTAATTTTTTCTTGATGCCAAAAGACCCTGAGAATGCTAAAATTATAGTATTCCACGGCAGACCAACTCCGGAACAGGCTTATAAAGGTTTTATGGGAAAAGGCGGATTAAGGTACGTTAAACCTACTAAATGGCTTGATAAATATTATCAGTAGGTGCTGAAAATGCTTCTTTTAGAAATTATAATTACAATTTTATTTTATTTATTTCTTCCCTTTTATTTTGTTGAACGTGTTATTCACAAAAAGTCACATGGATGGAAGGAAAAATTTGCTTACGTCAAAGAATTTACAAAAGAGGATAAAGTAATACACATTCATTGCTGCTCTGTAGGTGAAGCTTTAGCAATAGAAAATCTGCTTAAATCGATTCGTGCAAACTTTCCGGAAAATAAAATTGTAGTAACGACATTTACATACGCTGGCCAGCAGATTGCACAGAAAAAATATGCGGAACTGGCAGATTATATTACTTACTTCCCTTTTGATATGCCGGTTTCGGTAAACAGGTTCTTGGCAAGAATAAAACCTCAGGTTTCGATTATAGTAGAAACGGAAATCTGGCCGTATTTTGCCTATAGTTGTAAAAAACGCGGTATTCCTCTGTTTATCATAAATGCAAGAATTTCAGATAAATCATATGGTCAGTATAGACGAATGAAATTTTTCTTTAAGAAAATATTGCAGAACTATTGTGCTGTATATGCACAAAGTATTGAGGATATGGATAAATTTGTTTCTATTGGGATGAAACGTGAAAATGTTGAAATGATGGGAAATCTGAAATTTGATGTCAAAAGAACAGATGAAAATGTCGATATAGGGCAGGAAAATTTCCGTATTCTTCTTGCAGGAAGTACGCATAAACCGGAAAATGAAATAGTTATAAATAATTATAAAAAACTTAAAGAAAAATTCGGGGATTTAAAATTATTAATAGCTCCAAGACACATGGAACGGGTTCCTGATATTAAAAACCTGTTAGAAAAATATAACCTTTCTTACGGTCTTCGTTCCTGCAATGATAAATTTAGCTGTGAAATTGATGTAATAATTCTTGATACACTGGGTGAATTAAAGAAAATGTATTCAATATGTCATCTTGCATTTATTGGAGGAAGCTTTAACAAAACAGGCGGTCACAATCCGCTTGAGGCTGCGATTTATGAAAAGCCGGTTGTGTCAGGCCCGTCTATTTTTAATTTTAAAGACATTTATGATATTTTATGTAAATCCGGTGCAGGCAAGGTCATCAAAACTCCGGAAGAAATGTTTGAGTATCTTAAAAATCTTTTGGAAAACCAGGCGGAGTATGACAGAACAAAAGAGGCTTCTCAGAAAGTGTTTGAGGCTCAACGCGGTGCAATAAATTTTGTGATTGATAAACTTAAGGCTGTTTTGAAATAATAATTAAATTTCTTTCAAAAACTTCATCTAATGGCAAAGTATACGTAATAATTTCATCAATTTTTGCATTATTTTTTGCGAGAACTTTTATTGCATTTCTAATTTCTTCCTGTGCTTTTCTAGATTTGTAAGCAGCAAAATACCCGCCGGCTTTCAAAAGCGGTAGTGCATATTCACAAATTTTACTTAAATCTGCTACCGCACGGCTTGTAATTACATCGAATTTTTTATTTTTTATATTTTCAACCCTGTCACATATAGTTGTTAAGTTTGTTAACATCAATTCTTCTTTTATTTCATTGATTGCGTTAATTTTTTTTCTTATGCTGTCAAGTCCAGTAACATTAAATTCAGGGAATTCAATTGCAATAGGAACGCAGGGAAATCCACCTCCGCAGCCAATATCAAGAATATCTCCGGCGGTAATATTATATTTTTCAAAAAATAATTTTATTCCAAGAGAGTCATAAATATGTTTTTCAAAAAGTAATTTTTCATCATTTTTTGAAATTAGGTTAAGTTTTGCGTTCTTCTGCAAAAACACTTCGATATATTTTGTAAAATCAGCTTTAATCTTAAGTTTATCCATATTTTCTTTCTAAATCACTAAAAACATCCTTATCCATACGCAGTTTCATATCTTTTACTCTAGCCTCTATTTTGGATATGTTAATAGAATCGCCTAAAGTTTGTGCTATTCTTCTTGCCTTAAAGTATTCAATAAGTGCTTTCTTGTTAAGTGAGATGTTATTGTAATAATAATCCCCCAGAGCCAGCGTTGCTTCAAGCAGATAGAAATCTTCATTTATAAACTCGGCGCTTTGTTTTGCTTCAATCAGGTATTCAAGAGCCTTTTTGTCTTTTTCTTTTATGCAGATTTTTGCAAGATATGATGCATTATAATAAATTCCGTCATAATTGTTATTTGACTTTTCTATATCATAAGCTTTTGTAAAACAATCTCTGGCATCTGAAAGATTTTCATTATCAAAGTAACAGGAGCCCATGTTGGAATATGCAAGAACTTTGTAAGGATTTCTTCCGCCTATAGTTATGCATTTTGCATAATATTCGAATGCATTTTTTTCATCCTGCCTGTCATCATTTGCAAGAGCGTATTTAAAATAAAGCTCTGCACGGGTTTCATTTGTAGTATTATCATCAAGTGACTCAAGTGCTTTCTGATAATAAGAATATGCTTCATCTGGATTGTTCATCGCAGAATAAATATTACCCAGCAGTGTGCAAGATGAAACCATAAGTGATTGAGGTGTATCAACTGAATAAATTACTTTTTTTATAGTTTCAATTGCTCTTTCATTTTTGTACATCAGAAAATACAGGTCAGTGAGTTCATAATACAAATAATTTAAGTTTATAACCTCATTATTTTTTTTGTAGAAAAGTTCAACCAGCTCATAATAATGCTGTGCCGTTTGATAATCGCCAATTTCTTTGTATAAACGTGCTAGAAGCATTCTTGTTTCAATAAGGGTGTGTATATCAACTTCCGGGGAATTTATAATTTCAATAAATGTTTCAATGGCTTCTGTATTTTTCTTTTCTTCAGCAAGTTTTTTTGCTCGTTTAAATTTTTCATCAATAGTTGGAGATTTTTCAATTGTTTCAGTTTTTATTCTTGGGGTTACTGTTTCTACAATCTGCGGCTGTGGATTTTTTCCGCTTTCTATTTCACCAATTCGTTTATTATGATATTCGATTTCTGCTCTCAAAGCATGTCTTGAAATCATAATTTCACGAGTTTGAAGCGGCTCTTTAAGCTGCTTTTCATAAATATTTATAATATATTTATGCAGTTTTATTTCTGTCTTTGCCGGGATTGAAATATCAATATTCTGCTGGAAATAATCTTGAACGTAAACAGTTTCGCCAACCTGAAATATCATTAAATTATTTTTCAGGTACTCAAGCGAAAACTCGTCATACAGTTCAAAAACAGCAAGAGCATTTAATGTTAATCCGTGTCTTACAGTTCTAAGAAACCAGAAAAAGTTCCGAATAGTTGCAGGAACCATATTGATGTAAGTTAGCCCGAGATACGAATCAAAGCTCATTCCAGACTGTGCAAATTTCCCCAGAAAATCTCCGAGCTGAGCTTTCATTGCCTGTACAATTTTGAGTGATAGTGCTGTGTAGTAGTAATATCCTCTTGTATATTTATAAAAATCTTCTAAAACCGTATCAGTACCGGTTATCTGGTAAGAAGAAATAAATTCGCGAAATATATCTTTAGAAAAAGCTTTAAGAAATACTTTTTTACCGACCTTTATGCTTCCAAAAATACCAGGTGTCATCGCTCTTGTAGATGCTATTATTTTGACGTTTGTCAGCTGAGATAGTTTTTCAAGGAAGTCAATTACCAATCCATTATTTTCAGCACTAATATCGTCGTAAGAATGAAGTATTATTACAAAAGGCTTTTTTATAGAAGAAATGTACTGCTGTAATTTTACAGAAAGTGTTGTTACTTTTGCGTTAATATTAACGGCTTTAGAAAGTGTGGTTTTTTCAATAACATCAATAAATGAAATTAGAATATCATCGCAAACAGTAGATGCTTTGCAATAATATTCTAATTTTATTACATCTTTATTAATAAATTCAGAAACATAATTTATAAACTGCCTCTTACCTGTTCCTAAAAAACCGTGAACGTATAGAAGTATATCGTCCGAATTGAAAAAATCTACAGCTTTGATAATTTCAGCGTAATTATTCTTTAAGAGAAATTTATTAATGCAGCCCGCTTCCGGTAAATTAATATTTTCTGTATCAACTGAGCTATCCAAAAAATTATATTCCATAACACGATTTTAAATGATATTTATGTAATTTGCAAATATTTTGGTATAATAGAATAGCGGATAAATTAGGAGGTGTAAAATGTTTCATATATGTTTGCAGCTGGGATTAACGGCTATAATAGCTTATTTAATCGGCTCAATACCTACCGGCTACTTAATAGTAAAAGCTAAAACCGGAAAAGATATAAGGACAGTAGGTTCAGGCTCAACCGGAGCAACAAATGTAAAAAGGGTGCTGGGAAAAAACTATTTTTTCCTTGTTATGCTTCTTGATGCTATTAAAGGGGCTCTTCCTGTAATATTAGCAAAAATGTTTGTAACTGTAGCTCTTTCGATTGGTCTGGCTCCGGTCATTGCAGCAGTAGCTGTTATTATCGGGCACAGCAAGTCAATCTTTTTACAGTTTAAAGGCGGCAAATCAGTTGCTTCAGGTGTAGGAACTATTATTGCATTAAACTGGATGGCAGGTTTAATAATTGCAGTTGTATGGGGAATTATAACCTACACTACAAAATACGTTTCAGTCGGGTCGATTATTGCATTGCTGATATCTCCGTTTGTAATGTATTTCTTGAATGCTCCTGCTGCTTATGCTGGATACTGCGCAATAGGTGCACTTTACATTGTTTACTTGCATAGAGAGAATATAAAACGTTTGATACAGGGAAATGAAAATAAGGTGAGATAATGTCAGAAATTTTTGGAAATATTCATTCAATAGAAAGCTGCGGCACGGTTGACGGCCCGGGAATAAGATTTGTAGTATTTACGCAGGGCTGTCCTCTAAGATGCCAGTACTGCCATAATCCTGATACCTGGGATATTAATAAACAGGCAAATCATATGAGTGTTGGCGATATTTTAAAACAATATGAAGGTGTTAAGGAATTTTGTTCCGGCGGAATTACGGTAACCGGCGGTGAACCGCTTTGTCAGATTGAATTTGTTACAGAGCTTTTCAAACAAGCAAATGCAAAAGGAATTAATACAGCACTTGATACTTCAGGTATTTTCTTTAATAGGGATAACACTGAAAAAATAGATGAATTATTAAAATATACAAGTATTGTACTTCTGGACATCAAGCATATAGATGACGAAGAACATAAAAAACTTACCAAACATTCTAATAAGAATATTTTAGCTTTTGCAAAATATCTTTCAGATATTAAAAAACCAATGTGGGTAAGACATGTTGTTGTACCAGGTATTACTTTTAAAGAAGAATATTTGACGCGTCTAGGAGTTTTCCTTGCAGGACTTCATAATATTGCCGCGCTTGATGTGCTGCCATATCACGATATGGCTGTGCCAAAATATGAAAATCTAGGTATTGAATACCCGCTTAAAGGTGTTCCGCCTTTATCTCATGAACAGGCAATGGAGGCAAGAAATATTATTATGAAAGCTTATAAAGCAAAAAAAGAGGAGGTTTAACCCTCCTCTTTTAGTTTATATCTTCCAGCTGTTTAAATATTCTTCTTGTTCTGCAGTCAAAGTATCAATAGAAATTCCCATTGATTCCAGCTTCAACTTAGCAATGTCAACATCAACGTGTTCTGGCAGTGTGTATAGTTTATTTTCTAATTTGCCTTTATTTTTAACAAGAAATTCAATGCCGAGAGCCTGATTAGCAAAGCTCATATCCATAACAGATGCCGGGTGGCCTTCTGCAGCAACAAGGTTAACTAATCTTCCTTCAGCCAGGACGTATACAGATTTGCCGTTAGTCAGTTTATATTCGTCTAAGAATGGTCTGATGCGTTTAATCTCAACTGTATGTCCTTTCAAATCAGGAACATTGACTTCATGGTCAAAGTGTCCTGCGTTGCATAAGAAAGCTCCTTCTTTCATAGTCATAATATGTTGAACGTCGACAACATGCTTATCGCCAGTAACTGTTAAGAAAATATCTCCTTCTTTTGCAGCTTCCGCAATCGGCATAACTCTGTAACCTTCCATTGCAGCTTCCAGAGCTTTTAGCGGATCAACTTCGCAAACAATAACGTTAGCGCCAAGAGCCTTTGCTCTAAGAGCACATCCTCTGCCGCACCATCCGTAACCAGAGATTACAACTGTTTTTCCCGCAATAAGAATGTTGGCAGCTCTCATTATACCGTCCATAGCACTTTGTCCGGTTCCATAGCGGTTGTCATATAAATGTTTTGTTAAGCTTGTATTAACTCCAAGTGCAGGGAATCTTAATTCCTTTTGATTTTCCAATGCCTGTAATCTTATAATACCTGTCGTTGTTTCTTCTGTAGAGCCGATTATATGACTTGCAAGTTCCGGTCTTTCTGCATGTAAAGTCGCAACTAAATCACAGCCGTCATCAATAATTATATCCGGATTGTGGTCTAATGCTGAACGTACGTGCTCTCTATAAATCTCAACAGACTCCCCTGCGTAACCTAATACAGGAATATCCCAGTATTTAACAAGAGCTGCAGCAACGTCATCCTGAGTAGATAATGGATTTGAAGCAATCAGTACAGCATCAGCTCCGCCGTCTTTCATTACTGTACAAAGTGCTGCAGTTTCTTTTGTAACGTGAACACAAGCTGATAATTTTAATCCTGCAAAAGGTTTTTCCTTCAAAAATCTTTCACGAATTTTTCTTAAAACAGGCATGTCTTTCATTGCCCATTCAATATTATTTTTGCCTTGTTCTGCAAGATTAATATCTTTAATGTCATATTTAAGCTGCGTTGAATTCATAACTTCCTTCCTATTCCTTTAAATTTGCTACACTAACTGTATACATTTTATCATCAACATGAACAACAGCCCATCTTAAAGGTTTAATGTTGCGTTTTGTTAACTCTTTTTCGATATATTCTGTTGAAGGATTTCCGTTGTTAGGAATATCAATAAGTTCTGAAACAATTTGCATAATTGATAATAGTTTAGCAAGAATAACAATTCAAATAAGTAAATGTAAAAAAATCGTAACAATATATTATCTAAGTGGGATACAAATAAGGACAGTAAAACAACTGTAACTGAATTTATCGACAGCTGAATATGCAAGCTGGCTGGGAAGTAGTGACTATGACAAACTGTTAGAGGAGAATAAAATTCGCAGTGGAAAAGATATTCAAGAACAGCGCAATAATGGTACATATAAGAGTGGAATCTCAAAAGAACATTTACAAAATTTATTAAGTGATAAAGCATATATGGAAGAAACAGAAAAAATACTCCTTCAGCGTGATGATAAAAACAAAGACGGTATTGTAACTGTTGAAGAATTTACTGAAGGTTTAGAGTTCTTAAAGAAATATGAGGGTGATTATTTCCAAAGGGCAGTAGAAGCTGCTAAAAAATATGCAGTTGATGATAAAATTGATGCTAAAGAATACATAACCTGGCTTAATAGCGAAGATTATGGAACAGTGCTAGATGATACTAGAATTATAGATAGTAAAGAGCTTGAAGCGGAAAAGAAAAAAGCAGCAGAGACTAATGAGGCATCAACTTCGAAGAATTTAACAGCATTTTGGAGCATTCCTCAATTTTGGAATTTTTCTCAGTTCCAATTTCCGATATTTAACTTTGCTCAACCATTCCAACTATTTTTTAATTGGAGTAATCCATTAATTTTATTCCACCGTAACTGATTTTGCGAGGTTTCTCGGCTGGTCAACATCCTTACCTAAAAATTCTGCAATGTAATAAGCTAATAGTTGTAATGGAACTACTGCAAGAGCAGGTGATAAGATTTCGGAAATCTCAGGAATTCTAATTATGTAATCAAATAATTCATTTAACTTTGTATCATCCGAATCTGTTAATGCTATCATTCTTGCATTACGTGCTCTTGCTTCTTCTGAGTTAGATAAAATTTTGTCATAAACTTTGCCTTTCATTAATATTGAAAGTACCGGCATTGTTTCATCAAGCATTGCAATCGGGCCGTGTTTTAATTCGCCGGCAGTATAACCTGTTGCATTAATGTAGCTTATTTCTTTTAATTTTAAGGCGCCTTCCAATGCCGTCGGATAATTGATACCTCTAGCAATAAAAATGAAATCTTTTGAACTAGAAAATGCACGTGCGCATTTTTGTATATCTTCTTTATGGGAAAGTACCTTTTCTATTTTTTGCGGCAGAACAATAAGTTCGTGTTTTAAATCCCTCAATTCTTCTTCATTTACCCCTTTAACCTCAGCCATATAGATTGCAAGCAGGTAGAAAGAAATTAATTGTGCCATATAAGATTTTGTCGCAGCAACAGAAACTTCAATACCTGCATAAACAGGAACAAGGCTGTCGGCTTCACGTGCCATAGTCGAATCCGGTCTATTAGTAACAATTAGGATGTGTGAGCCTTTTGCTTTAGCCTGTCTTACAGCTGTAATAGTGTCAGCAGTTTCTCCTGACTGCGAAACCCCTATCACTAAAGTATTTTGATCTGTAATTGTTTTTCTGTAGATATATTCACTTGATGGCTCTACATCAACAGAAATTCCACAAAAATCTTCAATGATGTACTTACCAACCATTGCTGCATGGAGCGATGTTCCGCAGGCAACGATTTGAATACGGTTTAAGTTCTTTAATTTATCTCTGTCAAGAGTTACTTCTTTTAAGTGTATAGGCTCATCCATTGCTCTGAGTTTACCGGAAAGAACATTTCTTACAACGTCAGGCTGTTCGTGAATTTCTTTGAGCATAAAATGTTTGTATCCCATTTTACTCAGAGCAACCGGTTCCCAGGGTAAAGTTTCAACTTTTCCCTGTATAGAATTATTATCAATATCAATTAATTTCATTGAATTTGGTGTTACTGTAACGATTTGATTATCATCAATGTACATAGCTTTTTTAGTATGCTGAATAATTGCCGGTACATCAGACGCGATATAATATTCATTTTCACCTAAACCAACCAGCAGAGGAGCATTTCTCCTGGTAGCAACAATTGTATCCTTAACATCCTGATGTATAACACAAAGAGCATAGGCCCCTTCTATTTCTTTTGTAGCAAGTCTTACAGCTTCAGTTAAATCATTTGTTTCTGCAAATTTTGTAGCAATTAGGTGTGCAACAGTTTCTGTATCAGTTTGTGAGCGGAAAGTGCATCCTTTTTTCTCAAGTTTTTCACGAAGTTCCTTAAAGTTTTCAATAATTCCGTTGTGAACAATTGCAACTCTTCCACAATTGCATGTGTGCGGGTGAGCATTCGCAACAGTCGGAGCCCCGTGTGTAGCCCAGCGGATATGACCTATACCAATAGTAGATTTAGAAATCTCTGCATAATTTTTTTCAACAATATCTTTTAAGTTTTGAAGCTTGCCTTCTGCTTTGTAGAGCTGAACTTTACCATCAACATTAACAGCAATACCAGCTGAATCGTAACCTCTGTATTCAAGATTTGTAAGTCCTTCAAGCAATATATCAATAGCTTTTTTACTGCCAACATATCCTACAATTCCGCACATATATCATACTCTCCTATTATTTTCAGTATTAAGTGGATATTCAACCACTACCAACTCATTCTAGCATAAAATTATAAATTGCCTAATTAAGATTTTCTAAAGAAATCTCTGATTTTATTAATACCGGCAATGCCTGCGGTTGCAAGAGCAACGCCTCCAAAAATTTTAAAATAAAGTGATTTATTAAAGTCATTTTTTGCTTTCTCCTTTTTTGTACCTTGGTAAATATCAGTATTAATTGCATTAATCTTTTGCTTTGCTTCTTTTTCAGAAAAAAGAGTATGCTTAGGAAGTGCTGCAGGTGCTTCTGCTACGGTTATTTTGGGGCGTTTGACTTTTGTTTCTGTCGAATAATGCCCTTCTAAAATGTTTTTGTTAATCTCAGTCATTTAGAATAGTTCTCCGTATCTTAAAAGTTTGTGCAGCCGGCTTTTGGGAAGGTACATCATTCCAACCTGAGCCGGAATGTCGGGTATTTTCTTGATAATACATTCCTCCATATATTGATTTGCCTCCGGACTTGTAAATCTAAACCCAAGTTTGTAAAAGAACAATGCTGGCGAAGACTCTTTTGTTATCGGTGCTGAAAAAGTGACAATTCTTCCATCAGCTTTAGAGTCAAACATGGCTTTTTCTGCAAGATTTTTAATCGCTTCTGTGCCTAATCCGCATCGAGCTTTAGGTGATTGAATATAATCAATAATATAACAATTTTTTAAGTATTTTATTTGCCGTTTTATTGGCGGGGATACAAATTCTTGTGACGTGAAGAAGTTACTATTATTCTGCGGCAGAATTTCTTCTACAATATCAACATAATCATCTTCTATCTCACCAGGGATAATAATATTATCCCCTCTTTTAACTTTTTTGACTTTAATAATAGCCTTTTCTTTTAGAGGCGGAGTTTTAAATCCTAAAATTGGCGGCATACTGAAGCTCGATACTGAAGCCATCGGCTTAGCAACTGCCATCTGTGGACGTAAGTCCATAGTTGCAATATTGTTAATCATACCTACCTAACCTATATTTATCTAACCTTACTTATATAAAGTATTGTTTTTCCTAAAAATTGCCTTTTTGTAATAAAAGTTTACACAAAAGATAAAAATTTGCCCATTTGTGGCTATTGAAAATAAACTTTCTTTTTGTTACTCTTTAATAAGAAATTACTTAACAAAAATTTACTTAATAATTCTTAATAATTTGGGGATAAAAGGTTAAATTTTTTTGTGTGTGGTTTTTTATATATATAGTAGTTATGTGTGTAAGGAGTTTGTCTTATGAAGATTAACGCAGTTGGTGTTGACTATTCAGTTTTGAGAGCGAAAAACAGAAATGTGAAGGAGGCGGAAGCACCAAAAGATATTGCAGGTGTTCCAAAAGGAATGTCAATGATATCTTTTAAAAGCGGTAATCCTCGCCATATAGCTCATATGGTTGCCGAAGAACCATTATTTGGTTTTAATGGCGGCGGTGTTGGTACAGTTGTTAATGATTATAATTATCTTGATAACAAAGATGTGGATAAGATTGTAAAATTTATACCATTGTATAACCAGCAAGTTGATTACAAAAAAGATATTGATCCAAAAACTGGTAAGGTAAGACATCCGATTGGACAAGGGGTCAAAGTAAGATACATTCCTGATAATTTACCGGCAAACCATCCGTTTAAAGGAAAAGAAGGAACTCCTTTTGTCACAGCTCAGTCTATTGATAACGCAACTGATTTAGTGAAATTTTTAGAAGAGAAGAAAGGAAACGTATTTCTTTTAGAGGAAGTAAAATCTTCAAAAATGAACTGGGGTATGGAAGAGAATGTTCCAATAAAAATGTTTAGAGCTCAAAAAGATGAAAATCTTATTAAGGCAATGGATGCAAAAAAAATCAGTAAAGAAACTCAAAATAAACTGGAATTTGTATTTACATATGTTGATTCGACTGCGAGTATGGCAAAACAATATGCAGATGACAGTTATGCTTCTGCAAGCGGTGATGCTTTAGCCAAGAAATTTTCTTCCGGCTGGCAGGGGCAGCCTTATCCAAAAGAAGCAAGAGCGACAGTAGAGCTTATGCCTGCTTTGAAAGAAAAGTATAATATTGATCCTAAATATATTTTATGTTCAGACGGTCAGACCATGTTTACGATGCATTATGCAGCACAGAAGAATGCCGCTGGGGATGCATACTGGATGGATAAATTCTTAGGTGGTGTCGGACATAATATGAATGCAGGTTACGATCAGCCAATGGGGGCTAGACAAGCGATTGTTAACCTTGGTGCTACAAAAGAAGATTTAACAAAACTTTTGAACAGCAAAGAATATATTGAAGCTGTGAAGTTGGGACGAGAAGAAGATTTCCTGAGAGAAACCGTTTTAAAGAATTTCGTACGTCCAAAGAGTGGAATGAATGCGTTTAATGTTGCAATCCATTATGCAAAAACAGGATACTCTCCAATGTTAACAACCGTATCTGAAGGTTATCATGACTCTTTGATAACTAATGACTTAGTTTCTGCAATGTATAATGACCTTGTTGAATTGGATAAACTTGGCCGCTTTAAAGGACTTACAAATCCGCTTATGGATCCTAATGTATCACCATTCAGCGAAGGCATCTTACAGCCGGGATATAAGTCTGATGTTAAACTAAAATTAAAAGACGGTTCTGTTGTTACAGTAAATAAATTTCAGGTGTTTGATAAAAATAAAGCTGACTTAAAGACTGTTAGAGAGGTAAAACGTCAAAATAAAATCAACTTGCTTGAAAGATTTAGTCAGAAGTTTGTAGATTCTGTTTTGCTAGATGAAACCGGTAAAGAGATTAGTAAACCAAATCAAGGCAGAATGCATATTCTAGCCGGAAAATCTGATAGAAATCTTAAAATTTATGGTAATATTGCTGATGAATACCTTGCAAAACTGAAAAAAGGTGAGGATGTCAAATTAATTGTCAGCTGGGGACGTGGTGATTTCCAAAAAAGTATGGATACTGTAATTGATACTTTTGAAAAATATGCCGAAAAAGATCCGAATGCAATTCTTATTTTTGGCGGAGATATGAAGTATGAACCAGAAACAGTAGAAAAATTTGAACTTGCAGCTTCAAAACCTAAGTTAAAAGGTCGTATGATAATGACAGACGGCTGGACTCCTGGTAAAGATTGGGCAATGGCAGGTGATGCAGCTCTCTTGCCGTCAAGATTTGCTCCTTGTGAACTTACTGACTTGGAGGCTAAAAAGGCTTTATGTACTCCTATTACACCAAATGTTCAGGGTATGGCACAAAAGAACTTTGATCCAGATATTGCTGCAGATGCAAAGTTAATGGATGCATACAAGGGCAAACACGAATACTTTATGTCAGAAGAAACTGCTTTGAAAGCTGCAAACGAAGATGCAAAGACGGCATTTAATAAAATAAAAGACAAGCTTGTTAGCGATATAACCAAGAAGTATAAAGGACAAATAAATGAAGATATACCGGCAGAATTATTGAAAGAAACTTTGGAAGCTGATGAAGAATATAAAAAAGCTCTCAGAAAATTGAGAGATTCTGTAATTTCTGATGAAATGGCAGAATGTTTGGAAAGAGCATTAATCAGAGATAGAAACAGCAAGAATGCAGAAACAATTCTAGCTAACCAAATTAAAGCTGATACAACATGGTTCGGTAACGCCTGGTTGAGCGCGACCGGTAAATCTTCTGGTCAATTATATTTCGACTATCATTTCAATAATAAAGGTAAGAATATATCTAAAAATGATTTGATAAAACTTGATTTTTCAGGTTTAAGACATGGTATTACTGGTGGAAGCGGTGGTAATTCTATTCACTTCAACGGTAAGACTAAGAAAATTGCAGCAGTTGCTCTAGGGCTTGCGGCTTTGACTGGGCTTGGGATTACCGGATATAAATGCGGGTGGTTATCTCCTAAATTTGCTGAAGAGAAAAAACACGGACATCTTTCCTGTATAGGTTAATATCTTGAGATTGAATGTTTTTATTATAGAATTAATATATGATTATAAAAACATTTATAGAACCGCCAATAGATAATAATAATTATTTATTAATAGATGAACAATCCAAAGAGGCTGCTCTTGTGGATTGTTCTGCTGTAGACAGCAAAATTAATGATGCTTTAAGCGAAGCCGGAGCAGAACTTAAATACATTTTGTTAACACATGGACATTTTGATCATATTGCAGGGATTAGAAATAATCCTGACGTAAAGGTTGTTATGCACAAAAATGATATGGCTTGGCTTAATAAAGCAAATCAGTATTTACCAATGTTTGGCATGCCGCAGATGACTATTCCAAATATTGATATCTTTGTAACAGATGGGGGCATAATTAAACTAGGTGACACAGAAATTAAGGTCATTCATACTCCGGGGCATACTCAAGGCGGTGTATGTTATCTTACAGATGGTAAACTTTTCTCCGGTGATACAATCTTTAGAGAAAGTGTAGGACGCTGTGATTTAGAAGGTGGAGATTTTGAACAAATAGTAGAAAGTATAAAAAATAAGATTTTTACTTTACCTCCAGAAACATTGATTTATCCTGGCCACGGGCGCATGACGTCGGTAGAATGGGAAAAAGAACACAATAGATTTATGTAAGAAAAATGCGATTGAACAGAATGTTCAATCGCATTTTTCTATTCTTTCTTATTTACCCATGACTAGCAGCCGCAAGAATTTCCACTAAGTTGTGAATGGAATGTTCTTGAAATAACATCATCTTGTTGTTCTTTTGTTAATTTGATGAAGTTTACTGCATATCCTGACACTCTTACTGTAAGTTGAGGATATTTTTCTGGGTGTGCTTGTGCATCAAGTAATGTTTCTCTGTTAAATACGTTTACGTTAAGGTGATGTCCGCCTTTTTCAACATAACCGTCTAAAAGATTTATTAAATTTTCTTCTTGTTGAGTTGTCATTTTATTGTTCCTTTCTATTATATTCAAGCTGGTAGGATAAACCTACCAGCTAAAATTATATTTACCCTTATTGGCAAGTACCTTCGCAGCATCCGCAGTCGAGTTGGATATCCAAATCGCCCATGAATACTTCATCTTTACCTAAAGCATTAGGTATGATAGAGAAAGTATTTGAGATACCATCTTGAGCATCGTTGAACGGAAGTTTAGCAACTGAAGCTAATGAAGCAACTGCACCGTGAGAATCACGTCCGTGCATTGGGTTAGCACCTGGAGCAAGAGGTACTCCTGCTTTTCTGCCATCAGGAGTATTACCTGTTTTTTTACCGTAAACAACGTTTGAAGTAATTGTTAAGATAGACATTGTAGGAATAGAATTTCTATAAGTATAGTGTTTTCTAATCATATTCATGAATTTCTTAACGATATCTACTGCAAATTGGTCAACTCTGTCATCGTTGTTACCGTATTTTGGATAATCGCCTTCAACTTCGTAATCAACTACGATGCCGTCTTCATCTCTGATAGCTTTAACTTTTGCATACTTAATAGCAGAAAGTGAGTCAGCTACAACTGAAAGACCAGCAATACCTGTTGCGAAGTATCTCTTAACATCTCTGTCATGAAGAGCCATTTGAGATCTTTCGTAGCAGTATTTGTCATGCATATAGTGAATGCAGTTTAATGTATTAACATATAAACCAGCCAACCATTCCATCATATCTTCATATCTTGACATAACTTCATCGAAATCAAGGTATTCAGAAGTGATTGGTCTGTATTTAGGTCCGATTTGTTCTTTTAATCTTTCATCTACACCGCCGTTAATAGCGTATAATAAGCATTTAGCAAGGTTAGCACGAGCTCCGAAGAACTGCATTTCTTTGCCGACAACCATAGAAGATACGCAGCAAGCAATTGCATAATCATCACCGTGTGTAACTCTCATCATATCATCATTTTCATACTGGATAGATGAAGTTGTGATAGAGATGTGAGCAGCGTATTGTTTGAAGTTGTGAGGTAATCTCTTAGACCATAATACTGTTAAGTTTGGTTCAGGAGCAGTACCTAAGTTTTCAAGAGTATGAAGGTATCTAAAAGAGTTCTTAGTAACCATGTGACGTCCATCAATACCAACACCGCCGATAGATTCAGTTACCCAGGTAGGGTCGCCGGAGAACAATGAATTGTATTCAGGGGTTCTAGCGAATTTAACTAATCTTAACTTCATGATGAAGTGGTCAATCATTTCTTGAGCTTGTTCTTCAGTAATAACACCGTTTCTTAAATCTCTTTCAATAAAGATGTCTAAGAAAGTAGAAGTTCTACCGATACTCATAGCAGCGCCGTTTTGTTCTTTTACTGCTGATAAGTAACCGAAGTACAACCACTGGATAGCTTCTTGAGCATTTTTAGCTGGTTGAGAAATATCAAAACCATAAGCTTGTCCTAATTCTTTCATTTCTTGAAGAGCTCTGATTTGTTCAGAAATTTCTTCTTTTAATTGAATTTTATCAGGAGTCATTTCGCCGTCTAAAGAAGCGTGTTGTTCTTTTTTATCTTCGATTAATCTATCAATACCATAGAGTGCAACTCTTCTGTAGTCACCGATGATACGTCCGCGTCCGTAAGCATCAGGAAGACCTGTAAGGATAGCTGCGTGACGGGCTTTTCTCATTTCAGGGGTGTAAACATCGAATACGCCCTGGTTATGAGTTTTTCTGTATTTTGTAAAAATTTCTGTAACTTCTGGATCTACTTCATAACCATATGATTTGCAAGAAGTTTCAGCCATTCTAATACCGCCAAACGGTTGAAGAGAACGTTTTAGAGGTTTATCAGTCTGAACGCCGACAATCTTTTCTAAGCTCTTGTCAATATAGCCGGCACCGTGTGAAGTGATAGTAGAAACAATTTTTGTATCCATATCAAGTACACCGCCGTTTTCGCGTTCTTTTTTGAACAATTCGCAGCATTCCTGCCACAATTTAGTTGTAGCTTCAGTAGGACCTGCCAGGAAGCTAGAATCACCATCATAAGGTGTGTAGTTTTTTTGGATAAAATCTCTTACATTGATTTCTGACTGCCATTTGCCGCCTACGAAATCTGTTGTAGAAGATTGTTTTTCTAATGTTAATTCTGACATTTTAATCTCCTTATCCTTTGCTGTCATGTCAGACAGCATACTATTACTATCTTTAATTCTATTATACCCCGTAAATAAAATATGGTACAGTTGTTTATACAACATTTATTAAGATTTTATTAAGTTTTACATCCGTTGCAGCAGCTGCTGCCATTTCTCATACATTCAATGCACTTACTCTGCATTTTACCCTCTTTTATGTAATGCTGAAAACTTTTTATCCATTTAGGTTCTTTGCAGGAACAGTTTTGCATAAATGTCAGATAGCCGACAAATTTTTCCAGAACTTCGTCTGGCATCGAATATTCAAGTTCATCTGCATAATTTTTATCTAGCAAAAGAACACTAGTTAAAAAGTTTTCTATTGTTTTATGGCGTTCTATTTTTTTTCTTGCAGCCAGACTGCCCTTAGATGTAAGAGTTATTAAGCCGTATGGTCTGTAATTTATGTATTCCTTTTTAGCTAGCAGCTTAACTGCTTCTGAGGTAGACGCAGCTCCGATATTCATCTTTTGGGAAACATCACGAACCCGTGCTGCATTATTTTCTTCCACGAGTTCATATATTGCAAGAAGATAATTTCCAAGACTTTTTGTTAATTCTTTCATAAGAATAATATACCATAAAATTATTTCTGGTATATAATAAATTTTATGGTATACCATAACACGAGGCGAAGAATGGATTATATACAGAAAATAAATGAATTAAAAAGAAGGAAAAACGTGGTAATTCTTACTCATTGCTATCAGCCTGTAGAACTTGATGAGGTTTCGGATTTTGTAGGAGATTCTTTTTATTTGAGTAAAAAGGCAACTACAACAAATGCTGATATTATAGTTTTTGCGGGAGTATATTTTATGGCGCAGTCTGCAAAACTTCTTAATCCGGATAAGAAGGTTTTGCTTCCGAATATGAATTCTGGATGTTTTATGTCTGATATGATCGGGTTAAGTCAATTAAGAGAATTTAGAGCAAAATATCCTGGTGTTCCTGCTGTATGCTATATTAATTCTACAGCTGAAGTCAAGGCAGAATGCGATATTTGCTGTACAAGTTCAAATGCGCTAGATGTAGTTAGAAGTCTTAAGGCAGAAAAGATTTTGTTTCTTCCTGACGCTTATCTTGGCAAATGGATTGAGAGGAAGATTAGTAATTTAAAAGTTATTACATATAACGGCTTCTGCCCTACGCATTTACGTATTCGGCCGGAGGATATTGAAACCGCGCGTATCAAATATCCGGAAGCTAAGATTCTAGCTCATCCTGAATGTCACACCGCGGTATCAATGCTGGCAGACTTTGTCGGTTCAACCAAAGAGATTATGGAATATGCAAGCAAGTCAAGCAATACGCGGTTTGTAATTGCTACGGAAAAAGGTGTTTATGACAGACTTAAACGAGATTTGCCCGAAAAAGAATTTTATATGATTCGTGATGACATTATTTGTACAAATATGAAATGGAATTCTCTGGAAGATATTTATAATGTTTTAAAAACGGAACAGAATGAAATTGAAATAGAGCGGTCAATTCAAGAAAAAGCATATAAATGTATAAATCGAATGATGGAAGGAGCAAAGGTTTGAATATACTTGTAGGAATGTCCGGCGGAGTAGACTCTTCAACGGCAGCTTTAATGCTTAAAGAACAAGGGCACAAAGTAATTGGCGTAACAATGGCTATATACAGGGGTAAATTGAATACAACTACAAGTTACAAGTGCGGAGGAGCTTGTTACGGTCCGGACGAGAAAGAAGATATTGAGGCAGCAAGAAATATTTGCAATCAAATCGGAATAGATTATTATGTTTTCGACTGTGTAGAAAAATATAATGAAATTGTGCTAGAAAAATTTAAGAAAGAATACCTTTCAGGACGTACGCCAAACCCTTGTGTATGGTGTAATTCTCTGATAAAGTTTGATGTATTGCCCCGGATAGCAAGACTTAACGGTATTGAGTTTGATAAGTTTGCAACCGGTCATTATGCAAGGATTGAAGAAGAAGACGGGCGTTATATTCTGAAGCGCGGAAAAAATCCTAAAAAAGACCAATCTTATTTTCTTTATCGCCTGAAGCAGGAACAGCTTAAAAATATTTTGCTTCCTCTAGGAGATTATACAAAAGAAGAAATCAGAAAAAGAGCAGAGGAGTGTGGATTGGCGGTTGCTGACAAGCCGGATTCGCAGGACTTTTATGAAGGTGATTACAATGAACTACTCGGAGTTGACCCAAAGCCCGGAAACATCGTTGACACAGACGGTAAAGTTTTGGGTGAGCATCAGGGAATATGGAATTATACAATAGGGCAGAGAAAAGGGCTTGGAATTTCTTCTTCAGAAGCTCTTTATGTCATTGAATTACGGAAGGACACCAACGAAGTTGTAGTAGGGTTCAAAGATAAAACTTTTTCTGACAGGCTTACAGCAGTTGATTTAAACTGGATTGCGATTGATAAATTAGAAAAAGAAATATCTTGTCAGGCGAAGATTCGTTCGACTCAAAGTCCGGCAAATGTGAGAGTAAAGCCTTTAGATTCAGGTAATATAGAAGTTTTATTTGAAAATATGCAGAAATCTATTGCACCGGGGCAGTCAGTTGTGCTTTATGACGGAGATATTGTATTAGGTGGAGGAATTATATTATGAATAAACAGGAATTATTAAAATTATATGATATGGATTTGAACGAACTCGTAGAGATGGCAGAGCAAGTGACAAAATCAAATTTTACAAATGAGGTTGAAGTTTGTTCAATCATAAGCGCAAGAACCGGCAAATGCGGAGAGAACTGCAAGTACTGCTCTCAAAGTATTCATAATCATGCTGAAATCAAGTGTCATCCTCTTCTGGATGTAGAAGATGTCAAATCTGCGGCACTCAGAGCAAAAGAAAACGGGGCTTCAAGATTCTGCATCGTGACTTCTGGGAGAAGTGAGTCCGGCAGGGATTTTGAGAAAATCTTAGAAATGGTAAGAGCAGTAGCTTCTATTGATGGTATACATTGCTGCGCTTCACTGGGGCTTCTTACTGAAGAGCAGATAAAGCAAATTAAAAAGGCTGGTGTAGAAAGATTTAATCACAATATAAATACTTCAAAAAATTATCATAAAGAAATTTGTACAACGCATAATTACGAGGATAGAATAAATACTGTAAAATTACTTATGAAAAATGGTATTGAAGCCTGCACCGGCGTAATTCTCGGCATGGGGGAAACAAGGGAAGACAGATTAGAGATGGCACTTTCTTTAGCAGAGCTTAATCCCAAAACAGTACCGATAAATATTCTTAATCCTATTAAAGGAACACCTCTGGAAAGTTATGAGGATAAGATTACTGAAGAAGAGATTATAAGGACTATTTGTGTTTTTAGAATACTGCTTCCCAAAGTGATTTTACGTTATGCCGGCGGAAGGACTTCAAGACTTTCAAAAGAAATGCAGGAGCTCGGGTTTAGAGCTGGAATTAACGGAATGCTGTCGGGAGATTACCTTACAACTAAAGGCGCAGATGCCGCGGAAGATTTGGAAATGCTTGCAGAGATGGATTTAAAAAATAGTACTTGCAAAGTATAAAAAAACGTGTATAATATACACTATGTAGTAAGGAGATGTGTATTTATGAATTTCATGAATATTCCGGCTATAAAAAACCAACAACAGACTTTAATCAAGAGGAACTTCGATAAAATTTATGCGCACGAAGCAGCTCATAAAAGAGCAGGAGGAGCTTTAGCAGGTGCTATAGTTATTGAAAAAAACGCACAGGGAATTCCTGTGGGAGGACATGTTTCAATCAAAATGCCGGTTTTAAATCCAAAAAATCCAAAACGTACTATTGACAATGCAAACACTGTTATAAATTCTGCAATGGCGCCGGCAGATCCATCGCCGCAGGACTACAGGGTTGCTGCGCAGGCTAAAACTATTAAAGCGCAAGCTCAGAGATTACAAAATAAAAATAATAAAGGATTAGATTATTATGCTTAATTTTATAAAATTTATTTACAGCTTACTAACTCCGGAGTTTTGTTATATCCCTGTAAGAAAAGATTATTAATCTTTCTTACCTACAGCGCTTTTACTTCTGCGTTCTCTGTGGAAAGTTATTGCGAATCTATGTGCTTCATCCCTTATCCTTTGGATAAGGTAAAGTGCGTTTGAGTCGCGCGGAAGCAGGATTGATTCTGACTGATGCGGGAGAAACACTTCTTCTTCCCGTTTTGCAAGCGATACAAAGTCAATTCCGTCCTTTCCAACTTTAATTCCCATGCCTTCAACAATTTGCATAACGCTTGAAAGCTGGCCTTTTCCTCCGTCAATAATAATCAAATCAGGCTTTTCCCACTTAGGCTCTCCTAATCTTGCAAGTCTGCGTGATAAAACTTCTTTCATTGATAAAAAGTCATCCGGTTTACCTTCTGTTGAGCGTACTTTAAACTTCCTGTATGCAGTTTTTTTCGGCAGTCCGTTCTGAAATACTACCATTGAAGCGACTGTGTTTGTACCTTGAATGTGAGAAATATCATAGCATTCAATTCTGTTGGGAAAATTTGAAAGGTGCAGTTTTTCGGCAAGATAAGAGCCGACTTCGTTAAAATCATCCCTTATTTGTGCCATCTTTTTGAGTTTTGCTGTTTCTAATAAATTTCCTGCATTTTTTATTGCCAGCTCTGCAAGCTCTCTGTATTTACCTGTCTTGGCATAATTAATTGTAACTTTTTTACCGGAAATGATTTTCAACCAGTCTTCGTAGAGTGATTTATCTCCGATTTCTTCAAGTTCTTTAGAAACGATTTTGTCCGGAAATCCCAGCTTGAGTCCGGTATAATAATCCCTGAAAAATGTTTCAAAGTATTCTGTCTTGTCAATATTATCAACAAAATAAGTAAAGTCTTTTTTATCAATAAGTCTTCCTTCTCTAATCATCATTATTACGATTGCGAGAATTCCGTCTTCATAAAGAACAGCAATAATATCTTCATTAAGTTTCGTGTTCTCGTATACAACTTTCTGCCTTTCAAGCGTTTTTTGCAAATCAAGATAGCTGTCACGCATTTTTGCAGCCTTTTCAAACTGTTCGCTATCTGCATATTTCTGCATTTGTTCCTGAATTTGTTTTAATAACTCTGTCTGTTTACCGCTTAGGAACAACTCAACCTGATGTATAAGTTTCTGATACTCCTCCGGTGTAACTTTTCCCTGACAGGGAGCAAGACACTTTCCAATATGGTAGTACAGGCATGGGCGGTTTGAGAATTTAGGAGTTTTGCATTGTTTTAAGGGAAAAAGTTTTTTTAAGAAATCAAGTGTTGCGTACATTGCACCCACATCAGTGTAAGGCCCGTAGAATCTTCCCTTATCTGGATTTAAATTCTTTTTTCGCACAACTTGAATGCGCGGGAAATCTTCATCTGTAATAAGAAAGTACGGATATTTCTTATCATCTTTTAATAGTACGTTATATCTTGGCTTATGCTTCTTAATCAGATGTGATTCTAAAATCAGCGCTTCTACTTCTGAATCAGTAATAATGTATTCAAGCTTTTCAATTTGTGAAACAAGCACAGTTGTTTTTACGCTGTCATGCTGTTTATGGAAATAGCTGTAAACGCGCCGCTTAAGGTTTTTAGCTTTTCCGACATAAATAATTTCACCTTCTTTATCATAATAAAGATAGCAGCCCGGCTGGTCGGGAACAAGCTTGATTGTTTCTTTTAAAGTTTCGTTCATTGATATTATTATACATTATTTCTGAAAAAACTGCTTCAAATATTGTCCTGTATAAGAGTTTGGATTTTTGGCAACTTCTCTCGGTGTTCCGCAGGCAACAATATTTCCGCCCATATCACCGCCTTCAGGCCCGAGATCAATTATATAGTCTGCAATTTTTATTAAATCAAGGTTGTGTTCAATGATTAAAATGGTATTTCCATTATCAGCAAGCTGCTGGATAATTTTAATTAATTTATCCAAATCATACCAGTGCAATCCTACAGAAGGCTCGTCAAGAAGGTAAAGAGTCTTTCCGGTTGCTCGTTTATTGAGCTCAGAAGCCAGCTTAATTCGTTGTGCTTCTCCGCCAGAGAGTGTTGTGGCGCTTTGCCCGAGCTTAATATAATCCAGACCGACATCAACAAGTGTTTTTAATTTGTTAGCAATCTGCGGTATATTTTCGAAAAATTCGTAAGCTTCTTTTACGCTCATTTCCAAAACATCTGCAATAGTTTTACCTTTGTACTTAACTTCTAATGTTTCATTGTTATAGCGTTTTCCTTTGCAGACATCGCATTTGACGTAAACATCAGAGAGGAAGTTCATTTCGATTTTTAATACACCGTCGCCGGAACAGGCTTCGCACCTTCCGCCTTTTACGTTAAAGCTGAATCTGCCGGGTTTATAGCCTCGCATTTTAGCTTCATTTGTTTTTGCATAAAGTTCTCTTATAGGAGTGAAAACATCTGTGTAAGTTGCCGGATTTGAACGCGGAGTTCTTCCGATTGGCGACTGGTCAATATCGATTATTTTATCAAGATTCTCAAATCCTAATATTTCGTCAACGCCCTGAGGTTTCGGCCGGTTCTTTCTGAGCTTGTGAACAGCGTATTCATAAATCAAATCCTGCATAAGTGTGGATTTACCAGAACCAGAAACCCCTGTTAATACAACGATTTTTCCGAGAGGAATATCAATATCTATATTTTTGAGGTTGTTGAGATGTGCGTTTCTAACCTGCAGATAATTTCCATTACCTTCTCTTGTTTTTTTAGGTACAGGAATATTTCGTTCACCGCTCAAATATTGTCCGGTGATGGAGTCAGACGCTTTAATAATATCTTCTACACATCCTTGAGCAATAATATTTCCGCCGTTGACTCCTGCTTTAGGGCCGATATCTACAATGTAATCTGCATTTCTTATTGTATCTTCATCGTGTTCGACTACAATAAGCGAGTTTCCCATATTTCGGAGTTTCAGTAAGGTTTTGATAAGCCTGTCATTATCACGCTGGTGCAGTCCTATTGAAGGTTCGTCCAGAACGTAAAGAACACCAGACAGTCCGCTTCCGATTTGTGTAGCGAGCCTGATTCTCTGAGCTTCTCCTCCGGAAAGTGTTCCAGAGGTGCGCGCAAGGTTCAGGTAATTAAGTCCGACATCGCAGAGGAATTTTAACCTTGCGCGCACCTCATCTAAAATCTGTTTTCCGATTTTCATCTGAAAATCAGAAAGTGTTAAGTATAAATCTGTTACAAATTCATAAGCTTTATCAACCGGCATGAGGCAGAATTCGTAAATATTAATACCGTTAATTCTAACCGCTAGGGGGAATGGTTTAAGCCTTGCTCCGCCGCATTTTTCACAAGGTGTTGTAACCATATATTTTTCTATTTCGGCTTTCCAGTATTCGCTGTCAACATTGTAATGTTTCATGAGGAATGGAATAACACCTATGAATTTTTGCAGACTTGTTCTGTATCTTTTGCTTCCAAACTCTCTAATACGCATTGGTATACGCTCATCAGAGCCGTATAAGATAATGTCTTGATGTTCTTGCGGAAGTTCTTTAAACGGGATGTCAAAATCCATTTTATACGCTTCCTGTACAGCTTTAAGGACATCATCGTAGTATCCGGTTGAAGATTTACTCCACGGATAAATAGCACCTTCTTTTATTGATTTATTCCTATCGGGTATAACCAAATCAGGGTCGATTTTGAAATCGACACCAATCCCGCCGCATTTATCGCAGGCGCCGTAAGGAGCATTGAAAGAGAAAATACGCGGAGTTAATTCCTCAAAACTTAGGTTACAATCCGGACATGCAAGCTTTTCACTGTATATTAATTCTTCTGCACCGATTACATCAATAAGACAGAGTCCGTCAGCTTTTTGGAGTGCTATTTGAACGCTGTCAGCAATTCTTGAGCGTGCTTCCGGTTTGACTACAACGCGGTCTACAACAACGGATATTGTATGTGCTTTTGTCTTTGCAAGCTTAATTTCATCCTCATCAAGATTGTAAACCTCTCCGTCAGCCTTAATTCTAACAAAACCTTCCTGCCTCAATTCTTCAAACAGAGATTGAAATTCACCTTTTTTACCTTTAACTATAGGCGCAAGGATTTGTATTTTTGTTCCCGTTTCCAGTTTAAGAATACTGTCGACAATTTCATCAATTGTCTGTGGCCGTATGGGTTTGCCGCACTTTGGACAGTAAGGCGTTCCGATTCTGGCATATAATAGCCTTAAATAATCATAAATTTCAGTAACAGTACCTACTGTTGAGCGCGGGTTGTTGCTTGTTGATTTCTGGTCAATAGAAATAGCAGGGGTAAGCCCGTCGATGTAATCAACATCAGGCTTATCCATCTGACCTAAAAATTGGCGGGCATAAGTAGAGAGGCTCTCAATATACCTTCTCTGTCCTTCTGCGAAAATTGTGTCAAAAGCTAGTGAACTCTTTCCCGAACCGGAAACACCGGTAAAAACTACTAATTCGTTTTTAGGAATTTCCAGAGAAACGTTTTTCAGGTTATGTTCTCTTGCTCCTTTAATAACGATTTTGTCTGTCATAGCATGATTATAACATTAACATTCTAAGTTGGGCTACTTTTTGGGAATATATGGGTTCATATTTTGATTCTGCATTTCTTCAAACAGCTTGGCTTTATGATCCATTGCTGCGATTTGCGCATCAATCTCCACAATTGTTTTATGGTCTTTGTCTGCGTTAATAATGTTCTCTATAAGTGTAGCTTTTGGTTTGCTCAAATATTTAATAATATATTTGAGTCCATCAGACATTAAGAATGCTGAGGAATGAAATTTATCGTTTGCGACAAGATCAGGATAATCATATAAAACAGTTGTTATGTTTTTTGTGTTAACATATCTTCCGGTTTTAAACTTAAGATATCCATTAAAATTAGTCTGTATATTATTAATCGGGTTTATATTCATAATTACGCACCTTTCTTTATATAGAAAGGTGCGTAAAAAATAAATTTGCTACTTTACTGTCTGTATTCATCAAGGAATATATAACAGGATTCAAGGTCTTCATTAGAGCAGTGATAAGGTGCTGAGCCTGAAAGCGACGACGGTTCAAGAGATTTTAAGTCAGGGAAATCACTAACAATTTTGCTTCCGGAATTTATAGCAGCTCTTATAGCATCGTTCATTGTAAACGGTTCATCAGGATTGTATTCCATCGGATCAGGTTTTGTTCCGCTGTAATATCCCCACGCTGCACCTTTAGCCTGATAATATGCCATAGATTTATGCGTGTAGAGAGGATCGCCGGAATCCGTAAAATAAGCAAATCTTGCCGTTAATACATTTGAATCATATTCAGGAATACCAATCGGACATATTCTTCCTGTGTCAAGAATTGCAAATGCGTAAATATCCGGTTCTATTCTGTTCTTTTCTGCCTTTTTTTCACTTTCTATATGAGTAAATTTGTAGGTATATTCAATTGAATTAGGTTTTTTAGAACCGTTTATATCAACAAATACAAGGTAGAATTTTAAGTCATCTTTTGTTATTAATTTACTGATATAAAATTTCATACCATTTGATGCTATAAATTGCACATTATCATCAGTAAAATCTTCCGGCTCAGCCATCTCGCTTGTAAGCTTGGTAGACGAGCAGGTTGTACTGAAATCGTCGTCCGCATCTTTTTTATTAGTAGCAGTGTTAATATAAGTCGTAAGACCTTCACATAGAAGCTGTGTACCCGTATCTTCTGTATCTGAGTGAATCAGCACATTTCCGGTTTCATCCGGTTCTTCCCTGAATGGATTTTTACCAATAAGTACAGAGTTATAATATGCTTTTTCTAACGAGTTATAAGCATTCATATACAGATATTTAGTGGCTTTTTTCTCCGCAGGTTTCATTGTTGTAAGTGCAAGAGCAGTACATATTCCGATAATGCCCAGTGCGCACAACACTTCTCCCAGAGTGAATCCGAATTTTATATTTTTCATATTATTAGTATCCTAAATCTTGTTTGACTTTTGATGTTTCAGCCTTACTATCTTTGCTGATATTAATCTTATTAAGATATTCTATTTCCATAGTTCCGTCAGCTTCAACCCTGCCGTCCTGATAAACTTTTATAGTAAATCTGTCAGGAGTTTTACATTTATCCTTGTCATAGAAACAGTTTGGCTTTTTGTTGCCATTAACATCCAGATAAATCTTTTCTGCAGTAGTTTCGTTTGCAAAGTTGCTTACCGGAAGTATCCAAACAATACCATCAGCAGCGGTCAATGTTCCTACAGGATTAGCACCGTTGGTAAATGTTTTTGCTTTACAGTCAACGTCAGATGCTTTATTAAGCCTCATAGCAAACAATTCGCAAAACTTTGTAGTTCCTTCGTATTGTCTGCCCTGTGATACAACTTTTACAGTATTGCCGAAGTATTGTTTTGCGTCAACATCATCGTCAATTTCAGGATAATAATCTTCATCGTTAACCAATTCAGAAACGCTTCTTTCTGTCAGGTAATAAGCTTTTTTAAACATTAACTGTTCCTGATTTGGTATTGCATTTTTAATCATCGGCAGAAACATTGCTGCCAGAAACCCGACTACTGCAATTGTGATTGCAATTTCACCTAAAGTAAAACCCTGTTTATTATTCATAAATTATTACCTTTCTTTTTTACCATGAGATTATAATTACACCGGCAGAGCCGCTGCTGCCTCCAGTTGTACTAATTTGTGCCTTTTCATCGCATTCAGTACGCGGAATTTGGTGATGCGATGTTTTATCAACACTTGAGCCGTATACTCTATTAATCCAGTATTCGCCCCAAGGTTTTGTACAACCGTCTACGATTTTACTTCCGCTTCCGCCGGCACCAAATCCGCTGCTGCCTAGAATGTATTTTGTAAATACATCTTTAGGGCTGTATGGAGATGTGCCTCCTTCTGCAGATGTTGTAAATGAGCCCGGTGCTGTAGATTCACCATCCGGTGTTAGATAGTCAAATCCTGCGTAATCTTTTTGAGTAAACGATTTGTTATAATAACCGCCTTCTGCATCCAAACGCAGCGTTCCCTCATTACATACAAGCGATGTTGTCAGGCTGTTATGTAAATCATCGAGCTGTGAGTCTGAAATGCTTTCATTAATAGCCGGCCCGCCGCCGGAAACATTGAATACGCAGTCATCAGCAAGGCTTGAAATATAGGCAACCTTATAAGAAGCTGCGCCGCCGCCGTTTCCAACCTGATGGTGTCTTACATTAAGCTCTGTTTTTGTTGTAACGCTAGGTATTCTATCGCTTGTGTTACCTTCTTTTACTGCGTAAGGCCCATTAACATGTCCACAAATACCTTGTGCATCTTTATCACTCTGAATCGGCGAACTATCAGAGTAGCTTCCTGTTATAGTACTGTAATTATCATCAATCCAGCCGCCTCTGCCGCCTTTAGCTCTTCTACAGTTAGTAGCACAAGCTTCCCAGCCTTTGAGAGCATTATAATGGAGCACATCGTTACCATTCTCACCCATTAAGTCATGTGAGCCGAATGAAACTGTGCTTTTTTTAGTTTCGCTGTATCCCCAGCCGCCGCAGCTTCCACTGGCACTTGTTGTACCTTTTTGATAACTAGTACCGAATAATTGGCTCAAATAGCTGCGAACTTCTGAATTCTCAACTTTTTTACCGCCATTTTTATAATCTTTGAAGTCAACTTTTCCCTCGATATACATTCCAAGGCCATAACCGCCTCTTTCAGGGCTTCCTGTGCCAGAAGTCCCAGCCCCGAAGTCGGCTAGAACACCGGTATTGTCAGAACCGCCTATAGCAGCGGCTGCAGATTGATAACCTGAAACAAAACCGGAAGTTGCAATAGTATAGCACCATTCATCTCCTGCACTGCAAGTTCTCTGGCTGCTTATCTCAGATGCAAGGCTATTTGCTTCTGAACGATAGCCGCTGCAAGTTGAGCATAAAATTAAATTATCCGGATTATCAGTAAGCCAATCACGACAAGTAGATTCATATTCTTCTTCTACTTCTGTATATATAGGGTTACCTTCTTCATCTGTGCCTGTTTGTTTTTTTACTTTTCTTGTCTTAATACAATCATACCAAGGGCCGTAGTGATCAGACCAGCAATCTCCCTGGCAAGAACCCTGTATTGAAATATGAGGGCTTCCGATACCAACATAACTCATGGTAACGCTTTCCCCGGATGTGCCGCCTGTAGATTTTGTAGCCCATGTAAATGGAGCATTTTCTAATATATAACGAAGCTGACCATCAGTAGGGTCAGTATAGCCATCTCCATAATGTCCGCTTTTTAAATCATATCCGCCGGTTCTTGTATCATTATCTTCCCAAAACTGAGTATAACTGTAACCGCCGGCACCGCCGCCAACTAATTCTATTTTAAATAAAGTAGCTCTTTTGGGTGGTGTAAATTTGCATCCAGCTCCGGATGAAATCAGTTTGGTTGCATTGTAATATTCATACCTGTCGCCATAGCATACAAACTTGCCATGGTGAATTTTTATAGGCAGATTTTTAACACGCTTTGTTATGATAGGTGTTGCAGCTGCCATAAGTAATGATATGAATATAAAAAATACCATTAACTCTACTAATGTAAAACCGGATTTTAATTTAAGTTTTTTCATTTGAGTCCTCTTATAATGCTTACCAACTAATTATTACGCCTGCTCTTATATTTCCATTGTTATAAATATGAGAATCAGGATATAAAGTATTAAGAAACATTTTTACATTCTCTTGTGTAGAATTACTCTGCAAGTCTAATGTTCCGGTGTCTGATTTAAGTATTATACCTGCACCGGTGAATGTAATTTTTATTGTATTTTTAATATTAGGTTCAAAACTTGAGTGGAATACCGGACCATATGAATTGATGTTATAGAATGCAATTCCATTTGGCGGTTCAAAGGAACAAGAAACTTCTTCAGCAGCGGTTGCAACATTATTTCTAACATATCTCTGTGTCGGACGGCTGACTGTTACTTGTTGTCCGGCTGCATTTATAGTCTGATAAACATTTAAGTAACATTCGTAATAGCCGTGCTGGTTAACCTGTTTTGGCGGTTTTGGTCTTGTTGTTATAATTTTAGACGCAGCAGCGAAGAATATTGATATAATCGCCATTACAACAAGTGCTTCTGCTAAAGAAAAACCTTTTTTTACCATGATATTATCACTGCTCCTGGATTACCGCTTGTATTACCGCTGCCACAGGTTCCGTTAGTACTTTCAGAACCGTCATAGCAAGTAGCACTTGCTCCTGAGATTGGCGCTAAACTCTCATTACCTGTCAGAACCAGCGCTCTATCTGATCTACCAATGTAATGTGCGGCATTACCGCTAACATGTGTAACTATAGGATGTGCTCCGGCTCCTGATGCTCCCGGTGAAAAATTGTTTTTAGCAAGATAACTGGTGTATCCAGCTCCTGATGAAATCGACAGCTCAGGTGTAGATGGTCTAAATGCATCTGGATAGTAAGCTTTAGGGAATGGTAAATCGCCTTCTTCAACAGCAATTTTTTCTTTTCCGCCCCAGCCGTCTGCTCCGGAGGAAACACGCATAAATACTTCCCAGGTATCGGTTTGTTTGTTTTTTATATAAATTGTAGATTCGGTATTAGACCCGCTGTTACTTTGGGCAGGTACTAATTTGAACTGTGTTTCTGCAGGTAGTTTTTCAAGAATTCTCATCTCTGCACTTCCCGGAGAACCGGCTACACCAAAATTTGCATCTATTGCAAGTGATTGGGTACGGAATGTAATAGAACCTGGATTACCGCCTGAGATTGAACCTCGTTTTGCGAAAGAACCAGCCATATTGGAACAATCATGTTCTGTAGCTGTACCACCTGGCTGAAAAGTGGTTTTGTTAGGCGTTCCGTAAACTTTCATCCCTGATAGAGAGAAATACTTATTAGAGCCTGTAGTTAAAGGAATATCCTCACCTTTTGAGCCAGGAGTTGCAACGCCTTCATAAGGATAATTACCTTGACCATTTTTTCCGGCACCACTGGCTAAAAGCTTGGCCTCTTTAGTTCCTATTGTCAGTGTTGTTTCGTCATATGTAGGGTTGAAAACAACACTATCCTGCTGCCCTTCCGGATCATATTCTAGTTTTGTTTTAACTACATATTTGGCACCATATCCTGAGTTTCCTCCATCTGCAACTAAATTACTTAGACATTCAGGGGGACATTTCTCTGCAAGATTGGTTGTACAGTACTCAGCACATTTATTATAACCAGAGCCGTCATCCCAGTCGACACGTCTTGGTTCGCAATATGCTCTACCGGAACCTCCAATAGGAGATTCTAGTGTATATTCAATCCATTGAGATTCACTTGTCCATTGTTTATTCCATTCTTTTCTCACCCAGTCAGGAACATTTTTGGTGTCGTTTATTGCCCCTAGAAATCCTGTACCGGTCGGGATGCTACCATGGATATCTTTTGTAGCATTTGTATAAGATGGAGCTCCTGTCATTCCTACAGCTCCGCCTCCGCCTGCACCAACAGCCTGTAGGACAAACAGATTAGCAGTAGGGGCGGTAAAATAACAGGCGCCATCAGCTGCATCTGTAAGCTCACCGGCTTTATTATCAGTATTGTTGGAAATGAACTGCTTTACAACGCCGCCCTCCCAAAAACACTCTATTGTGCCGTGCCGGCCTATAACCTCTACAGGTTTTTTTAATTTATTCTGTCCGAGCATTGGTACTCCTAAAGCTCCAATAAATCCTATTATAACTAGCGTGATGAGGATTTCTGATAATGTAAACCCTCCAGCTCGTCGTCTTCTTAAATAGCCTGTGTTTTGCATATTTTAATGTATCTCCAGCGCAGCACAAAAATACAATAATAGTGCTTAAATATATAATAACATATATACTCCTCTTTGTAAACCCGTAAAAATTTTTTAAAAATCTTTGATAACAGGCAAACGCTTCTTAATTCTTTTCAAAAATACGCCTGTGTAAGTAGTTATTATCATTGTTAATATAAAATATAAATATGTATTCTGAACCGGATTAAAAATCCAGTAAATATTATGTGTATTTCTTTCGCTTATAGGAATTCCGTTAAGCTTAAATATAACTGCTGTTATTATGTACATTACAAAAAGGTGATTTGCCATTATGTGATATGTATTTTCACCTATAAGTCTGACAAACTTAATATCTTTAAGATAATTGTATGTGAGCTCTATAAAAAATAACGAAAACCAGATTCCGGTTATGCTGGTAAGAACCGGTACAATTATCTGGCTGTCAAACCTTGCCCAAACAAGAACATAGCTTAAACCAATTCCGTGAGTCGGGTCAAAATCTCTGTTAAAATGCCACAAAACAGCCTGTATGCATAAAACAATCCCTAAAATTTTCGGGGTAAAGATATTATAATTCCCGTGGATTTTTTTTATATAAAAATGACCGAGATAAACAAAAAACAGCGAAAACAGGGTTCTTATAATAACTAAAAACACAGGTGTCAGCGGAAAAACTTTAGAAAGAGGGATTGCTGAAAATCCCATAAGGGTATATATTATACTTTTCTTTGTTGTTGAAAGATTTCTGAACATTCTTTCCAAAAATAAGAATGTCACCATTGTTATGAATAACTGCGTTACAAACCACATCGGGCAGGATAAATCAAACTGGTGTCCGTTCAAAAATGGGGTTACAAAGAAGTTATATAAATTTAAATCCATTCCCCAGAATTTGCCGGTAAGCTTTGCCAGAATAATGGTTACTATTGCGTAAAAAGCTGAATATAAAAAGTAAAGAAGAAGCAGGCTTTTTACTCTCCGCTTTATAAAATCTGCAACATTATCCAGATATTTTTCTTTAAAAAGCATTCCTGATATAAAGAAAAACAAGGCAAGCTGGAACGAATACGGCGGAAACATATCAAAAAAACGAAATTCCAGATGACCTGAAACAACCAGTACTATTGCCAATGCTTTTAGTATATTAATCTTGTCAGAAAAAATTTTGTCCATAAGTATATTATACAAAAAAAATATATATACATTTACCCCTCCCTGTGATACGATTAATTCAAAATTAAAGGGAGAAGAGAATGAACACAGCCGAATATTTAGTAAAAAAACTTGAAGAACTCGGGGTTAACGAATTTTTTGGACTTCCGGGAGATTATAACTTTAATTTATTATACGCAGTAGAAAATAATCCGAATACATGCTGGATTGGATGTACAAATGAGCTTAACGCCGGTTATGCTGCTGACGGGTACGCAAGAATGCGCGGTTACGGTGCGCTAATTACAACTTACGGAGTCGGGGAACTCAGCGCTATGAACGCTATTGCAGGAAGTTTGGCAGAAAATGTGCCTGTTATAAGTATTGTTGGGGTGCCTGCTACTAAAACAATTGAAAATAAAACCTGTGTGCATCATAATTTTCAGGATGTAGATTATCACGCATGCTATGAGGCTCACAAACATGTGACTGCTGCTGCAGCTTTTCTTACAAGAGATAATGCGAAAATGGAAATAGACAGGGTTTTAAAAACTTTTGTTAAAGAAAGAAAACCCGTATACATTGCTGTTCCGCTTGATATTGCAAAAATGGAAATTTCTGACAAAGAGGTTTCTTATGACTGGATTAGTGATGAAGAAACTTTGAGGCTCGTTTCCAACAAAATCGCTGCAAAAATTAACAATGCACAAAAACCTGTTATTCTCGGAGATTTGCTCGTAAAACGCTTCGATTCAAGAATTGAGTACAAAGAATTTGTTGAAAAAACAAGAATTCCAACTACAAACTTCCTTATGGGAACAAATCTCATTGACATGGATTATGACCTCTATCTGGGAGGTTACTATGCAGGTTTTGAAAATCCTACGGCTGAAAAATATGTTAATGAAACAGACTGTCTTATTGCAGTAGGCCCTGTTTATACTGATTTGAATGCATTCGGGTTTAATTTGCCTTATAAGATTAATAATCAGATTGCAATATATGGAACGCATACATATGTTGAAGGTGAAAAATATGATAATGTTAAGATGAGTGATGTTCTTGAGGCGGTTACAAAACTTGTTGATTCAAAGGATATGAAAATCCTAAAACCTGCAATAGGTTATGAACACAAAGCCTCCAGCCCAGACGCATTAACGTCTGAATATATCTATCCGCGTTTGCAGGAATTTATAAAAGATAATGATATCATTGTTGCAGAAACTGGGATAATTCCTCACGGTGTTGCTCCAATGAAATTCCCTGCTACAGCTGAACTTCAAACACAAACCCTATGGGGCTCTATCGGATGGGCAACTCCGGCTGCTCTCGGGGTTTGTCTTGCAAAACCTAAATCAAGAGTTATTTTAATTACAGGAGAAGGCTCGCATCAGCTAACAGCGATGGAAATCGGAAATATGCTTAGAAGAGGGGTTAAACCTATTGTTATTGTTTTAAATAATAAGGGCTATACAATTGAAAGAGTACTTTCTGAAACTCCGAAAGATTGTTTCAATGATATTATGCAGATGAATTATTCGAAGTTTGCAAGAGTTTTTGAAGGTGATGTATGGTCGACAAAAGTTAGCACGGCTGATGATTTTGATAAGGCGCTTAAAGTCACACAAATTATGAATAAAATGTGCTATATTGAAATCTGTACAGAAGCAATGGATATGCCTAAGCTTACGCAGGATTTGATTGCTAATTTAAAATCAAAAGCTCCTAAAATAGAAGCTGTCAAAAAAGAAGAACCGGTTAAACTTGAAAACTCCGGCAGCATGGCTTTTGAAACAACTGTACATAAAGGATTTACGGAGGAATAATGGCTGGATTGTTTGTTATATCAGGTTCTTCCGGTGTTGGAAAAGGTACTGTTATTAAGGAGTTTTTGAAAAAACATCCGGATTTCAAGCTCTCTGTATCCTGTACTACAAGAGGTATGAGGCAGGGGGAAGTTCACGGGGAAAATTATTTCTTCCTAACACAGGAAGAGTTTAAGAACTGTATACAAAATGATGAATTTCTCGAGTGGGCAGAGTTTTCCGGAAATCATTACGGAACAAAAAAAAGTTTCGTAGAGGAGTGCCTTAAAAAAGGTGAAAATTTGATTCTGGAAATTGATACAAAAGGGGCGCTCAATGTAAAGAAAATTATGCCGGAAGCTGTTTTGATTTTTATTGCTCCGCCTTCTCTTGAAGAGTTAGAGGCTCGTTTGAGAGGCAGGCATACTGAAACTGAAGAAGCTATACAGAAACGTTTGGCGTCAATTAAGCTTGAGATTGAAAACTCTAAAAAATTTGATTATCAGGTGGTGAATGATACTGTAGAAAATGCAGTTTTAAATCTTGAAAAAATTCTGCTGTAAAAAAAGCCGGAGGGATAGTCCTTACCGGCAATGTTTGTTTTAATACCAAACCTTACATCTATTAGTTTCTGATGCCAAATACCCTGAGTATTAAACGGTCAACAGCTCTTAACTTGTCTTCCGGGCTGTTAAATACTTCATCAGTAATTCCGTTTTTATATTTCTCAAGTTCTTTGTATGCGCTCGGGCTGTTGCTTCCATACTGTTCGCAATAGTCAAGTACAGCTTTGATAATATGGTTTATTAATTCTTTCTGCTGTTCTTTTTCTCTGCCGTATTCTGTTGCAATTTGTTCAAGAATGTTATCTGTACCCCAGCCTTCTTCTGCTGCATAGGCTTTTATTACGCTGTAAACATTTTCTTTATCTATTTTGTTTATATTATCAACTGCAGTATCCCATTCATCCTTGTCAGTAGACCACATTAAGTCAGTTGCTATGTCTTTACCAATCTGGTCTGCACCATCAACTTCATGAACTTCAAATTTCTTTTCGTATTTTTCTTTTAGCTTTCTTTCTTCCTCTTCTTTTTGAGTTTTTGCTTCTTCTGCTTTGCGTTCCTCAGCCTTTTTCTGTTCGTCTTCTGTTGCAATATTAGAATCGCTTATTGTTGAAAAACTGCCGTTTGCAATATAGTCTTTGAATGGTGTTTTGCTGCCGTCATTGCCAACAACAATTCCATTGGCAGTAACATATTTGCAATCCAATTTCATTAACTTATTATCTTTAACGATAAAATACTGTCTATTACCATTTTCTTGTTTGCCTTTTGAACGATAGAGAACTGCACCGCCAAACTGCTGCTGGCATTTAACAAGTGTACCTGCTTTAACAAGCTCATTAACGCGGGTTAATGTGTTGTTGTAATCAATAATATCCTGTGCAGAAACTTCTACTGCATCAGCCTTAACCTGTTCAAGTGTTTTGTTAGTGCCGTCTGCCATTGTGCATTTGCCGTCTTTATCAATAGATTTAACATCCTTAAGTTCAACAAGTTTGTCGTCCTTAATTGTATAGAAGTGTGCAGGTTCATTTGATGAAGTTACAACTGATTGGAAAACTCCTTCTTTTGCTGTTTGTTTTAAGTTTTCTTTTTCAACTAACTTTTCAACTTTTTCTTCTGCTGTTTCACTTACTTCGTCAATGTCTGAAACTTCTTCAACTTCCTCTGTCGGAACATTATCTGTTTCAACGCCGTCTAGTGAAATGCCTTCTTTTCTTAAATCTTCTTTTGTTGATTTTAATACTAAATCGTCGTTTACAATATCTCTGTCGCTTGATGAAATGTCGTTAAGGAAACTGTATTTTGTATTTATTGTATTTCTAATTCTTTCTGCTTCCATCATTCTGAGCATTGCATAAAGTTTGTCGAATTTATCTGCAAGAGCTTCAAGGTTAGCTTTTGTAAATTCTTTAGGTGCTTTTGTTGCATTAGTCAAAGCTTTTGATAATTCTTCTGTTGCTTTATCTAAATTAGTAAAGTTTCCATCAACACTGCCCTTGAAGTCTTCAACTTTGTTGATTAAAGACATAGAAAGATTTTTTACACCTTCAATATGCAGTGTTCTTTCACTTTCTTCTGCTGGAATATGTTGAGCAACTAATCTAATAATACCTCTGTTCTCTTTATCAGAGTGGTTGTCATTCCAATAACTTACAATTCTCAAAATCTGTGCGTTGTTTTCACTTGCACTGATTTGAGCAAGCAAATCGCCTTTTCCTGATTTGATGTCCTGTTCAAGGCTGTTTAATTCTTTTTTGAGCTTTGTATCATATTCTTTATTGGTGCCGTTGAAATTGTATCCAGCTCCATCAAGCATTGTTTTATATTCAGGTAATTCCAGTAAAGCTTTTTCTAATTTAGTTTTATCAAGAGATTTGTATAAATCTTTTAATGCTTCTAATTTTTCTTCTGGTTTGCCTGATTTATTTAATGCAGCATTAATCTTGTCTAAAAGAGACGGGCTTATAGTATTATTTTTTGTACCAATTTCTTTATATTTATTTATAAGAGCTTTTAAAGCATCGTATTCAGCATTTCCTGCAGTGCTGCCGCTGTTGTTTCCACCTCCCCAAGGGTTATTCCAGTTATTCCAAGGCATATTATTAAACCAGTTGCCACTATTAATACCATTCATCCAGTTTCCATTCTGGAATGACTGCATTGTTTGCTGAATAGCAAGCATCGGGTTAAGAAGATTATTGCCCCATACGCCGAATTCCGGATATGTATAACCTATTGACGGGTCAAAGTTAGGTGTCATATACATAATTGAATTAGCTTTTGATTTTTCACCAAGCTGATTCCAAAGAATATTAATAGAGCCGCTCGGGGTGCTCATCGCGAGATCAAAATTTAAACTTGAATAATGAAACATATTAATATCCTCTGTTTATACTCTTATATATATAAAGTATGACGCTTATAAAAAATTGCCTTTTTTGTAAAGCTTTGTAAACTTTTCTAAAATTTGTTAATATAAAACAGATATACTCTTGTAATAATTTCTTTATATGATATAATAGAGTCCTGCAGGGGTAAATGTAAGGGTAATGTGTAAGCTTAACTACTCCGCCTATTTGAATAAAGGAGGAAACATGGCAAGAGTATTAATTTCAATGTCTAACGATTTTCTTAGCAAGGTAGATAATGTGGCAAGCTCTGAACAAAGAACAAGAAGTGAACTAATCAGAGAAGCTCTTCGTGTTTATATCAAAAGAAACAAAATTTCTAATAACTTGAAAGCAGAAGAAAACGCAACTATCTTGACAGAACTGCTCGGTTAACGGCATTTCTGCTCCTTTGATATTAAGAAAATAAAAACTGACTCAGATTTTGAGTCAGTGTAAGTTTTCTCTAATAATTTTGGGAGGAGATTTGGGGATAGTTGATACATGGCATGCTACTATAAATTTCAAAATCATGATATGTCATGTCAAGAAAATTTTACAAAAATTTACAATTTGACAAAAGTTTTGAATGCCGAATTCACTTATTCACTTTAGAAAACTATTATAGTAATATATTATTATGAAGAAAAAATTTTTAGGGACAGTTTGTTGTTTAGCACTATGTACTATCATAGGCAGTTCTAATGTTTTTGCAGCTCCGGCTGGAGCTTTTGGAGAACATTATGAAGCCGCTCAAAATTATTTGATGCAGAATCAATACTCTTCATCTATTGTTGAGTTCAGAAAAGCTTTGAGAATTAATTTTCTGGATAATTCAGCGAGGATAGGGCTTATAAATGCTTATCTTGCAAGGGCTACATATTATGCAAATCAGGATAAAAATTACGAAAAAGCCGCTAATGATTTTAGAAGTGCTATATTTTATCTAAAAATATACCCGAATAAAGAACAGGCTGTTCAGAATTCTGCCGGCATGATAACCTCAGCTGCAGAAAATTTAAACCAGTGTTTAAAGGTAATAAGTTTTGATACAACCGCCGGTTCCCGTTATAAAGAAGCTGAAGAATTGCGCGCGGCAGGTAATTTCTCTGCTGCTGCATATGAGTTTTCTAGAGCTGCACAGAGTGAAAAACTTGCTGCTGACTCTAATGCGCAAATTGCAGATTTGCTAAAACTTCTGGGCAACGAGCCGCGTTCTGCTGATTATTATAAAATTGCTCTTGACTTAAAGCCGAATGACGGCGTACTTAGAATGAAATATGCAAGAACTCTTGATAAACTTGGACGATATGACGAAGCTGTCGTTCAGTATAATGAGGCGCTTGCTAATTCTAAAGGCGATCAGGAAGTTTTATACGCTTTAGAAAGAATTTATTTGAAAAAACTCGCTCAAACTCCAAGTGATGCGGAGCTCAATGCAAATATTGGAGCTATAAAACAGGCTCAGGGAGATTTTGAAACGGCATTAAGCTATTATGGAAAAGCTGAACAGCTTAATCCGTCTAACGTTACAACAAGATTAAATGTCGGTACTTTATTCCAGCAGAGAAAAGAGTACCAGAAAGCAATTCAATCTTATGATTCTGTATTAACGCTCTATCCTAATAATACTCAGGCTCTTTTATATAAAGCGCAGGTTTATAAAGAAATGGGAGATGGCAAGACTGCAATGGGACTTTATAAAAAAGTTCTGGCAATTGACCCTTCGAATGCTGCTGCTAAAGATGAAATTGCTATGGTAATGAAAGACACAATGAGTCCTTCGGAATATATTGCATATCTATCTCAAAACGGCAGTAGTGATGAATTGTATGATTATGCATATAAACTTCACAAGGAAAATAAAATTGATGAAGCTATTTCTGCATACAAATCATCAATTTCAAAAAATTCTTCTAAGGTTGATGCGTATGTAAACCTTGCAATATGTTATGCCTCAAAAGATGATTATAATAATGCAGTAAGTGTTTTAAACACAGCAAAAGAAAAATTCCCTGCAAATAATCTTGTTTTGAAGACGCTGCAGAACGTTCAAAAGGATTCAACTTCTACGAAGCTAGCCTCTGCATCTTCAAGCTACGAAGCTAAAGATTATAAAATGGCTGTACAGCAATACCTCGCAATAAATCCGGCAACAGAAGATTCTATGCTTGGAGCTGCTGCATCTTACCAGGCTATGGGGGATTACAACAGCGCTATAGAATATTACAAACGAGCAGAAAAATTGAACCCCAATAATACTGAAACTCCTTATTATATAGGGTACTTGTATTCAGAACAAAAAAATTGGGCTCTTGCAGAGGCATATTTGAAAAAAGCTTTACAGCTAAACCCTCAATCAGATGCAAAAGAATTGCTTTCTTATGTCGTACAAAACGGTTCACTTACTGTTCTTAACGAAGGCATAGATTTATATGAAAAGAATAATTACCAAACGGCGCTTCTAAAATTCAATGAAGTTTTGAAAAAAGAAGCAAATAACGCTTATGCATATTATTACAGAGGGTTGATTTATGATGAGCAGAAGCAGCCAAAACTTGCTATAAATGATTACTTAAATGTTTTGAAATATTCTAACGAATTTCCTATAGCTAATTATATGCTTGCTGTAGATTACGACACTCTTTCGAATTATAAAGAAGCATTCAAATATTATCAGAAGTTTATTTCATCATACTCAACGGATGATGAATATTTGAAATACGCAAAAAGCAGGTTGGAAGAATTGAGACCATATGCAAGTTAGGGATTTAATTTCAAGCAGGGTATCTCTTGCTCCAATGGCCGGAATAACTGATTATGTATTGCGTTCTCTTGTAAGAGAATACTCAAAAACTTGCTTGTTAACAACAGAAATGATAAGTTCAGAAGCTCTGACGCAGGTTAAGGATACAGATATTGTTGCAAGGGATGAAAACCATTCTCCTATTTCATATCAGCTAAGCGGTCACAAGCCTAAAATGATTGCAGAATGTGCAAATTATCTGCAGAAGTATGCTGATATGATTGATATAAATATGGGCTGTCCTGTTAATAAAGTTGTAAAAGGCACAGATGGATGTGCATTGATGCGTAATGTTGATTTAGCTCAAGAAATTGTAAGAACAGTTAAAGCTGAAATTTCAATTCCATTGAGTGTAAAATTCCGTTTAGGATATACATTTGACGAATTAAATTTTGTAGAATATGGACAAAAAATGCAGGAAGCAGGGGCTGATTTCATTACAATTCATGGTCGTACCCGTTCGCAGATGTATGGAGGCAAAGCTGATTGGAAAAAAATTGCAGAACTTAAGCGTAATGTTGATATTCCAGTTTTTGCAAACGGTGATGTTGTATCGATAGAAACCGCTGTTCAGTGTCTGGAAGAATCAGAAGCTGACGGCATTGCAATAGGGCGTGGTGCGCTGGGTGATCCATCTTTACTTTATAGAGTTGAAAGATATATTAATGCGGGGGAATATTTGCCTCCTCCAACATTAGAAGAAAAAATTGAAACGCTAAAACATCATCTAAAAAAAGAGGTCGAGTTTAGAGGAGAAAATGTCGGTGTAAAATTCTGCAGAAAGTTTATACCGTATTATTTAAACGGTTTTCAAGGTGCATCACGATTGCGTGGAGAACTTATTCTAATTGATAATCTGAACGAGATTTTTTCAAGGCTCGATAAAATATTAGTTAGTGTTTAAGTCCGTTATACCAGTCAAAAGCCGGCATTTCGCCTTTACCTTCAGGTTTTATTTTTATAATACGTAAAAGTCCTTTGCCTGTTTTAACGTCAATTCCGAGCTTTGAAATCCTGACAAAATCGCCAATGCTGCCGTTTGTTTCATCATTTAACGGCTCAGTATTCAAAACCTTAATTATTTTGCCGTTAAATTCGAAAAACGCACCAGGGCATTTGTAAACCCCGCGAACTAAATTATGAATTTCCTCAGCAGACTTATTCCAGTCTATTTTGCATTCTTCTTTTTTAAGCTTGTCTGCAAAACAAAGTCCTTCTTCGCATTGAGGAGTCGGCTTCAATGTGCCGTCTTTAATTCCAGTTAAAGTCTTTTCTAAAAGCTCTGGAGAATTAGAAGCGCATAGTTCAAACAGCTCTATACAATTCATGTTTTTAGAAATTTCAATAGGAAGCTTCATGCAAATGTCGCCGCAATCAAGCCCTAATTCTGTAATCATGGTACATATTCCGGTTTCGGTATCCCCGTTAATAATTGCACGTTGTATAGGATTTGCTCCCCGGTATTTTGGAAGTAATGAAACATGAAGGTTTATTGTTTCGTATTTAGGAATATCCAGAACTTCTTGCGAAAGAATCTGACCGAATGCAAAAGTTACAAAGAAATCAGGTTTTAATTCTTTTAATGCTTCAATAATTTCCGGTTCTTTTCTGATTGATTTTGGCTGAAATACTTTAATACCTTTCTCCAGCGCAAAGCGTTTAATCGGGCTCGGCGTAAGCTTATGTCCTCTGCCTGATGGTTTATCGGGCTGTGTTACAACTGCAAGAACTTCAAATTTATCAGAATTATAAAAATGTTCCAAGGACTTTAAACCAATATCGGGTGTTCCAAAAAATACAATACTAATCATTCTTTTCTTCACTTTTAACTTTTTGTTTTAGTAGTTCTTCAATTTTTGCTTCTAATTCCGGTTCATCAAGCAGTTTTTCAATTTGAATTGGCGGCAGGTTAAATTTTTTCAGAACTTCTTCTGCTTCAAATCTGTTTATAACGTGATCAATGAAAAGAATTCCGTCAAGGTGGTCAAATTCATGCTGAATTGCTCTTGCAAGCAGGCTTCCATCTTTTGCTTCCAGAACAAAAGAACGTCCATTCCTATCCATTGCCTTTACCATAACATCAGAATATCTTCTAACATCAGTAAATGCTTCAGGAAAGCTAAGGCAGCCTTCGTGGCTTATTACAGCACCTGATTTTTTTATAATTTTAGGGTTAATAAATACAATTGGATTTAAAGGCTCATTGCCAGTCGAAACATCAATTACAAATACTCTGTAGTTCTCTCCAATCTGGGGTGCAGCAAGCCCGACACCGTTTTGAGCGTACATTGTATCCAATAAATCTGCAACCAGATTTTTAACTTTTTGTGAAACCTTATGAACTTCTTTGGACGGCTGTCGCAAAGAGTCTTCTCCATATCTGACAACTTTTCTTATAGACATATTTTCTTCCTCTGGTTAAATTGTAGCATAAAAAAGAACATTTTTCTAAGAATGACGTTATAATTGTAGTATGAAAAAACTTTGTGCAATAATTTGTTTATTTTTTATTTCCGGAGTGCAGGTTTTGGCAGCTTCAACAAAAATATATGATGAAAATGGTTTTAGGCTGGGAATTTGTACGAAAAATGGAGAGATATATGAGGCATTTGATTTAGACGGCAAGCCTATTACAAAGGATGCATTGAACAATCCTGTCCCTTCCAAAATTCTTTATTTTTATGATATTAGCGGTAATTTAATCCGGTTTTCTAATGAAAAGAGGACTATAGCACCTGTAAATATAGAATACAATAATAAACTTTATAAAGGCCCGATTTATAGCCGCAGGGAATTAACGTTTTAAAACCCAAAAATCTTTTTGGAATAACACAAGAATTGGTATTAATTCTAGTCTGCCAATAAGCATATCAAAAATTAGTATTAATTTAGTCAATGCATTCAGAGGAGCAAAACTTCCCAGCGGGCCAATAGCACCAAATCCCGGGCCTATGTTTCCTACTGCGCTGACAGCTCCGGTCAATCCAATAGTAGTATTTTGTTCAAGAACAGCTATTAAAAATGCGGAAACTCCCAGTATTACAAAATAAAAAGCAACAAACATTAAAGTCTGGTCAAGAATTTCCTTAGGCACAGAGTAACTTCCTGTTTTGATATTACAAACAGCTTTGGGATGTAGAATTTTAGTCATCTCTGTTTTTATAATTTTAAAGACCAGAAGCCATCTCATAACTTTTAATCCGCCTCCGGCCGAACTTGCACAGCTGCCAAAAAGCATTATTGCAAATAAAAGGAGCTTGCTTGTGTAATCCCATTTTGTGTAATCTACACTGCAGAAACCTGTTGACGAAACCAGAGTTGAAACATTAAAAAACGAATGTGTTATACTTCCTGCAAGGTCATAATGCATATTAAAGAATAAAGAAATACTGAGCAAAATACCAATTAAGAAAATTGCAGAGAAATAAGTCCTGAATTCTTCATTTCTAAATAAAACCAGCGGGTTAAGTTTAATCCACGCTTTGTATTGGAGATTGAAGCTTACACCTGCAAAAAACATGAAAAATGCAGTAATCCATAGTAATGGATAAGAACATCCAATCATACTCTGGCTGTTTGGAGAAAGTCCTCCTCCAGAGATTGAAGATAATGAGTTACAAACAGCTTCAAAACCGCTCATTCCATTAATTTTCAGAAAAGCAATTTCAATTATAGTTAATCCTGCATAAACTTTCCATAGAGCAGCAGCCGTATTCTTTATTCTTGGAGTAAATTTATCTTCTGTAGGCCCGGGTGCTTCTGCAAAAAACATTTGTCTTCCGGCAATTGCAAATTGAGGCAGAATTGCAATAAATAATACGATAATTCCCATTCCGCCCAGCCATTGTGTAAAGGAGCGCCAGAAAAAAACAGTATTTGGATAGTTGAAGTGTGTAAGTATTGTCGAACCTGTTGCCGTAATTCCGGATGTTGCTTCAAATAAAGCATCAACTGGGCTTATTCCGAAAAATAAATAAGGTATTGAAGCCAGAATGATAGCAAAAATCCAGGAAAAACTAACAACACAGAGCCCTTCAGATTTTTTTATATCATTTATTGATTTAATCTGGGCAATTCCGCTGATAACCTTTTTTATTGTTATTGATATCATAAGAGCAGCTGCTCCTGTTAATAAAAACGGCAGCACAGCACCGGTTTCATGATAATAAAGCGCTACTAATACAGGCAGCATCAGCATAAAACTAAAATACATTATTGTCAGACTAAATGAGTATGCCAGATAGTTTAATCTCATTCAATTTCCTCAAAAAATTCTTTTATATTTGGCGCATTTTCACTTGTTGTAAATATTATGAGATTATCACCACCCATTATTTGTGTTGCACCGTTTGGAATAATTATTCTCTTCCTGCGCTGAATAACTCCTACAATAGCTTTTACAGGGAGTTTTAATTCCATAATTTTTTTTGTTTGGTAATTTTCAGGGATTTCTATAACCAGTACTTCTCCTTTTCCCTGTTCTACAGTTGCCAGAATACCAATGTTTGTTTCTTTTATATTATTTTTTATTTCATTAAGCGCAGCTGTTCTGGAAGAAATTGCAATATCAATACCAACCCGTTCAAATAATTCTACGTTTGTAGTCTTGGAAACTCTTGATATTACTCTGCTTGCACCCATATGTTTAACAAGTAGCGAGCATAAAAGATTTTTTTCATCATTGTTAGTTACACTTACGACTACATCAGAAGAAGCAATGTCTTCTTCATTTAAGAGTTCTAAATCAGTTCCATCTCCATTAATAATTAATGTGTTATTAAGTTCCTGTGATAAATACTCACATCTTGCTGTATCTTTTTCTACAATCTTTAAATTGAGCTTTAGATTTTCCAAATTTTTAGCAAGTTTTAAACCAACATTACCACCGCCTATAATAGTTACATTTTTTACGAACTCTTTTTCGTGGAAAAATTTACCGGCAAGTATATCGAGCGAGTTTGATAATCCCATAAAAATAACTTTATCATCTTCATGCAAAATTGTTTCTCCATTAGGTATAAATAATTCGCAATTTCTTGTAATACCGACAATAACAGTATCTTTAGGAAACTCGCAATTTTTAATCATCTGATTAACAAGAATAGAGTTTTTTGCAATCCTATATTCAAGCAAACGTGCCCTGCCATCAGCAAAATGTTCAACATCCAAAGCTTTTGCAACAGTGATAATTCTAAAAATTTCCTGAGTTAATAGTTCTTCCGGCCAGATTACATTATCAATATAAAAATCACAGTTATATTCTGCATCCTTTGCAAGCCCGAGAGAATATTTGTATTCTTCTTTGCGAACAAAGCAGATTGTTTTAACGGTACTTATTCTTTTGGCAGTTAAACAGGCAACAATATTGAGTTCGTCAGAAGCTGTACAGGCAATAAATACATCCGCAGATTTAATCGAAGCTTGTTTTAATACCTCTATATTTGAACCATTCCCCGGTACAAACCCGACATCCAGCTTATTAAATGCGTCTACTCTGTTATGTTCATCATCTATAACAGTAATGTCGTTTTCTGTATATAACTCAGAGGCTATCATTGAACTAAGTTCATTTGCACCAAAAATAATTATCTTCATAGGAGATATTTAACTTCAAACGGAAGGTAAAAGCAAGTAAAATTATAAGCCGCGGCTTTTGTTATGTAATGTAACGATTTATATAAGTATATGTTTTTAATGAGCAGCTTTATACGAAAATCAGGTTTAATGCATTACCCTGAAACTCTTGCTGCTGTACAGGAGGCTAAAGACCTTAATTTACAGGGCTTTTTAAGTGAGGTGTTAAAAATATATCCAGCTTAATAGTTCAATCCGACTTAAAAACGTCAACCATAGGCTTAAATCAAGCAATCGATCGCATGACAACGGGCTTTAAGATAAACCAAGCGGAAGACAATGCAGCGAATTATTCAATAAACACAAAACTTACAAGTGGCACTTATTCAATCTCAACAGCAGAAGAACTTGCTAAGCTCACAACAATGACCAATAACTATAAAATCTGCTCAAATTGTGAATTTGTTTTAGCTGATGATATCGACCTTTCTGCTTACTCAACAGGTGAAGGTTGGACTCCAATAGGAAC
>OJRD01000017.1_pt1 | contig 183751 bp, 147 predicted proteins | sample 1599051 | NCBI WGS metagenome assembly OJRD01 (sample SAMN03922523, study PRJEB24848) | human gut metagenome | isolation source: stool sample | host: Homo sapiens | place: Germany | collected 2010-02 | reverse complement strand
GAGTCGAAACACCCCTCCCTGCCTCTGGCCCGCGCGGAGCGCAAGCCGCTTGACCGAAAGAAAAACATCCCCCGCGCTACCAGCGCGCGAACCTGCTTAAAGAAAATCCGGCCCTACCGCAACAGCGCTCTGACCCCCGCGCCACCAGCGCGAAATCCCACTTAAAGGAAACTCAGCCCTGCTGCAACAGCAAAAATCAGACGTTGAACAGGAACTCGATGACATCGCCGTCCTTGACGACATATTCCTTGCCCTCGGTGCGCTGCAGGCCCTTGGCCTTGACGGCAGCATAGTCGAAGTTGTTGGCCTCGAGGTCGCTGTAGCCGATGACGCTGGCACGGATGAAACCGCGCTCGAAATCGCTGTGGATCTTACCGGCAGCCTGCGGGGCCTTGGTGCCCTTGCGGATGGTCCATGCGCGGCACTCCTTCTTGCCGTCGGTCAGGAAGGAGATGAGGCCCAGCAGGTCGTAGCTGGCGGTGATGAGGTTGTCGAGGCCGCTGGCCTCGATGCCCATCTCGGCGAGGAAGGCTTTCTTCTCCTCGGGGGTGTAGTCGGCGATGTCCTCCTCGGTCTTAGCGCAGATGGGGATGTAACGTGCACCCTCTTCCTTGGCGCGTGCAGCCACCAGCGGGACGTACTTGTTGTTTTCGATGCCCTCCATCAGGTCGTCCTCGCCCACGTTGCAGGCGTAGAGGACGGGCTTGCTGCTCAGCAGGCCCATCTCGTGGAGCACGGCCTGCTGCTCGGCGTCGCTCTCGTCGAAGTCGAAGCTGCGGGCAGGCTTGCCGCTTTCCAGATGAGCAGCAAGCTGCTGCAGCCATGCAGCCTCGGCGGCGGCCCCCTTGTTGTTGCCGCTCTTTGCAGCCTTGGCCATCCGGCCTGCGCGGTTCTGGACGACCTCGAGGTCGGAGAGGATCAGCTCATAGTCGATGGCGTCGATGTCAGAGATGGGGTCCACGGCCTCGGCCTTGGTCACATCCTCCACGACATGGATGATGTTGTCGTCGTCAAAGCAACGCACCACATGGACGATGGCGTCGCACTCGCGGATGTGGCCGAGGAATTTGTTGCCGAGGCCTGCGCCCTGACTTGCGCCCTTCACGAGGCCCGCGATGTCCACGAACTCCACGATGGCGGGGGTCTTCTTGTTGGTCTGCCAGATCTCAGCCAGCTTGTCCAGCCGCTTGTCGGGCACGGCCACGATGCCGCTGTTCGGCTCGATGGTGCAGAAGGGATAGTTTGCGGCCTCCGCGTTCTTGGTGGAGGTGATGGCATTGAACAGAGTGGACTTGCCGACGTTGGGCAGGCCGACGATACCAAGTTTCATATAAAATACGCTCCTTCACGTCTGATAGACATATTGATACATCTATCATTATACGCGAAGGAGCGTAGGAGTGCAAGGGTCAATCCTTCAGTTTGCTCAGATAGCGGTAGATCGTCGCCTCCGAGGAGCCGAGCTGCGCCGCCACCTCGCTGACAGCGCCCTTCATATAGAAGATGCCTGCCTGCTGCAGGTCTTCCACGATGCGTATTTTTTCGTCCATGGTCAGGCGGTCGGGAGGCAGGACGCTGCCGGTCACATCGGTGATGGCAGCCTGCACCGCGTCGGGGAGGCTGCTGACGAAATTTTCGACGCCCAGCGTGGGGCTTGGCTCCTGATGCGCCCCACAGAGGGCCAGAAGCTCCTGCGCCATCCGGCTGTATTTGGCGGCGTCAAAGTTGACGCAGAGCATCCCGATAAGCTCACTGCCGTCTTTGATAAACATGGTGGAGGAGCGCAGCCGCCCCTTGGCCTGCGATGCACCTTGATAGCCCGCGACATAAGGCTGCTTCTCGTACACCCTGCCGTGGATGAACCGCAGCGCCATGTTGGACAGCGGCGCACCCTCGGTGCGGCCGCTGATGTTGTTGTTCACGATGGCTGCGATGGTGCCCTCCTCACTGGTCAGATCATGCAGCACCACTTCATAGTCCGGCCCCAACGCCTCACCCAGAAACGAAACCAGCGTCCGATACGGCTCCAGCCTTGCGTCCATGTATGTCACCACTTTCCATTGCTTCATAAGAAAAATAATGAGGATTTATTCTCATCTCTCTGCCTGTATCATATCACGTTCGTCGGTTGTTGACAATGATGATTCGAAAACTCGCCGAAAATTCGTGAAACTGCATCAAAAAATCTCGCGGATTTGTCACAAATGATAATAATTTATCATCAAGAGAAAAAATTGTTGACATTTGCCGCACGCCGCGTTAGGATAGGGGCAGGACAAGGGGCACGAGGGTAAGCCGTACCCCTGCAATTCGGAAAAAGGAGAGAGAATTATGAAACAGGCAATCGCTACTGCGCAGGCGCCCGCAGCCATTGGGCCATATTCGCAGGGCATCGCAGCAGGCCAGACGGTCTACGTCTCCGGCCAGCTCCCCATCGACCCCGCTACCGGGGCCATCCCCGAGGGCATCGCGGCCCAGACCGCGCAGTCCCTCAAGAACATTCAGGCCATCCTTGCCCAGCAGGGCATGACACTGGCAGATGTAGTGAAGACCACGGTCTTCCTTGCAGACATGAATGATTTTGCCGAGATGAATCAGGTCTACGGCGAGTACTTCGCACAGCCCTTCCCCGCACGGAGCGCCGTGCAGGTGGGCCGTCTGCCCAAGGACGCACCGCTGGAGATCGAATGCATCGCCGTGAAATAACAGAGCATCCTAAGAGAAAGAGACGGTGCAATACTATGGAACAAAATATGTTCATCCGCATCCTGAACAGTGAGATGGAGCTGGCTACCGGCTGCACCGAGCCGGGCGCTGTGGCCTTGACTGCCGCCGAGGCAGGTCAGGCCCTGCGGAAGGCCGGTGTGGACAAGGCCGAGGAGATCACGGTCAACGCCAGCATCAACATCATCAAGAACGCCATGTCGGCGGGCATCCCCGGCACCGATTACGAGGGCATGGACTATGCCGCCGCCATCGGTGCGCTGGGCGGCGACCCGGTCTACCTTCTGGAGGTCATGAACCATGTCCCCCGTGAGACGGTGGAGGCGGCTGCCGCGCTGGTCAAGGCCGGCAAGGTCAAGGTGAATGTGGCGCAGGTGCCCCAGAAGCTCTACATTGAGGTCATCGCCAAGGGCGGCGGCCACACCGGCCGCGCCATCGTCCGCGACCTGCACACCAACGTCGTGCTGGTGGAGCAGGACGGCACGGCGACCCTCGACAAGCAGGACGCGGATACCGCCGCATCCGGCGACAGCGATGTCGTCACCCCGGAGCAGATCGCGTCCTTCCTGACCGTCCGCTCCATCTGGGACTACTGCACCAAGGAGCTTGACCCCATGCACGACCCCATCGACATCATCCGCAGCGCCGTGCGGGTCAACTCCGTCATCAGCGATGAGGGGCTTTCCAAGGAATACGGCCTTGCCATCGGACGCAATCTCGACCTCAACTGCCGCAAGGGCCTCATGACCCGCGACCTGACCACCAACTCCATGATCGCTGCCGCCGCCGGTGCAGACGCCCGCATGGCAGGCGCGCCGGTGTCGGTGGTGGCCAACTCCGGCAGCGGCAATCAGGGCATCACCGCAACGATGCCCGTCGTGGCAGCCGCCCGCTGGCTGGACATCGATGAGCCGACCATGCTGCGTGCCGTCACCCTGTCCAACCTCATCGCCATCCGCATCAAGTCGAAGTTCGGACGCCTGAGCAACCTCTGCGGCGCGACCGTCGCCGGGACCGGCGCGGCCTGCGGCATTACATACCTGCTGGGCGGCGGCTATCACGAGATCTGCTGCGCCATCCAGAACATGGTGGGCAATGTCACTGGCATGGTGTGTGACGGCGCAAAGGCAGACTGCGCGCTGAAAATCTCCACCTGCGTCAATGCCGCCTGTCAGGCAGCGGCCATGGGCACCCGCGGCGTCCGTGTCCAGAGCACGGACGGCATCGTGGAGGAGAATGTGGAGCGCACGCTGGACAACTTCGCCATCCTGAGCACCCACGGCACCAGCGACAGCGTCATCCTCGACTTGATGCTCAACAAAGACCACACTCCGGACGCCCAATAAGCGTCCTCACCCTCTAGCAAGCCTGCATCCGCATCCTGCAAAAAAACATCCTGCGCCCACAGCGCAGGAGAAGATTAGGGGTAAAATGTTATGAAAAAGCTATTCAATAATCTGCCGTTCCGGCTGCTTCTCGGCATCATCATCGGCGTTATTCTGGGCCAGATCTTCCCCGAGAGCGTCATGAAGGTCGTCGTTACCTTACAGTATATCATGGGCCAGCTCATCACCTTCTGTGTGCCGCTCATCATCATCGGCTTCATCGCCCCGTCCATCACCAAGCTGGGCAAGAACGCCTCCCGTCTGCTGGGCGTGGCGATTGTCATCGCCTACGTCTCCTCCGTCTGCGCAGCCCTCATGAGCACCACCGCAGGCTACGCCCTCATCCCACACCTGTCCATCGACACCGAGGTGGCCGGTCTGCGGACCCTGCCCGGCGTCGTCTTTGAGCTGAACATCCCCCAGATCATGAGCGTCATGAGCGCCCTCGTGCTCAGCGTTCTGGTGGGTCTGGCCGCTACCTGGACCAACAGCAAGCTGACCTGCGACATCCTCGGCGAATTCCAGAACATCGTGCTGGACATCGTCGGCAAGATCATCATCCCCATGCTGCCCTTCTATATCGCTGCTACCTTCTGCAACCTGAGCTATGAGGGCATGATCACCCACCAGCTGCCCGCCTTCCTCCAGATCATCATCATCGTCATGGCGGGCCACTATATCTGGCTGGCTGTCCTGTACCTGCTGGCCGGCGCATATTCCGGCAAGAACCCGTGGGAGGTCCTGCGCCACTACGGCCCCGCTTACCTGACCGCTGTCGGCACCATGTCCAGCGCCGCCACTCTGGCTGTCGCTCTGGACTGCGCCCGCAAGAGCAAGGTCCTGCGCAAGGATATGGTCAGCTTCGGCATCCCCCTGTTCGCCAACATCCATCTGTGCGGCTCTGTCCTCACTGAGGTCTTCTTCTGCATGACCATCTCCAAGATCCTCTACGGCCACCTGCCCAGCATCGGCACCATGCTCCTCTTCTGCGCCCTGCTCGGCATCTTCGCCATCGGTGCTCCCGGCGTCCCCGGCGGCACGGTCATGGCTTCTCTGGGCCTCATCACCGGCGTCCTGATGTTCGACGATGCCGGCACCGCTCTGATGCTCGCCATCTTCGCCCTGCAGGACAGCTTCGGCACCGCCTGCAACGTCACCGGCGACGGCGCTCTGACCCTGATGCTGACCGGCTACGCCGAGAAGCACGGCATCCAGAACAACGACAACCTCCAGACCCCGATCCTGTAAGGACCATCAAAAGATTTGAGCGCATTTCCCTGAAAATACCGGAAACCGGGCTGCGTCCCCCATTCTGACCGGCCCGTGTGATGCAAAAGGGGCTTCCTGCAAAGGAGGCCCCTTTTGTGTTCTCCGGCCCTTGGCCGCCAAAGATTCAAAAAATCATACAAAACCTTCTTTATTTTGTCATAACTGTCCCGTATAATAGAATATGAGTTAAACTCGGGATCGCAGCCGGTGCCCGTGCGGGGCTGGCTTTTGACTGGATAGAGGAGGAACACTCACATGGCAAACGAAAAGATCCTCGTCGTGGACGACGATACCAACATCTGCGAGCTGCTGCGGCTCTACCTGACCAAAGAGGGCTATCAGGTCACGACCGCCAACGACGGCGAAGAGGGCCTTGAGAAATTCAACCAGCTCAAGCCTGATATGGTGCTGCTGGATGTGATGATGCCCAAGATGGACGGCCTCGAGGTCTGCCGCCGCATCCGCAAGCTGGGCAATACCCCGGTCATGATGCTGACGGCCAAGGGCGAGACCTTCGACAAGGTGCTGGGCCTTGAGCTGGGCGCAGACGATTACATGGTCAAGCCCTTCGACACCAAGGAAGTGGTGGCCCGCATCAAGGCGGTGCTCCGCCGCTGCACCGCCGCCACCACCCAGACCGAGAGCACCGAAGGCGTCATCGAATTCGACAACCTCCGCCTCGACATGAACAGCTACGAGCTGCGGGTCAAGGGCAAGGTGGTAGAGGCTCCCCCGAAGGAGCTGGAGCTGCTGAACTGCCTCGCCTCCCACCCCAACCGGGTCTACACCCGCGACCAGCTGCTGGACGAGGTGTGGGGCTTCGAGTACTACGGCGACAGCCGCACCATCGACGTCCATGTCAAGCGCCTGCGCGAGAAGCTGGCCGGGGCCTCCGACAAGTGGGAGCTGAAGACCGTCTGGGGCGTGGGCTATAAGTTCGAGGTGCGTCAGTAATGCGCAAAAGTATCCCAGTCGCGTTCTTTTCGCTCATGAGCACTCTGCTCATCTTCGGCACGGTGGTCATGGGCGGCTCTGAGCTGGTGCTCTTCAGCCGGTATTTTGCGCAGGAGCGGTACGATACGCTGGATGAGGTGGTCAACGTCGCCCAGCGGACGGCGTCCTATCTTGTGCAGGAGGCCTCTCTGCCCGAGGGCGAAGAGCTGGAAGCCCTGAGCACCAAGCTCGAGATCATCGGCGAGAGCGCGGAGGCCTATCTGTTCTTCACCGACTGCGACGGCAATGTGATGCTGGCGTCCGTGCCGGAAAAGCTGACCGGCGATACGGTGGAGGCTGAGGTGCTGGAAAAGGCGGGCAAGGCCAAGGAGAACTACCATCTCTTCGACACACTGGGCGGTGTGCTGGCGGAGAAAAGCTACATCTCGGTGCGTGAGATGCGCAGCGAGGACGGCGCGTGCACCGGCTACCTCTTTCTCTGCTCGTCCGGCGAGCGGCTGGCGGAGTTCCGCAGAGAGTTCTTCTCGAACTTTTTCCTCTCGGCCTGCCTGATGCTGCTTCTGGCCAGCGTGCTCACGAAGGTGATGATGCACAAGCTCACCGACCCGCTCCAGAAGGTGACGGACGCGGCCCAGCGCTTCGGCGGCGGCGACCTGTCCGTCCGGGTCGAGGGCGTGGACGGCGAGGGCGAGGTGGCCGACCTTGCCCGCACCTTCAACAAGATGGCAGACAACATCCAGTCCAACGACAATTCCCGGGGCCAGTTCATGGGCAACATCGCCCATGAGCTGCGCACCCCCATGACGACCATCAAGGGCTTTATCGACGGCATTCTGGACGGCACCATCCCGCCCGAGATGCAGAACCACTACTTGCAGCTGGTCAGCGAGGAAACGGGCCGTCTGGCCCGCCTCATCCAGAATATGCTGGACCTGTCCAAGCTGGAGAGCGGCGAATATCAGGTGAATGCCCGGATGTTCAACATCTGGGAGACCCTCACCGGCGTGGCTCTCTCGGCCGAACAGCGCATCAACGACGGGATGATCGACATCGACGGCCTGACGATGGACGAGAAGGTACTGGTCTACGCCGACCCCGACCTCATCCATCAGGTGGCCTATAACCTGCTGGACAACGCCATCAAGTTCACCCCCGCCGGCGGCACCATCCGCTTCGGGGTGGAAAAGCTCGGCCCGGAGGTGGAGGTCTCCATCTGGAACTCAGGTCAGGGCATCAGCCCCGAGGCGCTGCCCTACGTTTTCCAGCGCTTTTATAAGGAAGACCAGTCCCGGGGCCTCCACGCCCGGGGCGCAGGCCTCGGCCTGAACATCTGCAAGGTGCTGGTCAACCTCTCCGGCGGTCAGATCCGCGTCGAGAGCCAGCAGGGCGAGTGGTGCAGGTTCGTGTTCACCCTGCCCGTCCAGCCCCCGAACCCCGGCGGCATGAAGCGTCTGCCCGATGAGAGCGGCCTTCCCGGCGCAGTGGAAGACCCGGCCAGCATGAAGCCGGTAGACTGAATCACAGCGGTCAGACTGCTCCCCAGAGGAGCGGTCTGGCTGCTTTTTGCATTGCAGAAGAAGGGGTGCAGGCGGAGTTTACGTCTTTTCCGTGAAAAACACGGCGGCGGGTTTGATTTTTTCGCCGTTTTCATGTAAACTATAAACAACTATGCCGACTGTCCCCCACAGGGGGCGGCGGCAGGGCAAAAACACAAAAAATCTCTTGGAAACAACAGGGAGTAAAATAAAATGACAACGATCAGTCCTTCGATCCTTTCGGCTGACTTCAGCAAGCTCGGCGCAGACTGCCGCATGGTGCTGGATGCCGGCGCAAAAATGCTGCATTATGATGTGATGGACGGCCACTTCGTGCCGAACATCAGCTTCGGCGTCCCGGTGCTCAAAAGCCTGCACAAGGCCATGCCGGATGCGTTCTACGACGTCCATCTGATGATCACCAACCCGCAGCAGTACGCTGAGGCCTTTGCCAAGGCCGGTGCCAGTCTGCTGAACTTCCACCTCGAGTGCGATGACGATATTCAGGAGACCATCGACGCCATCAAGGCGCAGGGCTGCAAGGTGGGCATGACCATCAAGCCCGGCACCCCGGTGGAGGAGCTGGGCTATTATCTCGACCAGCTGGACCTCGTGCTGGTCATGAGCGTGGAGCCGGGCTTCGGCGGGCAGAAGTTCATGCCCTCGGCCCTCGACAAGCTCCGCTGGCTCAAGGCAGAGAAGGAGCGCCGGGGCCTGCTCTTCCTGCTGGAAGTGGACGGCGGCGTGGACGCTGCCACTGCTCCGCAGTGCGTCGCCGCCGGTGCAGACGTGCTGGTGGCAGGCAGCGCCATCTATGGTGCGGCCGACCCCGCTGCCGCCGTCCGCGCGCTGGCCGCGCTCTGAGAGGGAACGGCCCATGGATGAAGCATTGATCCGGAAGCAGGAAGAAGAGCTGCAGCACACCGGCAGATACTACAAGCACATCTGCTTTCTCTGCGTGCCGCTGCTCTTCGTCTCCTGCTACCTTTACGGCCTGCGCCCGCTGCTGCTCTGCGGCTTTGCGCTGCTGATGGGCAACCTGTGCGACCGGCTCATCTCGCTGCTGCGCCGCCGCGTCTACCGGCCCGGGGACTATTCCAACGAGAGCTTCGCCCTCGTCATCGCACTGCTGATGCCTGCGACGGTGGACTGGTATGTCCTCGCCGCTGCCATCGTGGCCGGTGTCCTCATCGGCAAAGAGGTCTTCGGCGGCTATGGCAGCTACCCCTTCAACCCGGCTGCCGTGGGCTATGCGGTGGCGGCGGTGTCGTGGCCGGAGCAGGTGTTCTGCTATCCGACCCCTTACACCAGCATCCCCCTGTGGGACGCCTCCGGCGTGGCTACGGCCAGCACCATCTCGGATACCCTGCGCAGCGGCGGCCTCATCAACCTGAGCGGTCTGTCGCTGGCGCTGGGCGAGTATGCCGCCCCGATGGGTGCAGGCTCGGCCCTCGTGCTGGCGGCCTGCGGGCTTTTCCTCTGGGTGCAGAAGGACATCAAGCTGAGCGCTGCCCTGAGCTTTCTCGTCACGGCGTGCGTCATCGTCTTCCTCTTCCCGCGTCAGCTGGGCCTGACCGAGGATGCGTCCTTTGCCGTCAGCGCCATGTTCCGTCTGCGCTGCGTGCGCGACGAACTGCTGACGGGCGCGATGATCTTCAGCGCCGTCTTCCTGCTCAACGAGCCGTATACCTGCGCCCACCACCGGCTGGGCCGCATCCTCTACGGCATCATGGTGGGTGCCTTCACGATGGGCTTCCGCTACTTCGGCGTCTATGAGACGGGCGTCTGCTTCGCGCTGCTGGCTGTCAACAGCATCTCCGGCTGGCTCGACCGCACCGAAGTCCATCTCTACGAGCTGCTCCACAGCAGCTGGAAAAAGCAGACCGGAAAGGGGGATGCCGTATGAAGCGGAGAAGTGCAGAACTCATCGCCCGCGACCCGGAGCGATTCTTCCACCATGACCGCGTCTTTCTGAACAATCCCGTGGTCATGCAGGGTATGGGCCTTGCGCCGCTGGTGGTCCTTGCCACCAACGGCCAGAACGCTCTGATGCTGGCGGCGGCGGTGGCGCTGCTGCTGACGCCCTCCCGTCTGCTGGCCTGTCTGCTGAGCCGCCTGTTCCCCCTGCGGGAGGAGTACCCGTCCAAAGCAGAACTGGAAAAGAAGCTGCTGCCCCGCAGCATCCTCTATTCGGGCAGTGCGGCGGTGGTCTATCTGGCAGCCTACCCCATCCTGAACCGCCTGTTCGGGGTGAGCCTGCTGGTGCTGGGCATCTACCTGCCCATGCTGGTGGTGGAGCCGTTGCTGACCTACCGCTTTGGCCGGGTGCAGGAGTCGCCCCGCAAGGCCCTCTCCAAGGGCGTGCGCATCACGGTGGGCTACAGCCTGCTGCTCCTGCTGCTGGGCTGCGTGCGGGAGTGGCTGAGCGCCGGTACGGTGTTCGGCCATCTGCTCAGCCGCCCCATCCTGCCGATGGCGGGGATGCCGGCAGGCGGCTTCATCGTGCTGGGCGTGCTGTGCGCTGTCTGGCGCACGCTGGCCAAGAAGCAGAAAGATTATCTGACATCGGAGGCCCGGGGCCTCATGGCAGTCTACCGCCAGAGAGAGGGGGAGCCTCAGGATGAGCAATGATGTGATGCAGGCCGTCGGCGTCTTTTTCAGCTACGCCGTGCTGGCCATCTTTGCGCAGAATGCGGTGTTCACCCGCGGTCTGGGCGTCTCCCGGCTGGTCCAGCTGGTGGGCGACGAGCGCACCAGCAGCGGGTGGTTCGCCCTGCTGCTCTGCGTGACGCAGGTGCTGGTGGCTCCGCTGGCTTTCTATGCAGGCGGCTTCGCGGCCGCCCAGCCCAACTTCGCCCAGCTCCGCCCGCTGGTCTATCTGGCCTGCGTGGCGGTGGTGAGCCTGTTTGAATTCCTTGTGCTCTGGGCAGCGCGGGGCAGACACCACGGCGGCCAGCTGCTCCGCATCCTGCCTGCTGCCGCAGTCAACAGCGGTGTGCTGGGCACGGTGCTGGTGGAGCGCACCCAAAGCTTTACGCTGGAGCAGAGCATGGGCTTCGGCCTCGGCAGCGGCCTCGGCTATCTGCTGGCCGTCATGCTGGTGACGGAGGCCGACCACCGTCTGCGCAGCGAGGCCATCCCGGAGGCGTTCCGGGGCCTGCCCATCACGCTGGTCTATGTCGGCGTGCTGGCGCTGGCCATCTATGGTTTTACGGGCCACTCGGTGATCCTGTAAGGAGTGCAGGAGAAAGGGACGAACATGGCAAAGTATAAAAAGGTCAAGCGGTATCACCGCAGTTTTTACAGCCCCGGTATGTGGGTCAAGAAGGTCGTCGGCATCGTGGTGCTGGTGGCCGTGGTGCTGGTGGTGGGCTGGCTGGCTGCGCCCCATGTGCTGGACTGGGCCACCCACACCTGGTATACCGTGGTGCGCAACCGCGACCTCTCGGCCTCGTCCGGGCCGGCAGCATCCAGCGTGGCCGCTTCGTCCGAGGCGGCGGCAGAGCCTGCGGCCTCCTCGGAGGCGCAGCCTGCTTCGTCGGAACCCGCCGCCGCGCCCGCCAATGCCATCATTGAGGGCAGCTGGGGCGTTCTGGACACCGCTGCGGCCCGGGATGAAGCTTCGCTGCGGGCTGCGGCGCAGGAGCTGGCCCGGCAGGGTGCGGCGTATGCCGTCGTGACTCTGAAGGACAGCAGCGGGCAGATCCTGTACCCCTCCGCCCTCCCCGCTGCGGCGGGCAGCATCGAGGGCGCATCCCTCGACCCGTCCCTCATCGCCTCGGTGCTGAAGGAGAACGGCCTTGTGCCGGTGGCCAAGCTGGCTGCCTTCCGCGACCCCGCCGCCGCCCGCGCCAACCGCGGCATGGCCATCGGCTACACCGGGCAGGAATACCTCTGGCTGGACAATAAGGCCTCGGCCGGCGGCAACCCATGGCTGAACCCCTATTCCGACGAGGCTGTGCAGTTCATCGGCGACCTCATCGGCGAGGTGCAGAGCATGGGCTTCGACCATGTCCTGCTGGAAAATGTCCAGTTCCCGCTGGCCCAGAACGGCAAGCAGGACTTCGGCTCCACCGACGGACGCGACCGCAGCGCCCAGTTGGCGGCGGACATCGCCCTGTGGGACGCCCGCTTCAGCGGCAGCGTTACCCTGTGGTACGGCTACTCGCTGGCGCAGGTGACGGACGGTGCTGCCACCGTGGGCGGCAAGGCCGATGCACTGGGCGTTAAGAATCTCGTCGTCGAGGTGCCCGCCAAGCAGACGATGGACGAAGCCGCCCGCAATGCGCTGAGCGACGCTCTGGCAGCCTCCGGCGTGGAGCACACCGTGTTCTGGGACGACGCTGCGGGGCTGTTCCGGTAAGAAGATCACGCGGCCTGTTTCGCTGCCGGTGATCGTATAGAGAGTGAGGAATGTAACCATGAAACCTGCATCCTGCTTTGGCCCGGCCCACATCCTTCTGCCCAGAGAGGACATCCCTCTGGAAAAGTGGGGCTGTGTGGCCTGTGACCAGTTTACCAGCGACCGTGCCTACTGGGAGCGGGCAGACGCTGCTGTGGGCAGCTGCCCCAGCACCCTGCGCCTCATCCTGCCGGAGGTCTACCTCGGGGACAAGGACGCGGCCCAGCGGGTGGAGCGCATCCACGCCGCGATGGACGCCTACAGCCGGGATGTGCTGACCCGCGCCGTGGACGGCTTCGTCTACGTCGAACGCACCGAGCAGAGCGGACGGGTGCGGCAGGGCCTTGTGGGTAAGATCGACCTTGAGGCCTACAGCTACGAGAAGGGCAGCCGCCCGGCCATCCGGCCCAGCGAGCGCACCGTCACCGAGCGCATCCCGCCTCGTATGACCGTGCGCCGGGGGGCGGCGCTGGAGACGCCCCATGTCATGATGCTGGCCGACGACCCCGGCTGCACCCTCATCGAGCCGATCGGCGCGCACAAGAGCGGGCTGAAAAAGCTGTATGAGGGTGAGCTGATGCAGGGCGGCGGCCACATCGCCGGATGGGCCGTGGAAGACCCCGCCCTGCTGGCCCAGATCGAGGCCGCACTGGCCGGACTGGGCAGTCAGGAAGCCTTCGACGCCAAGTATCCGCAGGCCAAGGGCGCAGCGCCCCTGACACTGGCCGTGGGCGACGGCAACCATTCGCTGGCTGCGGCCAAGGCCTGCTGGGAGGAACTGAAGCCCACCCTGACGCCGGAAGAGCGGGAGAACCACCCCGCCCGCTGGTGTCTGGCCGAGGTGTGCAACGTCCATTCGCCCGCCATCGAGATCGAACCCATCCACCGCGTCCTCTTCAACGTGGACTGCGGCGCGGTGCTGCTGGCCCTCATCGCGTGGAGCGACGCCAACATGGCTGGGATCTGCTTCGGCGACTCGAAGCAGCAGGCGTTCACGCTGGCAGGCCCCCATGTGTCCAATGTCCTCAGCTTTGAGGACCCCGTCGCCCCGCTGACCGTGGGCACGGTGGATGAATTTATCGAATATTTTATGGCCCGCCACAGCGAGGCCCGGGTGGACTATGTCCACGACGAGCCGGCTGTCCGCGCCCTGACCAAGCAGGGCGGCGTGGCTTTCCTGCTGCCGCCCTTCGAGAAGAGCGACCTGTTCAAGGGCATCGTGATGGGCGGCGTGCTGCCCCGCAAGACCTTCAGCATGGGCCATGCGGAGGAGAAGCGGTATTACATCGAGTGCCGCAGGATCAAAGAATGACCAAGGAGTACCATGACTTTTAATGAACTGAATCTGTCCGCCCCCCTGCTCAAAGCTGTAAGCGAGGCGGGCTATGAGACCCCCTCGCCCATTCAGGCCTCGGCCATCCCGCCGGTGCTGGAAGGGCGGGACCTGATGGGCTGCGCCCAGACCGGCACCGGCAAGACCGCTGCCTTTGCGCTGCCCATGCTCGACCGCCTGAGCGGGGCAGCTCCCCGCAAAAAGGGCGCGATCCGCGCCCTCATCCTCACCCCGACCCGGGAGCTTGCGCTCCAGATCGGCGAGAGCTTCGCCGCCTATGGAAAGTATCTCAAGCTGCGCAGCACCGTCATTTTCGGCGGCGTGGGCCAGACCCCGCAGGTGGAAGCCATCAAGAAGGGCGTAGACATCCTCATCGCCTGCCCGGGCCGGCTGAACGACCTCATCGGGCAGGGCTATATCGACCTTGCCGACATCGAGATCTTCGTACTGGATGAGGCCGACCGGATGCTGGACATGGGCTTTGTGCACGACGTGAAGAAGGTCATCGCAAAGCTGCCCGCAAAGCGCCAGAACCTGATGTTCAGCGCCACGATGCCCAAAGAGATCGAGCAGCTGGCCGCAGGCATCCTCCACGACCCTGCCTTCGTCAAGGTGGATCCCGTGTCCAGCACAGTGGAGCGGATCGACCAGAGCCTGTATTTCGTCGAGAAGGGCAACAAGAAGCTCCTGCTCCCTTGGCTCATCAAGAATCTGGAGCCGCCGGTGCAGAACGCGCTGGTGTTCAGCCGCACCAAGCACGGCGCAGATAAGATCGCCCGCGACCTCACCAAGCAGGGCATCACCGCCGCCGCCATCCACGGCAACAAGAGCCAGAGCGCCCGTGTGGCCGCGCTGGAGGGCTTCAAGGAGGGCAAGACCAAGGTGCTGGTGGCCACGGACATTGCCGCCCGGGGCATCGACATCAGCGAGCTTTCCCATGTGTTCAACTACGACCTGCCCGAGGTGCCGGAGACCTACGTCCACCGCATCGGCCGCACCGCCCGCGCAGGCGCAGACGGCACGGCTGTGAGCTTCTGTGCCCCCGAGGAGATGGAGTATCTGGCCGGGATCGAGAAGCTCAACCGCCGGAAGATCCCGGTGGTGTCCGGCCATCCGTGGGACGGCGTGCCCGCCCCCGTAAAAGCCGCCCCGCCGGTGCGGGGCCGCAAGCCCAAGGCCGACCAGCCTGCCCTGGAGCAGGCCGAGGCCCCCAAGGCGGCAGCCGCCGCCAAGCCCGCTGCACCTGAAAAAAAGGGCGCGGCCAAGCTTTCTGCGGCAAAAAAGCAGAAAGCCCCCAAAATCGAAGCAAAAGAGGAACAGCTCATGGATGAGAACAACAAGCGCACTCCCGGCGGACGCGACAACAACCGCCGTAACAATAACAACCGGCCCCGCCGCGAGGGCAACGCCCCTGCACAGGGCACAGGCCGCGGCAGCAACGCCCAGCCGAAATTCGATCCCCACTTTGTGAGCGCTCCGGAGGCGACCCCCCTCCGCTCCGCCAAAAAGAACGCCGCTGCGCCCGCTGCCCCGGCCCAGAGCATCCCCACCGCGATGCAGAGCCGCCAGCCCGCCCCGCGCGGCGAGAACAATGGCCGCAATGGCGCAGGCCGCAGCCCCCGCAATGAGCGGAACGCCCGCCCGGCCCAGCCTGCCCAGCAGAACAATGCCCGCAGCGAGGGCCGGAACAGCCGCCGCAATGACCGCAGCGAGCAGGGCAGCGCAGGCCGTGCGCCCCGCGCCCCCAGAGCCGAGCAGCCCGGCCGGAACAACAGCCGCAGCCGCAGCAACGCGCCGGGAAAAGACGAAGACCCGGGCCTTATGCTCATCAGCCGCCGCCCGCCGCAGCAGAAGTTCACCAGCTTTGAGGAGTATATGAACGCCCACGGCGGCGCGACGGCCCCCATCGAGGACCACAGCGAGGAAGTGTGATGGCAGAGGGATTCGCTCCGTGGTGCTGCCCGCTGTGCGGCGCACCGCTTGCCGGGGAGAATGCGCTGAAATGCCCCTCCGGCCACAGCTTCGACCGGGCCAAGGAGGGCTACTGGCATCTGCTGCCGGTGCAGAACACCCGCACGAAAGCTCCCGGCGACAGCAAAGAGATGGTAGCCGCCCGCCGCGCGTTCCTGAGCGCGGGCTACTATGGCATCTTCGGGCAGGCGCTGGGGGAGCTGTGCCTCGCGTACGGCCAGCCCGCCGCAAACGGGCCGCTCCGCCTGCTGGACGCGGGCTGCGGCGAGGGCTGGTATGACCGCTGCATCGCCCGGCAGTTCGGGGAGGCAGGCCGTCCGCTGGAGCTGGCAGGCTTCGACATCGCAAAGCCTGCGGTGCGTCTGGCCGCAAAGGCCCTGCCCTCGGCCCGGTACGCCGTGGCGTCCAGCTTCCATCAGCCGGTGCGCACGGGATGGGCCGATGTCCTGCTCAACTGCTTCTCGCCCTTCGCGCAGGAGGAGTTCCTCCGGGTGCTGCGCCCGGGCGGGCGGCTCATCTACGCCGTGCCCGGCCCGGAGCACCTCTTCCAGATGAAGGCCGTCCTCTACGAAAAGCCCTACAAAAATCCGGTGCAGGAAGTGGAGTATCCGGGCTTTGAGGCCGTCGGGGAGCGGGAAGTGTCCGGCCGCATCACGGTGCCGGCCGGACAGCTGGAAGCCCTCTTTGCCATGACGCCCTACTACTGGAAAACGCCCCGGGACGGTGCAGCCCGCCTTGCGGCGCTGCCGGAGCTGACCACCGACATCTCGTTCCGGTTCCTCGTATTTGAAAAGAAATAAACGAAAAAGGCATCTGTCCGCAGGGGCAGATGCCTTTTTCGCTTTATGAGTACATCAGACAGGGATGGAGTTGGTTACTTGTTTTCCGCCTTCTTCTCAGCCTTGGGCAGAAGGTTCGCACGCTCCAGCGCCGGGCGCAGGGCCAGATAGAGGAGAACGACGCAGACGGTGGAGGCCACGCTGTTGACGAAGGTGACGCCGCCGGTGATCTTGGTCAGGGCCTTGGCGATGGTGTAATCCTGACCGAAGATATATACATTGCGGAAGTAGCCGAGGAACGGGTCGGTAAAGACGTTCAGCAGCAGGCCGGAGGCAGCGGCGGCGGTCACCTTGACGAGGTAGCCGGGGGCGTGCTTATCCAGCTCGCGGAGCTTGAAGATCTTGTGGGCCACTGCGCCGCAGGTGATGCCGATGAGGAACTTCAGGATGAAGGTGGTGACGGCATAGCCCGGGTCGCCGGCGAGGATGTCGGCCAGAGCCAGACCGATGGCACCGGCCAGACCGCCGGATACGCCGTCCAGCAGCAGGGCGGTCAGGGCCGTGAAGGTATTGCCCAGATGGAACGAGGAGCCGCCGTAGAAGGGCACCCGGAAGAATAAGTAGGCCACGAGGCTCAGAGCGGCCATGACGCCGGTGAGCGCCAGCTCGTGGACGGTGAAGGTGCGCTTGTAGAGCACACTTGCAAAGACGATCACGATGACAACGACTGCCAGAAGCAGCCACATTGCAGTGGTAGACATGATTTTTCCCTCCCATTTTACGAAAAACCCACAAAACCGATTGACTTTTTTGGTTCTTGCGGGTATGCTCCTATTATACGCAAAACTGGCCCCGTGCAAATACCCAGAACAAAGATTTTTTATGGGGTCAGTTTGGCACACTGGCTGAAAAGGAGGGGCTTTTTATGGTCCATTTGACGACAGCGCTGGACGCGGCATCCGATGTGCCGCTTTATGAGCAGCTCTACCGCAGCCTCGCCGCCGAGATGCGGACGGGAGCTGTCCCGGCGGGGACGCGGATGCCCGGCAAGCGGCGTCTGGCGGCAGAGCTTTCCGTCTCGGTGAACACGGTGGACGCGGCCTATCAGATGCTGGCAGCGGAGGGCTATCTGGAGGCGCGGGAGCGGAGCGGCTTTTATGTACAGGAGTATCTGGCCCTGCCCGAGAGTGCCGCGCCCGCCGCGCCGCCGAAGGCTGAGGCTGTGCCGAAACAGCGGCCCATCCGCTATGACCTCTCCACCCGGGGCGTGGACCCGGGGCTGTTCCCCTTCCGGACGTGGGCGCGGCTGCAAAAGGAGCTGCTGTATTCGTCGCCCGAGCTGCTGACCCACGGCGACGCGCAGGGCGACCTTACGCTGCGGCAGGCGCTGGCGGGCTACCTCGAAGAGTACCGGGGCGTCCGGTGCGGTGCGCACCAGATCGTCGTGGGAGCGGGCCTTGAGTACCTGCTGGGGCTGCTGGCCCCGCTTCTGCCCGGGCCGGCGGCGGTGGAGAATCCCGGCTACCCCCGCGCAAAGCAGGTGCTGGAAAACAACGGCGTGGCCTGCTGCTGCCTGCCGGTGGACGAGGATGGACTTTCCATCCGGGCGCTGTCGGACTCCGGCGCGGCGGTCTGCTACGTCACCCCCAGCCATCAGTTCCCCACAGGCGTCACTATGCCGGCCGGACGCCGGGCCGAGCTGCTCCACTGGGCCGCCCGCTGCCCGGGCCGGCGGTATATCATCGAGGACGACTACGACTCCGAGTTCCGCTTCGACACCCGCCCGCTGCCCAGCCTGCAGGGGATGGCCGGGGCCGACGGGCCGGTGGTCTACCTCTCCACCTGCTCCCGCAGCCTCGCGCCCAGCATCCGCATCGCTTACATGGTGCTGCCCGAGCAGCTTCTGCCCGCGTGGCACGCGAAGTATCGGCTCTACTCCGGCACCGTGAGCCGCTTCGAGCAGCAGACGCTGGCCCGCTTCATCACCGGAGGCTACTTCACCCGCCACTTGGCCCGGGAGCGGGTGGCCTACAAGGCCCGGCGGGACGCCCTGACGGCGACGCTGCAGGAGGCCTTCGCGCCCGAGGAGCTGCATCTGACGGGGCTGCACACCGGCCTGCATCTGCTGGCCGAGCTGCGGGACCCGCCCCCGGATGACGCCCTCCGGGCCGCCGCCGAGGCCGAAGGCGTCCGGATCAGCCTCCTGAGCGATTACGACCTCACCGGCGGCGGAGCCGCTCCGGTCGGCACGCTGGTGCTGGGCTATGGCTCGCTGGCGGACGAGAGCTGCCCGTCGGTGGGGGAGACGTTGAAGAGGGCCTGCACGGCGGCGCGGGAGTCCTCGGTAAGGGTGTAACGCCCGGCGTCGGCATCCCAATCCCCGGGCAGCGCCTCGGCATGGACGGAGGCTGTGCGGTCGGCGAGAAATTCCAGCGTATCCTCTAAGATGAGCAGGTCCTGCGCCGTCAGGTCGGTGAGCAGGCTCGGGCTGTGGGTGCGCAGGGCGTCGGGCAGGGTGGCGGGCAGAAGCTCCAGCTCCTGCCGGAAGAAGGCGTCCCACACCGCCGCCCGGGCGGCTGCTTTGTGGGCCGGAGGGACGACGCCCTCCATCCCGCTGAGCAGCGCTTCCGCCTCCCGGGCTGAAAGGGCCTGCACATTGGCGCTGCAGCCGGTGCGGGCCAGCTCGTCGGCGGTCAGCGCGCCCGAAAAGCCCACCCGGAGCGCCCCGTACCGGTCAGCGATGGCCTGTAAGACCGAGGGCGCAAGGGCGAGGTAGTGGGAGTCCTCGGGCAGGGCGAGGGCCGAGAGCAGTGCTTCCCGGCAGCGGGCCGGGCCTGCCGCCCGGTAGCAGTCGGCGAGGGCGGCTTCGTCCGTCCCGAAGGGGACGGTCAGCTCCCCGGGCAGGGCCAGCGCATGGATGCAGTTCTGGCTGGCGCTGAGGTAAAGCAGCAGGAAGCCGGGGGCTGTCGTCTCGGTGGGGGCGGTGCAGACCAGCAGGCTCAGGCGGTTTTCCTCCTTGGGCTGTCGGATGGCCACACCGCTCTGAGGGCGGGAGGCCAGCTTTGTCCGCAGAGTGCGGCGGGTGAGCAGGATGGTCCCGCCCACCAGAGGCACCAGCACCAGCAGCCCTGCCAGCAGCGCGGCCCAGAAGGGCCTCCAACCTTTTGCGTTCATTCCTCTGCCTCCCTGCAAAAAACTGCATAAAGCATGGCCGGGCGGGGGAAGCTTTATGCAGAAAAGGAGGGAAATGCTATGAAATTCGATGATACCCCCAGCAAGGAAGAGCGGGAGGACTTCTGGCTCGACCTCGGCCCCGCCAGTGCCTACGAGGGGCTGGACTGCTGCGAAACCGCCCGCCGTGACGGCGACGCCAGCCCGGACGGCCTCGCCCACGGCTTTGAGGGCGCGGAAGGCCCGGAAGACCTCGTGCCCCCGCCCGATGACGACCCGGACGGTGAGCCGGTGCCCCACCTGCCGCCCCAGCTGAAGGCTGAGGAGTGGCTGGACGCGCTGGGCAGCCCCGACGATGTGCCGCCCATCGACCGATAAAGACAAGAGAAAGTCATACCAAAATAAAATTCACCTTCCGGAATAAAAGATGAAACCGGAGCGTAAAATGCGGTGAAAGGCTTGCCAAGAAGCCGAAAATATGATAAAGTTTTTCTACCGTGCACAGCTGTGCATAAAGGGAGAACGAAATCACAAGATGTGCCGCCCGGTGCGCCGGGTGTGCCGCACTCTGGAGAAGCCCGCAGAAAGCGGGTGCCGAAGGTGTAAGGCCGAATGGGCCGATCTCTCAGGCAGAAGGACAGAGCAAACGTCTTTTGTGCAGGAAGCATATCCTGCGCGGAGTCATACGCTGCGTTTTTTGCGGGCAGAGCCTTTGGATAAGAGGTTCTGCCCGCATTTTGTTTGGGATATTTGGAGGAGGATTCCTATGGTAGACATCGTCACGCGGATCAATAACGTGGTCAACGGCTTCGTCTGGGGGCCGTTTGGTCTGGCGCTGCTGTTCTGCACCGGCCTCTGGCTCAGCATCCGCACCGGTTTTTTCCAGTTCCGGAGGATGGGCTACTGGCTCCGGCACACCATCGGCGCCATCTTTACCAATAAGGACGTCACCGCCCACACCAGCAAGGAGGACATGGCCATCAGCCAGTTCCAGAGCATGTGCACGGCGCTGGCGGGCACCATCGGCACCGGCAACATCGTGGGCGTGGCCACGGCCATCGTCTCGGGAGGCCCGGGGGCCATCTTCTGGATGTGGGTCATGGCGCTGCTGGGCATGATGACCAGCTTCGCCGAGAACGTGCTGGGCGTCTACTACCGCCGCAAGAACGAGAAGGGCGAGTGGTCCGGCGGCGCGATGTACTACCTTACCGACGGTCTGGGCGCAAAGCCCGGCTGTAAGACGGTGGGCAGGGTGCTGGCCGTCCTGTTCGCCTGCTTCTGCATCCTTGCGTCCTTTGGCATCGGCAACATGAGCCAGATCAACTCCATCGCGGGCAACATGAACGCCGCGTTCCATCTGCCCTACCTTGCCACCGGCCTTGCGCTGATGGTGGTCACGGCCCTCATCGTCATCGGCGGACTCAAGCGGGTGGCCGCTGTCACCGAGAAGCTGGTGCCCCTGATGGCCCTGTTCTACATCGCGGGCGCGTTCATCATCGTGGTCATGCACGCAGGCAATATCCCGGCGGCGCTGGCGGCGATCTTCCGGGGCGCATTCAATCTGAACGCCGCAGGCGGCGGCGCGCTGGGCTACGGCATCAGCCAGACCATCACATGGGGCTTCAAGCGGGGCGCGTTCTCCAACGAAGCCGGACTCGGCTCTGCGGTCATGGTCAACTCGGCCTCCAACGTCAAAGAACCGGTGCATCAGGGAATGTGGGGCGTATTTGAGGTCTTTGCCGATACCATCGTGGTCTGCACCCTGACGGCCCTCGTCATCCTGACCACCGGCGTGGTAGACCTCGAGAGCGGCGCTGTCCTTGCGGGAGTGCAGGACAATGCACTGGTGGGGCAGGCCTTCACGGCGGCGTTCGGCAGCTTCGGCCCCAAGTTCATCGCGGTGTCCATCCTGCTGTTTGCCTACTCCACCACCCTCGGCTGGAGCCATTACGGCACCAAGGCCGTCGAGTACCTCTTCGGCACGGCGGGCAGCCGTATCTACAAGGTCGTCTTTGTGGGGATGACCGTCGTGGGTGCGACCATGAAGCTGGGCCTTGCGTGGGACCTCTCCGACACCTTCAACGGCCTGATGATGATCCCGAACCTCATCGGCGTGCTGGCGCTGTCCGGCACTGTGGTGGACATCACCAAGAACTACTTCGCCCGCCGCGTCCGGGGCGAGGACATCGAGCCGATGTGGTCGGCCTTTGCGGAGTATCAGAAGGAAGAAGAGGCGGAGGCTGCCGCCGAGGCCGCAGAGCTGGAGAAAGCGGCGAACGAATAACGCAGAAAACAAGACCCCGGAGAAATGCCCTCCGGGGTCTTGTGCTGCTTCAGGTCTTTCTCTTTTTCCGGGGGGCAGGGGCGGGGCGGCGCTTTGCCGCCGACCGGCCGGCGAGGATGCCGCTGCCGAAGGCCCAGTGGAGGTTGTAGCCGCCGCAGCTGCCCGCGCAGTCCAGCGTCTCGCCCACGAAGTAAAGGCCCGGACAGCCCTTGAACTGGAAGTCGTCCTCCACCTCGTCCAGCAGCAGTCCGCCGCCGGTCGTCTGGGCCTGCTTCCAGCCGCAGGGGGTCAGCCCCTCGAACCGCCAGCACTTGGCCGCGGCGGCGAGCTTCGGCCACGCCGAAGCGGGCAGGGCGCGGGCACCTTCGGGCAGTCCGGCGTCGGCCCAGAGGGCGCGGCCCAGCTTTGCGGGCAGAAGCCCCAGCCAGAACTCCGCTGCGCCGCCCAGAAGCCCGGCCCGCCGGGCGAAGAGGGCGGACAGCTCCGCTTCGCTCAGGGCGGGGAAGAGGTCGAGGGCTACGACGGGCTGCTTCGGGCCGCGGCCCGGGGCCAGCAGGCCCGACAGCTGCATGATGCAGATGCCGGAGAGTCCGTAATCGGTGAACTGCACCTCGCCCATTTCCCGGGCAAGCACCCGGCCATCGGTGCCGTCCAACAGGCTGGCGCAGCCCTTGGCCCGGATGCCGGCCAGCGACTTGCGGGGGTGGGCGCACTGTAAGGCCGTCAGGCAGGGGTAGAGGGGGGCCATCCGCCCGCCGCACTGGGCGGCGAACCGGGTGCCGAAGCCGTCGGTGCCAAACTGCGGCCCGGCTTCGCCGCCCATGGCGCAGATGACGGCATCGGCCCGCAGGCTTTCGCGGCCCGCTTCCGTCTCGAACTGGAGGTCATAGCCGCCCCGGCTCTGGCTCAGGCTCCGGACGGTGCAGCCGGTGCGAAGCTCGACGCCAAGCGCGGCCAGATGGTGTTCCAGCAGGGCCAGCACGTCTGCCGCCTGATTGGAGTAGGGGTACACCCGCCCGGCCTCGTCGGTGCGGGGGTAGAGGCCGAGGCCCTCGAACCACGCCAGCGGCGCGGCCTCGTTCACGGCGTCCAGCAGGCGGCGCAGGGCCTTGGGGCTGCTGGTGAAATACCGCTCGGGCGAGATGTCCCGGTTGTCGAGGTTGCAGCGCCCGTTGCCGGTGGCCAGAAGCTTTTTGCCCACCTTTGCGTTTCTGTCCAGTACGGTGATGCGGGCGCTGCCCTTGGCGGTCTGCGCTGCCGCCAGCGCAGCGGCCAGACCCGCTGCGCCGCCGCCTAAAACAAGGATATGCTGCATCCTCTGTCCATCCTTTCCAAGAAGCTGTGTTCAGAAGCAAACCAGCTTCTGAGATGAGTTCATTGTATCATAGCCGCTTCGGTTTGGCAAACAGAGGGCGGGCAGGTGTATATTTCCCTCTCGTTTCCACATAATAACTGTACCGCATCCGAAAGCAAAGAATGGGAAGGAAGGTACACCAGATGAAAGCAACCGGAATCGTCCGCCGCATCGATGAGCTGGGCCGGGTGGTCATCCCGAAGGAGATCCGCCGCACCCAGCGCATCCGCCGCGGCGACCCCCTCGAGATCTTCACCACCGGCGAGGGCGAGGTCATCTTCAAGAAGTATTCCCCGGTGGGGGAGCTGCACGGGGTGGCGGTGCAGTATGTGGAGGTGCTGAGCCGAAGCTTTGCCCTTACGGCCTTCGTGGCCGACCGCGACCGCATCCTCGCCGCCGCAGGGGCAGGCCGGCGCGACCTTGCCGACCGCAGTGTCAGCCAGCCGCTGGAACGGGTGATGGAGTCCCGCAAGCCCTACCTCAGCGAGGGCGACCCGGAGCACGTCCTGCTGCCCTGTGAGGGCTCGCTGCGGCCTCTGCTCTGCGCGTGGCCCATCATCGCAGCGGGGGATGTCACCGGGGTCGTCGGGCTGCTGGCCGAGGACCGCGCCCAGCAGCCTGACCCCGCCCAGCAGAAGGCCGTGGCCGTGGCGGCAGCGTTTCTGGCAAAGCAGATGGAGGAATGAGGCTATAAAAGCATAAAAAGCGCGTGAAACCTTGTCTTCACGCGCTTTTTATGGTATCTATCGGAAGATTTCTCACGAGGATAGAGAACATAACAAAAAAGATTGACCGCCCAAGTTCCCACACTCTGTCAGTCAATCTTTTTTGACATACGGGTAAGGAGCTGGCCATGTTGCGGACAGCGCCTTTTCTATAAATAAGTATAGCCGCCCTGCCGGGCGTTGTCAAGCGGGAAGCTCTCTTTATACCGGAAAGGGGGCCTCCCGCTGGTTTTATGACAGAATTATGAATCTTTATAAACTTTTTCGAGAAGCTATTGACAGGGAAAAATTTTTGGCTATAATGGTCTTAGCACTCAGGAAGATGGAGTGCTAAAGAAACAAAAGCCAAGAAGGAGGCAGGCGCTATGACGATGGATGCACGCAAGCAGCGAGTCTTGCAGGCGATCGTGGCGCTGTATGGCCTCGAGGGCGAGCCTGTGGGCAGCAGTGTGCTGGCAAACTATTTTGATATGGCCGTGTCCAGCGCCACGCTGCGCAACGAAATGGCGGCGCTGACCAAGCTGGGTCTGCTGGAACAGCCCCACACCAGCGCGGGCCGTGTCCCCAGTGCCAAGGGCTACCGTTATTATCTCGACAATCTGCTGACCGACGACCAGCCGCTGGACCGCGTGACCCGCGCCCGGGTGGAGGCCGTCTTCGCCAGCCTTGACCATGAGCCGGAAAAGCTGGCACAGGGTGCCGCCAAGGCGCTGGCCGCCATCAGCGGCTGCACCGCCGCGGTCAGCACCCCCTGCGCCGAAGACCTCTGCGTCGCCCACTACGAAGTCGTTCAGGTGGGCCGCAGCGCGGCGGCTGTGCTGGCCGTCACGACGGCAGGCTACGTCCGCACCCGTGTGGCGCGGGTCCGCACCGGGCTTTCCCGGGAGAATGCCGCTGCGCTGGCCGCGCTGCTCAACCGCAACCTGACCTTCGTTGCGCCGGTGGATCTTTCGAGCCGGCTGCTCGCCGAGCTGTGCAGCCAGATCGACCCGGAGCTTGTGCCGGTCATCAGCGCCGCAGCCGCGATTTTGCAGGACTCCGCACAGCCCCATGTATTCTTGGGCGGTGAGCAGCACCTGCTGGACTGGCCTCAGCTGGAGGGCAGGGTGGGCGACATCCTCACCTTGCTGAACGACGAGGAGCAGGCCGCCCACATCATCGCACCCCCGGCAGAGCGCAGTGAGAGCGTGCTGCTGGGCGAGGATCTGGAGCCTCAGATCCCCGGCCTGTGCATCGTCAGCGACCGCTACCTTGTGGGCGGCGGGCTGTGGGGCACGGTGGCCCTCATCGGGCCGACCCGGATGCCCTTCCAGAAGCTGATGCCGCTGCTCCACCTCTTCGCCGATGAGCTTGGCGAGGGTATGAGCGGCAAACGAAAAGACACCCCGCAGATGGCCGCACCCCGGCGGACTGTGATATATAAGGAGGATCTGGAATGAGCGAAGAGACGAAGAAGACGGCAGAAGCTCCCGAGCAGGAAGCGAAGGAGACCGAAGCCGCACCTCAGGAAACGCCCGAGACCGCCGCAGCCCCCGAGCAGGAGGCCGAGGCAGAACCGGCAGACGCCAAGAAGAAAGATGGCTGGTTCAACAAGAAGGCGCGCGAGATGGACGCCGTGAAGGCGAAGCTCGACGCGGCCGAGAAGAATGCCGCACAGGCAAAAGACCAGCTGCTGCGGATGGCAGCGGAGTACGAGAACTACCGCAAGCGCTCCACCCGCGAGGCTGACCAGAAGTTCAACGATGGTGTGTCCTTTGCCGTGAATCAGATCATCCCCATCCTTGACACGCTGGAGATGGCGGCCAACGCTCCCACCACCGACGAGAATTACAAGAAGGGCGTCATTATGACGCTGGACAAGGCTGCCAAGGCGCTGGATACCCTCCATGTGGAGGAGATCGAGGCGCTGGGCAAGCCCTTCGACCCCAACATCATGAACGCCGTCCAGCAGATCCCCGCCCCGGACGGGCAGGAGAGCGGCACCGTCATCACGGTGTACCAGAAGGGCTACAAGCTGGGCGACAAGATCGTCCGCCACGCGACCGTCGTGGTGGCCGAGTGACATCGCAGAGACCCGCAAGGGTTTTGAAGATAAGACATCCGCTTCACACATCGAGCATGAGATAAACAAGTTCTTTTGAGAGGAGACTTCATTTATGAGCAAAATCATTGGTATTGACCTTGGTACTACGAATAGCTGCGTGGCTGTCATGGAGGGCGGCGAGCCTGTCGTCATCGCAAACTCTGAGGGCGCACGCACCACCCCGTCTGTTGTTGGCTTCACCAAGACCGGCGACCGTCTGGTCGGTCAGGTCGCAAAGCGTCAGGCCATCACCAACCCCGAGAACACCGTGTCCTCCATCAAGCGTCAGATGGGCACCGACCACAAGGTGACCCTGAACGGCAAGGAGTACACCCCCCAGCAGATCAGCGCGATGATCCTGCAGAAGCTGAAGGCTGACGCCGAGGCTTATCTGGGCGAGCCTGTCACCGAGGCCGTCATCACCGTTCCTGCCTACTTCAACGACAGCCAGCGTCAGGCCACCAAGGACGCAGGCACCATCGCCGGCCTGAACGTCAAGCGTATCATCAACGAGCCGACCGCCGCTTCTCTGGCCTACGGCATCGATAAGGAAGATGACCAGAAGATCATGGTCTACGATCTGGGCGGCGGCACCTTCGATGTCTCCATCATCGAGATGGGCGACGGCGTCACCGAAGTTCTGGCCACCAACGGCGACACCCATCTGGGCGGCGACGACTTCGACCAGCGCATCATCGACTGGATGGCAGACGCCTTCCAGACCGAGAACGGCATCGACCTGCGCAAGGATAAGATGGCCGCGCAGCGCCTGAAGGAGGCTGCCGAGAAGGCAAAGATCGAGCTGTCCAGCGCAATGAGCACCCAGATCAACCTGCCCTTCATCACCGCCGACGCTACCGGCCCCAAGCACCTCGACATGACCCTGACCCGCGCAAAGTTCAACGAGCTGACGGCGGATCTGGTCGATCGCACCATGACCCCTGTCCGCAAGGCTCTGCAGGATGCAGGCCTGCGCGCATCGGATCTGAAGAAGGTCCTGATGGTCGGCGGCTCCACCCGTATCCCCGCCGTCTACGATGCAGTCAAGAAAGAGCTGAACTGCGAGCCGTTCAAGGGCATCAACCCCGATGAGTGCGTGGCTGTCGGTGCTGCCATTCAGGGCGGCGTCCTGCAGGGCGACGTCAAGGGTCTGCTGCTGCTGGATGTCACTCCTCTGAGCCTCGGCATCGAGACTCTGGGCGGCGTCTGCACCAAGATCATCGAGCGCAACACCACCATCCCCACCCACAAGAGTCAGGTCTTCTCGACTGCTGCGGACAACCAGCCCTCGGTTGAGATCAACGTCCTGCAGGGCGAGCGTGAGTTCGCACGGGACAACAAGAGCCTCGGCGTCTTCCATCTGGACGGCATCGCTCCGGCTCCCCGCGGCGTGCCTCAGATCGAAGTCACCTTCGATATTGATGCAAACGGCATCGTGAAGGTCAGCGCAAAGGATCTGGGCACCGGCAAGGAGCAGAACATCACCATCACTGCTTCGACCAATATGTCCAAGGACGACATCGACAAGGCTGTGAAGGAAGCAGAGCAGTTTGCTGCCGACGATAAGAAGAAGCGCGAGGAAGTGGACATCCGCAACGGCGCCGACCAGATGGTCTTCCAGACGGAGAAGATGCTGAAGGAGAACGGCGACAAGATGCCCGCCGACGTCAAGAGCGAGGCTGAGGCAAAGCTGGCCGAGCTGAAGACCGCTGTCCAGTCCGGTTCCATCGACGACATCAAGGCAAAGCAGGACGCTCTGAGCCATGTCTTTGAGAAGATGTATCAGGCTGCCGCTGCTGCCCAGCAGGCCGCAGGCGCACAGCCCGGCCCCGACGCTGGCGCAAACGACCAGCAGAAGCCGAACGATGACGGCGTTGTGGACGCAGACTTCAAGGAAGTCTGATCTGAGACACAGCAGTGTGTGCCCGGCCAAACCGGCGGACGCACGCGTAGAATAGCAAAAGCCGCTCCGGTTTTGCCGGGGCGGCTCTTGCTGGTTATAGAGGACCTCTCAGTCTCGCTGCACGGGAAACAGCAGCGCGCTGCTGGAACAGGGAGGTTGCTGCTACATGAGAGGTGATTGGATTATGGCACAGGAGAAACGCGATTACTACGAAGTGCTGGGTGTATCCAAGACGGCCACCGATGCGGAGATCAAGAAGGCTTACCGCAAGCTGGCCATGAAGTACCACCCGGACTACAACCCCGGCGACAAGGAAGCCGAGGAAAAGTTCAAGGAGATCAACGAGGCGAACGAGGTGCTCTCCGATGAGAAGAAGCGCCAGCTCTACGACCAGTACGGCTTTGCCGGGGTCGACCCCAACTATGCGGCCCAGAACGGCGGCGGCCCGGGCGGCTTCGGCGGCGGTTTCGGCGGCGACGGTGTGGACTTGGGCGACATCTTCGGCGACATCTTTGGCGGCGGTTTCGGCGGCTTTGGCGGCTCGGCCCGCTCTGCGAACCCCAACGCCCCCCGCAAGGGTCAGGACATCCGGGTGCGCATCACCCTGAGCTTTGACGAGGCGGTGCATGGCTGCAAGAAGAACATCACCATCACCCGTCAGCAGGAGTGCACCGAGTGCCACGGCAGCGGCTGCGCTGCCGGCAGCAACCCTGAGACCTGCCCCGACTGCGGCGGCAGAGGCTTCGTCATCCGTCAGCAGCGCACGCCCTTCGGTGTCATGCAGACCCAGCAGCCCTGCTCCCGCTGCGGCGGCAAGGGCAAGCTGGTCAAGAACCCCTGCAAGAGCTGCCACGGCAGCGGCAAGACCGCAGCAAAGAAGACGCTGGAGGTGTCCATCCCCATGGGCATCGACGACGATCAGAGCTTTGCACTGCGGGGCATGGGCGACGCCGGTGCCAACGGCGGCCCCGCCGGTGACGTCATTGTGATGGTCACGGTCCGTCCCAGCGAGGTGTTCCAGCGCGACGGCTACGACGTCTACGTCATCGTCCCCATCACCTACAGTCAGGCGGTTCTGGGCGACAGCATCACCGTGCCCTCAATCGACGGCAAGGTGGAGGTCACTGTGCCCGAGGGTACCCAGAGCGGCACCACCTTCCGCCTGCGGGGCAAGGGCATCCAGTACCTGAATGGCCGGGGCCGGGGCGATATGTACGTCAGGTGCGAGGTCGAGATCCCCAAGAAGCTCAGCAAGACCCAGCGCGACGCCCTGAAGAAGTTCGAGGGCACTCTGAAAGAAGAGAATTACGAAAAGCGCAAGGGCTTCTTCAAAAAGCTGAAGGATATGTTCCAGTAAAACGTAAAAAAGAGGGCGGGTGCCCTTCCCGATCGGGAAGGGCACCCGCCTTTGTTGTTCTTTGGAGTCTCCTGACTTATCAGCTGAAGATGACAAGTGCGTTGATCAAGAGGCCGACGCCCGTGAAGCAGCTGGACACCGTCCAGAAGGTGCAGCCGAGGCCGTAGAATGCATTGGCGACGCTCTTATCCATATAACGGGTCAGAGCATCCGGGCCAGTGCTGGTCCAGTCCTTCGGATGAGACTTCCGGTAGTCGCGCACACCGGCGACACCGGCGAACCATCCGTAGAACGGGATAAAAACAGCAGCAGCTGCCTGAACGATGTTGGCACCACCAGAGGTATAGGTCATTTCCTCTTCGTTCATCACGCAATAGGAAGCGGGAAGCATCATGATGTTTTCCATAGTAGCACTCCTTTACGAACAATATCCCAAAACGATGCACGGTGCATCGTTTTTTCAAGAGAGAGGCGAAGCTTACGGAACGCCGCGGGGGAAGCTTACAGGATGAGCAGGATGGCGCTCAGGGGGGCAAGAGCGATGACCGTACCGGCGGCCACCGTGTCACGCAGGAAGTTGGAGGGGGACTTGGACATATCTTCACTGAGGGCGTCGGACGCACGGCCCAGCACGGTGAAGAGGTTGCCCTTGCGGTTGCTGGAAACGCTGAGCCAATCCTTGGCCTGCGAGATGCCCCAGACATAGCTGGAAGCCAGAACAGCGACGCCCACGACGGTGACGACACCGCCCACAGCGCTGCCGCCGGAGGTGTAGGTCATCTCATCTTCGGAAAGGGCGGTATAGCCAGCGGGAAGCTCCATATATTTCTTCATAGGTGAAACACTCCTTTTGTATCAGCAGGCGGTACACCGCCTGAATTTCCCTCAGACAGAACCATGTTCTCTGTCAGCATCATTCTACTACAAGGCCGTGTTTTGTGCAAGTGTTTTGGCTAGAAACGACAAAAACCCGGGAAAATGCATGAAAAACAGCCCTGAAGTTTGTGGAAAAGCACTGCAATAATTTCCAGCATCAGCCTGCGGCACCAGCCCGGTAGAGGTAGGGGTCGCTCTTGAAGCTGTCGAAGCTGTAGAGCACGAGGATCTGGTCATAGCCGTTGGCCGCGATGAGCTGGTCGAGACCGTAGTTGTAGTTGCGGAAGTCCACCACGTCGATGTCGGCATAGTTGGCCGTCAGGTAGGGCACGAAGCAGTTGGCGTAGCTGTCCTTGATGACCAAAATTCGACCGCGCCCGGCGCCGTCGCCCTTGATGCGGCTCAGGCCGTTGTTGCCGTGGAGGAACATGGCGTACTTGTCGTAGACGGAAAGCTTGTCCGTGTCGTAGAGGCCGGTGGTCTCGCCCTCGGCGGGCTGGCCCGGGGCAGTGACGGTGTAGATGGTCAGGGCGTTGGGCAGGTCGTAGTAGGTGATGGTGTCCGGCTCGGCGTCGGGCGTCCGGGCCTTGGAGTAGTGGGTGCCGTAGAAGCCCTCTGCCGTCCGGGCTGTATGGGCCGAGGGGTCAAAGGGCGTAAGGCCCAGTGCGGTGCAGAGCTGCTGGTAGGCGTAGTATGCGCCGGTGCTCGTCCAGTGGTGGTCGGTGCGGTAGTAGATATATTCGCCCTTGTGGTCGGCGAGGGTCTGCCGCACGTCCACAAACCGGCCTCCGGCGGCCTGCACGGCCTCCGAGAGGGCGTCGAGATAACGGTCCTCGTCCAGCAGGGGAGCGCCTGCGGGGACGTTCTCAGGGTAGACAGCGGACGCCGCGGGCACCAGCATCACATTGACGAGGCCCGGGTACCGCTGGCAGAGGGCTTCAAGGGCGGCTGTATTCTTGGGCAGGGTGCGCGTCTCACTGGAGACCAGACCGTAGGTGCGGGGGAACATCATATGCTCTTTGCCCAGCAGGATGCCGCCGCTCTGCTCCTTCTGCATCACCTTGGTCTCTACAGTGCTCTGGAGGGCGACCCAGTTGTCGCGGCCCGCCACCTGATCCTTGACGTACTTGGTGTAGGCCGTGAAGAACTTGTTCAGGCCGTCTGCCGAGAAGCTGGACAGGCTGGGCCGCTGGGAGAGGGTGGTGTTTTCCAGCTCACTATAGGCCCTGTCCGGGGTGATGAGGTCGAGGGCGAACAGCCCCACGAAAAACAGGCTGAATGCGAGCAGCACCGGGTAACGGAAGATGGAAGCAGAGCGCTTCGAATGTTTCGCCATCGTTTGCGCCTCCTCTTAGAAGTTGAAATACAGGAACGGGCTGTTGGTGCTGCCCACGACATAGGCCATCGAGATGGTCAGGAGGGCCAGAATGGTCAGCGCCTTGGTGACGGCATGGCGGGAAAGCAGGTCCCACAGCTTTTCGATGAGCGGGGTGCAGCAGAGGACAGAGACCGCCAGCAGCACACCGTAGTTGCGCAGGAAATAAAGGGGCATCACGCCGCCGGAGGGGATAAAGAGCTTTTGGAACAGCAGCCCGAACTCCACGCCCGCGTCGTTGCCCACGAACATGGCCCAGCCCACCACCACGAGGAAGAGGGTGTAGAGATGGGGCCAGACCCTGCCCTTCTTCAGATAGGGCAGCAGGAAGAGCTTTTCCAGAGCCAGCAGCACGAAATAGTATAAGCCCCAGCAGATGAAGTTCCAGTTCGCGCCGTGCCAGATGCCCGTGAGCAGCTCGACGACGAAGAGGTTGAAGATCTGACGCCGGAGGCCCTTCCGGTTGCCGCCGAGGGGGATATAGACATACTCCCGGAACCAGCCCGAGAGGGTCATGTGCCAGCGCCGCCAGAACTCGGTGATGGAGGCGGAGATATAAGGGTAGTTGAAGTTCTGGGGAAAGTCGAAGCCCAGCATCTTGCCCATGCCGATGCCCATCATGGAGTAGCCGGAAAAGTCGAAATAGAGCTGTAAGGAGTAGGCGATGACGCCCAGCCAGACCAGCGGAGTGGAGGCGTTGGCAAGGCCCACGAAGGAGACGGAGGGGCTGTCCGCCACCCCGATAATGTCGGTCCAGAGGGCGCCGACGGCGTCGGCCAGCAGGACTTTCTTCGCCAGACCGAAGGTGAAGAGGGTCATGCCCTCCTCGATCTGCTTTAGGTTATAGCGGCCTTTGTAGACGTGGAGGCGGTCGGAGACGTCCCGGTACTTGACGATGGGGCCTGCGATGAGCTGGGGGAACATGACGACGTAAGCGCCGAAGTCGATGATGTTGTGCTCGGTCTTTACGTCCCGGCGGTAGACGTCGATGGTGTAGGAGAGGGTCTGGAAGGTGTAGAAGCTGATGCCCAGCGGCAGCACGCTGATGCCCGGGATGGCCGCAAAGCTGGTGCCGAAGAGGGCGTTGAGGCTGCTGAGCACAAAGTTTGCATACTTGAAGTAGAAGAGCATCCCGAGGCTGCCCGCCAGTGCGATGAGCAGCAGGACGAGGCGGGCCGTCCGGTTCCGGTCGAAGCGCTCAAGCCCGAGTCCGCAGAGGTAGTTGATAAGGATGAGGGCCAGCATGACCGGGAAAAACCGCACCTCGCCCCAGCAGTAGAACACGAGGCTGCACAGGAAGAGGACGGTGTTTTTGAGCTTCGGGGGCGCGAGGTAATAGAGCGCCAGCGTGATGGGCAGAAAGCGCAGCAGAAAGATGATGGTGCTGAAGACCACGGCGTCAGTCTCCTTTCGGACTTCCCCCGGTGGGGGGAGCGGACAGCGCCGGGAGGCGCTGTGTGAGAGGTTTTTTACAAAGCGAAAAAGGCCGATGCCGCTGCGGCACCGGCCCGGAAGCGCTTTTTTACTTGCCCAGAACGCCGTTGACGGCGCTGGTCAGGTCGGCAGAGCAGCCGTTGGAGGCAATGACCATCACCACGAGGTCGTCGCTGCCATCGATGATGGCATTCTCCACGTTGGCCTGTGCCTCAGCGAACTCGGCGTAGTTGCCGTAGAAGGCCACCTGATCCTGCTGGTAGGTCTTGAGGGTGTCCATGACATCCTGTGCCTTGCCTGCGGCGGGCTGGATGGCCAGCACGAGGCCGGCGTCGCCGTTGTCGTTGCTCTTGATGCCCTTGTAGCTGGTGACATCGTCGGCCTTCAGGCCGAAGTCGTACTCGATGTTCATGGCCGTGATCTCAAACTGGTTGGAGATGGGGTTCGTTTCCAGCAGGGCGTCCACGGCAGAGGCCACGGCGTCGGAAGCGCCGTTCTCCTCGGCGGAGACGGAAGCAGCAGGCTCAGAGGCGCTCTGGCCGGCAGCTCCGGAGGAGGCTGCGGAGGAGGCCGCAGAGGAGGCAGAGGAGGCAGAGCCGCCGCAGCCTGTCAGCAGGACACAGCCCGCAGCCAGCGCAGCAGCAGAAAGGACGAGTTTCAGACGAATATTCATAGAAGATTTCCCTCTTTTGTCGTTAAATTTCTAAGGCCCGGCCGCACCGAAAAACGTCGGCCCAAGACCCTTATCAGTCTATCATAACGAGGTTCGGATTGCAAACGAACTGCAAGATTTTTAACCTTTTCTTCACCGGTCGGGTCAGCCTTCGGCCGCGATGTCCCGCAGCGTCTGGATATACTCCTCGAAGCAGAGGCCGCTGGCGTTGATCCGGGCCGCATTTTCGACGCCGACATACCGCCAGTGCCACGGCTCGTAGATGATCTCGGTCTTGTCCTCGGCGTCCTTCGGGTAGCGGAGGATGAAGCCGTAGTCCCCGGCGTGCGCACAGAGCCAGCGGAAGGCGGCGGTGTTCTCGAAGCCCTCGTCCAGCCCGGTGTGCTCGGGGCTGTTCAGGTCGGCGGCGAGGCCGCAGTTGTGCTCGGAGTAGCCCGGAGGGTTGACGACGGCTGCGGCCTTTTCCTTGGCAGCGGCGTTGTCGTAGCCCTTGTTGAGGTAGTACTGGGTCTTTTTCTCGTAGAGGCTGGTCTGGTACTTGACGCTGCGGTAGCCGCTCTGCATCCAGACGGTGACGCCGTCGGCGGCTGCGGCCTTCTGCATGGCGAGGAAGGCGTCGCAGGCCACCGTCTGGAGAGTCTTGTTCACGGCGGTGGCAGAGCCGCACTCCTTGGTGTCGAAGGTGTAGTCGTCCGGCATCTTGTTGGTGTGGTTCACCAGCACCATCAGCGGGTCGGCCAGCAGGGCGCGGGCCTCGTCGGCGGTGAGGCCGAGGGCGTTGGAGGGGGCGGTGTTCTCGGGAACGCTGGACGCTGCGGCCTCCTGCGGGGCGCTCTGCGCCGGGAGAGGGGCCGCAGACGCCGCCGAGGCGCTGGGGATGGCGGCGCGGCGGGTGAGCAGGAAGGAGACGCCGCCCGCGGCGACGCAGAGCATCAGGGTAAGCCCGGCCACCCGGCGGATGGCACGTCTGCGCCTGCGGCGGCGCAGCTCAGCGCGGGTAAGGCGTCGGCGCTGAGGATGAGGAGTGGAGGGATTCATAAAAGACCTTCTTTCCGGTTGGGTGTGTATATTTTTCCACAGGGGAGGACATCCTATTCCCGGGAGGCGAACAGGATGAAAATGTCGGCTGAGGAATACGGGCGCAGGGTGCGCAGGGTCGGCCCACCCTCGCCGCTGGGCAAAGACTGCCTCTGGGCGTTCTGCGTGGGCGGCGGCATCTGCCTGCTGGGCGAGATGCTGCGGGGGTGGTATCTGACCATGGGGCTGGACAAAGAACTGGCCGGCACCCTCACCAGCTGCACACTGGTAGTGTTGTCGGCCCTGCTGACGACGCTGGGCCTCTACCAGAAGCTGGCCGCCAAGGCGGGCGCGGGCACCCTCGTGCCCATCACAGGCTTCGCCAACGCAGTGGTCAGTGCGGCCATCGAGTTCAAGACCGAGGGCCGGGTGCTGGGCACCGGCGCGAAGATGTTCCTCATCGCCGGGCCGGTCATCGTCTACGGCACGCTGGCGGCGGTGCTTTATGGCAGCGTCTGCTGGCTGCTTGGATAAAACAGCTCTCTGTCCAGAATACGCAGGAGAGGGTGCGAAAATTGCATCTGCCTGCCGAAACCCCAGTATACCACAAAAAGCGGATAAAATCAGCCCCATAAAGGAGGAAACTGTATGGCCGCACGCCGCGGAGATACCCTTTTGTTCCCGACGCCGCCCGTCGTGGCGGCGCATGCGGCCATCGGCGGCAAAAAGGAGGGCGAAGGCCCCCTCGCCGCCTGCTTCGATGCGCTGAGCGCCGACAACTTTTTCGGCCAGTCCAGCTGGGAAGCCGCCGAAAAGGAGCTGGCCCTGCAAACGGCGCGGCTCTGCCTTAAAAAGGCCCAGACGACCCCCGAAAAGGTCAGCCTCGTGCTGGCGGGGGACTTGCAGGCCCAGTGCACCGCATCCAGCTACGCCATGCGGGAGCTGGGCATCCCCTTCGCGGGCCTGTTCGGCGCGTGCAGCACGATGGCCGAGGCGCTGGGTCTCGGCGCGGCGCTGTGCAGCGCCGGGATGGCCGACGGCCTGCTGGCCATGACGTCCAGCCATTTCTGCGCGGCAGAACGCCAGTTCCGCACGCCGCTGAGCTACGGTGCGGTGCGGACGCCCACGGCCCAGTGGACGGCCACAGCGGCGGGAGCCTGCCTGCTGCGGCCTGCGGGCGAGGGGGTGCAGCTCTGTGCCGTCACCTTCGGGCGGGTGCAGGACTATAAGATAAAAGACATCAACAACATGGGCGCGGCCATGGCCCCTGCGGCCGCAGCCACCCTTCTGCACTATCTGAAGGACACCGGCAGCGCTCCGGAGGACTTTGACCGCATCTACACCGGCGACCTCGGCCATGTGGGGAGCCAGCTCCTCCGCGACCTGCTGGCGGCGGAGGGACTGCTGCTCAAGAACCATGTGGACTGCGGCTGCATCCTCTACGATGCCACTGAGCAGACCGTGAAGAGCGGCGGCTCCGGGCCGGGCTGCAGCGCCTCCGTCCTCTGCGGGCATATCCTGCCCCGCCTCGAGCGGGGGACGCAGAAGCGGGCGCTCTTTATCGCCACCGGCGCACTGATGAGCCAGACGACCTTTTTGCAGAAGGAGAGCATCCCGGCCATCGCCCATCTTGTGGAGCTGCGCAGCCCGCAGCAGAAGGAGGAAAACGGATGAATTACTTCTGGGCCTTCGTGGTGGGCGGCGGCATCTGCGTCATCGGCCAGCTGCTCATCGACCTCACCGGCCTGACCCCTGCCCGCATCCTGACGGGCTATGTGGTGGCGGGCGTCATCCTTTCGGCGGTGGGGTGGTATGGGCCGCTGGCGGAGTTCGCGGGCTGTGGGGCCACCGTGCCCCTGCTGGGGTTCGGGCATCTGCTGGCCAAGGGGGTGCGGACAGCCATCGAGGAGGAGGGGGCCATCGGCATCCTCACCGGAGGGCTGACGGCTGCGGCTGCGGGCATCACGACAAGCCTTGTATGCGGGGTGGTGTGCTCGTGGGTGGGGAAGAGCCATGACCAGAACTAGAAAAGCATCCCGGTCTCGCGCCGGGATGTTTTTCTGTGCGTGGCGGGCCGTTTCGGCTCATTTTTCGTCCGGGGTGCGTTATATTGGGACCAAAGGAGGCAGGAAGCATGAAACAGGAAACACAATGGACGACCATCTTCTGGGAGGGCTGGACAGCGCAGGCGCTCTGCGCGGCGGCGGTGTTCTGGCCCGGCAGCGCGGCGCTGCGATACCCGGCGGTGCTCTGGCCGGGGCTGGCCCTTGCAGCGGCAGTCCCCGCCGTCTGGGCCGGGTGGTGGATGCTGGCCCAAAGGCCGAAGCCGCTGCCGGAGGAGGTGGTGATGGAAAAGCAGGGGAAGATACATATCGTCACAGAGGAGGTTTTTCTTTAAGTGGGTGCGCGCGCTTGTGCGCGGGGTTAGAGTGCTGTTACGGTAAGGCTAAGTTCTCTTTTGCGTGCCAAAAGAGAACCAGAAAAGCACCCGCTACTTTCGAGGCGCGGGAGGCACGAATCAAGGGCGAGCAGCCCTTAACTCGTTGCGGGGAGAGTGGAGTCCAGAGGTAGGGAGGGGGGAGTCGAAACACCCCTCCCTGCCTCTGGCCCGCGCGGAGCGCAAGCCACTTGACCATAAGAGAAAACCTGCCCCGCGCCACCAGCGCGAAATCCCACTTAAAGAAAAAATCAGCCCTACTGCAACAACGCTTTAATCCGCGCCACCAGCGCGCGCCTGCTTAAAGAAAACCAAGCCCTGCTGCAACAGCAATCGGACCGACCCCGCGCCCGGAAAAATAAAAAACAAAAACCCCCGCACCGGGGTCCCGGTACAGGGGTTTTGTTCGTCAGTCAAACTGCGATCAAGCGTTCTTGTTCGCACGCTTTGCCATACGGCTGATCTTGCGGCTAGCGGTGTTCTTCTTGATGACACCCTTAGCGCGAGCCTTGTCGATCGCGGAAACAGCAGCCAGGACGGTTGCGTCCTTGTCAGCGGCATTCGCATCGATGGCAGCGTCTGCCTTCTTGACGACTGTTTTCAGGTTGGTCTTAATGGCCTTGTTGTGAGCCTGCTCTGCAACAGCCTGCACGACGCGGTCCTTCTGAGATTTGATGTTAGGCATTCGTTCCACCTCCTTGGCTACCTATAACAGCGCACCTTATGATACCATATTTGCCGTTCCAGCGCAAGCATTTTTTCGATTTTTGTTTCAAAAAGTTTTGATTTTCCCATACTTTTTGTGCTGCAAGGCCCCAAAAACGGCTTTTTGGCGAAAAATGGAACAGAAATGAGGGAAAACGATGCGCTTGACCGATATGGCGGACGAGCTGTATGCCGCGGCGGCAGACCTGCCCGGCGGCGTCCGCACAGCCACGGCGCGGCGGGGCGGCGTGACGGTGACGCGGGTGGAGATCGCCCGGGAGGGCCTCGAAAAGCCCCGGGGGCGGTACGTCACGCTGGAAGTGCCCAGCGTCAGCGTGCTGGATGAGCGGGACGCCGAAGTCATTGAGCAGGCGGCGGAGGAGCTGCGGGCGCTTGTGCCGCCGGAAGGGCCGGTGCTGGTGCTGGGTGTGGGCAACCGCCGGGTCACAGCCGACGCCCTCGGGCCGAGGACGACCCAAAAAATTTTCGTCACGATGGGGGCGGGCCGCCCGCCGGTACAGGGCATCCGCCCCGTGGCAGCGGTCGCTCCGGGGGTCTCGGCCTCCACCGGTCTGAGCTTACAGCAGCTGGCCGGGGCGCTGGTGAGGGAGGTGAGGCCTACGGCCCTCATCTGCGTGGACAGCCTCTGTTCTTCTGAGCCGCAGCGGCTGGGCCGGACGCTGCAATTTTCCGATGCCGGCCTCTGCCCCGCCCAGCCCGGCAGCACCCGACATCTGGACACGGCCCGGCTGGGCCTGCCGGTCATCGCGGCGGGCATCCCGACCCTGATGGCGGCGCGGGAGGGCAAAGACCTCGTCGTGACGCCCCGGGAGCTGGACAGCGTCATCGCCCACGGGGCTGCGCTGCTGGGAGCGGCCATCAACCGGGCCTTGCAGCCGAGGCTCAGCATCGCCCAGCTCTGCTGGCTGGCGGGATAAAACCGGGGCATCCATCATATTGTAAAGACAAAGCAGAAGGGGAGGGGGAAGTCTATGCGCTGCAGAGAGGCCGGGCAGAGCCGGATGCTGCCGTTTCTGGGCGCTGCGGCCCTTTATGCGGCCCTGACCATCACGGCCCACAGCCTTGTGCTGGGGCTGGCAGTGATCATCGCCGGGCCTGTCCCGGCGGCACAGACCGCCCTTTCCCTGAGCCGGAAGGCTGTCGCCAGCGGGACGCAGGAGGCGGCGTCTGCCGCCGAAGCCGCCCCGGAAAGCGCTGTATCTGCCCCTTCACAGTCCGAAGCCGCCGCTCCGGCGGGAGGCATCGAGGGCTACCTTGTGGAGCTTCTGGGCGAGGACGCCCGGCCTGAGAATGCGGGCGCTGTCCTCGAAAAGAACTACCCGCAGGGCAGCGGCGGGAAGTATGTCCCCTGCGGCGCGGGCAGCATCAAAAATAACACCCGCCAGAGCGTGGCGGACATCGCGGCGGAAATAGAAAATCCGCTGCCCTTCGGGGTCGAAAAGGACAGCCCCGACCCACAGATCCTCATCATGCACACCCACGCCACCGAGGACTACCGCCTCTCGGCGGGGCTGTGGTATTCGCCCGGCGACGGCGCACGCACGACCGACACGAACCTCAATATGTGCGCCGTGGGCCGTGTGATGGCCGACACCCTCAATGCCGCCGGTCTGAACACCCTCCACGACGAGACCCTGAACGACTACCCCAGCTACACCGGCAGCTATGCGAACAGCCGGGCCGTCGTCCAGCGGTACTTGGCCCAGTACCCCAGCATCAAAGTAGTGCTGGACGTCCACCGGGACGCCATCGAGACGGAGGGTGGCTCCCGGATGGCCCCCGTCTGCACCGTAGACGGGCGGCAGGCGGCGCAGGTCATGATCATCTGCGGCTGCGACAACGGCGGCAGCGTCCAGCTGCCAAACTGGCGGCAGAACCTCCGCTTTGCCGCCGCGTGGGAGCGCAGCATGGAGGGGATGTACCCCGGCTTCACCCGGCCTGTGTTGTTCAGCTACCGCTTCTATAATCAGGATCTGACTACCGGCAGCCTCCTCATCGAGATCGGAGGCCACGGCAATAACCTGAATGAGGCCCTCTACGCCGGGCAGCTGGCCGCAAATGGCCTCGTGCAGGCCCTGCTGGGGCCGGATGCTTGACGAAACGGCGGCAAAGTGCTATATTTTAAGGAGTAAATGCAATGAGCGGGAAAAGTAGCGCATCACAATGCCACAGAGAGCGCGGCAGAGCTGGGAGCCGTGCGCGGACGGTGCGTGAACGAACACCCGGGAGCAGCAGGCTGAACAGGGCGCGGTCTTATCCGACCGAGCGCCGCCAGTAGGTGCGCCGCAGGCCCAGCGTTAACGGGGCAGCGCTTTTACCATGAGCGCGTGAGCGACCGGACACTTCCGGTAATTCAGGTGGCACCGCGGACATTACAAGACAGCTTGTTCGCCCTGAACTTTCAGGGCAAAGCTGTCTTTTTCTTTTGGCTTACCTTCGAGCCGTCCCGGCGCTGTCTGGCGGGTCTTTTTGCCGCCATGCTTTGCTTATCTCGCTTGAAATACACCAAGTATTCCTGCGCTCAATAAGCTTTGCCTGACAACAAAAATCCTGTGCCAGCCCGCGTCTTGACAACTCTCAGGCAAGCCGGAAACCATCTCTTTTGTAAAATCGATAAGGAGAAAAACTATGGAACGCACTGAGATCGTTTCGCTGTACAAGAACACCCCCGCCGACGGTACGGTCGTCACCGTATGCGGCTGGGCAAAGAACATCCGCGACTCCAAGAACATCGGCTTCATCGCCCTGTCGGACGGCGGCTGCTTCAAGACCCTGCAGGTCGTGCTGGAAGCCGGCAAGCTGGCAAACTACGATGAGGTCGTCCACACCGGCCTGTACAGCAGCCTGCGCGTCGTGGGCCGCATCGTGCTGACCCCGCAGGCAAAGCAGCCCTTCGAGCTGAACGCCGACAGCGTGGAAATTCTGGGCGACTGCCCCGCCGACGAGTACCCGCTGCAGAAAAAGAAGATGAGCATGGAGTATCTGCGCACCATGCCCACCCTGCGCCCCCGCACCAACACCTTCAACGCTGCTTTCCGCGTCCGCAGCGTGGCGGCGTATGCTATCCATAAGTTCTTTCAGGAGAACGGCTTTGTCTACGCCCACTCCCCGCTGCTGACCGCTTCCGACTGCGAGGGCGCCGGCGAGATGTTCCGCGTCACCACCCTCGACCTCGACAACGTCCCCAAGAACGAGGACGGCACCGTCGATTACACCAAGGACTTCTTTGAAAAGCCGGTCAACCTGACCGTTTCCGGCCAGCTGGAGGCCGAGGCCATGGCCATGGCCTTCGGCAAGGTGTACACCTTCGGCCCCACTTTCCGCGCCGAGAAGAGCTTCACCACCCGCCACGCCGCCGAGTTCTGGATGATCGAGCCGGAGATGGCCTTCTGCGACCTGAACGGCTACATGGATACCGCCGAGGCCATGACCAAGTACGTCATCCGCTATGTGCTGGACAACTGCCCCGATGAGATGGCCTTCTTCAACCAGTTCATCGACAAGGGCCTCATCGAGCGCCTCGAGCTGGTGGCAGGCAGCGAGTTCGGCCGCATCAGCTACACCGAAGCCATCGAGATTTTGAAGAAGAACAACAAGAAGTTCCAGTTCCCCGTGGAGTGGGGCGTGGACATCCAGACCGAGCACGAGCGCTACCTGACCGAGGTGGTGTTCAAGAAGCCCGTCTTCGTCACCGACTACCCGAAGGAGATCAAGAGCTTCTACATGAAGCAGAACGCCGACGGCAAGACCGTGGCCGCAGCCGATATGCTGGTGCCCGGCATCGGCGAGCTGATCGGCGGCAGCCAGCGTGAGGAGGACTACGACAAGCTCGTGACCCGTATGGATGAGCTGGGTCTGGACAAGTCCAGCTACGACTGGTATCTGAACCTCCGCAAGTTCGGCGGCGTGGAGCACGCAGGCTATGGCCTGGGCTTCGAGCGGATGATCATGTACCTCACGGGCATCCAGAACATCCGTGACGTGCTGCCCTTCCCCCGCACGGCTTACGGATTCTAAGTAGTAAAAAACCTCTCAGTCAAAGCCTGTCGGCTTTGCCAGCTCCCCTATCGAGGGGAGCCTCTGGCGAAGAGGGAAAGTTTCCCATTTTGCCAAGGCCTCTCCTCGGTAGGAGAGGTGGCATTGCGAAGCAATGACGGAGAGGTTTCTTTGTTTTTTCAACAAGGAGGCCCAAACAAGTGGAAAACATCGCCCCGGCCCTGCTGGAATGGTTTTACCGGAACCAGCGCATCCTGCCCTTCCGCACCGACCCCAGCCCTTACCACGTCTGGCTGAGCGAGATCATGCTGCAACAGACCCGCGTCTCGGCGGCGCTGCCGTATTACGAGCGCTTTCTGGCGGCGCTGCCGGACATCCCGGCGCTGGCGACCTGTGAGGAAGAAAAGTTGCACAAGCTCTGGGAGGGTCTGGGCTACTACAGCCGGGTGCGCAACCTCCAGAAAGCCGCCCGCATCGTCTGCGAGGAGTACGGCGGCGAGCTTCCGGCCGACTACGACGCCCTCCGCGCCCTGCCCGGCATCGGGGACTACACGGCGGGAGCCATCGCGTCCATCAGCTTCGGGCTGGCCGTGCCTGCCGTGGACGGAAATGTGCTGCGGGTGTTTTCCAGATTGTATAATGACCCGGGCATTATTACAGAACCGGGGGTGAAAAAGGCCTTTACAGCCCGGGTCATGGAGCATCAGCCCCCGGAAAAGGCGGGCGACTACAATCAGGCCCTGATGGAGCTGGGGGCGCTGGTCTGCCTGCCGAACGGTGCGCCGCTGTGCGGACAATGCCCGCTGGCAGCGCTGTGCGCCGCCCGGGCGGCAGGCACGGCGCTGGAACTGCCCCGCAAGGCCGCGCCCAAAGCCCGGCGGGTGGAGCCGGTGACGGTGGTGCTGGCCGAGAATGCCGAGGGACGGTTCCTCTTACAGCAGCGGCCCGGGAAGGGCCTGCTGGCCGGGCTGTGGCAGCCCCTTTTATGGGAGGGCGAGGCCCTCAGCGCCGGGGAAACGCTCGCCCGTCTGGAAGGACTGGGCCTCGGCTGCGCGGGTGCCGAAGCCCTGCCGGAGGCAAAGCACATCTTCAGCCACATCGAGTGGCGGATGAAGGGATATGCCGTCCGCGTCGGCGCAGTTTATGCCCCGGCAGGCTGCGTCTGGGCCAGTCGGGAACAGATGCAGGACGAATATACCCTGCCCGGCGCATTCAAGGCCTACAAAAAGCGGATGGGACTCTGAAAAAGCAAAATTTTGCCTTTTTGGTTGTAATTTTCGCGCAGTACGGGTATAATAGTTGCAGAATAGACCGAGTCTGTGCCGCGGAATGACCGCTGAGAATGGCTGGACCGCTGGTTCGACCAAAAAGGAGTGTGCTGAACCTATGAAGAAATCTTGTCTGATCGCTGTTGTCGCAACGCTGGCCGCTGTGGCGGGTGCGCTGGCCGCTGTGGCTGTTTATCTGCGCCGCCGTGAAAAGGAGCTGGACGAGTACGAGCGCCTGCTGTTCGGCGAGGATACCGCCGCCCCCGCTGAGGAAGAGCCTGCCGAGGCCGAAGAAGAGGCAGCTCCCGCTGAGGATACTGCCGAATAACGCGGGCCGAAACAGAACAAAACACCAGAGGGCGCACCGGCAGTCTGTAACAGGGCTGTGGCGGTGCGCCCTTTTCTTACCCGCAGCACAGGATTTGAAAGAAAACCTCTCAGTCCGCGCTTTGGTGCGGACAGCTCCCCGATCGAGGGGAGCCAAATAGAGGAGTGCTGCGCAGAAAAGGGGTACATGGCATGAAACGACTTTTATTATGGCTCATCGGCGTGGCGCTGGGCGTCGCGGTGCTGCTGGCGGCGGTGATGAGCGTGAGCTACTCGTTCACCTCGGAGGGGGCGAAGCCTGCCTCTGCGGTGCAGTTCGCCGGGCAGGAGCTGGAACCCAACGGCTGGTGCTGGCAGGTGCCGCTGCTGGGCGGTCAGCTGGACAAGGTATTCGCCAGCCCCCGCACCCTCACGGTGCAGAAGCTGGGCGTCCTCTACGACGCCCATCCGGCGTTCACCCTGCCCGACTGGTTCAGCTACGGCCCTCTGACCATCACCGACAGCGCGGGCAATGTGGTCTTCACGGGCACAGTGCCCGCCTACGAGGACTTCCTCTTCCCGGCCAACGGAGACTACAAAGCCGAGCTGACGCTCTGGCGGATGCCGGAGACGATGCTGGCCACCCAGTTCGAGGGCGGCAGCACCGGCCAGCTCCGGCGAAATCCCCGGCTGGAAAAGCCCGCAAAGCCCACAGGCTGGTACTATTACTCCTTCCGGTTCACCTTGCAGGCCAGCGCCGGAGTGGAGCTTTCTGCCGACCGGGTGGAGCAGGGCGGCACGGTAGCGGTGGCCTTCACCGGCATGGTGGGCGACACCGCCCCTGCCGTGGAAACAGACCTCGGCAGCGTGCAGGCTGTTCGCTTGGGCAGCGGGTGGCGTGCCTACATCCCGGCGGCCTACAACGCCTCCGCCGGTGCCCACGAAGTGACCTTTACGGTGGGCGGCGAGACGGTGACGAAGAACATCACCGTCATCCCGAAGGATTTCGGCACCGTCGAAGTGGAAGCCGGGCCGGAGGCCTCCGAGGAGGCCAACACCGAGTTCCGCAACATCGTCTGGCCTCTCTACGAGCAGCCCGCCCGTGAAAAGCTGTGGAGCGGCGGCTTCGTCTGCCCGGCGGAGAACTACATGACCCTCGTGGATTTCGGGCAGGTGAAAGTCACCGGCGGCAAGCAGGGCAGCAGGTCCAACTCCACAAAACTCTACACCATCCCGGGCGAACCCTGCCGCGCTCCGGCGGCGGGCGTCGTGGTGCTGACGAAATATCTCGCCCTCACCGGAAACACCGTCGTCATCGACCACGGCTGCGGACTGCGCAGCTACCTCTACGGGCTGGACGCCCTCTCGGTCAGCGCTGGCCAGAGCGTCGAGCGGGGGCAGGCTGTGGGCACGCTGGGCGAGGAGATGACGATGGATTTCAAGCTCGGCAGCAAGAGCGTGAACCCGTGGCCCCTGTTCCAGACCAGCGGGGGGCTGTTCTGGAAAGAGAACGGATGAAAAATACAAAAGGGACTGTTGCAGCGCAGCAGTCCCTTTTGTTATAGAAAAGCTTCAGGAGATGGCGTCCACGTCCCACTTCATCTGGACGGCGTCGGCGCCCTCCAGCGTGATGTGGAGCGCACCGGCGTTGTCGATGGCCTGCTCGGGCGTCCGTGCACCGCACAGGACGTGCAGGCCGGGGATCATCCGGGCCGTCAGGGCGATGACCAGCTGCGCCTTGGTGCAGTGGTACTTCTCGCAGAGGTCGCCCCAGCTGTCCAGCAGGTGGATGGCCTGTGCCCGGCGGGCAGGCTGGAAGCAGGGGTTCGTGTTCCGGGTGCTGCCCTCGGGATAGGTGGTGTCCATCGTCACCTTGCCGGTGAGCAGGCCCTGCTCCAAGGGAGAGTAGGCCTGAATGGACACGCCCAGCTCCTTGCAGGTGGGCAGCAGCTGCTTTTCGATGCGGCGGGTCAACAGGCTGTACTTCTCCTGAATGACGTCCAGCTGGCCGTACTTGCAGTAGCCGCGGATGAGGTCGGCGGTGGTGTTGGATGCACCGATGGCCCGGATCTTGCCCTGCTCTTTGAGCTTCATCATGGCCTCGACAGTCTCTTCCAGCGGGAAGATGGAAAGGTCCGGCGTCTGCCAGTGGGTGTACAGCACGTCCAGATGGTCGGTGCCGAGGCGGCGCAGGCTGTCTTCCACATCCTCGATGATGCTCTTGGCGGAGAGGTCGCGGTAGGTCTGCACACCATCCACGACCTTGTGGAGAACAGGGCTTTCGTGCCGCCACTCGAGGCCGCACTTGGTGGAGAGGATGACCTTGTCCCGGTCGATGTGGCGCAAAGCCTCGCCCACCACCTCTTCGCTGTGGTAAAGGCCGTAGATGGGGGCAGTGTCGATCCAGACGATGCCCTGCTCCACGGCAGTCTCGATGGCCTTTACCGACAGGGCATCGTCATTGTCGCCCCACCAGCGTCCGCCGCCGATGGCCCATGTGCCCAGCCCCAGAAAGGGGGCAGAAAGGCCGCTTTTGCCAATATTACGTTTTTCCATAGATCCATTACCTTCTTTGCCAGCGGTGCCCCCGAGAGGGGACTGCTGGGACTCATTGTTGTATTTCTAATGTATTCCAAAAAGAGCTGCCGTGCAGGTGCTCTGCACAGCAGCTCTTGGAAACCTGTAACTTAAATATTGCCAAATTCGCTCAGCTTTAACGTCTCATTGTGCGTCTCGGCCCAGCGGATGGCCCAATCGGAGGTGAACAGGAGCAGGCGGTTGCCCTTCATGTCCTCCACGGCCTTGGTGTCACTGGTGAGGTCGAGGTCGCGCAGGACGTAGGTGTCGGGGTCGTTCTGGATCCAGCGCAGCTGCTCAAAGGGGAGCTGCTGCATCCGGATCTCCACGTTGTACTCGGTGTTTAGACGGTACTCCAGCACTTCCAGCTGCAGCACGCCCACGACGCCGACCACGACTTCCTCCATACCGCCGCCCACTTCGCGGAAGATCTGGATAGCGCCCTCCTGAGCGATCTGCTCCATGCCCTTCACGAACTGCTTGCGCTTCATGGTGTCCTTCTGCTCGATGCGGGCAAAGTGCTCGGGAGAGAAGGTGGGGATACCGGCGAACTCGACCTTCTTCTTGCCGGTGCACAGGGTGTCGCCGATGGAGAAGATGCCCGGGTCGAACAGGCCGATGATGTCGCCTGCATAGGCCTCGTCCACGATGGCGCGATCCTGCGCCATCAGCTGGGTGCCGGTGGCCAGCTTGATGTTCTTGCCCTCCTGCACATGGTAGGCTTCCATGCCGCGCTCGAACTTGCCCGAGCAGATGCGCATAAAGGCGATGCGGTCGCGGTGTGCCTTGTTCATGTTGGCCTGGATCTTAAAGATGAAGGCTGAGAACTCGTCGCGGCAGGGGTCAACGGCCTCGCCGGTCAGGCTGTCCACGCGGGCCAGCGGGGTGGGGGTGAGGCGGAGGAAGTTTTCGAGGAAGGGCTCGACGCCGAAGTTGGTCAGCGCAGAACCGAAGAAGACGGGACTCAGCTCGCCGCGCAGCACCCGGTCGAGGTCAAATTCCTCGGCAGCGCCGTCCAGCAGCTCGATCTCGTCCACGAGCTGCTGGTGCAGGTAGGGGGTCAGCAGCTCGTCCAGTGCGGCATCGCCCAGCTCGGCCTCGGTCTCCTCGACCTTCTTGACGCCGTTGGCGCGGCCGTCGCTGGAGAAAGCCAGCACCTTGCGGGTGTTGCGGTCGAACACGCCCTTGAACTCCTTGCCGCAGCCGATGGGCCAGTTCATGGGGTAGGTCTTGATGCCAAGGATCTCTTCGATGTTCTCCATCAGCTCGAAGGGGTCGCGGGCCTCGCGGTCCATCTTGTTGATGAAGGTGAAGATGGGGATGTGGCGCAGGGTGCAGACCTTGAACAGCTTGATGGTCTGGGCCTCGACGCCCTTGGCGGCGTCGATGACCATGACCGCCGAGTCGGCTGCCATCAGGGTGCGGTAGGTATCCTCCGAGAAGTCCTGATGGCCCGGGGTGTCCAGAATGTTGACGCACTTTCCGGCGTAGTTGAACTGCAGGACAGAGGAGGTGACGGAGATGCCGCGCTGCTTCTCAATGTCCATCCAGTCGGACACGGCGTGCTTGGCGCTCTGCTTGCCCTTGACAGAGCCGGCCTGATTGATGGCTCCGCCGTACAGCAGCAGCTTTTCGGTCAGCGTCGTTTTGCCGGCGTCGGGATGGCTGATGATCGCAAACGTCCGGCGGCGCTCGATTTCTTCACGATTTGTCATATAAGTTTCGTTCTCCTGAGATGCGGCCCTGAGGAGGGCCGGGTGGATGTATAAACAAAGAAATGTCTTGTTTTACATAGGAAATCTCCTGCTGAAAACCTCTCCGTCACGCCTGCGGCGTGCCACCTCCCCTATCGAGGGGAGGCCTTGGCATGACGGAAAACTTCATCTCTTCGCCAGAGGCTCCCCTCGGTAGGGGAGCTGTCGAGCGATAGCGAGACTGAGAGGTTAAATTACATACAACGCTTATTTTAGCAGAAAATACACATGGATGCAAGAGTTTTTGCTATTTTTTCAGAACAAGGCAGGGCAGGGGCGCTGTATCGGCCCAGTTGGCGAAATCGCACACCAGTACGGTATATTTTTCCAGAGGGAGGGCGCGCAGCCAGCCGAGGATGCTCTGTTTTTCGCCGGTGCCGATGACCCGGCCGCTGTAGAGGATGGCACTGAGCACGCCGCCCGGGCGCAGAGCCGTAAGGGCTGCTTCCAGCGCGGGGATGCTGCTGTCGGCGGTGGAAAAGACCCTGTGGTCGGCCCCGGGCAGCCAGCCGAAGTTGAACATCACGATGTCCGCCGTACCGGGCCGGACATGGTGCAGGAGGTTTGCGTGGCTGTCGCAGAAAAGCTCTGCGGTGAGGCCCTGCGTTTCGAGCCGGGCGCGGGTGGAAGCGATGGCCTCGGGCTGGATGTCGAAGCCCAGCACCCGCCCCTCCGGGCCGACGAGGCGGCAGAGGAAGGCCGTGTCGCCGCCGTTGCCGCAGGTGGCGTCGATGCACAGGGCGGCATGGGGCAGATGGGCCGCAAGATAGTCCTGTACCAAGTGCACCGCCGTCAGGTCGGGGGTGCGGCGGCGGCAGAGCCGTCCGCTCTCGGGGACGAAGCCGAATTTTTTCCAGAACAGCCCCTCGCCCTCGTCGGCAGGCAGCGGCGCAGTGAAGACCGTGGCGGCCTCCCGGTCATAGCCGCCGAAGCGGCGCAAGATCTCTTTCAGTAAATAGGAGCCATAGCCCTTCCGCCGCCACTGGGGCAGGACGGACAGGGAGGCAATGTCCGCGCCCTTGGGGGCGGGGGTGACGCTGCACTGGCCGATGACGTTGGACTCCTTATAAAGGGCGAAACCGCCCGCAGTTACAGAAAGCTTCATGGATGTCTCCTTGGACCTTATTTCACACATTCTTCACGGGGGAAACGATTGATTTTCACAATTAGCAGATAGAATAAAATCGTGCCAGAGGGGAGCGGCAGAATGCTCCCTCCCGACCGAAGCTGTTTCCATGGCCGGTACGTTCCGGCGGGGACAGCTTCCCGATCCCTTCGAAAGGAAGTAATCACGATGGATGAAAACAAATGGGAATATGACTATTCCTCTTCCAATAATTCCGCCGGGGATACCGGCTATCCCAATGTGGGTTCCAGCGGCATGAACACTGCCAACACCGCTTCCAGCTTCAGCGAGAGCACGGGTGCTTCCGGCGGCGCGACGCCGCCTCCCGCCCAGCCGCAGAACGCTGCTCCCGCAGCCCCGAAAAAGCCGAAAAAGAACGCCGGTAAGGCCGCAAAGAGCATCGTCGCTCTGGTGCTGGCCGCAGCGATGGGCTTTATGGGCGGCTTTGTGGGTGCACGCTTCGGCGGCGGCAGCAAGGTCGTCATCCAGCAGGTGGAGCGCTCGGACAGCGCTGCGGCAGACTCGGAGAGCGCCGCAGGGGGCACCTCTGTTTCCAGCGGCATGACCACTGCACAGGTGGCCAAGACCGTCAGCCCCAGCGTCGTTGTCATCACCACCGAGCAGGTGGTCTACTCCCAGTGGTCGTGGTACGGCCAGAGTCAGGTGGAGAGCGGCGCCGGCAGCGGCGTCATCATCAGCTCGGACGGCTACATCCTCACCTGTGACCACGTCGTGTCGGGTGCCTCCAACATCACCGTCACCATCGGCGACAAGGACTATCCCGCCACCATCATCGGCGAGGACTCCACCAGCGACATCGCAGTCATCAAGATCGAGGCCGACGGCCTGACCCCTGCCATCGTGGGCGACAGCGACAAGCTGGCCGTGGGCGACAATGTGCTGGCTGTGGGCAACCCGCTGGGTGAGCTGGGCGGCACCGTCACCAGCGGCATCGTCAGCGCCCTGAACCGCAGCGTCTCCATCCAGAGCTCCAGCGCCGTCAACACCATGTCCCTCATCCAGATGGATGCTTCCGTCAGCCCCGGCAACTCCGGCGGCGGCCTGTTCAACATGAACGGCGAGCTGGTGGGTATCGTCAACGCAAAGTCCTCCAGCTCCGACGCTGAGGGTCTGGGCTTCGCCATCCCCATCAACGACGCCATCAAGGTGGCGCAGGATCTGCTGGAGAACGGCTATGTCACCGGACGCCCCTATATGGGCATCACCTATCTGGCGGTGACCGACGCCCAGACGGCGGCGCAGCTGGGCGTTAACGCCTACGGCATCTATGTCGTGGATGTCGTCTCCGGCGGCCCTGCCGATCAGGCGGGCCTCAAGGCCGGTGACCGCATCATCAGCATCGACAACACCGAGGTGGCCCAGAAGACCGACCTCGGCACCCTGATGCAGGAGCACTCCGCCGGGGACACCCTCTCCATCACCATCGCCCGCGATGGCCAGATGCAGACGGTGAGCCTGACGCTGGGCGAAAAGAACGCCTCCAACAGCGGCAGCGCCAGCACCAACGGCGCAGCCCGTCAGGAGACGCCCAGTGAGTCTGCACCCCAGCAGGACCCGCAGGGCTAAAAGTCAAGACATCCCCCAGAAGTTCCTTTCTTCTTGTTGGGCGGCTCGCCGTGTGATGCGGCGGGCCGCTTTTTTTGTCATACGCGCCCGAAGATGGTGGCGCTGCACGGGAGGAGCGTCACCTCGCCGCCGCAGACCCGGCTGGGGCTTTTCCAGAGAGCAGAGGAAACGCCGTCGCTCAGCAGCTTCCACTGGCCCTCCGGCAGGCTGACCCGTTTTTCCTCCCCGGTGGGGTTATAAAAAACGCAGAGCGCCCGCCATTCGGCACCGTCGCCGGGGGCGGCGGGCAGCGTCCAGCCCACGAGGGGCTGCTCCAGCGAGAAAAAGCGGATGGCCGCCGGGCTGGCGGCGTCCGGGGCGCTCAGGCGGGGGAACCGCGCCCGCAGGCCCAGAAGCCCCCGGTAATAGTCCACGAGACCGTGGAACTGCGCCGCCCGCTTCCAGTCCAGACGGTTGAGGGCGGGGGAGGAGCGGTAGCTGTTGCCCTTTCCCTTTTTGGTGCGGGCGAACTCCTCGCCGGCCTGCAGGAAGGGCATCCCCATGCAGGTGAGGTAGATGCCCGCTGCCAGCCGGTTCTGGGCCAGTGCCGCCGAGTCGGCGGCGGTGTACTCGGGCCGGGCGTATCGCACCAGAAGCAGCTTGTCCCAGAGGGTAAAGTTGTCGTGGGCGGACACATAGCTGACGATCTGGGCGGGCGAGTGGGCGGGCAGCTTATCGCTGCGGCACCACGCGGCTACCGCGCCGCCGATGTCCCAGAAGCTGTCCGGCCTGCCCTCCACATAGCCCGGCTCCCGGGCGTCGAAGCAGCCGCCCTTGATGACGTCGCGGGTGTTGTCGCAGAAGATGCCGATGCGGTCGGAGAGCATGGCGAGGTTGGCTTTGTTGGCCTCGTAGCGGTGGAGCTGGCTCCCGCCGCCCTGCCACGGCTCGCCGTACATCAGGATGTCCCGGCCTCCGGGCAGGGCGTCCAGCGCGGCCCGCAGCTCGTTCATGGTGTCCACATCGTAGAGGCCCATGAGGTCGAAGCGGAAGCCGTCGATGTGGTATTCCTGCGCCCAGTAGAGCACCGAGTCGATGAGGTATTTCCGGGCCATGGGCCGCTCGCTGGCAAACTCGTTGCCGCAGCCGCTGCCGTTGGAGAAGCTGCCGTCCGGGTTCTGCCGGAAGAAATAGTAGGGCACGGTGCTGTTCAGCGGGTTTTCGCTGCGGTACATATGGTTATACACCACATCCATGACGACGCCGATGCCCGCCGCGTGGAGGGAGGCGATCATCTCCTTGCACTCCCGCACCCGCACTTCGCCCTTGGAGGGGTCGGTGGAGTAGCTGCCCTCGGGGACGTTGTAGTTGGTGGGGTCATAGCCCCAGTTGTACTGCCGGGTGAGGGGGCGGCTCTCGTCCACGCTGCCGAAGTCGAAAATGGGCATCAGCTGGACATAGCCCACCCCCAGCCGTTTGAGGTAGTCGAGGCAGGTGGGGAAGGTGCCCGCCGAAGAGAGGGTCGTGCCCTTCTGGGTAAAGGCCATGAACTTGCCCCGCCACCCGGTCCGCACGCCGGAGGCCGGGTCTTGGGAGAAGTCGCGGACACTGACCTCCCACACTGTCCGGCGGGAGGCCGGGATGGCCGGGCGGTGGTCGTGGCTCCAGTCGGGCGGGTCGATGCGGGGGGCGTCGAGGATCATGCTGCGCAGACCATTGACGCCCGCCGTCCGGGCGTAGGGGTCGCCCGTCTCGTGCTGCGTGCCCTCCACCTCCACGGTAAAGGTATAGTAGCGCCCGTGCTGGTCGCCGGGCAGGTAGACTGACCACAGCCCCTGCCCCTGCGGTTCCAGCGGCAGGCTGCCCATGCAGGCTCCGCCGTCGCCCCGACGGTAGAGGTTGACCGAGACGCTCTGCGCCGTGGGTGCCCAGAGCCGCAGCCGGGTGCCCGAGGGGTTGTATTCCGGCCCCAGCGGGCCGCTGTAATTGGTCTGCCGTGCAAAGGCGCTGCTCTCGAACAGCGTTTTCCACTCTGCGGGCGTTTTCATTCTACTCCATTCCCTTCTCATGAATCAGATGATATAAAATTAGTGTACCCGCCCGGCTGTGGATTTTCAAGACTTTTCTTGCAAAAGGGGGCAAAGTACACTATACTGGAAAAAACGCAGGACGGAGGCAGGCGCAATGGGATACACCGACGATTGGGAGAGCTTGATGAACGGAGTGTTCGGCCCGGGAGGAAAGCTGCGCTATGATGTGCAGAAGCCGCCGGAGAAAACCGGCCTGCCCGACCTGAACGCAGCTCTTCTTGAGCAGCAGAAAAAACTCGATGAGATGCTCAAAAAGCAGAACGCCGCGCTGCGGGGCGGCACGGCGCAGGAGACGCTTGCCCAGAGCCGGAAGATGCTGGAGGAGATGGAGGCCGACGGCCTGCTGGCCAAGGGCACGGCAGAGGTGGGGCAGGAGCATCTGGGCAGCTTTGAGGGGCTGGCCGCTGAGGTGAAAAAGACGGTGCTGGGGCAGGACGCCTTCGTGGACGGGGTCGTGCGGGCCATGCGCCGCCCCTTTGTGCTGGGGACAGAGCCGCCGACGGCCCGGAACGTCATCCTCCTCTGCGGCGCACCGGGCACGGGGCGGCACTTCACCCTTACCGAGACGGCCCGCTGCATGGCCGCGCGGGGGCTTCTGAGGAGCGACAGGCTGGCCGTCATGGACCTTGCCCTCTACCCCGGCTCCGGGGCAGAAAAGCTCTTTTTGCAGGACCTGTACGCTGCCCTCCACGCGCCGGGCGAGATCGTGGTCTTTGAGCACTACGAGAGCTGCTGCCCGGGCTTTTTAAAGACGCTGGCCGACCTCGCCGTCAGGGGCAGTGCGCCCCTGTCCAGCCGGTATCTCGTCAACAAGGAGGGCATTCTGGTGGACGCCGGGACCGCCCTTGCCCCCGGGGCGGTGAGCCGCATCACCCCCTGCGGCAAGTACCTCGTCTTCTTCTCCCGGAAGGGCCGGGCGGCGCTGGCCGACAGATTCGGTGCGCCCTTCGTCTCGGCGCTGGGCGACGTCTGCGAGACGGCCCCCTTTGCCCGGGAAGACCTCGCCGCGCTGGCAGCCCAGCAGCTCAACGCGCTGGCCGCGAAGGTGAAAGCCCGCCTCGGGCTGACTCTCGCGGCAGGGGCGGACGTGCGGGACTATGTGGCCGACCAGTGCAGCCCGCAGCAGGGCGTGGCGGGGCTGACCGCCTGCTGTGACCGGATGTTCCGCGCCCTCAGCGAGTATTGTTTGCAGACCGACACGGCCATCACCGGCACGGTGGCCCTGACCGCCCGGGAGGGGGGCATCGACTTCGCCCTCAACGGCGGCGAAGCGCAGAAGCTTTTCGACCTGCTGCCCGCCGCCTACACCGGCGCGGTGGAGGAGATCAAAAAAGAGCTGAACAGCCTCGTGGGCCTCGGGCCGGTGAAGGAATACGTCTTCGGCCTCGCCGACAACCTCGAGATGCAGCAGCGCCGGGCGGCGGCGGGACACAAGACCGCCAGCCTCTCGATGCACATGATCTTCACCGGCAACCCCGGCACCGGCAAGACCACCATCGCCCGGCTGGTGGCAAAGTACCTCAAAGCCATCGGTGCCCTCAAGGGCGGGCAGCTGGTGGAGGTGAGCCGGGGCGACCTCGTGGGCCGGTACACCGGCCACACCGCCCCCCTGACCAACAGCGTCATCGAGAGCGCGCTGGGCGGCGTCCTCTTCATCGACGAGGCCTACAGCCTCTACCGGGGCGAGCAGGACAGCTTCGGTCTCGAGGCCATCGACACGCTGGTGAAGGGGATGGAGGACCACCGGGACGAGCTGGTGGTCATCCTCGCGGGCTATACGCGGGAGATGGAACACTTCCTCACCGCCAACAGCGGCCTTGCCAGCCGCTTCCCGAACCGGATTGAGTTCCCGGACTACACCGCCGCCGAGCTGCTGGACATCACACACCGGCTGGCCGAGGGCAGGGGCTACCAGCTGGACGAGAGCTGCAATGCGCCGCTTCTGGGCTACTACCAGCGCCGTCAGGCGCAGGACGCCCGCACGGCGGGCAACGGACGCCTCGCCCGCAACACGCTGGAAAAGGCCATCTTCCACCAGAGCCGCCGCCTCGTGGCCGAGCCAGCCGCCGCGCTGGACCTCATCCTGCCCGGCGATCTGGAGCTGGAGGAGGAATAAGAAAATACCGCAAAAGACCCCGGGCCGTCGGCCCGGGGTTTTTTGCGTCTGAGGATTGACAAAACACGTGGGGGGGGGGTAAAATATGGAAAAACGGGGAGACCCGGAATCATGGAGGAGTTGCAATGAAGATGGCAAAAAAATTAGTCGCTGTTCTGCTGGCCGGTGTGCTGGCACTGTCCGTTTTGACGGCTTGTTCTGGTAGTGCGGGGCCGCTGACGAAGGATAATGTCACGGATTATATCATCGACTACTACAAGGCGAATGGCTACCAAGCAAAAGAGGAACAGTCCATGGAGTCGGCAGCACAGGCTGTACTGGCTTATGTGAACTCTCAGATTGGCAAGAGCGAATATAACGGCATGGCGCTTCGAGAGGCATTCTCGGCTATTATCGAGAATGCGGACGAAAATACTCGGAAAGGGTGGATGAGCAGCGTCACGCCGAAGGAAGGCTATTTCTACTGTGTCAGCTGTGCATCTGTGAATGAGACGTATCGGACCGACCTTTTCAATCAGGGCAAAACGGCTTTGATTGCAGCGGTATTGGCGAGCGATCAGTGCGGGATTCGCAGCTATATTTGGGAACAGGCTCCGGAAAGATGGCCGAGCGATGCCGGTGTATGCGTCATTGAGGGTGTCATCGGCGGCAAAGAGTGCATGGTGTCGATGCTCCGGATTCCCAGCAGAGTTGTCGCTCATTATCCGAATAAGGGTGACGATAACGCCTCTGGCGCCCCCTCTTCTGACGCGACCACAGAATAAACCCCAAAACAACAGCAGAGCCTCGGGCCATCGGCCCGAGGCTCTGCCTTTTTCATTTCACGCTTTCTCCATCTGGAGCAGATAATAGAGCACCTCCACGAGGATGTTCGGCGAGAGGAGGGACGCTGCGTGGCTGCCCTCGATGAGCCGCTGTTCGCGGTTGGAGGCGGTCATCACATAGTCGGACAGATGGGCCAGAGGGCTGTGGCTGTCGCAGGTGATGAGCAGCACCGGCGCACCCCTCATCTTGGCGGCAGAGATCACCTCTTCCAGCCCGGCATCCCGCCCGGAGGTGGAGAATGCCATGAGGAGGTCCTTCGGGGTCAGCGTCTGCGCAAAAGCCAGTGTCTTTTCGTGGAGGGCGCTGGCGACGCACCGCTTGCCCAGATGACCGAACCGGATGGATGCATCCAGCGCCACCGGAAGGCTTCTGCCCTCAGACACCACCTCGATGACCTCGCAGCTGCGCAGCAGCGAGAGCACCCGCCGCAGCTGCCGGGTGTCGATGGCCTGAATGGTGGCCCGCAGCTCCTCTTCCCGGTTGGCCTGAATGTCCAGCAGGGCCTGACGCAGCTCGTCCTGCCCTTCCTCCCGGGTGCGCCGGGCGGTCTCCTGCTGCTCCATGGCATCCCGCGCCAGCGCCAGCTGGAATTTGCGGTAGTTCTCGAAGCCCAGCTTGTGGCACAGCCGGGTGATGGTGGCCTCGGACGAACTGCTCAGACGGGCCAGCTCGGCCGACGTACACATGGACGCCCGCTTTACATCTGCAAGAATGCAGTCCGCAATACGCCGCTCGGCGCTGTAAAGCTGGATGCCGGAACAGAGCAGAGTTACTACGCTTCCGGGGGCTTCGCACATAAGTGATCCCTCCTTGCATTATGCGCAAGATACAATTCCGCCTAGACTTCTTTCTAAGATTGTAGCAGTTTTGACCAAGAAAATCAATTCAATTTCCAATAAAATTTTTATATGGCGGAGATGGACTTTTTATGACCGCTTTTGTATTCCATACGGTTTTGTTGAAAACGGACGCAAAAACGCCCCTCCGCAGGGGGCGGAGGGGCGTCGGGAAACAAATATTCAGCGCAGCTTAGTGCAGAATGGCAGCTCAGCAGCCTTCCTTCTCGGCCAGCTTGCGGCCCATCAGCACGCCCATGACGGAGGCCATCATCAGGCCGCGGGTCCAGCCGGAGGAGTCGCCGAGGCAGTGCAGGCCCTTGATGTTGGTGTCGAGGTTTGCGTCCATCTTGACCTTGTTGGAGTAGAACTTCAGCTCGGGGCTGTACAGCAGGGTCTCGTTGGCGGCAAAGCCGGGCACGACCATGTCCAGCATCTTGATGAACTCGATGATGTTGGTCATGGCGCGGTAGGGCATGGCGGCGGTGATGTCGCCGGCCACGGCGTCCTTCAGGGTGGGCTTGACGTTGGACTGGGCCAGCTCCTTCTGCCATGTCCGCTTGCCGTCGAGGATGTCGCCGTAGCGCTGGACCATGATGTGGCCTGCGCCCAGCATATTGGTCAGCTCGCCCACCTTCTGGGCGTAGGCGATGGGCTGGTTGAACGGCTCGGTGAAGTTGTGGGAGACGAGGATGGCGAGGTTGGTGTTCTCGCTCTTCTTCTCCTTGAAGCTGTGGCCGTTGACGACGGCGAGGTCGTTGTCGTAGTTCTCCTGCGCCACGAAGCCGCCGGGGTTCTGGCAGAAGGTGCGCACTTTGTTTTTCCAGGGCTTCGGGTAGCCGATGAGCTTGGACTCATAGAGCACCTTGTTCACCTTTTCCATGACCTCGTTGCGGCACTCGACGCGGACGCCGATGTCCACGGTGCCGGGCTTGTGGGCGATGTGGTGCTCGGCGCAGATCTTTTCGAGCCAGTCGGCGCCGCGGCGGCCGGTGCCGATGACCACGGTGTCGCCGTAGACGGCCCGGGGTTCGCCGCTGCCCTGACGCAGCAGCACGCCCTTGCACTCCTCGTTCTCGAGGATGATGTTCTCACACTCGGTGGAGAAGAGCATCTCCACGCCGTTGTCGGCCAGATAGTTCTGGATGGCGAGGTAAAGCTCCTGTGCCTTCTCGGTGCCGAGGTGGCGGATGGGGCAGTCCACCAGCTTCAGACCGGCGTGGATGGCGTTCTTGCGGATCTCCTTGATGTCCTCGCCGGTGTAGATGCCCTCGACGTGGGGGTCTGCGCCGAACTCGAGGTAGATCTTGTCGGTGTAGTCGATCAGCTCCTGCGCGAACTCCTCGCCGATGAGGCTGGGCAGGTCGCCGCCGACCTCATAGGAGAGGCTCAGCTTGCCGTCGGAGAATGCGCCTGCGCCGGAGAAGCCGGTGGTGATGGCGCAGGTGGGGCGGCAGTTGACGCAGTGGCCAAGCTCTGCCTTGGGGCAGTGGCGCTTTTCCACCGGCTTGCCTTTTTCCACCAGCAGGATGTGCTTCTTGCTGCCGCGGCGCAGCAGCTCCACGGCGGTGAAGATACCGGCCGGGCCGGCACCAACGATGATGAGATCGTACTTTTCCATAGCTCTCTTTTTTCCTTTTGTGTTATGATGTTTGGGGCTTATAGTTCGGGAACGGTTTGGTCTGCGGGCAGCGGGCTTGCCCTCTCAGTCATTGCTTCGCAATGCCAGCTCTCCCAAAGGGAGAGCCGTTGGCCTGCCGGGAGGCTTTCTGCCTCTCCCTTTGGGAGCAACAATGATGACCGCCGCCAGTGGCGGAAGCAGGAAATCATTGTTGGGGCCGCGGCCAGCAAGACGCACGCGAAGCGCTGTGGATGCTGGGTGCCGCAACCCGGGCAGTGAATGCGACCAGCGGGAGCAGACGGAGAGGGCAAGCCGCCTGAGGTTATTCCTCTTCCTGCTCCACTTCGGCGCTCTCGTCCACATGGTCCAGCTCCACGGCGGTCGCCTCCGCGTCGGCGTGGGCGATGTCCGGGGCGATGACGCCGTCGCCGTTCAGGTCCTTGCCGGTGACGGCCTCCAGCATCGACTGGGTCTCGGGGTGCAGCTTCATGAAGCGCCGGACGGCCAGCATGGTGTACAGCGCACTCAGCAGGTTGAGGGCGGCTTCGAGGATGAGGATGAGGCCGATGGCCATGACCAGCGTCTCCATCGTGCCGAAGGGGTCTACCACCATCACGATGCCCAGAATGACGCTGAGCACCGCCAGCAGCAGGAAGACCTTCCAGCTCGAATACTCACACCGGCGCAGCTCAAGGGCGTTCTGGACGCGGCCAAGGCTGTCGAAGATGATGAACAGGCCGAACACGATGGGCAGCACCCGGACGACGATGTCGCTGCGGATGATGAGGAACGCGCCCAGCGCCAGACAGACGAGGCCCGAGATGAGGGTGAGCTGGCTCTGGAACACGCCGCGCTCTACGACAAAATAGCGCACCAGCTGCACGGCTGCGCAGGCCAGTACCACGCCGCCCAGTGCGTAGCAGACCACGTTGAGGGCCGTGCCGGGCACCATCAGCAAAAAGATGCCCAGTGCCAGATAGAGCAGGCTCATGAGGATGAGGTTCCACTTCAGCTTTTTTGCCATAGAGTTCACGTTCCTTTCGTCCACGAGGGGAGTTTTTATACAGCCGCGTCCTGCTCCTCATAGAGCGGGACGATGACGGTGCGGTTGATGCGGGCCATAAAGATGAGGCTCAGGGTCAGGCTGACCACTTCGGCGATGATGAAGGACCACCAGACCATATTCACCTCGCCGGTGCGGCTCAGCAGCCATGCGGCGGGGATGAGCACCACCAGCTGGCGGCAGATGGAGACGGTGAGGCTGAACACGCCGTTGCCCAGTGCCTGAAACACCGAGCTGAGCACGATGCCCGCGCCCGCCAGCAGGAAGTGGGGGCAGATGATGCGCAAAGCCGGGATGCCGATGGCCAGCATGGCGTCGCTGGCGGCAAAGAGGCTCAGCAGCTTATCCGGCAGGAACTGGAAGATGCAGAAGCCCACCAGCATGATGCACTCGGCGTAGAAGACGGCGAGACGGATGGTCTTTTTGACCCGCTCCGGCCTGCGTGCGCCGTAGTTGTAGCTGATGATGGGCACCATGCCGTTGTTCATGCCAAAGATGGGCATGAAGACGAAGCTCTGCAGCTTGAAATAGACGCCGAAGACCGCCACCGCCGTGGCCGAGAAGGCCATCAGGATCTGGTTCATGAAGAAGGTCATGACGCTGCCCACGCACTGCATGGCGATGCTGGGCAGGCCGACGGTGTAGATGCGGCCGATGGCCTTGGCGCTGGGGCGGAAGCCCCGGAAGCTGATCTGGATGTCGGGGTTTTTGTTGAGGTTGAAGTACAGCGTCATGCCCGCGCCGCAGAACTGACCGATGACGGTGGCCACAGCAGCGCCGGTGGTGCCGGACAGGGCCTCGCCGCAGTAGCCGAAGATGAAGATGGGGTCCAGCACGATGTTCACCACAGCGCCCACCAGCTGGCTGATCATGCTGAGGTGGGTGCGGCCGGTGGCGGCCAGCAGCTTTTCGCCCATGGTCTGGGTGAAGAGGCCGAGGCTGAGGACGCAGCAGATGCTCAGATACAGGATGCCCTGCCGGGCAATGTCCATGTCCGAGGTCTGGGCGTAGAAGTAGGGCTTCATGCAGATGAGGCCGATGAGGAGGAAGACGGCGTAGCTGCACAGGGACAGAAAAATGCCGTTTTCGGCGGTCTTGTTGGCCCGCTCCTGATCCTTTTCGCCGAGGCTCTTGGAGAGCAGGGCGTTGACGCCGACGCCGGTGCCGACGCCTACGGCGATCATGACGTTCTGCAATGAGAACGCCAGCGAAACGGCGGTCAGGGCGTTCTCGCTGACGTGGGACACGAAGATGGAGTCCACCACGTTGTAGAGGGCCTGCACCAGCATGGATATCATCATCGGTACGCTGAGCTTGATGAGCAGAGGATTGATGTCCATCGTGCCCATAATGTTTTCCCGCACATCTGCGGGAGCGGTCTGGGGCTGCTTGTTTTCCACGGTTTCTCCTTTTGCTGTTGATAACTTGGGGGTTGTGTGCTTTTTCTATGCCGCAAACGTGGGCAGAGCGCAAAAGCACCCTACCCACGCAGCATCGTTGTTTTGTTCTGCCTCTCCGGGGAGACAGGGCCTTTAGCCCTCCATCGACTTTTCCTTGGCCTCTGCGGCGGCAAGGATCATCTGCACGCAGGCGTCGTGGCCCAGTGCGGCGTTGATGGCCAGATCGTAGTTGTGGGCATCGCCCCAGCGGTTCTGGGTGTAGTAATTGTAGTAGGCTGCGCGGTTGCGGTCGGTCTTCTCGACCTCATCCTTGATGCCCTTTTCGTCCTTGGCCTGCAGCATATTGTTCTCCTTGCCGTAGGCCAGACGCCACTCCTTGGGGGCGTAGACAAAGACGCGCAGCACATCCTTGCGGTCGCGCAGGACATAGTCGCCGCAGCGGCCCACGATGACGCAGGGGCCTTCGTCGGCCAGCTGCTTGATGATGCGGCTCTGCAGGATGAAGACCTGATCGCCCAGAGGAAGGTCGTTGCCCATCGTATACAGGCTGTAGAGCAGGCTGTGGGTGTGCCGCTTCTCGCTGGCGGCCACGGCCTCCTCGGACAGTCCGGAATTTTTGGCTGCCATGGTGATCAGCTCCTTGTCGTAGAGCTTGATGCCCAGTGCGCGCGCCACGTCCTTTGCGATGTAGCGTCCGCCGGTGCAGTACTCACGGCCCAAAGTGATGATCGTCTTTGCCATAATGTATTCCTCCCATATTGATGATTTATCCATTGAAAGCGTCTGGCGTGCCCCTCAGGGGGCAGAGGGCAGAGTGCTTTGGTTGGCTTCGGGGGCCGACGGGGCCGGCGGCGGAGTGGGCAGCCGCACTTCGGCAAACTGCATGGTGCCGGTCTGGTCGATGATGTAGATGCTGCAGCGTCCGCCGCTGGCCGTCTGCTCGGGCGGGAAGCGGAAGCCCCCCGTCCGCGTCCGCTCCATCCGCCGGAAGGTGCGGTGGGCGGTGGTGGCATGGGCCACGCCGTCGTGGGGGCTGCAGGCCGCCCAGCCGGAGAACTCGGCCGGGAGGAGCTGGCGCTGGCCCCGGAGGGACAGATACCAGCAGTCGTCCTCGGTGCTGTACTCGAAGCTGCAGGGGACGCGCCGGGGCCGGTCGGCCTCGATGTCCCGGGGCTTGGGGCGGAGGGCGATGGCCCGCCCGGTGAAGTAGCGGGCAAAGTCTGTCACTGCCATCGTACAGTTCACCGCCCCGTCGCTGTCGGCGGTGGGGTCGTTGAGGAGGACGAAGTCGGCGAGGACGGCGTCGTCATGGCCGAAGCCCCGCAGGCCCATCCAGACGCCCACCGGGTCGCGCTGGCCCCGGATGCGGCGCTCGATGCGGACGGCCACCGAGCAGCCGTCATGGATCTGCTCCCGCAGGTCTTTCAAATCCATCCACGCCTGCCAGCAGGGGTAGCCGCAGCAGCCCGCTGCGGCCGCCGCAAAGGCGGCGTTGCCGGTGCTGCCGGTGGCCTTATCGGCCATAATGTGGGCCACCTCCTCGGGCAGGATGTCCTCGCCCCAGCGGTTCATCAGCGCTGCCATCACCAGCGGCAGGTCCATCTCCCGCCCGAAACTGGGGTCGTGGGCGGAGAGGCAGTATTCCGGTAAGTAGAGGCGGCGGTTGATGGGGTGGCCGTCCTGCTTTTCCCACGCGAGGGGGCGGACCGCCGCCGACAGCAGCCGGAGCGCAGGGGTGACTTTGTCGTCGTTGGTGGAGAGATTCACCTGAAGCTGGACGCCGGTGCCGCCGCCGGGCAGGGCCACGGTCACGGTGTCGCCCATCAGGAAGATGAGGCCGTCGTCGCTGTGGGCGTTGATGCTGCTCCGGGGGTAATCGGGTGCCCACTTGCCGAAGCTCATCCAGCCCGTCCAATTGCCGCCTGCGTAGACCCGGCAGCGCACCTCCACCATGGTGTTCTGGGGTGCGTGGGCGTTCCAGCTGACGTTCAGGTTGCAGAAAGCCGGCATGGCGAACTCAGGCGTGGTATAGCTGCCGTATTGCAGATACCGCCCGGCCACGCTGTCCAGCACGACGCTGCCGTTGTCCAGCGCCACATTATCGAGCTGCCCGCGGGAAAACGTCTCCGTGCCCTGCAGCACCAGATTGTTCCGCTGTTCCATTGCACGCATCCCCTTTCCGCGTCATTGCGCTGTTTATTCTTCGCCGTCGCTGCGCTCCGAGGCCATCTCGGCCTCGTACTCGGCGTCGTGGAGCTTGCGGATGTTCTCCTCGATGTGGAACACCCGGTCGAGGTCGCCGTAGACGATCTGGCTGGTGATCTCCACCTGAAACCAGAAGCCGAACACCAGCATGAGCAGAAGGCCCAGCGGCATACAGAGGATGACGAGGCCCCAGAACAGCACCGTCACGAGGGACGCCGCCAGCGCGTGGGGCAGGAAGGCGATCATGCAGTTGACGCTGTTTTTGAGGGTCTGGCCGAGGGGCTGGTCCAGCAGGACGATCTGGGGCCACATATAGGAGAAGAGCATATGGAAGAGGATGAGGTTGAGCACCGTGGCCACCCACATCCCCACGCCGACGTTGGTGCCGTGGTAGAGCATATTGAAGCAGAAGTAGACGAGGAAGACCTGCACCGTGACCACGACGCAGTAGAGCATCCCCGGCAGGATGCTGGCCTTGAAGTTCTGCCGGAAGGCCTTGCGGTAGGTGGTCCACCAGTAGCCGGCCTCGTCGCGCAGGGCGCGCAGGACGGTGTCGTACATCCCCGCCAGCACCGGTCCGGCCAGAATGCCGCCCACGGCGGCGCTGAGGACCATGACCGGCAGGCTGTTCATCAGGAAGCCGATGTACACCAGACAGATGACCGGCAAAAAGCCCAGACAGGTGAGCAGGTTGGCAAGGAACATCCCGCTCATATCCCGGCCCACCAGCTCGAAGAAGCGGCCGACGCCGGTCTTGCGGGGGGCGTCCTTTTCCACGCCCGGGCCGGACTTGAAATCGTTTGCAGAAGGGAACAGACTCATGGTATGTGAATATCCTCTCTCGCTGTCTCTGGGACAGCTCACATTGCACAGCAGGGTTTGGCATAAAACACCATTGTGCTGGCTTTCTGATTATAAATATACCCGGATTTTGTGGATTTTGCAAGCCGCAAAGCCCCCGAAATGTAAAAAAAGTGTTTCCTCTCCCTTTTTGGGGCGGAGTGTGTTACAATAGAGACGGCTTTTCAGCCGAAAGGAGGAATCTCTCTGTGAGCATTTTCCGCACCATTGCGATGTTCACCTATCTGTTTGGCTACATGATCGTCCACTATGGCGTGCTGCGCAAAGCTGAGCGCGCACAGGCCGCCGGCGACACCGAGACGGTGCGCCGTCTGGTGGAGCAGCATATCCCCCACTGGAGCCGGGGCATCCTGAACGTCACCGGCGTCCGGCTCAGCGTCGAGGGGCTGGACAACATCCCGAAAGAGGGGCCCTGCGTTTTTGTGGCGAACCATCGCAGCTATTATGACATCCCCCTGCTGCTGGCCAGCCTCGACAAGCCCTACGGCATCCTCGCCAAGGAGGAGCTGGAAAAGATCCCCCTGCTCAGCCGCTGGATGAAGCTGCTGGGCTGTGTCTTCGTCCAGCGCGATGACGTCCGCGCCTCGGTGCGCGCCCTCAACGACGCCACCGCCATCGTGGAGAGCGGCAGGAGCTTCATCATCTTCCCCGAGGGCACCCGCTACAAGGGCGAGGAGGGCGGCGCCGGTGAGTTCAAGGCTGGTGCTTTCCGCATCGCTGTGAAGACTGAAACTCCGGTGGTGCCGGTGGCGATCTCCGGCGCACGGGGGCTGTTCGAGGCCCACGGCAACCGGACGACGCCCGGCACGGTGCGCATCCGGGTGCTGCCGCCCATCCAGACGGCGGGCATGAGCCGCGCTGAGCAGAAGGAACTGCCCGCCGCCGTCCGCCAGACCATTCTGGCACAGCTGTAACACAAAAACTGGGAGGACACTGCCGCATGGCAAGCTACCGTTACGAGCGCGACATCGACCCGAAGGACATCGCCCCCCGCAGGGAAAAACAGTACACCCGCAGGGAGCGCTGGGCCAACTGGTGGGACTATAACCTCAAGTGGGTCATCCTCATCGGCATCGCCGTGGTCTTTGTGGCCTACAACTTTATCGGGCAGTACTTCTTCGTCACAAAGCCCGACTACAATGTGGCCGTGGTGGCCCCCTACTACCTGCCCGAGGACACCGTGAACGCCTTGCAGGAAGCTCTGGCGGACTACGGCGAGGACCGCAACGGCGACGGCAAGGTGGTCGTGACCCTGAACGTCTACACCCTCGATTACGCCGAGGGCGAGACCCAGACCGAGAGCGACGCCTACCTGACCATGGCGGGCACCACCAAGCTTGCCACCGATGTGCAGGGCGGCCTGAGCTCCGTCTTTCTGCTCTGGGACCCGGCAGGCTTTGAGGAGAGCACCGGCTCGCTGCGGTATCTGGACGGCAGCCTGCCCGCCGCCGACAGCGACGAGGACTGGTGGAACATGGTCTATAAGTGGAGCGACTGCCCCGTGCTGGCGGGTCTCGACCTCGGCAGCTACGGCCCCGACACCACCCAGAGCCGCAGTGGGTCCAGTCAGGAGTATATGTCCCAGTTCTACGTCGGGATGCGGGGCGCATGGAACAGCGGCACCGCCGACAACCTCGCCGGCGGCGAGGAGCTGTGGCAGAAGCTGACGGCGGGGGCTGTCTCCACCGTTGCGCCGGAGGGCTGAGCCATGCGGTTCCGCGTTCGGCGCAAGGGCAGGGCGGGGCACATCAGCGTCCCCGAAAAGCCCGAGAAAAAGGCGGTGCCGTTAAAAGCCGCCGACCTCGACAACCCCTATGGCCGGGTGTTTGGCACCCCCCGCAGCAGGGAAGACCTGCGCAAACAGGACAGATAAATGAAATGACCCTCTCCGACCGCCTCGGAGAGGGCTTTTTTGTTGCAATCTCTTCGCGTTGACGGCCCCGGATTTGAAATATTCTCCACCCTCAAAGGGAGTGGCGCTTGTTGTTTCCTCGTCCGGGTTATGGTATACTTACTAGGTATCGTCCCAACAGGAGCTGAAATTTTACCCGAAGGATGTGGAACAGATGGACACACTGGAACAGGCCCGCGCTGAGATCGACGCGGTGGATGCGCAGCTGGCCGCCCTGTTTGAGCGGCGGATGGCCGCCGTGCTCAGCGTCGCCCAATACAAGCAGGCCCACGGCCTGCCGGTCTATGACGCCGCACGGGAGGCGGTGGTGCTGGAAAAGGCTGCGGCCCGCATTCAGGATCCCGCCCTCCGGCCCTACTACAGAGATCATGTCCAGAACATGATGGACGTCGCCAAGCAGTACGAGGCGGAGGTACTGGGCGAGAACCGCGCCGCCTATCAGGGCGTGGAGGGTGCTTTTGCCCACATCGCGCTGCGGGCGCTCTTTCCCCACGCGGAGGCAGTGAGCTACCCGACGTGGGACGAGGTCTTCGAGGCCGTCCGGCGGGGGGACGCCGCCCACGGCGTCGTGCCCTTCGAGAACAGCCACGCGGGCGATGTCTCCGCCGTGCTGGACCTGTGCTATAACTACTCGGAGCTGTGGGTGGTGGACGTCTATGACCTGCCCATCTCCCAGAACCTGCTGGTCCTGCCCGGCACCCAGCTGGCCCAGCTCCGGCACGTCTACAGCCACCAGCAGGCCATCGCCCAGAGCGAGACGTTCTTAAAGCAGTTCCATCTGCCCGCCACAGCCATGCCGAATACGGCCATGGCGGCAAAGTTCGTGGCAGAGTCCGGCGACCCGTCCCAAGCCGCCATCGCCAGCGCGGAGACCGCTGCCCTCTACGGGCTGGAGGTCCTTGTGCCCAGCATCAACACCGACGGCGACAACACCACCCGCTTCATCGTCCTCAGCCGCGAAAAGCCCACCGGGGGCAACCGCTTCTCGCTGCTCTTCACGCTGGACAACAAGCCCGGCAAGCTGGCTGAGGTCATTCAGGTCATCGGCCGGTTCGGCTACGACATGGAATCCATCAAGAGCCGTCCGCTGCCCCATGTTCCCTTCGATTACTATTTTTACGTCGAGCTGGTGGGAGACCCCGCCGACGACGAGACCGCCGCGCTGCTGCGCGAGCTGGATCATACCTGCCGCACCGTGCGGCTGTTAGGAGTGTATACGAAATGAGTGGATTTATCGGCACAAAGCTCACCATGAATCTGGGTGAGCGCAGCTATGACATCATCCTGAAAAACGGCGCACTGGAGAACCTGTACCAGTTCGCCCGCCTCGACCGCCGTGTGGCGGTGGTGACGGACGCAGGCGTCCCGGCAGAGTACGCCCAGCGGGTGGCCGACCAGTGCCGCGACGCAAAGATCATCACCGTGCCGCAGGGTGAGGCCAGCAAGAGCATGAAGATTCTGGAAAGTGTCCTGCGCCAGATGCTGGAGTTCAATATGGGCCGCGGCGACCTCGTCATCGCCGTGGGCGGCGGCGTCGTGGGCGATCTGGCGGGCTTTGCCGCCTCCATCTATATGCGGGGCATCGACTTCATCAACTGCCCCACCACCACGCTCTCCATGATCGACTCCTCCATCGGCGGCAAGACGGCGGTGGATCTGGGCGAGACGAAAAACATCGTCGGCTCCTTCTGGCAGCCCAAGCTGGTCATCGTGGACCCCAGCACCCTCGCCACCCTGCCCCGCCGCCAGTACATCAATGGTCTGGCCGAGTCGGTGAAGGCGAGCCTTCTGGCCGACCCGGAGCTGTTCGCTATCTTTGAAAAGGGCGACATCGACGAGCAGATCGGAGAGATCATCTATCGCAGCCTCCGCTTCAAGAAGAGCATCGTGGAGCAGGACGAGACCGAGCGCGGGATGCGCAAGGCCCTCAACTTCGGCCACACCATCGGCCACGGCATCGAGGCCGTCAAGGGCGTCAAGGGACGCCGCACCGTGGGCCTCTACCACGGCGAATGCGTGGCGCTGGGGATGCTGCCCATGATCGAATCCAAGGCATTGCAGAAGCGCGTCCGGGCGGTCTACCGCCGTCTGGGCCTGCCCCTGCGCACCGCCTACAATAAGGATAAAGTCTACGCCGAGATGCTCCACGACAAGAAGGCGCAGGGCGGGCAGATCACCGTCATCAAGGTGCCGGGTCTGGGCTGCTGGCGTGCCGAGACCATCCCGGTGGAGGGTCTGCGCACCCTGCTGGGCATGGAGGACTGAGCCATGAAAAACACCTTTGGCAGCGCATTGGCGCTGACCATCTTCGGCGAGAGCCATGGCCGGGCCATCGGCAGCGTGCTGGACGGCATGGCCGCAGGGGTGCCGGTGGACGAGGCGTTCATCGCCGCCTGTATGGACAGGCGCCGCGCCCGGGGCGACGGCCTCTCCACCCCCCGGGTGGAGGCCGACCGGGTCCAGCTGCTCTCCGGCGTCGTGAACGGCCACACCACCGGCACAGCCATCGCCCTTATGATCGAAAATCAGAACACCCGCAGCGGCGACTACGCCAAGACCGCCGACCTGCTCCGCCCCGGCCATGCGGACTACACCGCCTATGCCAAATACCACGGCTTTCAGGACGCCCGGGGCGGCGGGCACTTCTCGGGCCGGATCACCGCCGCGCTGGTGGCGGGCGGGGCCATCGTGCTGGGGGCGCTGGGCCGCGCCGGCATCGACATCACCACCCACATCGCCCGCTGTGCCGGCCTCTCCGATACCCCTTTTGCGCTGAACGATACCGCCGCGCTGGCCGCGCAGGTCAGCGTGCTGGAAAATAAGGGCGAGGGCTTCGCGCTGCTGGATGCCTCCGTCGAAGAGCCGATGAAGGCGGCCATCCGCGCCGCCGGGGCGGATGGCGACAGCGTGGGCGGCATCCTTGAGACGGCCATCCTCGGCCTGCCTGCCGGTGTGGGCGAGCCGTACTTTGACAGCGTGGAGAGCCTGCTTTCCCACATGGCCTTCTCCGTGCCTGCCGTCAAGGGCATCGAGTTCGGCACCGGCTTCGGCTTCGCTGACCTGAAAGGCTCGGAGGCCAACGACGCCTTCCGGATGAAGGGGAACACCATCGTTACCGCCACCAACCACAACGCTGGGGTCAACGGCGGCATCTCCAATGGGATGCCCGTGGTCTTCCGCACCGCCGTCAAGCCGACGCCCAGCATCTACAAGGAACAGGAGACGGTGGACTATCTTGCAAAGCAGGATGCACCCCTCTCCATTCAGGGCCGCCATGACCCCTGCATCGTGCCCCGCGCCTCCATCGTTCAGACCTGCGCCGCCGCGCTGGTTGTGGGCGACCTGCTGACGGCCCGCTACGGCACGGCATGGATGGAGCGGCCCACCAGCTACCGCAGGGAGGGACTGTGATGGAATACGGACTCATCGGCTCGAAGCTGGGCCACTCCTACTCGAAGCTCATCCACGAGATGCTCTGCGGCTACCGCTACGACCTCTGCCCCCTGCCCACCGAGGAGGAGGCCCGGGCCTTCCTCACCAAGCGGCAGTTCAAGGCCATCAATGTCACCATCCCCTATAAGCGGCTGGTGATGGAGTACTGCACCTACATCGACCCCCGGGCCAAGGCCATCGGCGCGGTGAACACCGTCGTCAACAAGAACGGCCTGCTCTACGGCTACAACACCGACTATCTCGGTTTTGCCCATCTGTGTGACGCCCACGGCGTCGATTTCACGGGCAGGACCGTCCTCATCCTCGGCACCGGCGGCACCCACAACACCACCAGTGCCGTCGCCCGGGACAAGGGCGCGGCGAAGGTGCTGACCGTCAGCCGGACGCCCGACGCCGCCAAGGGCCAGCTCTCCTATGAGGAAGCTGTATCCAGCGGCGCACAGATCGTCATTAACACCACCCCCGCCGGGATGTACCCCAACGTAGGGGTGTGCAGTCTGGACGTTGCCCGAATGCCCGGGCTGGAAGCGGTGCTGGACGTGGTGTATAACCCGGATAAGACCGAACTCATCCTGCGGGCTGAGGAGGCCGGCGTCCCGGTGGCCGTGGGAGGCCTCGAGATGCTGGTGGCGCAGGCGGTGTACGCCGCCGAATACTTCCTCAGCCGGAAGTTCGACGACGCGGCGGGGGAGATCCGCCGCATCACCGCCGCGCTCCGCCGCGATATGCTGAATGTGGCCCTCATCGGGATGCCCTCCAGCGGCAAGTCCACGGTGGGCCGTCTGCTGGCAGACAAGCTGGGCAAGCGGTTCATCGACCTCGACGAGGAGATCGTGAAGGCCGACGGCCGCAGCATCCCGGACATCTTCGCCGCCGAGGGCGAGGACGGCTTCCGGGCGCGGGAGTCGGCCCAGACCGCCCGCTTTGCAAAAGAGGGCCGTCAGCTGCTCTCCTGCGGCGGCGGCATCATCAAGCGGGGCGAAAATCTGCGCGCCCTGCACCAGAACGGCGTCGTGCTCTTTATCGACCGGCCTCTGGATGCGCTGACGGTGGGCGGCGGACGGCCTCTCTCGTCCAGCCCCGAGGCACTCAGGCAGATGGAGGCGGAGCGCCGCCCCCTGTATCTCGCGGCGGCAGATGCCGTCATCCCCAACAGCGGCACGGTGGAGGACGCCGTGGCCGCCGCAATGGAGGCTCTGGATGAAATTTTTAGTCATTAACGGCCCCAACCTCAATATGATGCACTTCACCGAGCCGGGCGTGGCCGGCCAGCTGGACTACAACGGCCTGCTGGATTATCTCGAGCTGTGCTGCACCCAGATGGGCCTCGAGGTGGAGTTTTTCCAGTCCAACCACGAGGGCGACCTCATCGATGAGATCCAGTCTGCCGCAGGCCGGGCAGACGGCATCATCCTGAACCCCGGCGGATATGCCCACTACAGCGTCGCCATCCTCGACGCGCTGCGGCTCTGCGGCGTGCCTGCCGTGGAGGTGCTGCTGAGCGAGCCGGACGAGCATGAGCCGTTCCGCAAGACGGACATCGTCTCCTTCGGCTGTCAGGGACACTTCATCGGTGAGGGCATCAGCGGCTATCTGCACGCTGCGGCCTATCTGACCCAGCTGCTTCGTCTGGACGGCAGCGCACACACCCATCTGGTCATGTGAGCGGAAAAGAAAGAGTGAAAGGAACGAAATTCTATGATCATCTCCACCAAAAAGGGCACCCCCAAGGAAGAACTGGAAAAGATCGTGGACCGCTTTGAAAAGCAGGGCCTCGATGTCACCCTCATCACCGGCAAGGACTACAATGTCTTCGGCCTCGTGGGCGACACGACGAAGATCGACGAGCGGGACGTCCTCGCCAACCCCTGGATCGACAACGTCACCCGCGTCTCTGCCCCCTATAAGCGGGCCAACCGCCTCTTCCACCCGGCAGACTCCGTCATCGACTGCGGCGGCGTCAAGATCGGCAGCAAGGAGAAGATCGCGGTCATGGCAGGCCCGTGCAGCATCGAGAGCGCGGAGCAGGCCCTCCGCATCGCGCAGGGCGTCAAGGCGGGCGGCGCGACCCTCTTCCGGGGCGGCGCGTACAAGCCCCGCACCTCGCCCTACTCCTTTCAGGGCCTCGAGACCGAGGGCATCCTTGACATGGTGAAGGCCCGGGAGGCCACCGGTATGCCCATCGTCTCCGAGCTGATGAGCGAGGACCGCATCCCCGAGTTCGAGGAGTATGTGGACGTGGTGCAGATCGGTGCCCGCAATATGCAGAACTTCCAGCTGCTCAAGGCCGTGGGCAAGATGCATAAGCCCGTCCTGCTCAAGCGCGGCCTCTGCAACACCATCGAGGAGTGGATCATGAGCGCCGAGTACATCATGGCCGGAGGCAACGAGCAGGTCATCCTCTGCGAGCGGGGCATCCGCACCTTTGAGAAGTACACCCGCAACACCCTCGACCTCTCCGCTGTGCCCATCATCCACGAAAAGACCCACCTGCCCGTCATCGTGGATCCCAGCCACGCTACCGGCAAGGCGAACCTTGTGGAGCCGATGATGATCGCCGCCGTGGCCGCCGGTGCTGACGGCCTCGAGGTGGAGGTGCATTATGACCCCCGCCACGCATGGAGCGACGGCGCACAGTGCCTGACTCCGGAGGCCTTTGCGCAGGCCATGGCAAAGTGCCGTCAGGTCGCATGGGCCATCGGAAGGGATATGTAAGGGAAGCGGGCAAGCCGCCGGAAGGATTATTATGTTGGTAACGATAAAGCAAGCCCCCGGCGGCATCGGCGGGGCCATCACTGCGCCGCCCAGCAAGAGCATGGCCCACCGGGCGGTGCTCTGCGCTGCGCTGGCGAAGGGCACTTCTCACATCGGGAACCTCGAGTTCAGCAAGGACATCTCGGCCACCCTCTCCGCCGCCGGACAGCTCTGCGCCAAGGTGTGCACCGGCCCGGACAGCGCCGTGGTAGAGGGTCTGGGGCGGTTCCTCCCCGTCGAAGCCCCGGTGGACTGCTGCGAGAGCGGCAGCACCCTCCGCTTTCTCATCCCCATCGCCAGCCTCACCGGGCAGAGCGTGACCTTCGTGGGCCGGGGCCGGCTGATGGAGCGGCCACAGTCGGTGTACGAGGCGCTATATCATGAGCAGTCTCTCCGCTTTGAGCCATCCCCGGCGGGCCTGACCGTCGAGGGCGCTCTGAAAAGCGGCGAGTATGAGCTGGCGGGCAATGTGTCGAGCCAGTTCATCAGCGGGCTGCTGTTCGCCCTGCCCCTGCTGGCAGGGGACAGCACCCTCCATCTCATCCCGCCGGTGGAGAGCCGCAGCTACATCGAGATGACCCGGGCGGCACAGCGCTGTTTCGGCGTCGAGAGCCGCTGGCAGGACGAGAACACCCTCTTCCTCCCGGGCGGGCAGCAGTATGCCCCCTGCGACTACACGGTGGAGGGAGATTACAGTCAGGCGGCGTTCCCGGCGGTGCTGGGGGCGGTGCAGGGCGGCGTGACCCTCAAGGGCCTGTCCGCCGACACCTTACAGGGGGATGCGGCCATCCTCGGCATCCTGCGCCGCTGCGGGGCAGAGCCGTCCGTCACCGATGAGGGCATCCGGCTCGGGAAAGCCCCCCTGCACGGTACCGACATCGACCTTGCCGACTGTCCCGACCTTGGCCCCGTGCTGATGGTGCTGGGCCTGTTCTGCGAAGGGACCACCACCATCCGCAACGCCGAGCGCCTCCGCATCAAGGAGAGCGACCGCATCGCGGCCATGGAAGCCGAGCTGCGGGCCTGCGGCGGCGTGCTGGAAAGCGAGGGCGGCACCATCACCATCCACGGCTGCGCAGGGAAGCTCCACACCCCCGCCGCACCCCTCCACGGCCACAACGACCACCGGGTGGTCATGAGCCTCACGGTGCTGGCGCTGGCCGCCGGGCTGCCCCTCTCCATCGACGACGCGGAGGCCGTGCAGAAGAGCTGGCCCCATTTCTTTGAAGCCATCAAGCCGTTAGGCGCGGAGGTAGAATATGCTGGATAAATCGAAGCGTTATCTCGTGGTGGGCCTCGGCCTGCTGGGCGGCAAATACGCCCTCGAGCTTTCCAAGGCCGGGTTCCATGTGGACGGCATCAACCGCAGCGAGGGGCATTTACAATACGCCCTCGACCACGGCTATATCGCCAGCGGCAAGACCCACGATTTCGAGGATCTCGTTGCGCAGGCCGACCACATCATCTTCGGTCTGTACCCCACGGCCCTCATCGACTGGTTCAGGACGTACGGCTCTCTTCTCAAGCCCGGCTGCATCTTTACCGATGTCTCCGGCGTCAAGACCGGCCTTGTGGAGCCGGTGCAGGCGATGTGCCCGGCAGGGGTGGAGTTCATCGCCAGCCACCCGATGGCGGGCCGTGAGACCTCCAGCGTCGAGCACGCGGCGGAGGTCAACTTTGCCCCTGCCAACTTCATCATCACCCCCACCGAGAAGAACACCCCCGAGGCGGTCCAGTGGGCGAAAGAGCTGGCTGAGGTGCTGGGCTTCCGCCACATCTGCACCCTGACCGTGCAGGAGCACGATAAGATGATCGGCTACGTCAGCCAGCTCTGCCACGCCATCGCCGTCAGCCTCATGTGCGCCAACGACAACTCCTCGCTCTGCGAGTACACAGGCGATTCCTTCCGGGACCTGACCCGCATCGCCCGCATCAACGAAAAGATGTGGGCTGAGTTGTTCCTCTGGAACAAGGAGAACCTCATCTCCGAGATCGACCAGTTCGACGCGGCCCTCGCCCAGCTGCGGGACGCCCTCGTGGCCGACGACCGGGACAAACTGGAAGAGATGTTCCGCCTGTCCACCCAGCGCCGCGCCGCATTCGACAAGAAGGACTCGTGACCGAAAGGAGGCCGCCCATGCCCAAGCAGGAAGGACAAAAATCCAAACTCCTGGCGCTGCTGCGCATCTTTGAGCAGCAGACCGATGAGGAACATCTGCTCAATGTGCCCCAGCTGGTGGAGCTGCTGGCCCGGCAGGGCATCCTCTGTGAGCGCAAGAGCGTCTACAGCGACATCGACGCGCTGAATGCGCTGGGCTACGACATCCGGCTGCGCCGGGGCCGCAGCGGCGGCTACTGGATGGCGACGAGGCCCTTCGAACTGGCCGAACTGAAGCTTCTGGTGGACGCCGTCCAGTCCAGCCGGGTCATCTCCAAGACCTCCAGCGACAAGCTCATCCATAAGCTGGAAGGGCTGGCCTCCCGGTATCAGGGCACCCAGCTCCAGCGTCAGGTCTACGTCGATGGCCGCCCCAAGAGCGACAACAAGGACCTGCCCTACAGCGTGGATGCCCTCTTCGCGGCCATCAACACCGGAAAAATGGTGCGATTCCGCTACAAAAAGGCGGGACGTCCCGCCCCCTACACCATCAGTCCGTGGCAGATGGCGTGGGAGAACGGCTGCTACTATCTCATCGCCTATCAGGACGAGAAGGAGCCGGTGGGCATCCGCCATTACCGGGTGGATAAGATGGCCGGGGTGACGGTGCTGGACGAGCCGCGCCGGGGCAGGGAGCAGTTCGCCGATTTCGACCTGCCCTCCTACCTGAAAAAGCACTTCCAGATGTTCGGCGGGCCGGAGCACCGCGTCACCCTGCGGTGTACTTCTGACCTCGAATCGGCTATGCGGGAGCGCTTCGGTGCCTCGCCCATCTTTGTGCCGGAAGGGAAGGGCAGCTTCCACTTTGACGTGCCCGTCTGCGTCAGCGACCAGTTCTATGGCTGGGTCTGCGGTTTCGGCGGAAAGGTCGAAGTGGTCTCGCCCGCCGAGGTGCGGGACGGTCTGCGGAAGCTGAATGAGTGGCTGGCCGGAATGCATCAATAAAAGAAAAAAGGCTTCCTCCGAAGAGGAAGCCATAGGTGCAGAAGATCAGCCCTCGAGCAGCTCGACGGTCTTCATCTTGACAGCGGTCTTGGGTTTATCGTTCCAGTCGGTGGGGACGGATGCGATCCTGTCCACGACATCCATGCCGGAGACGACCTTGCCAAAGGCGGCATACTGGCCGTCGAGGTGGGGTGCGTCCTCATGCATGATGAAGAACTGGCTGCCGGCGCTGTTGGGGTTCATGCTGCGGGCCATGCTGATGACGCCGCGGGTGTGCTTGATGGGGTTGTTGACGCCGTTGGCAGCAAACTCGCCCTTGATGTTCCAGCCGGGGCCGCCGGTGCCGTTGCCCAGCGGGCAGCCGCCCTGGATCATAAAGCCGGGGATGACACGGTGGAAGGTCAGACCGTTGTAGAAGCCCTGACCGACCAGCTTCTTGAAATTCTCACAGGTGATGGGGGCAGCTTCCTCGTTCAGCTCGATGTCGATGACGCCGCCGTCTTCCATAGTAATGCGAACCATAGTTTTCACAATGCTCCTTTTATCATAGCCCGTTTCGGGGTGGGTGCGGCAGATGCTCTGCCGAAGCTCCCCTTTAGTATACCATACCTTTTGCAGAGCGCAACGGCGCAGATGCAACCTTTTTGTAAAGAATCACCGCATTTCCACCATATCCTGCCAAAAACGCTTGGGACAGTGGCTCATCCGGCCCTTTTCGCTGTGGCGGGCCTTGATCTCCAGCGTGTCGTAGAACTGTTTCCAGAGCGCCTGAAGCTCCTGCTCCCGAGCGCTGGGCGGGGGAAGGGTGAGCGGTGCGGCCAGCTCGAGGAGCTTGGCCTCGTGGCCCTGATAGAGTAACACCGCCTGATGAACGGCGTCGTATATCATGAAGTCCTCCTCCGGGAAGCGGGCGCAGAAATGCCCCCGCAGCAGGGGGAGGATGTAGTTTTTGGGGTGGATGACCGCACCCAGCATCCCGCCGTGCTCTTCGAAGCGGACGAAGCCCTGAAACTTGTCCACCTCCCAGTCGAGGCTCTTTTTCATCTCGTAAAGGGGTGCTACGTCCGGGTGGCCCATCCGCTTGACCGTGCCGGGGCCGAGAGCGAAAGCCAGATGCAGAAAGCGGATGAGCAGCAGCTCTTTCTCCTCCTGTCCGGAGAGAAAATCCCGGCTGACGAGGTACTCTGTCTCCCGGCCCAGCTTTTTCCCAAGGCTGGAAAAGACCCGCCGGGCCTTGGTGGAGTCCGTCTCGATGTCCCGGACAGGGTAGAGGGTGGCCGTCTCCCGCTGGGGCGTCCAGACCGCAAAGGGGATCTCATGCTGGGCGAAGCTCTCGAACACGCAGCACAGAAAGCCCTCGAAGCTGCCGTCGTAGAGGTAGACCACAGCGGCGTCGTGGAGCTTCCGGGCCTTCGGCGGGGTCACAACGCTCTCGCCAGACATTGCACTGCCTCCTCCCGCACCATCCGCTGGGCCGCCCGGGGCGGCACGCCCTGCGCAACGAGCCGATCCACCGCCGGCGGGGCGAAGAGGCTCAGCTGCTCGGCCCCGGCACTGAAGACGTTGGGGTCGATGAGTGCCCGGGTGATGCGCTCCCGTCCGGCGCTGCCCCGGCCCGGGTGCGCCCCCGAAAAGCCCCGGCAGGTGATGAAATACTGTGCCCGCTTGAGCACGACGCCCATCCGCTTCAGCTCGTCGAGGCCGAGGTCGGACAGCCGCCGTGCCTCCCGGATGCGGCGGGCGCTCTTGGGGCCGATGCCCGGTACCCGCAGCAGCATCTCAAAGGGGGCGCGGTTGATGTCCACCGGGAACAGCCCATAGTGCTGGACGGCCCAGTTGCACTTGGGGTCGAGGTAGGGGTTGAAGCTCTGGTTGTCTTTATCCAAGATCTCGTCGGCCCTGAACTGGTAGAAGCGGAGCAGCCAGTCGGCCTGATAGAGCCGGTGCTCCCGCAGCAGGGGCGGCTTTGTGTCCAGAGCGGGCAGGCGGGTGTCGTCCGACACCGGGATGTAGGCCGAGTAGAACACCCGCTTGAGGCCGTATTTCTGGTACATCCCCTCGGAGAGCTGTAAAATGTGGTAGTCTGTCTCGGGCGATGCGCCGACGATCATCTGGGTGCTCTGGCCGGCAGGAGCGAACTTGGGAGCGTGGCGGTAGAGGGTCAGCTCCTTTTTGCTCTCCTCGCCCGCCACTGAGATCTGCTTCATGGGCCGGAAGATGGAGTGGCGGCCCTTGTCGGGGGCGAGGAGATGGAGGCTCTGCTCGCTGGGCAGCTCGACGTTGACGCTGAGGCGGTCGGCGAGGAAGCCCATCTGCCGGATCAGCTCCGGGCTTGTGCCGGGGATGGTCTTGGCATGGATATAGCCGCCGAAATGGTATTCGTTCCGCAGCAGCCGCAGGACGGAGAGCATCCGCTCGGTGGTGTAGTCGGGGGTGCCCAGCACGGCGCTGGAGAGGAAAAGCCCCTCGATGTAGTTGCGACGGTAGAACTCGATGGTCAGCTCGGCCAGCTCCCGGGGCGAAAAGGTGGCCCGGGGCACGTCGTTGGACTTCCGGTTGACGCAGTAGCTGCAATCAAAAGCACAGCAGTTGCTCATCAGGACCTTCAGCAGGCTGACGCAGCGGCCGTCTGCGGTGAATGCGTGGCAGCAGCCCGGTGCGTAGCAGCTGCCGAGAGTACCGGCCCTCGCCGCACGGGACGCGCCGCTGGACGTGCAGGCGACGTCGTATTTTGCACTGTCGGCCAGAATGGTGAGCTTGTCCATCAGCGACTGTTCCATAAAACTCCACCTCCCGAAGGGGATACGCCCCCCTTACCCCCACGAAAATGCCCGGGGAGAGGGGCGAGGCTCACCACTTGGCCTTCGTCTCGACCACACGGCCTGCGATGTGCAGGCGGTTCAGGTCATCGCCCTTGATGACCAGCTCGTTGTAGGCGGGGTTGAAGGGCTGCAGCACGACGCAGTTGCCCCGCTGGATATACCGCTTGAGGGTGCCTTCGCCCTCGTCGCCGTAGACCAGTACGCCCAGATCGCCGTTTTCCAGCGTGTCCTGCTTGTGGACGAGGGCGAGGTCGCCGTCCTGAATGCGCGGCTCCATGCTGTCGCCCCGGACGACGAGGTAGAAATAGTTGGAGGGGTCCTTGACGCGGGCATACTCCTGCCCGTAATCCTCCTCAAAGGCCAGCGCGCCGTACCCGGCCTTCACGGTGCCGATGACCGGGATGAGGCTCTCGGCGTAGTTGCCGAAAAAACGCTCCTCGGGGGTGGCTGCGTTGGACACCGGGCGGTAAAGCCCCAGCAGGAAGTCTGCCGTGGTGCTCAGGATCTCGGCGATGCGGGCCACCGTGGCGGGGTCGGGGGAGGATTTGCCGCTTTCCCACTTGCCGACGGCCTGCTGGGTCACTCCCAGTTTGGATGCCAGCTCCGCCTGACTGATCCCCTTCTGCTTGCGGCACTGCTTCAAAAGCTCTGAAAACGACATGGTCGTACACTCCTTTACTCCGAGGTTAAAATCTTGCATCCCTATTGTACAACAAAAAGATGTTTTTGTAAAGAGAAAAATGAGGGATTCGCCAAAAAAAGGTTGTCGATGGGCGGGGGTCTGCGGGAATGTCTGAAAAAGTTGAAATTAAGGCTTGACAGAACGGCGAAAATCTGGTAAATTAAATAGGCATTCGGTACGGCGTGTGCGAGTGCCCACGAGGAGAGATGTCCGAGTGGTTTAAGGAAGCAGTCTTGAAAACTGCCGTACGGCAACGTACCGTGGGTTCGAATCCCACTCTCTCCGCCATTTTTTGAATAGGTGTAACACACTTTGCTCTGGAGTAGTACTCAAGAGGCCGAAGAGGCGCCCCTGCTAAGGGCGTAGGTCGTCTAAACAACGGCGCGAGGGTTCAAATCCCTCCTACTCCGCCAAGAAAAAGCTCGATGGTTCATTGAAACCATCGGGCTTTTTCCTTTGTTATACGGTTTTTGCAGCGCTTCGGAGCGCGGAGGGCTGCTTTTGCGCCCCGGAGCGCAGGGTCATTTCAGTGCATCGGCAAGGATGTTCAGCAGGCGGGGGACGTCCAGCGGCTTTGCGATGTGGCCGTTCATGCCGGCCTTCAGCGCGTTCTGGCGGTCTTCCTCAAAGGCGTTCGCCGTCATGGCAAAGATGGGGATGCCGGCCTTTTTCGCATCCGGCAGGGCGCGGATCCGCCGCGTCGCCTCGTAGCCGTCCATGTTGGGCATCTGGATGTCCATCAGGATCAGGTCATACTGGCCGGGCGCAGCCTGCTCCATCTTCTGGACGGCGATCGCGCCATCCTCGGCAGAATCCACCACAAAGCCCGCTTCCGTCAGAAACTCCATTGCGATCTCGCGGTTCAGCTCGTTGTCCTCCACCAGCAGGAGCTTTTTCCCCTGAAAGGCGGAAGCCTTCGGTTCCGGCAGGCGGGGAGACACCTCGGCAGAGAACGGCTCAGACAGGATCTTGCGCAGCTCGGAAAGGAACAGCGGCTTCTCGCAGAAGGCGGTCACTCCAGCAGCGCGGGCTTCTTCCTCGATGTCGGCCCAATCGTAGGCGGTCAGGATGATGATGGGGCAGTTGTGCCCGATCACCTTGCGGATCTGACGCACGATCTCGATGCCGTTCATATCGGGGATGAGCCAGTCGATGATGTAGACGCTGAATTCATCGCCCCGCTCCACCGCGTACTTGGTGCGGATCACCGCCTCCTTGCCGGAGATCGTCCACTCCGGCCGCATCCCGATCTTGGACAGCATGGTGCTGACGCTCAGGCAGGTGTCGGTGTCGTCGTCCGCCACCAGTGCGCGCAGCCCTTCCAGCTGCGGGAGCTGCCGCTGCTCCACCTTCTGCTCACAGCGTGCAAAGCAGAGGTCCACGATGAACTCGCTGCCCTTGCCCGGTTCGCTCTCGATGGCGATGGTGCCGCCCATCAGGTCCACGATTTTCTTGGTGATGGACATTCCGAGGCCGGTGCCCTGAATGCCGCTGACGGTGGAGCTTTCCTCCCGGCTGAACTCCTCAAAGATGTGCTTCTGGAACTCCGCGCTCATGCCGATGCCATTGTCCTTGATGCGGAACTCATAGCGGGCATGCCCGGTGGGCGCGTCGTTCTTCTGGGCGATGCGGAGGCTGATCATGCCGCCGGTGGGGGTGAACTTGATGGCGTTGGACAGAATGTTCAGCAACACCTGATTCAGCCGCAGCGGGTCGGTGATGATGTCCTCGTTCTCCACGTCCATGGTGTCGATGAAGAGCGACAGCCGCTTGGCCGAGACATTGGGCTGGATGATGGAGCGCACATCGTGGACGAGATCCGGCAGATGCACCGCGCGCTCCTCGATCTTTACTTTTCCGCTCTCGATGCGGCTCATATCCAGCACATCGTTGATGAGGGAGAGAAGGTGCTGGCTGGAAGTGGAGATCTTTTTCAGGTAGTCCAACACCTGCTCCCGGTTGTCGATGTGGGTCGCAGCCAGAGAGGTGAAGCCGATGATGGCGTTCATCGGGGTGCGGATGTCGTGGCTCATGTTGAACAGGAACTCCCGCTTGGCGCGGTTTGCCGCCCCCTCGTGCTGGAGCGCGATCTCCAGCTTGCGGTTCTGCTCCTCCAGCTGGGTCTGATACTTCTTCTCCTGCTCCTTTTTCTGCTGCTCCATCTCCTGTGCCGAGCGCCTGCGCAGCGTTTGAAGGACGACCACGAGCAGGATATAACCGGCCAGTGCCATCAGGATGGTGGAGACGGACGCACGGAAGATCGTTCTGCCATCCGTATACGCATAGAGGTCAAAGGCACGCCCGTGGCTGTACATCCCGAAATAGGAGCCGGAGCCGTCCCAGCCGCGGGTGTGGGTCAGTATCTCCGCGACCCCGACTTTGCGGATCTCCTGTACCGTCGGGCTGTCCGTGGTGTCCTGCCCGATCAGCTCCGGGCGGTTGGAGGCGATGACCTGATTGTTCTGCACGATGAACAGGGTGCCGCTGGTCTCTTCCGGGTAGCCATCCAGAATGCTCTGGACCGACAGCGCCGTCCCTTCGACAAGCGCCGCCGGGGTGTACCGATAGGTGAGCAGGATGGCCGCGCCGCTGCCTGCCCGGTGTGCCGTCACATCCACGACAGACCCGTCTTCCAGCAGGACGCGCTTCATATAGGTCTTCTGCGGGTAGCGGAAGACATCCAGAGCGGCATCGGTCCTGAGCTGGTCGCCAAACCGGGCATAGCCGACCCCGTTCGCGGTATACTCGCAGAGGAGCGTGCCCTCCGGGTCAAGGACGGAGATGCCGGTGAGCCAGAGCCGTTCGGTTTCCTTTTTCAGGCACTGCGGGTCGGAGAAGTCCAGCGCGGGGTCATCGGCCAGCGCCTGCACCGAGACCGCCGTGCGGCGAAGGGTCTTCGCGGCAACGGTATCGTTGTATTTTTCGTAGCGGGTGGACTGCGATTTGACAAAATCGAGGATCTGGCAAAAGCGTTCCTCTGTTGAGCACAGCGCTTTCCAGTTCGAGAAAAAGACGACGCCTGCCATGAAGAGCACGCCGACGATCAGATAGAGCGCCCAGATCCGCGCAGCCGGAGCGGGCTTATTTTTATGTTCCAATGGTGTCCACCTCCAGATACTGCGAAGGGTTTTCGAGATATTTGCCGACGATCTGCTCCAGCGTGCCGTCTTCGCGCAGCTGCGCAAAGGTATCGTTCAGCTGGCTGTCCAGCCCCCGGCTGTCGTTCGTTGCAAAGGCCACGCCCAGCCCGGTGACGAGCAGCGGCTCGGACAGGATGCGGAACGCCACGGAGTTGTCCTTCATATATTGCAGGATGGTCGTCTCATGGGAGGCGATGGCGTCCACGTAGCCGCAGCCCAGCAGCGCATACTGGACGCTGCGGTCTTCGATGCTGAACACATCGACCCCCTGCGGGAGGCGGGGGTCGGAGCCGCCGAGAAAAAGCTCCTCCGGCTTGCCGGTGCTCTGGACGGCGATGCTCTTTCCGGCAAGGTCGCTGAGGGACTGGATGCTGCTGTCGTCATTCACGGCGACCACCTGACGGCTCACCATGTAAGGCCCGGCCCAGTGGTAGAGCGCTTCGCGCCCCTCCATGGAAAAGCAGCCCCAGATGCAGTCGATGGCACCGCTCTCCACGAGGGTGGTCTTCTGCTCCCAGTCGATCGGCTCGAACCGGGTGGAATACCCCATGCGGCGGAACGCTTCGGTGGCGATCTCCACATCGATCCCGGCGGGAACGCCGTCGTTGTTCAGATAAATATAGGGAGGATAGGTGTCGCTTCCCACAACGATCTGGGGGAGGCCGCCGTCCTTCGCTTTTGTCTCTCCGCAGGAGGTCAGGCCCCCGGCGGCCGCAGAGGCCGCCAGCAGCCCGCACCCGCGCAGAAAGGCACGGCGTGAGATTCTGTGTTTCATTCCTTCTCCTGTTTTTCCTGCATCTGTGGATGCAGTTTTTCGTTCAGTTCGTCCTGTGTGTCCGTCAGGCATTGCAGCAGCAGCGGGTTGAACACGCCGCATTCGCCGTTCTGGATCATCTGCACCGCTTTCTCGTGGGAGAAAGCCTTTTTATAGCAGCGCTCGCTGGTCAGGGCGTCGTACGCGTCGGCCAGCGCGACCAGCTGTGCGCTGATGGGGATGTCGTCGCCCTTCAGCCCATCCGGGTAGCCCCGGCCATCCCAGCGCTCGTGGTGCCAGCGGGCGATCTCATAGGCGGTCTGCAGCAGCGGCTCCTCGCCGAAATTTTCCAGCTTTTGCAGCATCTCCGCGCCCAGCATACTGTGGGTCTTGATGACCTCAAATTCCTCCGGGGTCAGCCTGCCGGGCTTGTTGAGGATCTTTTCGTCGATCCCGATTTTGCCGATGTCGTGCAGGGTAGAGGCCAGCGGAATCAGATCCTGCTGTTCTGCAGAAATCGAGTAGTTGTTGCTGATCTCCAATAGGCGGTGGAGCAGCATTTCTGTGATGATACGGATATGCCGCACATGAGCACCGCTTTCGCCGTTGCGGAATTCTACGATATGGCTCAGCACACCCACCAGCGTATCCGTATTATTTTCGCGGGCGCGGATCTGGTCGGACACCATCTTCACCAGCCGCCGCTGCTTGGCATACAGCTTGATGGTGTTGGTCACGCGGCGGTATACGATGCGTGCATCGAAAGGTCGATTGACATAATCACTCGCGCCTAGTTCATAGGACTTCCGAATTACAGCGTTAGAGTCATCGCTGGAGATCATGATGACCGGGATGTCCTCGATGGTGTGGTTGGCGTTCATGGCCTTGAGCACCTCGAAGCCATCCATGACCGGCATGTTGATGTCCAGCAGCACCAGTGCGATGTTCCCGGCCTCCGCCTGCATTTTTTCCAGGCATTCTTGTCCGTTTTCTGCTTCAAGAATGCTGTAATCGCCGCCCAGGATCTCCTTTAGCAGCATGCGGTTCATTGCGGAGTCATCCACAAGTAAGATCTGCGACTTATTCTGTAAAAGTTTTTCCAGCGCTGCAAGACTATGCCCCGGAACCTCCGCCATGACGGCGTTCTTGCGGCACTTTGCCTGATACATCAGCCGGTCTGCCCGGCGAACCGCATTCTCCATCGGGTCGGTGATGGCCTGCATCGTTCCGCCGATGCTCAGCGAGAGGCGAAAATGCGAATAACCGGGTACAGTAGCCTGCTGCACGGCGGCTCTGATCTGCTCCAGCTTGGCTTGCAGGATGTCGCTCGGAATGCCGGGCAGCACCAGCAGGAACTCGTCCCCGCCGTAGCGGATGAGCAGGTCGGAATCCCGGATGCAGGAGCGGATGGCGGCGGCTACCGCTTTCAGCGCCATATCACCGGCGTAATGTCCATAGGTGTCGTTGCAGATTTTGAAATCGTCCACATCCATCAGCGCGATGCCTGCGGGGCCGACGATACGGGATGCGATATCCTCATAGTAGCGGCGGTTGTATGCGCCAGTCAGGACATCGTAGTAAAGTTTTGCACGGTAGCTCTCTGTTGTTTCTTGAAGCTTTTCCTCGGCTTCGGCCTGCATCTCTTCCATGCTGGAGCGCTCGAACTGCCATTGCAGGCGACCGATCAGCAGAATGTTCGCAGCGATACCAAGGCCGATCACGATGAGCTTTTGAAGGTTCAAAGAGGTGTAAAGAAAAAAGCTGTGGTCGGTAGAAAAGAAAAACGCGGAGTATAGGAATGCAATGAGGCCGCTTACGATTCCTGCTGCATAGCCGTATTTCACGAGCACAGCAGAAAGAACAACAAAAAGCAGGATATTTGGATTTGGAATATGAAAATTCCAGACGATCAGGCAGGTGCTCAATTGGGCAAGTGCCGATAGCAGCATAGGCTGGATTTTATTTGGCTGTTGTTCCATACGCAATACCATCCAATACTTTGATTCATCATGATTGCTCTCTCACAAAAAAAGAGCTGGGCCGCAAATGGGCGGCCCTGCTAGGTCGTGAGTGTCGGCCATCTACGAAACCGTGCGATTCCACTATTTATTTTCGGGGGGGGGGGGTAACGCGGAAGCGCTTTACCGTCTGCTCCAGTGCGTTGATGTCCACGGGCTTGGACAGATGTTCGTCCATCCCGGCGTCCCGGCTCTTCTGCATATCCTCAAGGAATGCGTTGGCGGTCATGGCAAGGATGGGGATGGTGCGTCCCAGCGGATTTTCGCCGCTGCGGATGCGCCGGGTGGCTTCGAGGCCATCCATGACGGGCATCTGCACGTCCATCAGGATCATGTCGTACTCGCCGGGCTTGACGCTGGCGAAAGTGTCTACGATCTCCTGACCGTTGGAGCAGATGGTGCAGCGCGCACCCTTGGTCTCCAGCAGCAGCTCCAGAATTTCGGCGTTGATGGCGTTGTCCTCGGCGCAGAGGAAGTTCATCCCGGACAGGGGCGAGACGGCCTCGGCCTCCTCCGGGAGAGCCGGCGCCGTCTGCACCTTGTCCGCCTCGGCGTCGATGGGAAATTCCAGAACGACCTCGAAGCGGGTGCCCTTGCCGGTGGCACTCTCCACCCGGATGGTGCCGCCCATCAGGTCTATGATGCTCTTGGTGATAGCCATGCCGAGGCCCGTGCCCTGCACCTTGTTGGTGCCGGATTTCTCCTCCCGGGTAAAGGGGTCGAAGAGGGTCTTCTGGTAGGCCGCGCTCATGCCGATGCCGTCATCCTGCACGATGAACCGGTATTTGGCGTAGTGCTCGGTATGGGTAAGCTCGTCCACCGCCAACCGGATGTGTCCGCCTTGGGGCGTATACTTGACCGCATTGGAGAGGATGTTCATCAGCACCTGATTCAGACGGTTGGGGTCGGCCAGCACGTTTTCGTGCTGCATATGGGTCTCCACCGTAAAGGTCTGGCTGCGCTGGCTGGCCTGCTGCCGGATAATGCTGTCCAGCTGGCTGACCTGCTGGGAAATGTTCATTTTTTCGATGTTCAGGGTGGTCTTGCCGCTCTCGATGCGGCTCATGTCCAGAATATCGTTGATGATGCCCAGCAGCAGCCGACCGGAAGTTTCCAGCTTGCCCAGATGTTCGGCCAGCCTTTCCGGCTGGTGCAGCTCGTTTTTCATCAGGGTAGTAATGCCGATGATGGCGTTCATGGGGGTGCGGATGTCGTGGGACATATTGGAGAGGAAGTCGGTCTTGGCTTTGCTGGCCTTTTCGGCTACTTCCAGTGCGGCTTCCACAGCCAGCGTGGTCTGGTGCTCGCCCGTGCGGTCGGACATATCCACGATGCACTTTCTTGCGCCCTGCACATCATTGAGGAAGCCGGTCACATGGAGATAGCGAGGCTCACCGGTCTCCTGATTGACAAATTCACATTCCCATTCCTGCTGGACGCCCTGTTCCATCTGCATCAGACTTTCCAGCCGCGATGCACCGCTGTCGTCTCCGGCAGGGTATAGAACGTGGAGATCCTCCTGCACCGCCTCGGGGGAGAGGCCCAGAATGCGCTGGACATTGGGGCTGACGTATTCCGCCTTGCTGGTTTCGGTGTCGATCATCAGGAACACGTCGTCCACATTGCGGGAAAGGTTCGAGAACAACTCCTCGCGTGCCAGCAGCTGCTGGTCCTTTTTCCGCAGCTTTTGCCGGTTGCTCTGCACCACCAGCAGCAGAGCGGCAACAGCCAGCATACCCGTTATACCGCTCATCACGGCCATGGTGGTGTATTGCAGCCGGTTCATATTGGCGTTCACAACGCTTTTGGGAGCAATGCCAAGGATCGTCCAGTTCTGGAAGGCGGCAGAACCATAAACCATGTAATAGCCGACGCCATTGATGGAAAACTCAAGGTTGCCGCCCTCCCCGGCAGCAAAAGAATCTTGCAGGGCATCGACCTGTTCTGCCGTAAAACCAGCCGAGTTTTTGAGCAGGGCAAGGATATTGTGCACACCGCTCATGTCCGCGCTGCTGCTGTCCAGTACCACACGGCCATCCGGCAGCACCGCAAAGGTGCTGCCGTGCCCTTCAAAGGCAGAGATCTTCAGGGAGTCCACCAGATCCCTGTTGTTATAGGTGATGGCAATGGCTTCGTAATCAAAGCCCTGATAGCTGCCTTTTTCCGTGGGGACTGCAAACACCATGATCTCCGGCTTGTCCGGCACGACCGAGTTTGCCACGATAGGCTGCTGCTCCAGAATCAGCTGCGACAGCGTCCGACCCAGATCAAGATAGCCTCGTTCACCATCCAGTGTGACATAGGAGCCATCCCGCGAAACGAAGAAAAAGTCTGTAAAATGGTATTCTCCCTTTGCCTGTGAAAGGAAAGAGCAGACATCGGCATCGCTTTGCGCACTTTCCAGATAGGGCGCCCACATCCGCATGACGCCCCAGTTGAAGGATACCTTATTGTAGAGGGTCTGGTTTGCCTGATGATAGATCTCGGTAAGGTGTGCAGTGCTTTCCTCGTAGATGGTGTGCTCCATAAAATCCGTAAAGACAACGAGGCTCGTCAGAATGCTGATGCCGAGCAGCAGCATTGCTATGACCGCGAGGATACGGCTTTTTACAGAGCGTTGCATCTTAGTTTCGTTCTTCAAGAGCTTATTCTCCCTGTACAATGGTCAGATACTCGGAGGGGGCGGGGAACTGCTTGCTGACCGCCAGCGAATCCTTCAGGCAGGAGCGGCTGTCTGCCCCTTCAATGGCATATTCCGTTCGCTTGGTCTTCAGGTTTTCCGGCATGGGGCAGCTGCAGTAGACCTCGTTCTCTATCCACACATCGGTGCCCGCCACAAATACGGTATAGGTGGCCGTATCGTCCAGCGGCGCACCATTGACGGTGAGTTCTTCCAGACGGAACTTGCCCTGCTCGTATTCGGTCACTTTGTATTCCATGCCGCTGGTCACGGGCATATAATTCCGGTGCCGGATGGGGTTTGCACCGTTGTCCTTTACATTCACCAGCCACTCCATCATCTGCCGCAGCTCTGCACCGGTATATTCTCCCTGCGAAACGGCGTAGTTTCCTGCCATCACCCACAAAAGCTGCTGCTTGCTGTAATCGCCGCAGTAGATGGAAGTGGACACCAGCGGCGAGTAGCCGATTGCGATAGACGCATCATAGGTGGTGCGCAGGGCGGTCATCAGCGAGGAAGCCGCAGCGCTGCCGTGGTCGGTCATGTCGATGGAGTATGCGGTATTCTGGGTGAACAGGATCTCGGTTTCGGGGTCTGCTTTGGGGGTGACAAGCTGCTCGTTGAACGCCTCGTATCCGGCCTTGGCATCGTATTCGCCGGTGATCATCTTGTGGCCCACATCTTCCGAAATGCGGAAGATCTCGGTGGAGGCCAGACGCATATACAGATGATTTGCGCTGATGACATCCGCAACGTGTTCCAGAGAGGTGGAGGAGGTGATGTTTACCTCCTTGTTATAAGAGAGCACCGCGCCGCCAGCGGCCAGCTTGCTCTGCCCCTCTGCGCTGTACACGGCCCCAAGGACTTTCAGCACAGCAGCCAGCTTTGCCTCGTCCTGTGCTACCGTGTTGGAAACTGCTGCCTGACACATGGGGTAGGTCAGCAGCCAGCTATCATTGGCGGTCTCGCCGAAATAGGGCAGAATGGATGCGTTAAAGCCGTGCAGGTCGAGCATTACATCCGCTATGCCTGCCGTGGTGCGGATCATGGCGGTCTGCCGCGCATAGAAAGGCTTGGCAATGGGGTTCAACTCCAACCGATCGTCACCGGGCTGCACCCGCACATCCTTGAGGAACTGCTCGTATTTTTCAAAGACCTTCGGCCACACCACATCATCCAGACCGGTGGAGCCGTCCTCGGTCTCGCTCTCGTAGTTCATGCGCCATGTGGTGCCCTCCAGACTCATCAGCTCCGGGATAGCACAGCCCTGCATGGTTTCCAGACAGGTGTAGTCATATCTCCAGTCTGCCTGATAGCCCTTAATGCCGACAGCCTCAAAGGCATCAATGGCCGCCACGAACTCGGCGTAGTTGGTGGGCAGAGGGATATTGTACTGAGCAAACAGATCGACATTTGCAGCCGTGCCGTCCACCTCGGCGCACATGGGCAGCCAGCGGATCGCACCGTCCGGCTCCTGATTGTTGTTCAGGTAGCTGGAATAGAAGGTGCCTGCAACCTCGGTCGTGCTCAGATCCATCAGGTACTCTGCCAGAGGAGCCGCATCGTTCAGGGAGAAGCGGCGGCAGGTGATGATGTCCGGCAGCTGCTCCGCACGGTTCAGCAGGTCGCGGTAGTAGTCCATGGTGTTGAAGCCCTGAATGAAGTTGAACTCATACTCCGGGAACTTCTGTTCCAGCCACGGAGTAAGCTCTTTCATCATGGAGCGGTCCCACAGGTAAAAGGTGATCTGGATCTTGCCGTTCTGGCTGCTGCCCTTGTCAGCCTCGGTCTTGCCGCCGCAGGCGGTCAGCGCTGCCGCAGCAGCCACGACGCCGGCGGCCTGCAAAAAAGAGCGGCGAGAGATTTTGTTCATCATAGGATGCTCCTCACATTTCCAATATTTTTAAGTTTATCATTATAATAGAGGTGTTTCAAGCGTTTTTGCCAAAAAAAGACGCGCGCGCGGCCTCTTTTGGCCCTCTCCGCCCTCCTTTTGCGTCAGCAGCTCGGAGGGGCAAAAAGAAAAGCACGAAGGCCGAAACCTTCGTGCTTTGTGGTGGGCCAGGCAGGACTTGAACCCGCGACCAAGCGGTTATGAGCCGCCAGCTCTGACCAACTGAGCTACTGGCCCGCAAACGCGGCGCGCTGCCGCGTGTGGACTGACTATAAGTATACCAAAAAAATCCGGAAATGCAAAGCCCTCCGGGCGAATTTATTTCGTGCGGCGGGCGTCGAGCTTGCCCAGCATGAACTCATCGAGCATCTCGGGCTGGAACAGCGGCTCCTTGTAGCCGAAGGCCTCCCGGATGAAGATGAGGGTCACGACGGTCTGACGGCCCGGGTCCAGCCGGAGGGTGTAGAGGGTGTCCAGCGGCTGCTGGGTGGGCTGGTGGAGGGTCAGGTGAAGGGTGAAGCCGCCGTCGTTCTCCCGGCGGCACTCGTAGGCGAAAAGGTCGTCGGGGCTGTGCTGGTCGAGCCGGTCGAAGCAGTCGTCCAGCGGCAGGTCGGTGCGGAACTCGGAAAGGCCGCTGGGGCCGTACTGGCTGCGGCGGCCTTTGTCCTGCTTTGCCAGCAGGAAGACGATGAAGCCGAGGATGGCGGCCAGAAGCAGGATGGAAAAAACAGCGTTCATGGATGTCCTCCGATGGAATTTGAATCATGTTTTCCTTATTGTAACACAACCCGCCCTAAATTGTGTTATAATATTTGAAAAATTCCAAAAACTGATGGGGAGCCTGCGCCCTTTCTGCGGGCGGGAGGGACGATATGAAACTCAGATTCACGCGCAAGACATGGTATTTCCTGCTGCTGGCTTCGGCCGCAGCCTCCATGCTCAACGGCTTTGCCGTCCTGAGCGGGAACAGCTTCGGACTCATCGAGCAGATCGCATTTGCGATGGCGGGCATCTCGGCCCTCTTCCTCGCCGCCGAGAAAGGCTCGGCGGGCTGGGAGAAGCGGAACTTCACCGGTGTGTTCGTTCTGCTGATGGTCAGCTACATGATCAACGGCTGGGCAGGCTACCTCTGCTCGGCGCTGGCGTGGCCGCTGCTGCTGAGCACCGAGTACAAGCGGGGGATGGCTGTCCAGCGCCAGCTCCAGCTGGTGGGTGCGGCGGAGGCCCTCCACCTGCTCTTCCTGCTGATGGCAAAATACGGCGGCATGGCCGCGCTGGGCTTCTGGACGAATCTGCTCTGGGTGCTGCTGGCCTGCGCCCGGGGCTGGGCAGCACTGAGCCTCTACAAGATGCAGGAGGACGCATGACGCAGCGGCGGAGAAAGCGCCGCAGCCGCTTCGGGCGGCGGGCCTTTCTGGCGGGGGCGGGCTGTGCCGCGCTGGCCGGCGCGGGGCTGATGCTGCGCCGGGGGCAGACTGTCTCGGCCCTGTCGGTGCCTGCCCCGGAGGCAGAGCCGAACGCCGCCCTGCCCGCCGGGGAGTGGCGGGCTGTCTGGGTGAGCTATCTGGAATGGGCCGGGATGGATTTTTCCTCGGAAGAAGCCTTCCGGGCCGGGGCGGCGGCTTTGATGGACAACTGCCTGTCCATCGGGCTGAACACCGTCATCGTGCAGGTGCGGCCCTTCGGGGATGCCCTCTACCGCAGCAGACTCTTCCCGTGGAGCCATGTCTGCACCGGGGAGCAGGGGAAAGACCCCGGCTTCGACCCGCTGGACGTCCTCATCACCGAGGCCCACAGCCGGGGGCTTTCGCTGGAAGCGTGGGTCAACCCCTACCGTCTCCGTTCCTCGGCGAAGATGCCCGCCGTGCTGGCCGAAAGCAGCCTCGCCAACACCCATCCCGAGTGGGTCTGCGCTGTGGGCGAGGGGCTGTACCTGAATCCGGCCCTCCCCGAGGCGGCGGACTATGTGGTGCAGGGCGTGGCCGAGCTGGTGCAGAACTATGCCGTGGACGGCATCCACTTCGACGACTATTTCTATCCCACCACCGACCCGGCGCTGGACGCGGCCCAGTTCGCCTCCAGCGGCGCGGGAAATCTGGACGAATGGCGGCGGCAGAATGTCACGGCGCTGGTCAAGGCGGCCCACGACGCCGTGAAAGCCGCCGATGCCACCCTCCGCTTCGGGGTCAGCCCGCAGGGCAACCCGGACAACGATCTCTCGGAGCAGTACAGCGACGTCCGGGCATGGCTGACGGCAGAGGGGGAGGATGCCGTGGTGGACTACCTCTGCCCGCAGGTCTATTGGGGCTATGGCTACACTCTCCGATCCGGCAGCACCCGCTTCGCCTTCGAGAACATCGTGCCCGAGTGGCTGGCCATGCCCCGGGCAGCGTCCACGGCCCTCTATTTCGGGCTGGGGGCCTACCGTGTGGGCAGCGGCGACGGCGGAGCCAACGAGGACAGCCTGAGCCAGTGGTGCACCGGCAGCGCCCTTGCCCGGCAGGTGGATGACCTGCGCCGTCTCGGTGCGGGGGGATGGGCGCTCTACCGGTACGATTCGCTCTTCCGGCCTGCCCAGCCGGAGCCTGCCGCCGCCGAGCGGGCGGCGCTGGCCGCGCTGACTGTGGGCTAAGGCCTTGTATGGAAAATAAAAATGCGGTATACTATAGCAATCGTGAGCAATCGTGCAAAAACAATGTTTTGAGGATAAAAAGTCATGAAAAAGACAAAGCGAATCGTACTGCTCGTTCTGGCGGTGGTGGTATTGCTGCTGGCGGCGTATGCGGGAAAGACCGTGCTGGACCTGAAGAACAGCGCCGCCACGGAGGTGCAGGAGGAGGACAGCACCCGCTGGGCCGAGCTGACCAGCGACCCGCTCACCCTCGAGGGCATTGCCGACGGCTCGGCCAAATACGCCTCGGCGGCGGTGAACGGCAGCCTGAATCTTGTGTTCAACGGCATCTGGAGCCGCCAGACCGACTATTTCACCGTCCCGGGCGGCAGCCTGACCATCACCGGCTATGGCACCGCCGAGGGCACCCAGCGGTATAAAATATCCGTCTGGCAGAAGGTGGCCGGCGGCGCACAGTACGTCAACGACAGCACCTATTACTTCAAGACCGACGGCCAGAACTACCGCTGCGTCATCTCCGGGCTGGACCCGGCGGCCAGCTACCGGCTGACCATCTCCTACGATTCCAGCCGCTACTACCTCTACGGCGGACTCAAGGTGGAGGGCATCGCGGCATGAAGACACAGACGAAAAATTCGCTCATGCTGATGCTCTGCGCCTTCATCTGGGGCACGGCGTTCGTGGCCCAGAGCGCAGGCTCCGGCATGGGGGCCTATTCCTTCCTCGCGGGGCGGAGCTGGCTGGCTGTCCTCGTGCTGCTCCCGACGATGGCCGCCTTTGATGCCCTGCGCAAAAAGCAGGGCGCGGCCTACGGCTGGCCCAAGGAAAGAGCGGAGCGGAAGACTCTGCTGATGGCGGGCCTCGTCTGCGGCACCCTTCTGTTCGCAGCCTCTGCGGCCCAGCAGATCGGCATCACCATCAACCCCTCCACGGCCAAGGCGGGCTTCCTGACGGCCATGTACGTCGTGCTGGTGCCGGTGTTCGGCCTGTTTCTGGGCCGGAAGGGCAGCGCCCAGCTCTGGGCCAGCATGGTCATCGCCGTGGTGGGCCTTTACCTGCTCTGCATGAAGAACGGCTTCGGCGGCGTCGAGACCAGCGACTGGATCCTGTTCTCCTGCGCGGTGCTGTTCAGCTTCCAGATCATGTCCATCGACCACTTTTCGCCGCTGGTGGACGGCGTGAGGCTGAGCCTCTTGCAGTTTATCGTAGTCGCAGTGGAGAGCACGGCGGCGGCGCTTCTCTTTGAGACGCCGACGCTGGCGGAATTTGGTGCCAATTTCCTGCCCATCGCCTATTGCGGCGTGCTGTCCAGCGGTGCGGGCTATACGCTCCAGATCTTGGGACAGAAAAACCTGAACCCCGCCATCGCCAGCCTTATCATGTGTCTGGAAAGCGTGTTCAGCGCCTTGGGCGGCTGGCTGCTGCTGAACCAGAGCCTTTCGCTGCGGGAGAGTGCGGGCTGCGCCCTCATCTTTGCCGCCGTCGTGCTGTCCCAGCTGCCGCTTGAGGAGCTGCGCGGATGCAAAAAGGGCGCGTGACGCTGCGGGTGGCTGGGGGCATCCCCTACGAGCTGACGCGGAAGAAGGTCAAAAACTTCAACCTTCATGTCCGGCGGGACGGTTCTGTGGCCCTCAGCTCCCCTCTGCGCATATCGCCGGAGGCGGCGGATCACTATATCATCGGCCAGATGGACTGGATACGGGCGGCACAGGCCCGGCAGGCCGCCCGCGAGAAGCGGCAGGCGTCGCTGCCCGACAAGGATGTCGCGCTGGCCCACTTCACGGCCATGAGCGATAAGGTCTACCCGGCCTTTGCCGGGGTCCTGAACGGGCAGAAGCCCGCCATCAAGGTGCGCAGCATGACCAGCTGCTGGGGCGTCTGCCATATGGCCAAGCGCCAGATCACCTTTGCGCTCCAGCTTTACAATATGCCCGAGGCGGCGCAGATCTATGTGGTAGTACATGAGTACTGCCACTTTTTGCAGCCGAACCACAGCCCGGCGTTCTGGGCCGAGGTGGCCAAGTTGATGCCGGACTGGAAGGCCCGGCGAGATTTGTTGAAAAGATAACGGTCTAGCCCGCTCTGTTACCTTCGGTGACATCTCTCCCAAGGGGAGAGGCAGAAAGGCTCCCCCTCTGGGGGAGCTGGCAGACCCGGAAGGGTCTGACTGAGAGGGCAAGCCACTGAAAAATAAGAGGAATACGTCATTGGAAAACGAAAAAAAAGCCGGCGGCGATAAATATTCGAAGCTCGCCGGAAACACCATCATCTTTGCCATCAGCAGCTTCTCATCCAAGCTGCTGACGCTCATCGTCCAGCCGTTTCTGACCTATGCGATGGCCGAGATCTCCGACCTCGGCCTGTCCAAGATCCTGAGCCAGTACGCCAACCTGCTCATCCCCTTCGTGTCGATGGGAATGTCCAACGCCATCATCCGCTTCGGCCTCGACAAGGGCAACAGCGAAAAGCAGGTGTTCACCAACGGCCTGCTCACCATCCTCGGGGGCTTCGGCATCCTCGTGCTCTGCTGGCCAGTGGCGCAGTTCCTGCCTGACATGGCCCAGTACGGCTTGCTCATCTATATCTACGTCCTCATGAGCTGTCTGCGCACCCTCTGCACCCAGTTCGTGCGCAGCCGCCAGTGGAACAAGCTGGTGGCTGTGGACGGCGTGCTCTGCACGGTGGCGACCATGGCCTTCTATGTGCTCTATCTGGTGGGCTTCCGCTGGGGCGCGAACGGCTACCTGCTGGCCATCATCAGCGGCGACTTCGTCAGCGTGCTCTTCCTGATGCTGACCGGAAAGCTCTGGAACTTTATCGAGCTGAAGGGCCTCAACAAGACCCTCTGGAAGCAGATGCTCCGCTTCTCGCTGCCCATGATCCCGGCCCAGATCAGCTTCTGGATCATCAACGCCTCAGACCTGTTCTTCGTGCGCGAGATGTGCGACGGCCTCGACGGCCACAGCGGCGATGCATGGAGCGGCCTGCTCTCCACCGGCTATTTCCTGCCCACCATCCTCACCACGCTGGGCCTCATCTTCTACGATGCATGGCAGCTGTCGGCGGTGACAGAGGAGGAGGGAAGAGCCAAGTTCTTCACCCAGATCTTCCGCACCTATTCCAGCGTGCTGTTCTGCTGCGCGGCGGGCATCATCTGGCTCTGCCGCCCGGTCATGCACATCATGAAGGCCAACTATTACTATGCGTGGCACTTCGTGCCCTTCCTCGTGATGGCCTCCACCTGCAGCTGCTTCAACCAGTTCATGAACAGCGTCTACGTCGTGAATAAGAAGTCCCAGCGGAGCATGGTCACGATGATGGCGGGCGCCGTGAGCAACTGCATCATGAACTACTTCTTCATCAAGTGGTGGGGCCCTGTGGGTGCGACCTATGCGTCCTTCCTCGGCCTCGGTCTGGTGTTCACCCTCCGTGCCATCGACGCCCACGGCATGATCGGGATGCGTGTCCATCCGGGCCGCGTCCTCCTCAACGCCGCCGCGCTGGTGTTCGAGGCCTTCGTGCTGCTGGCCGAGACGCCCCTGTACGGCCTCTGGACGGGCCTCATCACCGCCCTCATCATCCTGTACAACTTCTCCGGTGTCTGGGGCATGGCCCGCATCCTGCTGCCGAAGCTTCTGGGCCGCCGGGGCAAGACCCTTGTGGCTGTCGTGGACGGCTGGATGACGAAGAAATAAACGCTTCCCGGATAGGAAAAACGCCCTCTCATCGATACCGCGATGAGGGGGCGTTTGGTTTGTCTCAAGTCAAAAAATCGAAAAAATGCGATAAAAGCTAGAGCCGCTGCCGGGTCACAGTTGTTTTTCGAGCCAGCCGGCGATGTCCGCAAAGACCTCGGCTTTGTTCGTCTCCATCAGCAGCTCGTGGCGGGCACCGGGATAGAACTTCGCCTCGATGTTCCGGACGCCGATGTCCCGGAGGCTCTGGATGGCCCGCCGGACTCCGGCGGTGCGCTCGCCTACAGGGTCGGCGTCACCGGCGAGGAAGAGCAGGGGCAGCTCCTTGGGCATCCCGGCCAGAACGGCGGGGTCGTACAGCCGCAGGATGCCGGAGAACATACTGTAGTAGGCGTTCAGGGTGAAGGTGAACATACAGCGTTCGTCGGCACGGTACTTGTCCACCTCGGCGGTGTCACGGTTGAGCCAGTCGTGGGGCGTGCGCCCCTCGAGGCCCTTGTTGTAGCCGAGGAAGGAAAGGCTGGCCACGAGTCGGCTGCGGTGTTCCCAGCCGAAAAAGACGGCCAGCACCCGGCAGAGGGCTTTCGCTGCGGCGACCAGAGCTTTGGGCTGGAAGCCGGTGCCCATGAGGATGGCTCCGTCCAGCTCGCCGCCCCACTCGCAGAGGTACTGGCGGGCGTAGAACGACCCCATGCTGTGCCCCAGAAGAAAATAGGGGACGCCGGGGTAAAGCTGCTTGGTCAGGACGGTCAGGGCGTGGAGGTCGTCGAGGACGGCACGGTTGCCGTCCGGCTGGGCGAAGAAGCCGTAGTCGTCCTTCGTGCGGATGGAACCGCCGTGGCCCAGATGGTCGTGGCCGGTGACGAGGATGCCCTGCCCGGCCAGATGCTCGGCCAGCGGCTTGTACCGGTCGATGAACTCCACCATGCCGTGGGACAGCTGCAGGACGGCCCGCACCCTGCCCTCCGGCACACAGCGGAATGCGTGGAGCGTCCGGCCCGGCACGCAGGAGGGGAGGGTGAAGTCGGTCATCTGACTCATGTGAGGATTCTCCTTTTCCGCTTACAGCGCGGCGATCTTGGCCCGGCAGGCGGGGCAGATGCAGTAGCCCTCATACTGGGCCATGCCGGCCACCAGCTCGCCGCAGAAGTCGCAGCTGCCGGCGGGACGGTGCTTTTTGAGGATGATCTGATCGCCTTCCACGAAGATCTCGAGCTTCGAGTCCTTGTCGATGTGCATATTGGTGCGCAGTTCCTTGGGAAGGACGATACGCCCCAGAGAGTCGATGCCGCGAACGATGCCAGTTGTTTTCATATTCATTTCTCCTTTGGTAGTGTGTCCGGAAGAATGGCAGATATGGCACTGATTGCGACGATACGACGCAAAAAATGTTCCTGTGCAGGAAAAACAGGAAAAAACTGCCAACTTCTTTCCTACTCAGTATACAAAAAGTTGAGCCGTTCGTCAATCGAAACGCGGAGTTTCGACAAAAACTTCTCAAAGAAACCGCAAAATCAGGGTCAGGCGCTTCCGGGGACGCCCCTCTTTGCTGTCTCCGTTGACAAACAGGGCCGGAGAGGGTAAACTTAGGCAGAGATATTTGCAATTCATTTGCCTATGATAGATAAAAAGGAGAAATCATTATGCCGAATCCGAAGATCCGCACCCGATTTGCCCCCTCGCCCACGGGTTATATGCATGTTGGCAACCTGCGCACCGCGCTGTACACCTACCTGATGGCCAAGCACGACGGCGGCACCTTCATCCTCCGCATCGAGGACACCGATCAGGGCCGCTACGTCGAGGGCGCTGTGGACGTCATCTACAACACCCTGCGGGAGACCGGCCTGCTGTGGGACGAAGGCCCCGATGTGGGCGGCCCCGTCGGCCCCTACGTCCAGAGCGAGCGGATGGGGATGTTCAAGCAGTACGCCGAACAGCTGGTGGCAGAGGGCAAGGCCTACTACTGCTTCTGCACCGAGGAGCGTCTGGAGGCCCTCCACGCCGAGCAGCGCGCCCACGGCGAGATGACCCACTACGACGGCTGCTGCCGCGACCTGCCGAAGGAAGAGGTGGAAAAGCGCCTCGCCGCCGGTGAGCCGTACGTCATCCGCCAGAAGATCCCCCGTGAGGGCGTGACCGGCTTCGACGATATGGTCTACGGCCACATCGAGGTCAACAACAGCGAGATGGACGACCAGATCCTCATCAAGACCGACGGGATGCCCACCTACAACTTCGCCAATGTGGTGGACGACCACCTCATGGGCATCACCCACGTCATCCGCGGCAGCGAATACCTGTCCTCCACCCCGAAGTACAACCTGCTGTATCAGGCGTTCGGCTGGAACATCCCGAACTACATCCACTGCCCGCCGGTCATGAAGGACGCCCAGAACAAGCTCTCCAAGCGCAACGGCGATGCCAGCTATCAGGACCTCGTGGCCAAGGGCTACCTGACCGAGGCCATCCTGAATTACATCTGCCTGCTGGGCTGGAGCCCCAAGGGGGAGTATGCCGAGCAGGAGATCTTCTCGCTGGCAGATCTGGTCAAGATCTGGACGCCGGACGGTATCTCCAAGTCGCCCGCCATCTTCGACCCTCTCAAGCTGCGGGCCATCAATGCAGAGTATATCCGCCGTCTGTCTCCCGAGGAGTTCCTTGCCAAGGCCGAGCCGTGGATCGACAGCGCCGTCCACACCCCCATCGACAAGAAGCTGCTCTGCGCAAACCTTCAGCCCCGCTGCGAGGTGCTGGGCGAGATCCCCGAGCAGCTGGACTTCTTCGACGCTATGCCCGAGTATGACGTGAGCCTCTACGCCAACAAGAAGCAGAAGACCACCCCCGAGTCCGCCAAGGAGGCGCTGGAGGCCCTGCTGCCCGTCCTGAGCGACGAGGCGCTGGACTTTGGCGACCGCGACACCGTCTTCGACGCCTGCAAGGCCAAGGCCGAAGAGCTGGGCAAGAAGAACGGCTGGCTGCTCTACCCGCTGGGCATCGCCCTCTCGGGCAAGCAGCGCACCCCCGGCGGCGGCACCGACCTCGCCTGCATGATGGGCCGCGAAAAGACCCTCGAGCGGGTGAAGGCCGCCATCAGGAAGCTGAATGGGTAAAAAGACCTTATAAAAACGTAAGGAGGCAGTCTGTATGATGTATCCGTTCATGACGCTGGACGATAACACCGAGGTCGTCCATTCAGAAATGCTCCCGGACCATCGCGTCAAGGTTTATTTCGAGAAGCCGGATGCGAAGGATTGCTTCCATTCTGCGGTGTGTTATCTCCCCGACTATAAGTGGGAGGATATCAACGGCTTTACCCCGACGGAGATCGCCCGGTATCAGGAGCTTGTGGAGTCCACAGCGCATCTGATTTTGCAGTTCTCCAAAGAGGGAGGCGTCGAAAATGCCGCAGGTTTTTAAGAGTGCCCTGCGCAACATCATGGCCATTATCGAAGCACGAAGCGCCGAGGTCGTCGCAAAATGGACGAGCTTTTTTGGCGAAGCACACTATTTCTGCTGAGATTTTATCCCATCCCATCACCCCGCCAAAAACCGCGCCGCGTCTGGGCTAGAGTATATGCAACAGGCGTGGGAAACAGAACAGCACAACGTGATATTGCAGAAGATCCCCGCCGGAAAGCGGGGATTTTTCTATGCAGGTGTCTTTTCGGACCATCCAGACCTCCGTGGGCAGAAAGCCGGTGGGCGGCGCGCTCCGGGCGCGGGCGGCGGTACGTCCCGCCCTGCGGCAGGGATGTGCATTTCTGCTGGGGCTGGCCGGAGGCTGGGCTGTGCTGTACGGGGCGCTGATGCCCTTCGGGCTGGGGCTGACGCTGGGCTTTGGGGAGGACTGCTTTGCCGTGGGGGCTGCCGGGGCAGCGCTGGGGCTGCTGGCGCGGAGCTTCGGTGCGCTGACGGTGGAGAGCATCTGCCTGCTCTGCGGGCTGGGCGCGGCGGTGGCTGCGCGGTGGCTCTGGCCGGGCCGGTTCGGCCCGGCGGTGCTGGCGGGCTGCGGCACGCTGGCGGGGAGCGCCGTCTGCTTCGCGGCGGGGGAGGAGAACGGCGTTCAGCTCCTGCTGCTCTGCGGCGGGGACGCCCTGCTGGCGGCGGCGCTGGGGCTGGGCCTCCGCCGCTTCCCGCCCGAAAAGCCGGGGATGGGCAGCCTGCTGCTGGCGGCCGCCGTGGCAGCCGCATGGGGCGGGGTGAGCTTCGGGCTTCTCCTGCCCGGGGTGCTGGTCTGTGCGGCGGCAGAGCTGGCCCTCTGCTGCAAGGGCCTGCCGCTGGCGGCACTGGCCCTCAGCGGGGTGACGGGGGCGGCGCTGGCTTCCGCCGACCCTTCTCTTGCCCCTGCCGCCGCCGGACTGGCCTGCGGGTGTGCCGCTGCGGCGGTGCTTGCCCCGGCAAGGCGCATCGAGGGGCTTGCGGCCTACGGAGGCGGCTGTGTGGCGGGGGTGCTCTGCGTCCAGCCGCTGGCCGGGGCATTCGGCTTCCTGCTCAGCGCCGGGGCGGGCGCGGGGCTTTGCGCCCTGCTGCCTGCGGGCTGGCTGGCCCCTGCCGCCAAGGACGATGACCCGCCCGGGGACGAGCGGCCCCGCCTCTCCGCCGCCGCGACCCGGCTGGAAGCGGTGGCCGAAAGCCTCTCCTCGCTGGCGGAGACGGTGAACGAGGTATACGACGCCTTTCCGCGCCGGTGCGAGGACTTCCGCTGGGTCATCGACAACATCCACGACAGCCTCTGCGCCAACTGCGGGCGGCGGGAGGTCTGCTGGAAGCAGGAGCACGCCGCCACGCTGGAAGGAATGGAGGCCCTGCGCCCCATTCTGGAAGAGCGGGGCCATCTGGAGACCATGCTCCTACCCGGACAGCTGGCCCGGTGCATCCACCCGGCGGCGCTCTGCGCGGCGGGAGACAGGGCCTTTGCCCTCTACCGCAGCCGCCGGGAGGCCCGCGTCCACTCCGAGGCCATGCGGACGGCCCTCACCGAGCAGTACAGCGCGGTGGCCGATGCGCTGGGCGTCCTCAGCGAGCAGCTGGGCCGTCCCGGAAGCCCCGAGCCGTACAAATCGGGCCGGGTGGCGGCGCTGTTTGCCCAGCTGGGCACGCCGCCGCTGGAATGCGCCGTCACGCTGGATGACTTGGGCCGCACCCGGGCGGCGGTGACGCTGCCCCGCACCCGCTTCAGCGAAAAGGAGCTGGCCGCGCTGGCCGGGGAGGTGGGGCGCATCTGCCGCCGCAGCCTCGAGCCGCCGCAGGTGCTCTCCTGCAAGGGGATGACTACCCTGCTCTTTGCGGAAAAGCCGCTGCTGCGGGCCGTGTTCGGGACGGCGGGCGCAGCGGCACGGGGCGAAATATCCGGCGACGCAGTGCAGCAGTTCTGCAGCGCGGCGGCAGCGCAGATGATCCTCTGCGACGGCATGGGGACGGGACGCCCTGCGGCAGTGGACGGCAATCTGGCCGCAGAGCTGACGGCCCGGCTGCTGAAAGCGGGCTTTACCGCCGAGCTTGCGGCGAGGCTGGTGAATGTGGCGCTGGCCCTCAAGAGCGACGAGGAGAGCGGCGCGACCCTTGACCTCGTCAGCGTGGATCTCTACACCGGCACGGCACGGCTCTTCAAGGCCGGCGCGGCCCCGGGCTTCCTCGTCCATGGGGGCAAGGCCCGGGCCGTGGGCGAAGCCAGCCTGCCCATGGGCATTCTCGGGGGCGTCAGCGGCCAGAGCCGGGTGGTGCATCTGGCAGCGGGGGACTATGTGGTGCTGGTGTCGGACGGTCTGCTGGCAGACGGCCCGGGCTGGGTGCTCCAGCAGCTGGAGCTTTCCGCTGCCAAGGCCGAAGCCCCCGACCTGCTGGCGAAAAAGCTGGTGGAGGCGGCCCGTGCCCGTGCTGTCCAGCGGGGCAGGCCCGACGACATCACCGCTGCGGTGCTCCGGCTCGAGAACAGTTGAGATTGCTTTTTGGGCGGCAAGGAGGTATACTGAAAAGTATCCCAACTGACCATAGGAGAGATTATCATGCTGACGATCACAGTTGCACAGGACGGCAGCGGCGACTTCGCATCCATCGCGGAGGCGGTGCTGGCCGTACCTTATGAGGAGGAAGCGTTGGTGCAGGTCGGCCCCGGGCTTTACCGGGAAAAGCTGATCTGCGAGAAGCGCTGCATCACCCTGCGGGGGGCGGGCGCAGACCGGACACGGCTCGTGTGGGGCGACGGCGGAAAGCTGCCCCACAAGGACGGCCGCCCTACCCACACCTTCCGCAGCTACACCGCCTTTTTCAGCGGCGGGACGCTCTGCGTGGAGGACATGACCATCGAGAATGACGCCGGGCCGGGCGCACAGGCCGGGCAGGCCGTCGCAGCCTATGTGGACAGCGCTCGGGCAGTGTTCCGGCGGGTGAAGCTGCTGGGCAATCAGGATACCCTCTTCTGCGCCCCGCTGCCCGAAAAGGAGCGGGAGAAGGACGGCTTCCTCGGCCCGAGGGGCCTTGCGCCCCGCCGCCCGACGGCCCAGTACTATACCGAATGCGAGATCGCGGGGGACATCGATTTCATCTTCGGCGGCGGAGACGCGCTGTTCGAGAACTGCACCCTCCGCACCGTGGACAACCACATCCCCCACAGCTATGTCACCGCCCCGTCGGGCAAAGCCGACGGGCTGGGCTTCGTGTTCTGGAACTGCGATTTCGTCTCCGACTGCCCGGCGGGCAGCGTCTATCTGGGCCGTCCGTGGCGTCCCGAGGGGAAGACGGCGGTGCTGGACTGCCGCCTCGGCGCCCACATCGCCCCGGAAGGCTTCATCGCGTGGAACGACCGCACGGACACCGGTCTCGCCACCTTCGCCGAGGCCGACAGCGCCGGCCCGGGCGCGGCAGAGCGTCCGGCGTGGGTGTGTGCCCTCTCCGGGCCGGAGGCGGCGGCGCTGCTGGCCCGCGCCCGTGCCCTCTGCCGCCCGGCATGACGGAGGATGTGACCGATGAAAAAACTGCCTGACTTTGTAAAATGGCTCATCATCGCTGCGGTGCTGGCCGGGATGGCCGCCCTGATGGTGGCCGTGAACGACCGGGCCTCCCGGGTGGAGATGCCGATGCCGGACAACAGCCTCGGCATCTACCGCACGACGCCCGCCGCCGGAAACTGAATCCTGAACCTTGAAACGGGACTGCTGCAAAGCGGCCCCGTTTTTTGCATAATCCTGCCCCGCCTTGCGTATGCTGTACGGACAAAACTGAATGGGTGGGAGGCATGGGTATGTTTGTGGTCACACTGAGTAAGGCAAGCGTCAAGAAGGCGGGCGTTGGGGCACTGTGCTGTGCGCTGGTGGTGTTCAGCGCCATGCTGGGGCGTTACATCAGCACCCGCACGGTGGCCGTCGCGGCGGCGAACAATAAGATCGAAAGTGCACAGGACATCCAGACGTGGTTCACGGGCTACGGGCTGGACGTAGATGGGGCGTCCATCACCGCCGACAAGGTCAAGATCCCCCGGAAGTGGGACGACAGCTTCTCGGCCTTCAATGGGGTGGTGCAGCAGAGCGGGATGGACCTCACCCGCTACAAGGGCAAGACGGTGGAAAAGTGGACGGCGCTCATCCCCGCCGCCAGCCGGGGCGACGTGAGCAGCTACGGCGTGCTGCTGGTCTACCGGAAGAAGGCCGTCGGGGCGTATCTGCTGGAAAAGCCCTCCGGCGTCGTCACGGGACTGAAGGACGCCCAGACCGCCATGGCATTGCAGGAGGCCGAGCAGGTGTCCGGCGAGGACTTCAGCGGCGACTGGGGAGAGCGGCACGATGAGGAGCTGACCGACGAACAGGCCCGGCAGACCTCGGGCGAGGATTTCAGCGGGGACTGGGGCGAGCGCCACGACGAAGAGCTGACCAGTGAACAGGCACAGAAGACCTCCGGAGAGCCGGAAAATGCACAGAGCCAGCCCGTGCAGTATACCGACCTGCCGCTGGACGCCGAGGGCTACCCCGTCGAATAGGTGTCATTTTGCACGAAAAAGTGCGGTGAAGCAGAAAAGATGTGCAATAGTGGTATTTCTGGAAAAATATTCTGTTCAATGTTACTAAAATTTTTGATAAAAAATCGGCAATATGGAAGGGTGAAAAAAGAACGACTAAGGTTTATAATAGAGATAGACATCCAGCAGCCAGAAGGTTCGAGTGCTGTGTCCCGATGGGCAGGGTGAGCTGCCCGGGAGGATCGGATGAAGTAAGGAGAAAATGATCATGAAGGAATTCCAGTACACCGTTAAGGATGCCTGCGGCATCCACGCACGTCCCGCCGGCCTGCTCGTCAAGGTGGCCAAGGGCTTTGCAAGCACCGCTACCCTCGAAAAGGCAGGCAAGACCTGCGACCTGCGCAAGCTGATGGCCCTGATGGGCATGGGCGTCAAACAGGGCGACACCGTGACCATCAAAGTGGAGGGCGACGACGAGGCCGCCTGCGCCGAAGCGATCCAGAAATTCCTGAGCGAGAACGTCTGATCGCCCAGTGTGATGAGAAGCCCTTGCGGGGAATGCCTGCGGGGGCTTTTTGTTACGAAGATGAAAACGATGAAATAAGGAGAAAATGCAATGCAGGTAGGCACCGGTAAAAGCATCCTGAATGGCATTGCCATCGGAAAGCTGAAGATCTATAAGAAAAAGGATACCGTTATCTCCGCCGCTGAGGTGGCCGACACCGCCGCCGAACTCCAGCGCTTTGAGGATGCCCGCGCCAAGGCCATCGACCAGCAGACCGCCCTCTACGAGAAGGCTCTGGCTGAGGCCGGCGAGGACATCGCCGAGGTGTTCAACATCCACGCCATGATGCTGGACGACGACGACTTCGTGGATGCCATCAAAGAGATCATCAACGGCCAGCACCGCTGCGCCGAGTACGCCGTCAAGACCGCCGGAGACAATCAGGCCGCCGTCTTTGCGGCCATGGACGACCCCTATTTGCAGGCCCGCAGCGCCGATGTCATCGACATCGCGCAGGCCATCCTCGATATTCTGCAGGGGGTGGACAACGCGACGCTGCAGGGCACCGAGCCGAGCATCCTCGTGGCAGAGGACCTCGCCCCCTCCGAGACTGTCCGGATGGACAAGAGCCTGCTGCTGGGCTTCATCACCCGGGAGGGCAGCTCCAACAGCCACACCGCCATCCTCGCACGCAGCATGAACATCCCCGCCCTCATCCAGTGCAAGGACATTCAGGACGACTGGGACGGCAAGATGGCGGTCGTGGACGGCTACAATGCCTGCGTCTACGTTGACCCCACCCCCGACCTGCTCAAGAGCCTGAAAAAGCGCCAGCAGGAGGACCAGAAAAAGCAGGCCCTCTTACAGGAGCTGAAGGGCAAGCCCAACACCACCCTTGACGGCAGGACCATCAACGTCTTTGCCAACATCGGCGGCATGGGCGATGTGGGGGCGGTGCAGCAGAACGACGCCGGCGGCGTCGGCCTCTTCCGCACCGAGTTCGTCTACCTCAACTGCAAGGACTTCCCGACGGAGGACTACCAGTTCGAGGCCTATAAGCAGGTGCTGGAGAGCCTTGCGCCCCGCAAGGTGGTCGTCCGCACCTGCGACATCGGCGCGGACAAGACCGTGGATTACATGAAGCTGGACCACGAGGACAACCCCGCACTGGGCTACCGCGCCATCCGCATCTGCCTGACCCGGAAGGACTTCTTCAAGACTCAGCTGCGTGCGCTGCTGCGGGCTTCGGCCTACGGCAACATGAGCATCATGTTCCCCATGATCACCAGCCTGCGGGAGCTGCAGGACGCCAAGGCCGTGCTGGACGAGTGCCGCACCGAGCTGCGTGCAGAGGGCAAAAAGTTCGACGAGAAGATGGAAGTGGGCACCATGATCGAGACGCCTGCCGCCGTCCTCATCGCGGACGAGCTGGCGGAGGAGTGCGACTTCTTCTCCATCGGCACCAACGATCTGACCCAGTACACCTGTGCGCTGGACCGTCAGAACGCAAAGCTGGAGCCGTTCTTCAACCCCCACCACCCCGCTGTCCTCCGGGCCATCAAGATGACCATCGACGCGGGCCACCGCCACGGCATCTGGGTGGGCATCTGCGGTGAGCTGGGCGCAGACACCGCCCTCACCGAGACCTTCCTGCGGATGGGCGTGGATGAGCTGTCCATGAACGCCAAGAGCGTGCTGCCCGTGCGCAAGATCATCCGCAGCATCGACCTGAGCAAGCCTTCGGATAAATAAGGCATTCCACGCTGAACCCTCGGCCCCCGGCAGGGAACTTCCCCGCCGGGGGCTTTCTGCACCCGAAAAATTTGCAGAAATGCTTTAAAACCATAAAGTGCAGTGCTATACTGATAGCATTGGTACATCTGCTGAGAGGAAATATTTATGACACGACTGCTTATCCGCCTGTTCATCAGGCACCCGGAGGACACGAAGGACGCCGCCGTCCGCACGGCCTACGGCAATCTGGCCAGCCTTGTGGGTATGGCCTGCAACATTCTGCTCTGTCTGGGCAAGCTGACGGCGGGCACCCTTTTCGGCTCCATCGCCATCATGGCCGACGCGCTGAACAACCTTTCGGACGCTTCCTCCAACGTGGTGAGCCTTGTGGGCTTCCGGCTGGCAGCCAAAGGCCCGGACGAGAAGCACCCCTACGGCCACGCCCGGTATGAGTACCTCGCGGGCCTCGTGGTCTGCGTCACCATCCTCGCCATCGGGCTTTCGCTGCTGAAGGAATCGGTCCTGAAGGTGCTCCACCCCACGGCGGTGGTGTTCAGCTGGCTCAGCGTGGCGGTGCTGGCGGCGTCCATCGGCGTCAAGCTCTGGATGAGCCGTTTCAACAAGACCATCGGCCAGCGCATCGGCTCTGAGACCCTGATGGCCACCGCCGCCGACAGCCGGAACGACGTACTGACCACCAGCGCCGTCCTCCTGTCCACCGTCCTCTCCCGCCTGACGGGCTGGGACGTGCTGGATGGCCTCATGGGCGTGGCGGTGGCCGGGTTCATCCTCTGGTCGGGGTGGGGGCTGATGATGGATACCCTCAGCCCGCTTCTGGGCGAAAGCCCCTCGCCGGAGCTGGTGGAGCACATCGAGCGCACCGTCATGAGCTATCCCGGCGTGCTGGGCGTCCACGACCTGATGGTCCACGATTACGGCCCGGGGCATCAGTTCGCCTCGCTCCACATCGAGTTCCCGGCGGAGGCCGACCCCTTGGAGGCCCACGACATCATCGACAACATCGAGCGGGAATTTATGGAAAAAGACCGCCTGCAGGTCACCATCCACTACGACCCCATCGTGACATCGGACGCCGCCGTGGGCGTCCTGCGCAGCCGTCTGATGGAGAAAGCCCGCCAGATGGACCCGCGCCTGTCCGTCCACGACCTGCGCATCGTGCCGGGAGACAGCCACACCAATGTTCTCTTCGACCTTGTCTTCCCGGCGGGCTATACCGGCGATAAGGATGCCCGGCTGGCCGAGATGTGCAATTTCGTCAAGGAGCAGGACCCGAAATACTGCTGTGTCATAAAGGTGGAGCAGAGCTATGCGTCTGCCCCGCCCGAAGAGGAACAATAAGAAAAAGAGGGGAAGTATTATGCTGAACGAGACTTACCGCGCCATGCTGGGCCATAAGAGCGTCATCCGCGAGACTTTCATGTATGGCAAACAGCGCGCCGCCGAGATCGGCTATGAGAACGTGTTCGACTACTCGCTGGGCAACCCCAGCGTGCCCTGCCCGGACAAGTTCACCAAGACCATGCAGACCCTGCTGGCCGAGGAGGAGCCGGTGGCTCTCCACGGCTACTGCCCCAGTCAGGGCGACCCGGGCTTCCGCACCGCTGTGGCGGCCCATCTGGCCGGGACCTTCGGCCTGCCCTACGAGCAGAAGGATATTTTCCCCACCACGGGTGCGGCGGGGGCCATCGCCCACGCCATCCGCGCTGTGACCAAGCCCGGCGACGAGGTGCTGACCTTTGCGCCCTATTTCCCGGAGTACGGCCCCTATGTTGGGGGAACCGGCGCGCTCCTGAAGGTCGTGCCCCCGCAGGCCCCGGCGTTCCAGCCGAATCTTGATGCCTTTGAGGCGATGCTGAACGAGAAGGTCGCCTGCGTCCTCATCAACACCCCCAACAACCCCACCGGCGTGGTCTACTCTGCCGGGACGCTGACCCGGCTGGCTGACATCCTGACCGAGAAAAGCAGGGCCTTCGGCCACACGATCTTCCTCGTCAGCGATGAGCCTTACCGCGACATCGCGTTTGATGGCAGAAAGGTGCCTTACCCGGCGGCATTCTATCCCCACACCCTGACCTGCTTCTCCTTTTCCAAGAGCCTGAGCCTCCCCGGCGAGCGTCTGGGCTATGTGGCCGTCCGGCCCGGCTGCGAGGGTGAGGAGCTGCTGGTGGATATGATGGCCCAGATCTCCCGCTTCACCGGCCACAACTGCCCGCCCAGCATCATCCAGCGCGCCGTGGCCCAGTGCCTCGACGTGACCAGCGACCTTTCCGTCTACGAGACGAACATGAACCTGCTCTACGACAAGCTCACGGAGCTGGGCTTCGAGGTGGAGCGCCCCGGCGGCACCTTTTACATCTTCCCGAAGGCGCTGGAAGAGGACGCCAATGCCTTCTGCCTCAAGGCCCGGGAGTTCGACCTGCTGCTGGTGCCCAGCGACACCTTCGGCGTCAAGGGCTATGTCCGCTTTGCCTACTGCATCGACACCGAGAAGGTGGAGCGCAGCCTGCCTGCGCTGGAAAAGCTGGCTGCGGCCTATAAGTGAGGAAATAAAATGCATCCGCTCCCCGAATATCCCCGTCCCAGCCTGCGCCGGGACAGCTATCTGAATCTGAACGGCCTGTGGGATTACGCCATCACCAGAAGCCCGGAGTTTCCGGCCCGGTGGGACGGCAGCATCCTCGTGCCCTATTCGCCCGAGGCAAGGGCCTCCGGTGTGAGCCGCACCTTGCAGCCCGGCCAGTGGCTCCACTATCACCGCGCCTTCACGCCCCCGGCGGGCGAGGGAGGGCGGGTCCTGCTCCATTTCGGGGCGGTGGATTATGTCTGCGCGGTGGAGGTCAACGGCCGTCTGGCCGGGGGACACCGGGGCGGCTACTGGCCCTTCACGCTGGACATCACCGACCTGCTCCGCCCGCAGGGGCACAATACCCTCTGGGTGGCAGTCCAAGACCCCACCGGTGCGGGCACGCAGGCCAGAGGCAAGCAGACCCTCAAGCCCGGCGGGATGTTCTACCCGGCCCAGAGCGGCATCTGGCAGACCGTCTGGCTCGAGCGGGTGCCGGAAAACTATATCGAACGCCTCACCGTCACCCCGGACTATGACGCCCGGACTGTGACGGTCAGAGTCCATACCACAAAGCCCGGCGGCGCGGTAAATGTCTGGGCGGCTGTCCGGGCCGGAGGCGTGACCATCGCCGAGGACTGGGGCAGCGACGAGGCCGACCAAGACGGCGAAGTGACCCTGAATATCTCCGAGGAGCACTTCTTCCCGTGGAGTCCCGACAGCCCCTTTCTCTACGACCTGACCGTTGGTACGACGCAGGGCGAAGAGGAAGGGTTCGACACCGTACACAGCTACTTCGCCCTCCGCAAGTGGGAGTGCAGAGAGGATGGAGGGGGCATCAAACGCTTTTTTCTGAACGGAAAGCCTATCCTCCTCAACGGCCTGCTGGATCAGGGCTACTGGCCCGAGGGCCTTTACACCCCGCCCTCCGACGGGGCAGTGGAGCACGAGCTGCACACCGTGCGGGAGCTGGGCTTCAATCTGCTGCGCAAGCATGCCAAGATCGAGCCGGAGCGGTGGTATTACCACTGCGATAAACTGGGCATCATCGTCTGGCAGGACATGGTGAACGGCGGCGGGGCCTACCCCATGTGGTACGTCACCTATCTGACGAACGCTTTGCAGCCGCTGCTGCGCTATGCCCCGGACGGGAAGCTGCTCTGGGGCCTGCTGGGCCGGGGCAGCGCCCGCAGCCGGGAGGAGTACAGCCGGGAGCTGGCCGACACGGTGGCCGCGCTGGGCCAGCACCCCTCCATCGGATGCTGGGTGCCCTTCAATGAGGGCTGGGGGCAGTTCGACGCAGAGAAAGCGACGAAGGCCCTCCGCGCCCTCGACCCGACCCGGCTGGTGGATGAGGCCAGCGGCTGGTTCGACCGGGGCGGGGGAGATGTCCACTCCATCCACAACTACTTCTATCCGCTCCGCATCCGCCCGAAAGCGCGGACGGTGGCCCTCAGCGAGTACGGCGGCATCGCGTGGCCCATGCCCGGCCATGAGCCGCCCCGGAAGACCTACGGCTACGGCACAGTCAGAAGCCGGGCCGAACTGACCGGGCGCTACCGTGACTTGCAGCTCAAGACCATTCTGCCCCAGCTGAGAAAGGGCCTCTCGGCGCTGGTATACACGCAGCTGACCGATGTGGAGGATGAGGTGAACGGCCTGTTCACCTACGACCGCCGGGCCATCAAGCCCGAGGCCGCTGCCATCCGGGCCGTCAATGAGGCGCTGGAAGCGGAATTTGAAAAAGTCGTATCCTGACAGCAAAAAAACTCCGGGAGCCGGAAGGCCCTCGGAGTTTTTTTGTATCTTGTTCCGGAAAATTACTGGTCGCTCTGGGGGTTCTTGATCTTGGAGGCCGGAAGCTTCTTCATGGCGGCGGTGTCCAGCGCATGAGGCAGCGAAGCGCCGAAGGACTGGATGCTGTCCTGCAGCTCGCTGCTCTTCATGTCGGAGAGGGCCTGTGCGCGGAGAGCGTCCAGCGTGTCGGCCTCCAGCGGGTCGAGGCGGACAAGGAGCATCAGCGCATAGCCGGAGTACTGCACCGCAGCTGCCTCGCCGGGCTTCAGGGCACGGACGGCGTCGGCAGCGCCCTCCTCAGAGAAGGTGGAGTCGATGTCGGCAGCACCCAGCAGGGCGGTGGAGAGAGAAGCAGCGTCGGAGGACGGCGTGCTGTCCAGCACGGCGTAGATGTCGGGCAGAGCGGCAGAGACGGCAGCGCCGAAGGCGGAGGTCTGCGCTGCGGCGTCAGCGTGGACGGCGGCGTTGTAGCTCTCGGCGGCGGTCTGGGCCAGCTCCAGCATCTGGGTGCTCTGGTCGTCGTCGGCGAAGGCGAAGGTGCTGGTATTGTACAGCGGGATGACGGTGTAGCGGATGTAGACCATATCGTCCTCGAGGTGGCTGGTCAGCTCAGCGTCGGAGACGGGGGTCTCGCCGTCGGTGCCGTAGCAGAGGGTGAGCAGGTCGCTGCTCTTGATGAGGATGCGCTCGAACCGCTTGAGGGTGTCGAGGCCGATGCCGTTGGCCTTATAGAGGTCGCCGTTCTGCTCCATCAGCTGGGAGGCATAGCTGTCGGCCTGTGCCTCCTCGTCGGGGGTCAGCACGCCGCCCAGCGCGTCGAAGCGGGTCTCGATGGCGGCGTAGGACTCGAGGTTCTCGAGGGTCTTCTGGGCCACATAGTCGCTGACCACGGCGGTCTCGCCGGTGGCATCATCGACGGTGATGGTGGCTTTGAGGAAGCTGGACACCTTGGAGGCATCCTGCTCGTCGGAGGCGAGGTCGGCGGCGGTCTGGTAGGCGTCGAACTGGGCCAGCAGATAGAGGCCGGAGGGGATGTCCACATCGCCGATGGTGCCGACGGAATCCGGGGTGGAGAGGCTGCAGCCCACGAGGCCGACGGCCAGTGCGAGGGCGCAGACGAGCGCGATGAGTTTCTTTTTCATAAGTGTACTCCTGATAAAGTTTATTTTTTGCCGGAGGCTTCCTCCTGCGGGGCAGCAAGGATGTCTGCCATCGCCCGGAGGATGCTTTGCAGCAGTTCCAGCGGCTTTTCGTCGGGCTGAAGGACCACTGAGAGGTAGGGCTTGGTACCCGCGCCTGCTGTCACCCGGCCATTGAAGGCGATGAGCAGGCCGCGTATCATGGCGACGTCCAGCGTCTCGACCTGTAAGAGCAGGGTATCCTTCTTCTGGGTGACTTCGTAGACGCCCACGGCGGCGGCTTGGACCCGCACCAGCGAGACGCTGACGAGGTCGCTGACCGAGGGGGGCGGGTCGCCGTAGCGGTCGATCAGCTCGTCCAGCACGTCGGCGGCGTCCTCGGGGGTCTGGATGGCGGCGATGCGCTTGTAGGCCTCGATGCGGCCCGGGCCGTCGGCGATATACTTCTCGGGGATGAAGGCGTCTACCCGCAGGTCCACGAGGCACTCGCTCTTGTCCCGCTGGAGGGGTTCGCCCTTGGCCCGGGCGATGGCCTGTCCCAGCATCTTGACATAGAGGTCGTAGCCCACGGCCTCCATGTGGCCGTGCTGGCTGTGGCCCAGCAGACTGCCTGCGCCGCGAATTTGTAGGTCGCGCATGGCGATGCGGAAGCCGGAGCCGAAGGCTGTGAACTCCCGGATGGCGGAAAGCCGCTTCTGGGCGATGTCGGTGAGGGTCTTGTCCCGCCGGAAGGTGAAGTAGGCGTAGGCTTTCCGGCCAGAGCGGCCCACACGGCCTCTGATCTGGTACAGCTGGGCGAGGCCCATCCGGTCGGCATCCTCGATGATGAGGGTGTTGCAGTTGCGCACGTCGATGCCCGTCTCGATGAGGGTGGTACAGACGAGGATGTCGATCTCGCCGTTCAGCAGATGCTGCCAGACGGGGTTCAGCTCCTCCTCGGTCATCTTGCCGTGGGCGATGCCCACCCGTGCACCGGGCACCATCTGGCTGACATGGGCGGCTGTGGACTCGATGTTGTCCACACGGTTGTGGAGGTAGTAGACCTGACCGCCCCGGGCCAGCTCCTTCTTCATGGCCTCGGCAAGGATGACGTCGTTATATTCCAGCACGAACGTCTCCACAGGCTGGCGCTCGATGGGGGGCTGCTCGATGGTGGAAAGGTCGCGGATGCCGCTCATGGCCATGTTCAGGGTGCGGGGGATGGGGGTGGCCGAGAGGGTCAGCATATCCACGCCGATGAAGTTCTCCTTCAGCTTCTCCTTATGCTTGACGCCGAAGCGCTGCTCCTCGTCGATGATGACAAGGCCGAGGTCGTGGAAGCGGACGTCCTTGGAGAGAAGACGGTGGGTGCCGACGACGATGTCCACGCTGCCGGACTGTAAGCCCCGCAGCGTCTCCTTCTGCTGCTTTGCGGTGCGGAAGCGGGAGAGCATCCCGACCTTCACCGGGAAAGCCTCCATGCGGGAGATGATGGTGTTGTAGTGCTGCCACGCCAGCAGGGTGGTGGGGGCGAGGATGGCGCACTGCTTGCCGCCCATGACGCACTTGAAGGCCGCCCGGAGGGCGACTTCGGTCTTGCCGACACCGACGTCGCCGCAGAGCAGGCGGTCCATGGGCCAGCCTTTTTCCATGTCCTTTTTGATCTCGGCGGTGGCGTTGAGCTGGTCGTCCGTCTCGTCGTACTCAAAGCGGGATTCAAAGTCGCTCTGCCAGTCGCCGTCGGCGGGAAAGGCGTAGCCCGTGGCCTGCCGTCGGCGGGCGTAAAGCTCGATCAGCTCCTGCGCCATCTCCTCGGTGGCCTTTTTCACCTTGGCGCGGGTGCGCTGCCACTCGGTGCCGCCCAGCTTGGCCAGCTTCACCTTTTCCTCGTCGCCGGGGGCGGTATAGCGGCTCAGCAGGTCCAGCTGGGTGACGGGTACATAGAGCACGTCCGAGCCGGAGTACTGGATCTTGAGGTAATCCTTTATCGCGCCCTGTACCTCGAGGCGCTGGATGCCCGCATACATACCGATGCCGTGGCTCTGGTGCACCACATAGTCGCCGGGCTTGATGTCCGACAAGCTGGAGAGGGCGTTTTTATTTTTCTTGCGCTTTTTGGCCTCGGCGGCCTCGTCGCCCAGACCGTGGCGCCGGGACGAGAGGACGGCGGCATGGGCAAAGGGGAAGGTGCAGCCTGCCGTGAGGTGGCCGGGCAGGACCTGCACCAGCCCCTTTGTGGGCCGGACGTCCCGGCTCATGCTGACGGCGTAGCCCTTGTCCGCGAGGTCCCGAGTGAGGGCCGCCGCGCCCTTGGGCGTACCGGCAAAGAGGACGACGGCGTACCCCTGCGCCACCAGCGGGTCGAGGTCCTCCCGCAGGGAGGCAAGGTCGCCGCCCCAGTTGGGGGCAGCAAAGGCCTCGGCGTTGACGAGGTCTTTGAGTTTGAACTCATTCATGCCCCGCAGGAAGTTCTCGCAGAGCAGGGTGCTTTGTTTCTGGGCTGCGATGGCGAGGTCATCCATGGTCTGGTAGAGCACATCGAGGCCGGGGCAGAGGATGCCCTCTTCCAGCAGGCCGGTCAGCTCCTCGCTGCGGCGGAATTCGGTGGCCTTCTGGGCGTCCCGGATGCCGCCCACCTCGTCGAGGATGAAGATGGGGCTGCGGAGATGGTCAAGGAGGGTGGCGGGCGTCTCATACCGCAGGCCGTAGTATTTGTCCATGGCCTCGGGCATGACGCCGCTGTCCAGCTGGGCAAGGTCGGCCTCCATCGCCTTTTCAAGGGCGGCGCGGCGCTTGCCCCGGGCTTTTTTCTGGGCGGCGCGGAGGGCGTCCGCCGTGTCGGCCGTGCTGCCGAACAGCACCTCACGGGCAGGGGAAAGATAAATTTTTTCGAGTGCGCCGTCCCGCCGCTGGGTCAGCAGGTCGAAGGAGGCCAGAGAGTCGATCTCATCGTCCCAGTATTCCACACGGGCGGGCTGGTGCATATCCGGGGCGTAGATGTCCACGATGTCGCCCCGGACGCTGAACTGGCCCGGGCCGTCCACCTGACTGCGCCGCACATACCCGGCGGCGAAGAGCCGCTCCACCAGCGCTTCCCGGTTGTAGACCATGCCGGGCTTGAGGGTGAGGGTGTTTTTCAGGAACTCATCCTGCGGCACCGTGTATTGGAGCAGGGCTTCGGCGGGGACGCAGACGGCCTGCAGCCGTCCACCCGCCAGTGCGCCCAGCACCGACAGCCGCCGGTACTCGTACTCGCGGCCCGCGCCCTCCACGGGGCGGAGCATGAAGTCCCGGGGCGGGAATACCGCCGCCGAAAGGCCCAGCGTCTTGAGGTCGTCGGCAAAATGGGTGGCCTCGGCCTCGCCGGGGGTGACGATGCAGAGGACGCGGCCTGTGTCCTTCTGGAGGGAGGCGTAAAGCAGCGCCCGGCCCGCCGGAGGCAGGCCGAACAGTGCCGCCGGCCCCGGCGACGCAAGGCTGGCCGCGATCTTCTGGTATTCGGGGGTGCTTTTCAGGAGCGCTTCGTACATGGGAGACCTCCTTTCTGGTTAAAGCCTCTCCCTTTGGGAGAGGTGTCACCGCAGGTGACGGAGAGGGCAAGGACGGGACGATAGGGCCGCTGCATAGCGACAAGCAGGCTCTTTGTCAGAGAGAGGCTATCGCTGCGTTCGTGCCTCTTTGCCCGCGGCCTTGCCCTCTCAGGCGCTTCGCGCCAGCTCTCCCAAAGGGAGAGCCTTTGATTCACCCGTTATACTTGCTCTGCGCCAGACCGAGCTTGCCGTCCATGATGAGCTTGGCGGCGGCTTCGAGGTCGGGCAGGCGGTCGGCGAGGGCCTTGGCGTCGTCGGGCGGGAACTTGCCCAGCACCCAGTCGGCGAGGTCGTAGTCCGGGCGGGGCTTTGCGCCCACCCCGATGCGGATGCGGGGGAAGTTTTCGCCGCCGAGGCGGGCGATGATGCTCTTGAGGCCGTTGTGGCCACCGGCCGAGCCAGAGGGCCGGATGCGCAGCTTGCCGGGGCTTTGGGTGATGTCGTCGCAGAGGACGATGACATGGTCGGCGGGGATCTTGAAGAAGCCCGCCAGCGGGGCGATGGAGTCGCCCGAGAGATTCATATAGGTCAGGGGCTTGAGGAGCACGACCTTATGGCCGTCCACCTCGCCCTGCCCCCACAGACCCTGAAACTTGGTCTTGGAGACGGAGATGCCCCATCTGCCCGCCAGATCGTCCAGCGCGGAAAAGCCTGCGTTGTGGCGGGTGCCGTCGTATTTTGGCTCCGGGTTGCCGAGGCCGGCAATGAGCCAGATGTCATTGGTATTCATACTGTATTCTGCCTTTTTGTGTCTGAGCTGTTTTTCGAACAGTATATTATTATAACATACGCGCGCGCAAAAAGATACACAAAAAGCGCAAAAAAGCCGCCGTGCGGGCGACACGGCGGCGTGGGGAGCGGGGGTCAGCCCTGCTCCTGTTCCAGCTTCTGCTTTTTTGCAATGTACGCTTCCATCTTCGGCTCGGCCCAGCCGTCGAGGTTGGTCTGGCGCTCGCGGGCGATGCCAAGTGCCTGCGGGGGCACGTCTTTGGTGATGGTGCTGCCGGCGGCGGTGTAGGCTCCGTCGCCGATGGTGACGGGGGCCACGAGGTTGGTGTTGCAGCCGATGAAGCAGTAGTCGCCAATGGTCGTGCGGAACTTATCCTTGCCGTCATAGTTGCAGGTGACGGTGCCGCAGCCGAAGTTGCAGTATTTGCCCACATCGCTGTCGCCGATGTAGGTCAGGTGGCTGACGGTATTGCCCCGGGCAAAGCTGGAGTTCTTCGTCTCGACGTAAGCGCCCAGATGCACGCCGTAGCCGGTGACGGTGTTGATGCGGACATGGGTGAAGGGGCCGATGTTGTTGTGGGGGCCGAGATGGCTGCTGTAGACCTGACTTGCGTTGACGGAGGTGCCTTCGTCCACGGTGCTGTCCTCGATGAGGGTGTTGGGGCCGATAACGCAGCCTGCGCCGATGACCGTCCGGCCCTTCAGGATGGTGCCCGCGAGGATGACAGCGCCCGGGGCGATGACGACCTCGGGGTCGATCTCGACACTGCGGCTGCGGATGTCCACGCCGTTTGCGATGTGGCGCAGCAGCACCTCTTCACGCTGTGCCTCGGCGGCGTCGAGCTTGGCCTTTGCGGCGGCCAGTGCGGATGCATCGATATTCTGCATAAGGAAAAACCTCCTCCAACTCTGCCTTTCGCAGAAGCCAAACAGACTGCGACGGCCTCTGCGGAAGAGGAACTGTTGTATCCAAGATAAAAGAAATTCGAAAAGAAGAAAGACAAACAAAAGGGGCAATGAGTTTAATGGATAGAAAGTTGTATCCAACTGCCCAAAAGTGGCGTCAAAACTCGAAAATCCTCTTCAAATCTTTCCCATTTTATATTACCGAAAAAGAGAGTAAAATGCAAGAGTTTGCACAAAAAATATCAAACAAATTCGGTGATTTGCCCGATGGAATGGGCGCGAAATTCTGGTATAATAGTTTAGCATTCACAGAGAAATGTTTATCGTATGACAAGACAGAGCATCGATAAGACCGCCGGAGCATCGCGCCGGGGGCCATCATTTGGGAGGTAAACACGCATGAGCAAAAAGTATCTGTACTACTTCAGCGAGGGCAACGATGCCTTTGGCGGCGACAAGGTCACCATGAAGAACATTCTGGGCGGCAAGGGCGCTGGTCTGGCTGAGATGACTGCAGCCGGTATGCCGGTCCCGCAGGGCTTCACCATCACCACGGAAGCCTGCACCCAGTACTACGCAGACGGCCGTCAGATCAACGACGAGATCACCGCTGACATTTTCGAGCACGTCAAGGGCCTCGAGAAGATCACCGGCAAGACCTTCGGCGACAACGAGAACCCGCTGCTGGTCTCCGTCCGCTCCGGCGCACGTCAGTCCATGCCCGGCATGATGGACACCATCCTGAACCTCGGCCTGAACGACGAGGCAGTCGAGGGTCTGGCCAAGAAGACCAACAACGCCCGTTTCGCATACGACTGCTACCGCCGCTTCGTGCAGATGTTCGCCGACGTCGTCATGATGGTCCCGAAGAGCCTGTTCGAGGTCGAGATCGATAAGATGAAGGAAGCCAAGGGCGTCAAGAACGACGTTGACCTGACTGCCGAGGACCTGAAGGAGCTGGTCGGCACCTTCAAGAAGATCTACGAGGACAACGAGGGCAGACCCTTCCCGCAGGATCCCAAGGATCAGCTGATCGAGGCCGTCAAGGCTGTCTTCCGCAGCTGGGACAACCCCCGTGCAAACGTCTACCGTAAGATGAACGAGATCCCCTACGAGTGGGGCACCGCTGTCAACGTCCAGCAGATGGCCTTCGGCAACTCCGGCGACCGCTCCGGCACCGGCGTCGCATTCACCCGTGACCCCGCCACCGGCGCAAAGAAGCTGATGGGCGAGTACCTGATCAATGCACAGGGCGAGGACGTCGTTGCTGGTGTCCGCACTCCGTCCCCCATCAGCCACCTGCACGAGCAGATGCCTGAGGTGTACGATCAGTTCGTTGAGATCGCAACCCGTCTGGAGAACTACTTCCGCGATATGCAGGATATGGAGTTCACCATCGAGGACGGCCACCTGTATATGCTGCAGACCCGCAACGGCAAGCGTACCGCTCAGGCTGCCCTGCAGATCGCCTGCGATCTGGTGGACGAGGGCATGATCACCGAGCAGGAGGCTGTCCTGCGCGTTGAGCCGAAGCAGCTGGATACCCTGCTGCATCCCCAGTTCGATGCTGCTGCTCTGAAGGCTGCCGAGGTCGTCGGCAAGGGTCTGGCAGCTTCTCCCGGTTCTGCCTGCGGCCAGATCGTCTTCACCGCCGAGGAGGCTGAGGAGATGGTCAAGTCCGGCAAGATGAAGAAGGTCGTTCTGGTCCGTCTGGAGACCTCTCCCGAGGACATCGTCGGTATGCAGGTGTCTCAGGGCATCCTGACCGTCCGCGGCGGCATGACCAGCCACGCAGCCGTTGTTGCCCGTGGTATGGGCACCTGCTGTGTCTCCGGCTGCGGCAACGACAACGAGGTGAAGATCGACGAAGAGGCTAAGACCTTCGAGATCAACGGCCACAAGTTCGTTGAGGGCGACTGGATCTCCATCGACGGCTCCACCGGCAACATCTACGGCGAGCAGGTCGCAACCGTCGCCGCTACCGGCAACAAGAACTTCAACCGCTTTATGGGCTGGGCAGACGCTGCTCGTCAGCTGCTGGTCATGACCAATGCGGATAACCCGCGCGACGCACAGCAGGCAGTGGATCTGGGTGCTGAGGGCATCGGCCTGTGCCGTACCGAGCATATGTTCTTCGCAGAGGACCGCATCAAGGCTGTCCGCGAGATGATCTGCGCCCGTACTGTGGAAGAGCGCGAGACTGCTCTGGCCAAGGTCGAGCCGTTCCAGCAGAGCGACTTCGAGGCGATGTACCGCATCATGGGTGAGCGCCCGATGACCATCCGTTATCTGGATCCGCCTCTCCACGAGTTCCTGCCCACCAAGGACGAGGACATCAAGGAGCTGGCTGCCGATATGGGCATGACCTTCGATGACCTGAAGAATGTCGTTGCTTCTCTGCACGAGTTCAACCCCATGATGGGCCATCGCGGCTGCCGTCTGGCTGTCACCTATCCCGAGATCGCAGCAATGCAGACCCGCGCTGTCATCAAGGCAGCTCTGAACGTCTCTGCTGAGACCGGCTACGTCATCACCCCGCACATCATGATCCCGCTGGTCGGCGAGGTCAAGGAGCTGAAGTTCGTCAAGGACGTTGTCGTCAAGGTCGCTGACGAGCTGATCGCCGCCTCCGGTGTTGATATGAAGTATCTGGTCGGTACCATGATCGAGATCCCCCGTGCAGCTCTGACTGCCGGCGAGATCGCCAAGGAGGCCGAGTTCTTCAGCTTCGGCACCAACGATCTGACCCAGATGACCTTCGGCTTCAGCCGTGACGATGCTGCAAAGTTCCTCGGCGCTTACTACGAGAACAAGATCTACGAGAGCGATCCGTTCCAGCATCTGGATCAGGTCGGCGTCGGCAAACTGATCAAGATGGCTGCTCACGATGGCCGTGAGACCCGTGCTGATCTGGGTCTGGGCATCTGCGGCGAGCACGGCGGCGATCCCTCCAGCGTCGAGTTCTGCCACAATGTTGGTCTGGACTACGTCAGTTGCTCTCCCTTCCGTGTGCCTATCGCACGTCTGGCTGCTGCGCAGGCTGCGATTAAGTCTCCCCGGAAATAAAATCTGATAGGACAAAGAAGATAAAAGCTCTTGGCTTCTGTAATGGAGGCCAAGAGCTTTTTGCATCTTGTTTTGTAAGCGGAAAGAGGGTACAATGATAGCAGAAGTACGCACATCAATGAGGTGATACTATGCTGAACATTTTTTACGGTGATATGAAGGAAGCCGTGTACAATACGGCTTCTTATTTCAAATACGATTACGAAGAAGACTGGATCGTTGACCCGATGGTCAAGGAAATGATTCAGGATGTGGATAAGTCTACCGTTATCGATAGTGGTATCATTGGTAGCCCGGTCTTGGGCAAAATTCCACCGATTGGTTTGTCTGGTGGTGTAAAGACACTGATTTTGGTAAAGTTTGAGCCGGAGAAAGTGTTCAATGTATCGACTTGTGGTAACAACTGTGCAAAGTGGCTGCTCAAAATTGCAGAGCAGGAGGATCGCACGGTGAATTTGCGTCACCTGATGGATTTTGGCAAAAAGCCATTTACAGTAAAAGTGCTGAATACGAATCAAATCGTTCACAGTATGGAAGAGCTGATTTTGGTCGCAGGTGAGTTTGTGTAAAGGGGCTGACAAAAATGAAAGGCATTCATAAAGTGGTCGTTGGCACAAAGTACCTGAAATATGAATTTGAACTGCGGCGCAACTTAACTATCATTCGCGGGGATAGCGCAACGGGTAAAACGACCCTCGTGGATATGATTCGTACACATATGAACGATGGAGAAAGTGGACCGGTCACTCTGAATTGTGACAAAGGTTGCTATGTGGTAGAAGGAAATCTTTGGAAGGGACAACTTGACAATATTCAGGACAGCATTGTTTTTATTGACGAAGGAAACGAGTTTGTCAAGACCAAAGATTTTGCACGTGCGATTCAGCAGACCGACAACTATTATGTCATCGTGACCAGAGAGGGTTTGCCGGCCTTGCCATACAGTGTGGAAGAAGTGTATGGAATCCGAACCTCTGGAAAGTATGGCTCGCTGAAACAGAGCTATCATTCGTTCTATCGAATTTACCCGGATAGTACGACTGAGAATATTAAGCCGGAGAAGATCTTGACTGAGGACAGCAATTCGGGTTATCAATTCTTTGATGCGGTCTGCGCAGAGCATCAAACGCAGTGTGACACTGCAAACGGAAAGTCAAATGTGTTTTCCTATTTGAAAGCTCATAGAGATGAAAAAATCTTGGTAATTGCAGATGGCGCTGCCTTTGGCCCGGAAATGGATAGAGTGTTGCAGTTGGTGCAGACAAGAGAAAATCTAGTGATATATTTGCCGGAATCCTTTGAATGGCTGATACTTTCTTCTGGAATCCTGAAAGATACGGAGGTTGCACAGATATTGCAGACACCGTCTGACTACATCGATGGCAAAGACTATTTCAGCTGGGAACGTTACTTTACTGCACTTCTGACAGAGAAAACGGCTGGAACTTATCTGAATTATACTAAGAAAACGCTAAATGAGGCCTATTTGAGTGATGGCGCAAAGAATGCAATTTTAAGTCAGATGGCAAAAGTAAGGTTGAGTTGAAGTGTTATTGAATGAGAAAATCAGACAGATTGGGAGAGGAAAATATAAAAATGCCGGAGTAGGATTGCTCAAAAGTTTTGAAGATAGGTTGGATTACTTCACGTCTATAGTGGAACTCGGTGTGGAAATGACTTCGGTTGAAAATGGGGGGATTTCATGAAAGAGCAGAAAGGTAAATTATCAAGGGATGAATTTTTATCGTTTGTTAAGGCAGTCTTGAAGAAAAAATCGTTGGAAGAAAACAAACCGCTCTATTTTGAGTACAGATTATCTGAAAATGGTGAGAAAGAAAAATTTTTAAACCGTTTTGATGCGTTTGCTCCAGAAGGATTTTCCGAGTACCGAAATTCGGTGATTTTTGAGTTTATATACAGCCGCACACTGAAAGCAGAACAGATAAAAAAACGAATAAAGGGTGTGACTGATACCTATAGAAAAAGCTATGATGCAACAATTGTTTTCATTTTAAATACTGAGTTTCAATTTGAAGACTCCAATTCTGCAGTGTGGGACTTAAGTGTCATAAATAATTGGATTGAAGAGTATCCAACTGAATATAGCCATGCGTGTTCATTGGGAATGGAGCGTAAAACAGTTGCGAGTGACAAGGAGAACATACAGCTTTTTGAAAAGCTGTACAGCGAAGGTTTATATTTAAAAAACAATGACAGCTATACGAATGCAATACGCACCTGCATCAAAGAGCAAAATGGCTTTGCAATCGTACTGGGTGCAGGTGTTTCAAAGGAACAGGGTGCAAAAACTTGGGATGAGCTGCTGAAAGATTTTCAAAAAGAAATAGAAGAAAAGCATCTTTTGGATGATTCCAAGGCTGTTTTTGAAGAAGTTGGGGGAAGTAGCCTTACAACGGCTCAGTTATGCAAGGATATCTGGGCAAGCGAGAAAACCTTTGCTTGGCAGATTCACAAAAGCTTATATGATGCAGCAAGGGATTTGGACATGAATACCGAGCTGGGAGAAATTGCGCGATTGGCCCAAAGATGCCAAAAAGATCAAAATTTTAGAATTTTAAGTTATAATTATGATGACTTCCTTGAACAGTATTTGGCTTTTCTTGATGTAAAATGTTGCTCTATATTTACAACAAAGGTAAGATATTCAAACGGACGGGATAGTGCAGACTTTTATGGCATGAATGGACAACCAAATCAAAGTCTGCGATTGTATCATGTACATGGCTTTTTGCCGAAAGTCACAACGAGAGATCAACTGGATATGCTTCACATGAGATCGATTTGTTTGACGGAGGCCGACTATAATATGCTTTATAATCAGCCCTATAGTTGGCCGATTGCAAGTCAACTTTCCTTCTTTAGAGAAAATACATGCTTATTTATTGGGTGCAGTTTAAGTGATCCAAACACCCGAAGACTTTTGGAAATCACCGCATATAATCCACCAAAACATTATGCAACTTTTGCTATGACATATAAAAGCACAGATGCGTTGGGTTACACAACAACAAAACAACTGACATCAAAAGATCGACTTCAAATTGAAAACCATTTTTACCGTATTGGAATCAACATTCTGTGGGTAAAAGATTATAGCGAGATACCAGCATGGCTGCATGATCTGAATCAAGTGATTGTTTAAACGCAGGTATGATTGGTACTGTATTGAACCAATGAAAATATTGGAGGTATCTTTTATGCCCCCAAGAAGGCGAGAATAGGCAAAAGGTGGTAAAAGTAAGCTGAAAACTCTTCAAATAACGAAATATCGTAAATCCGAACGCTCTGTAATTTTGGCACCCGCCCAGGCTGTTATTAAAAACCCGAGAGCATAAGGGCTTTATAGCGAATTATCGTTAAAAATAGAGCATAAAATAAGGCTCACTGTCAATTTTGGCGGTGAGCCTTATTTGTTTGCTCATGTATGAGATGAATTGCGTTTAACACAGGGCTGCTTTCCGGAAGCATCACAGATACACCTCCACAGCCAGGTCGGTCCACGCTGCACGGCGGAACTGGTGGGGCATCTTGTTGGCTTCCCGGTAACGCTTGGCGGTTTCAAAGTCGTGAAGCGGTAGGAAATGGTCGAGGACGAGCCTATATTTAAGTGCAAAAGTATATAAGGACCCTGCAAAATATGTTCGTCAGACTGATATAGACAAGTTGCCAGAACTGATTAGGAAACTAGCTAAAAGTCGGGGGAGTTATCACGAGAAAAGATGAACTTTTGCGAGTATCACCGCCACAGGCGTACCGTATTCTACAGAAAATGCTGGAAGAAGGGGGAATTGTACGAGAAGGCAACACTCGCGCAGCAGTATATCGTATCGCCCAAAAAGATAGGGAAGTAAAATGATAGGCCACTGCTATTTCGAATAATCTGTGATTCCTCGTCTGGATTACTCCCGTGCGTAATTGTGTGAGAGTCTGAAAAAGCAGAAAAAACGCATAAAACGCAACAAGCCGCCCTGGTTTCCGTAGCAGGAAGCTGGGGCGGTTTTGCATCTTGTTTTGTGAGAGGAAAGAGGGTACAATAATAGAAAAGAAAGCATATATCAGTCGAATAAGGTGGTAGGCCTATGAAGTTTTTTGAAGCGGTTCCAAGCGAACTTTTCTCGCCGCTGGCTTCGCCCAACCGTATTTTATATGCGGATGCACTGGACGTACTGTACGCAGCATACCAAGAAAACCTGAAAATACGGGAAGATGTCTTGTATTCCATGCTGCGCGGCAGGCTGGAGCGGGAACTGGCGGATGCTACGTTTGAAGATGAAGACATTGACGAAGAGGAACTGAGGGATATCTCTGGCCGCGCTCGTTTTTTGATCCGCAAGCTGTGTAGTAAGGGGTGGTTTGAGAAAGAACGCGGGGACGACTTTGAAGAGTATATCACGATTCCTAATTACAGCAGCCGTTTGCTGGAATTATTCCACCAACTCTGCGATGATAGCCCGGCTCGTGGATATTCCTATGTGTTCGGAACTTTCTCAGTCTTAAAGACCGCCGACGACAGCAACAATGCTTACGATAAAATGACGGCTCTCTATAGTGCCTACGATAACACAACGGCGCTGATTAGCTTGTTGCAAATGGTCTATCATAATGTGAAGCATTATTTTCAGACGCAGATCGATATACAGGATGTCAACCAGGTACTAGCTGCACACTTTAACGACTTCGGACAAAAGGTTGTGGAGGCATATATCCGTCCGCTGAAAATCAAAGATTCAGTGCCGAAGTATCGTGTGCCCATTCAGTCTGTGCTTAGGCGCTGGGAAGAGGATGATACCTTGCTGATTGCGATGGCAAATGAAGCATTGCGCGATAAGCGGGGCAAGACATTGGAAGACTGCCGTGCCGATTTGCTGAGGAAAATTTTCTGGATCGAAGAACGCTATGACAATTTAGAGAAGGACTATCTTGAAGAAATTGATACGCAGGTCCGGCGCTATACCAGGGCAGCAACACAGAAAATCGAGAATCTGACGAACCGAGATCAAAGCGTGCGCGGCAATTTGAATGTTTTGCTGACGGCACTGTCCAGAAACCGCAGGGCGTCTGAGCTGGTGGACCAGATACAACCGGCATTTCAATTGTATGAGCAGTCTTTTTTGTCAGAAAAAAGTCTGTGGTACCGTAAGCGCCCCGAAAAACGGACAAAAACCGCGTCGGTGCTGATACAAGATGATCAGGCACCGAATACGGAAGAACAGGTCAGAGCGGCACAGTTACTGCAATCGAAATATGGCCGAGCAGCAGTAAATGCTTACGTGCAGGAATGGCTGGGAGACGCTGACATTCGTTGCTCGGAGGAGTTCTCGCTTGAAGAGGACAAGGATTATATCATGAGTTTGCTGGCAATCCTTGGAAGCAAGGATGCATCTGCCGGTTATGTGGTCCAGGAACTCGATGGCATTTTTTGCAAAAATGGCTATTCGATCCCGCAAATGCAGATCCGGAGGAAGGAGAAGAAGCCGTGAATTTTGATTTTATTACCAATGCAACGGCAAAAGAACTGGAACAATTCAAATCTGTCTGCAATCAGCTGCTCAGTCGCACATACATTGTGCGAACCATCTACCAGCCGGGAAAAGGCAGGATGGATAACCCAGACTATCTTTTTCTATCACGGCACTATGAGGCTGTACAGGAGTACCTGAGCCTGCTGGACTGGGATTTGCGCAGGGATGAACTGAACGGATACTTTTATGTGTTGAACACAGACGAGGCTAACCGTTGCAACCTCAATAAAAAAGAAACGGCGATTTTGCTGGCATTACGGCTGATCTACGAAGAAAATATGGAGCGTTTGGGTTTGGAGCAGGATGCCGTGTGTACTGTGCGGGATGTGCTGGAAAAAGTGGTGACCGACTATCCAGTTTTTCCGGCTAAGCCGAATATGGAAGAGGTCAAACGCGCGTTTACGGTACTGGAAAACCATTCTGTGATTCAAAGACTGGAAGGAAAATTCAACCAGGGCAGCTGCAAGATTGCAGTACTGCCCACCATTCTCTCTGCGGTCTCCAGCGAAAAGCTGAACTTGGTGGTGTCTGTTTTAAAAAAGGAGGAAACAGATGAAGAAGCTGAAGAAGATCTTGCTGATCAACTGGCTCTATTTCAGTAAGGAACTGATTGAAGTGGGCGACATCAATTTCCTGACCGGCAAGAACGGCGCCGGAAAGTCAACGGTCATCGATGCACTGCAGATCGTACTGCTGGGCGAGACAAATTCTCGCAATTTTAATCAGGCAGCCAACGAAAAATCGCAGCGCACATTGGAAGGCTATCTGCGCGCCGACATGGATGATAACAGCCCGTATTCCCGCCGTGGTAAGGACTTTTCTACCTATATTGTCTGCGAATTTCAGGATGAGATGGAGGGCAGCAGCTTTGTGACAGGCGTTACTTTTGACTGCCGCAGCGATGGAAGTTACCGTGATACATTCTTTATTTACACGGGGACACTGCCGGAAAATTGCTTTATTGAGCAGGGCGAGGCAATGGAGATTTCTGCACTTCGCCGTTTTTTGAAGCAGAACTATGCACGGGCAGAATTTTACGATACCCAAAAAGAGTATCGCCGCAACATGCTTGCAAAGTGGAATGTCCACAACGAGCAGGTCTTACGGATGATGAAGAAGGCTGTTTCGTTCCGGCCAATTGTGGATATCCAAAAATTTATTACGGAGAACATCTGCGATATTCCGGATAAACCCAATATTGAGCTGATGCAGCAAAACATCCGGGATTATAAACGGCACGAATTGCTGGCGCAGCGTCAGCAGGAAAAGCTGGATGCGCTGCAGCAAATCAGCAGGCTGTATCAGGAGATGAACCAAGCTATAGACCGCTGCCAGATCCAGAAGTTTCTGGTACGGTGGGCCGAAAAAGAAGTTGCGCAGACAGAGATCGACCAGAGGGAATTGGAACGAACTGAATGCAAGGAGAACCTTGCAAATGTGAATGAGCAACGGGAAGAGCTTGAGCGGCAGATCGAACAGAAAGAAACGCGCCGCAGTGAGCTGGAGCTGGCCTGCAGGCAGAGCAATGTTTTCCAGGAGGAAGAGCGTCTGCTCAACATGGAAAAGGCTCTGAGAGATGAGCAGAAAAAGCTGGAACAGGGTCTGCAAAATCTTGAAGTGGAGATTAAGCGGGAAGCACGGCATTTGCAGAGATTCTGTGGGGAGATACAAGAACTGGAACCGGAAGAACTTCTCATACCGGTGCAGGAAGCGGCGAACACTGTGCAGAAAGCATATGCTGTATTTACTGGTGACGAGAAGGGATTGTTTGCCCGGCCTGCGGAGTTGTTTGAAACGGGGCAGCAGGCAGCGGTCGAATTGTCGGATGCTGTCCGCAGTGCGGCTCATAAAACAGAGGATCGTATTGCAGAGCTGAAGAAGCAAGCCGACCAGAAAAGTGCGGTGCTTGCAAATCTGCGCAGGAACATAAAAGATTATCCCCATGGGCTTCTGCTGTTCAAAGACCGGCTGGAAAAGGATCTGGCGGATAAAACGGGGCATGCGGTTTCCGTTTATATTCTGGCTGATGTGCTGGAAATGGCAGATGAGCGCTGGCGTGGAGCGGTAGAAGGCTACCTAAATAACCAGAAATATTATCTGCTGGTGGAGCCGGGACGTTATCAGAATGCACTTAACATTTACGACCGGCTGAAGCAGGAAGCAGAGTACCGTGCGTTTGGTCTGGTAGATATCGGAAAACTGCGGGAAAAAGAAACACTTCGACCGCTGCCCGGCAGTCTAGCAGAAAAGGTGGAGACAGAAAACAAGCTGGCACGCAGCTATGTGGACTATCTTCTGGGTCGGGTGATATGCTGCGACACGGCAGAACAGTTGCGCTGCTATAAAACGGCAATTACGGCAGAGGGAATGCTGTATCAGGGCTATGTGGCCCGCGCACTTCGGAAGGGCTGGATGGAAGACGCCTTCATCGGGCGGCGTGCGGTGCAGCTCCGCATCGACCATCTGGAAAAGGAACTGGCCTGTCTGCAGGAAGAGCTGCGGCATTGGCAGCCGCTCCAGAAGCAGCTGACCAGCCTGCAGGAGCCGCTTTTTACCCAAAGATTCGTCCGAATCGATGTGGCGCAAAAGCAGGAGGACTACCAGCGTGTCCAGACGATCATCAAGGAAATCGCAGAAGTCAAAAATCAGCTTTCCCAGCTGAATCTGTTCTGGTTGGATGAGCAGCGGCAGATCATTGAGCATCTGAAAGAGGAAATCCTTGCACTTAACAAGGAAAAAGATGCGAAAAATGTGCAAAGGGGCAATCTGGAAAGCCGCATCCACCAGCTGGAATACGAGATCTTGCCGGAAAAATACCAACGGTATGAGGCCATCGAAGATGTCTTGAACGAGGAGTTCACGAAGGAATACCGGGAAAACATCGGCGTTCCCCGCTACCAGCAGGAACTTGACCGATTGAAAAAAGCAGACATTATCCGTAAAAATTTCGGCGACAGTCTGGCGCAGAACACAAAGGCGATGGACGGGGCTCGGAAGAAACTGTTTGCAGCACGCAGAGAATATGCAGAACGGTTCAAACCCTGTGCATTCCAGATCGAGGTGATGGATAACACCGAATACGAGGAAGAACGGCGTACTCTGCAGGAAAGCGAGCTGCCCCGATACAAAGAAAAGATCCGGGCGGCACGGGAAAGCGCAATGGAGCAATTCCAGAACGATTTCCTTGCCAAACTGAAATCCAGCATCGACCAGGTGCAAGAACAGGTGCACAATCTGAACAAGGCCCTGCGCCAGGCACAATTTGGCACAGACAAGTACCAATTCCGCGTAGGGCCAAACCCGGATTATCTGGATTACTATAACATGATCACGGCAGATGAACTGATGGAAGGCGAATCCGGTCTATTCGCACTGCCCTTTCAGCAAAAATACGGCCCATTGATCGAAAAACTGTTCAGCCAGATCACAATGGCAGACGATACGCAGCTCAATGCCCGCAAACAGAGCGAACTGCAGGAGAATATCGTCCGCTATACAGACTTCCGGACGTATCTGAAATTTGATTTGGAAACGACCGATCAGAACGGTTCCAAGCAGCTGCTTTCTCAAACACTGAATATGAAGTCCGGTGGCGAAACACAAACGCCATTTTATATTGCGGTGCTGGCCTCGTTTGCCCAGCTGTACCGCGTCAACGACGCTACCCGTTTTGGTAATACGGTGCGTCTGGTGGTGTTCGATGAAGCTTTCAATAAAATGGATAGTGACCGGATCACGGAGAGTGTACTCCTTCTCCGAAAGATGGGGCTGCAGGCGATCATCTGTACGCCGCCGGATAAGGTCTCGGACATTATGCCCATTGCAGACCGCACATTATTAGTGGACAAATCCGGATACCGGATGCATATCATTCCATTTGGAAAGGAGATGCAGAATGAAGGAAGCACAGGTGATCCTGAATCGTCTGCTGGATAAGTTTGAAAACAGTAAGCATCTTTCTGAACCCAACACATCCAGACGTCGGGTAATGCTGCGCATTGATAAAAGGGAGTTGCCGGAGTATCAATACGAAGATGCGGTGGTTCGGGATGCTTACAATATTGCAGCACGGGAACTGGAGCAGCAGGCTTTGGTGCGTCTGGAATGGGCGAGAAAGCAGAGCGTTCTCGCCTGCATTGTGCTGGATCTGGAACGGGTCGCACAGTGCTATGAATGCGCCGACAGAGTGCATCCGCGAAAAAAGGCAGAAGAGGTTGCAAACATCATCATGCAGAAGCTGGCATACAATCCCGTTCCATGGATCGCGGCATGGAGGGATGCTGTATGTGCTCAGGTGCGGAACAGCATGAAAGTGCCGACGTATTGCAGAGAAAACGACGGTCTGCTGCAGGAGCTTTTGCTCACGTTTCAACGGTATGCGGAGCTGTCCGGCAGTGTGACGATGCGTGCATTCAGCAGCCAGTGTTTTCACGATACCAAGTATTTTGAGCGAAATGTACGGGAGCTGTTTCTTACCATTGCACGAAAGTACAATACCCAACTGGCGGCGGCCTGTACAGAAGCGGAACTTGGTGAGCGGGATCAGCTTGCATTTCTGGGAATCTATGCCCGCCCGGAGCTTTACGAACTCTCGGGCGATTGCGCGATCTGCTTGAAGAAGGGAGAACTACGGCTCAGCGCAGCAGAACCTTATGGATTGGCTTTGCCCAGTACACTTGTGTCAGAGATTGTGGACATTGAACTGAAAAACATCTGCTGCATTACCTTTATCGAAAATAAAACGAACTATGATGAATATTTGCTGGCGGAAAAACAGCCGGAAGAACTTGTTGTTTATCACGGCGGCTTTCTGAGCCCGCGGAAGAAAAAACTTTTTGAAAAACTGGCTGCTGCGGCAGGGGAAACCATGCAAATTCGATTCTGGGCAGATATTGATCTGGGCGGTTTTTGTATGTTTGAAAACCTGCAAACGGTGTTCCCACAGCTTGAACCCATGCGTATGGAAGGGCGCTTTGTGGAACAGTACCACAAAAATGGCCTGAAGCGGCCGGAGCAGTATCTGAAGAAGCTGAAGGAAGAGCGGAATGCGGGAAGACATACGCTGTTTGTTGATGCAATTGATAAGATTTTGCAATATGGGGTCACAATCGAACAAGAAACATTTCTGGAGTAGAATTCGTGCGAAGATAAAAACGTACTATCATTCTTCCCCAATGCCCTGTGATTTTGGCACCCGCTCAGGCTGCGATTAAGTATCCCCGGAAATAATGGTTGTTTTGAAAAAAATTAAAGCGTCAAAAAGCTGCACACTCTACAAGAAAAGGGGGGTGCAGCTTTTTGTGTGTCTGGAGTGAAAATGCGGTTCAATTCGCTGGACTGAGTACCGGAAATAATAATCGTTACTGCATATAAAACTACAGGTTGACAGTGTAAATGAAATGCTTTATAATTTTAATGAAAGGATATGAAATTATGACTATTTCAGAACAAATTAAAGTTTTGTGCGCACGATCCAATATTAGCATGGCGGAACTTGCTAGGCGTATGGGAAAGTCGCCGCAGGCATTAAATGCAAAACTAAAACGAGAAAGTTTTACAATAGAAGAGCTTGATATAATTGCTGATGCTGTGAATGCAAAGTTTCTTCGTTCCTTTGAGCTTTCAACGGGAGACAAAATATAATGAAGAAAGATTATATTCATAGGGAAAAAAATGATGGAAAACACACGATTCTTTTCTCGGGCTCAATGATTGATATTAACTATACTGCAAGAACTTCTACAGTGGGAAAAGAATTTGATATGGTGACAAGCTATATTGATTATTTGATAGAAAAATATGAAAAACTCAAAAAAAAGCGAGCAGTAATATTTATTGAACCTCAATTAGATACAGGCTATCCTGACATTGTGATTGTAGAATACAATTCTACACCAAGTTTAAAATGGAATGAACTTAGAAATAGCCTAAATACAACTGATATCAAGATTCTGTTTTATATACAAACGCACGGCCAGTGTAAATTGCATAATCTTCGAGATACCCTTGGATTTCCTATGGAGACAATATACAAAACGGTACAAAAACTAAATAATTGCGGCCTTGTTTATGTGCATTCAAAACAAGAAAGTGTAAGCCATGTGGCACTTGAGTCGTATTGCCGAATTAACAAGATAATTTCAATAGAAGCGAAAATCGACAAATGGAATGAGGCAATTCGTCAGGCTGGAAATAATATTTGGTTTTCAACGGAATCATATGTTTTGATGAATAAAGGTTCTTGCTCGGACAGCATTCGAGCAGCTTGTCGAGAACAAGGAGTTGGAATTATTTTGATTAATGGAACGGTAAAGACAGTGCTTCGAAGCAATCGAAGGAAATTTCCGGTTTCCTATGCATCGTTACAGTTCAATGAGTGGATTTTACGATACGTAAATAGAAAAGGTGAACAAGATGACAGTTTCTCAACTTAAATCAAGATTTTTACGAATCGAAAAAGTAAAAAAGGGAGGACAAAAAATTGTTTATAAGGCGACTTGTCCAAACGGAGAAGTGGTCGCACTTAAAATAATTGGTAATGCAGCTGACCAAAGAGTGCAACAAGAGATTGCAGTAGTAAAGAACCTATCACTGCCGTTTGTGCCTGAAATAATTGAAAGTGGACTTGTAGTAGATGATGATATAGGAGAAGAAGCTCTATATATTATTGAGCGATATATTGATGGTCAGTCTTTGAGAGATTGGCTGAATGACAAGAATACTGCAAATCTAAAATTTGCATATTCATTGTTGGAAGCATTATTAGCAGCAGAAATCGAGTTGGAAAAGAATCATGTTCTGCATAGAGACATTAATCCTAATAATATTATTTTGGGGAATAACGGTTCGATATATCTAATTGATTTTGGACTTGCAAAGGTAATTGGAGGAGCATCGCTTACACAAACGGCTGCTGCACATGGTCCATTTACTCCAGGATATGCACCACATGAGCAGTTCGCGAACATAAAACTTTCTCAAGATGTGCGCACGGATTTGTTTCAAATTGGTGTGACAACATATGAATGCTGTACGGGACAGAATCCTTTTGTTAAACCAGATGAGACGATGTATCAGGTGATGGAGCGGACAATGACAATGATACCGGCATCGCTTGATTTACAAGGTGACACAAAAGGTCAATTCGGTCAGTTGGTAAATATGCTGATGGCTAAGAATCAATCGCAACGACCGGATACAGCAGCTGATGCTATGCGATATTTGAAGGCAATAAAGATGACTTTGGAAATGGAGGAAGTACTTTGAAACTTTATTTGCAGTTAGGCCACGGAATGCAAGCGCTGTCCCAAGATTTAATAAAAAGCTGGGGAGCGGGTACAGCAATCATTAGTCCAGTAAATATGTCGCAAAATAAAATTGCTGCGTATGCAAAAAAAATACGTGACATCGGGGGAGAGGTTTTGTTTGATCCTCAGATGTTCTACCCTAAAGAGGGACATGTAAAACTGCAGGCATACGATTACTGGCCAAGTGATGGATGCTCAGTAACGTCCGAGGATGTACATGCAAATATAAATCGTGAATTATTGCGGATTAATAAGGATATTGACACTTCACAGATAATTCTACCAGGAATTGAAATGAGAGAGGACTCTTTTGGGTATAATTTAGAGTGGATCAAAAAATCTACCGCATATTTTGAATCTAAAACGAATAAAGGCCTGTTGGCAACATTATGCTTGTATCCGGAGACAATCCGAAATTCAGCAGCCATAGAGAACTTGGTAGAAGCTTTGAGAGTACTCCCGGTTGCAGGGTACTATATTATTCCGCACTCGCCCAATAAGGAATATATTGTATCTGATCCGATGTGGATTGTTGGCATGATGAAACTGATTTCATGCTTAAAATTGTCGAAGAAGAAAGTCGTGGTTGGCTATTCGAACCATCAAGGATTGGTATATGCTTTGGCAGGAGCAGATGCGATAGCATCAGGAACATATATGAACACGCGTTCATTTGTTCCTGAAAAGTTCAAATCCCCAAAAGACGATGATGTTAAGCATAAAAGTACTTGGTATTATCTCCCATCGGCATTTACTGAGTATAAAGCTGCACACCTTGATGTTGCAATGCAAAGAGGATATTTAAAGGAATTTATTCCACAGGGAGAGTATAGAAACCCGTACTCTGAGATGCTCTTTAACGGAGCAACGCCATCAAGTACAAACTACAACGAAACAAATTCTTTTAAACATTATTTGCATTGTCTAAATATACAATGTGAGCTACTTTCAAGAGACAGCTATGACGAAACATACAGCACGTATGAATTTATGCTTGGTATTGCAGATAATCACGTGAAGGACTTTAAACGTCGTGGAATGACAGGCCAGAATCGCGATTTTGCGCCTGCAATTGAGGCGAATCGTATTGCAATGTGCGCAAATGATGAAGACTATGGGCTGAAGCTGAGGCTAGACTGGAAAAGACTTTAAAAGGAGAATTTGGGATTTGTAACCTAGTAAAAAAGCAGTGGTGCGTTTTTTCAGTAGCAGTGTGCTGAAAATAAAGTTTTGACAAAACTGTGTAGCGTTGGATAAATTATAAAAGAATCCAATAATTGCTGTTTTCTGATTGCTATGGTAAAATAAAAGCAGTAAACTATGTTTGAGCGGACATTACCTATCACCATCTGAGGAAAGAGGGCTGGAAAATGTATTTTGAACGTACAGAGATTCAAAATTTCAAAGGCGTTGAGAAAATGAAATTGGAGTTTTCGCCTGGGGTCAATCTGCTTATCGGCAATAATGGTGTTGGTAAAACTACTGTGTTAGAGGCATTGGCTCTCTCAATGCAGAACTATTTTAACCGGATGAATGGTATTACAAAGAAAAGCATTAAAAAGAATGATGTCCATTTTACCAGCAACTTGGTTGGTGATGCTTCACAGCATAGGGTGTATTCCAATCCAACGGTTATAAAAAGCAAAATCAACCTTGACGGTATGGAGTATTCAAGCGAAATCTCCAGAGAGGATGAAACGAATGCTACTCGTACAAAGTATGTAGGCAAGGAACTTGCGGCTACAGGCAGAGAGCTTCTTAATTCTCAGACAAAAATTCTTCCAGTGATTTGTTATTTCAGCACATCGCGTGTTGTAGATACGCAAAAAGTATCTACGAGTTCAGTGGGAAAGAATAAGTTAAATGACCGCAGGTGCGGTTATATGGATTGCTTGAATGCGACGCTTGATCGAAAGGCTCTTACAGACTGGGCTTTTAAGATGGCAATGGCAGAATATAGAAAAGGAATGCCGATTGCTGAATATGAGGCATTCAAAAAAGCGGTTGGCACCTTTATGCAGAAGATGAATGACCTGGATGAGATTCCCCTAGTGGAGTATACACGCGATTTTGAGGATATTACCTATACCGAAAACGGAAAAACGATGCTGGTTAATTATCTGAGTGCAGGATATCAATCGCTTCTGTGGATGCTAATGGAGATTTCGTTCAGGGTCGCACTTCTGAATCCGGAAATGGCTGATTACAGTCAGGCAGAGGGTATCGTGTTGATTGACGAAATCGATATGCACCTTCATCCAAGATGGCAGTGGAAGATTCTGGACGCATTGCACAGCTCTTTCCCGAAAGTCCAGTTTATCGCAGCAACGCATTCGCCAATCATTATTTCGTCCTTTAGGGATGCAAAGCTATTGTCCATAGGGCAAAATGACGTAGAAGAGCTCAGCGGAGCGTATGCCTACTCGATTGATGATGTTGTGGAGTACAAGCAGGGAAGCTCTGGCATTCCGCAGGAGCTTTGGCAACGAAAGAAAGAATTTGAAGATGCATTCTACCAGAGAGATAAGCAAAATTCGCAAAAGGCACTGGATGGGATGAAAGAGCTTTTTGGCGAAGATAATACAGAAGTGAAGCGCGCAGAAGCAAAAATGCGGATGAGAAAGAACTGGAACTGAAATGATCTATGTTAAAAAGAATTCATGTCCAGAAGATATTCAGAAGGACTTTAATTTCCAAAAAGCAAAGTCTGAATGGAATGACATACCAGAAGAACCCAATAAGGAACAGGCAAGAATACTGAGAGAAGAATTTTTTAATAAGCTCAATAAGGAACGACTCAGAGAAGCACTTGTAAAAGAACAACACGGATTATGCGTGTACTGTATGTCCCGCATAGAGAATACGGCAGAAAGCACAGTGATAGAGCATTGGTATCCGCTGAGTAAAAGTAAGGAAAAGGCTCTCCAATACGAAAATCTATTTGCTTCGTGCTACGGTGGCCAAAAAGAGACCGTGAATGGAGTACATAGAATCCGCTGTTGCGATGCCAAGAAACAGGATGCGTCTATTAAAGTTGACCCACGCAATGAGCGGATGATGGAAAATATTGTATACTATTCGGATGGACGGATTGATTTCTCGGAAAGCTATGCAACCGCTAAAATCCGGAATACGCTTCGTGGAGACTTGTGGTATCATCTTGGACTGAATGGCAGTGTCAAAAATGATGGAACCATGCTGGCAGATACCGCGACAGAACTCGTGAAGAAGCGGAAAGATGCATATGAAGCGGCAGAGGATATGTTGATGGTTCTGGACGAAGATAATGAATTATCCCCGGAAAGAGTGGAAGAAATCATTGCCGATATGCAGGCTCAGGACATCTGGGATGAGTACATAGGTGTGACAATGTTTGTCCTTCGGCAGGGAATTTAATAAAATGACGTATCATCGCAAAGCCTAATGCTCTGTAATTTTGGCACCCGCCCAGGCTGCTATCAAAAATCCGAGAACATAATGAATTTATAGCGAATTATCGTTAAAAATCAAGCATAAAATAAGGCTCACCGTCAATTTTGGCGGTGGGCCTTATTTGTTTGCTCATGTATGAGATGGATTGCGTTTAACGAAGAGCCACTTTCCAGAACCATCACAGATACACCTCCACGGGCAGGTCGGTCCACGCTGCACGGCGGAACTGGTGGGGCATCTTGTTGGCTTCCCGGTAGTGTTTGGCGGTTTCAAATCATAGCGCCGCTGTGAGTTCGAAGAAAAATACTTGATGATTTTTTTCATCGTCCTTGACCACACAAGGAAATTAAAAGCTCCCCATTCCAATTCGTAAAAGAATCAGAATGGGGAGCTTTTAAATGGGATTCAGGCCGGCAGTACAAAGACCGTGAGCTTTGCAGGAAAAAGGGAAACCGACCCGTTAAAAAGGAGGAGAATGATCAGGGAAGGCGTTCGCGCACCTGCCCCGCATTGGGGATAGCATCAGAATTTGCAGGGGGTCTCCTGCTCGATATGGATGTGATGGCCGCTGTAGTTGCCCGGGATATGGCTTGCCTGATACTTGGCTGCCGCCAGCACCTTGGAGAATTCGATGCCGGTTTCGTAACCCATCTCGTTCAGCATCCAGATCATGTCCTCGGTAGACAGGTTGCCGGAGGCACCGGGAGCAAAGGGACAGCCGCCCAGACCGCCCAGAGCGGACTGAACCTCGGTGATGCCGCTCTCGATGGCTGCCATGGTATTGACCATGCCCAGTCCACGGGTGTCGTGGAAATGGACCTGCAGATTCAGTGTGGGATAGGCTGCCTTCAGCGCACCAATGACGGCTTTTACCTGTGCAGGGTCTGCGATGCCGATGGTATCGCAGAGGCAGCAGGTGGTCATGCCGGCGTCGATGTAATCTTTCAGGAAATCCACTACAGCCTGCGGATCGTCGTATTTGCCCTCAAACGGGCAGCCGAAGGTCGTAGCGAGATCCACCACGATATTCAAGTCGGGGTAGGCAGAACGGATCTCCTTGTAGGCTTCCAGCGATTGCTCGTGGGTGCGGTTGATGTTGGCCTTGTTGTGGCTCTTGCTCAGGGACACAACATAGCAGACCTTGCGCAGGCCCAGCTCGTAGGCGTTCTGAGCACCGCGCAGGTTGGGCACCAAGGCAAACAGATCCAGTCCCGGGTATTTTTTCAGGACAGCCTCGGTGACTGCTTTGGAGTCGGCCAGTTGCGGGATGGCCTTGGGGCTGACAAAGGAGGTATACTCCATGTGCTTGACGCCTGCCGAGACCAGCTGATCAATGACGTCCAGCTTCAGTTCGGTGGCGATCGGTGGAGCACATTTCACGCTCTGGAATCCGTCACGGGGGCCGACTTCAACAACTTCGATTTTGCTCATAATCTCATAACCCTCTTTTGTGTCATTTCAACCATTCCTATGGGAGCACGGTACGGCAAAGCGAGATGGCAGTGTTAAGCAGCATTCGATCCGACCATCCCGCCCTTCCGCACACCATGCGGCCACAGGATCATAGAACTCAGATAGCGCCCTTGGCCTTCAGCTCTTCCAGCTTGGCAGCGTCAAGGCCCAGAAGCTCACCATAGATCTTGGCATTGTCCTCTCCCAGCAGCGGAGCGGCCTTGCGGGGATACGCCTTGGTGCGGGTCAGGTGCTGCGGCACAGCGGTGATCTTCAGCTTGCCGATACCGGGCTGATCGATCTCCGGGAACATCTCACGGGCACCCGCGATCTGCGGGTCAGTCACCAGACGGTCGATGGTGTTGACGGGGCAGGCAGGGCATCCAGCATCGTTCAGCATCTTGTCGATCTCGTCAATGGTGTAATCCTTGGTCCAAGCGCAGATGATCTCACGCATCGCGGCGTGATTCGCCACACGATCCTTGATCTCAACAAAGCGGGGGTCGGCCTTCAGTTCCGGCTGCTTCATCACATCGCAGAGCAGGCCGTACAGCTTGTTGTTGCCTGCGGCAATGACCACATCGCCGTCCTTGGTCGGGAAAACATCATACGGGTAGGTGGACTCGTACCGGTTGCCGATGCGCTGCGGGATACGGCCCGTGGACTGGTAGATCATGGTGATGTTTTCCATCGCGGAAGCCACCGAGTCCACCAGCGCCACATCAACTTTTTCGCCCAGACCCGTTTTCTGCTTGTTGACCAGCGCCGCCAGAATGCCGATGGTCATGTTCAGGCCGCCGAGGACATCGCCCATGGGCGTGCCGACACGGGTCGCCGGGCCATCGGGCCAGCCGGTGGTGCTCATCAGGCCGCCCATGGCCTGACCTACGATGTCATAGCCCGCACGCTTGCTGTAAGGGCCGGTGTGGCCGAAACCGGACACCGCACCATAGATGATGCCGGGGTTGACCTCCTTCAGGACGTCATAGCCGAGGCCCAGTTTTTCCATCGTGCCGGGGCGGTAGTTCTCGATGACGATGTCGGCCTTCTTGACCAGTTCCCTGAAGATCTCCTTGCCCTCAGGGTCCTTGAGGTTCAGGGTGCAGCCCAGCTTGCTGCGATTGAAGTTCGCATAATAAACACTGTTGTCGTTGATAAAGGGACCCATCTTGCGGGTATCGTCACCGCCCTTGGGATTTTCCAGCTTGATGACCGTAGCACCCATATCGGCCAGGATCATGCCGCTGTAGGGACCAGCCAGAACACGGGTCAGGTCGAGAACGACCACGCCATCCAAAAGACCTTTGCTCATAATAGACACCTCGTTATTTTTCATTTTTCTGATGTATGGAATGTTACAGGATATTGTACAGGCCCAGCAGACCAGCCAAGACCGTCAGGAGCAGCAGCAGGCCGGACAGACCGAACATCTGGATGAAGAGCTTGTTCTCTTTTTCTTTCGTGAACTCGGGGTCAGTGGCGTTGGCCGCCATGATCAGGCTGCCGCCGGTGGACGCCGGGCTGAAGCCGGCAAAGGAAGCGGTCAGGCACATGATGGTGATAAGGCCCTCCGGCTTGACGCCGACCTGCTCAGCGATGGCACCAACCGTAGGCACCATGGTGGGCCACACGACACCGATCGCAGAGCTGAACCACGAGAGGATGCCGGCGGAAAAGCCCTGAATGGCGACTGCAGTCTTCGGCGTCATGATAGAAGCCAGACCGTTCGACATCAGCGCTACACCGCCCACGTCAGAGACAATGTTCATCAGCATACCGATGCCGGTGACCATCAGCAGGGTGGACCAAGGCACGCCCTTGATGACGACCTTTTCATCTGCCACATTGAGGAGTAGCAGGACGACTGCCACAGCAAAGGAGATGAGGCCGACATTCCGCTTGAAAAAGGCGCTGGCCACGATCATGGCCAGAAAGCCCACCAGCGTGATGATCTGCTTCTGGGTGAACGCGGGAAGGATCTCTTTTTCCTTGCTCTGAGGCTCTTTGATCTGGAAGCCCTTGAATACAAGGAAGATAATAATGGACAGCACGATGGTGGTGATGGTCGCGTAGATCAGGGTGTGTGTCTGATAGTCGGTGATGCCCTGCTCACTGGCGAGGTTGTAGATCAGGACGCTTTCCGGCGTGATGGGGGAGAACCGGCCTGCCATGGAACCGATCTGACCGATCGCCGCCAGCATGACGGAGTTATAGCCAGTGCTCTTGCCCAGCGGCAGGCTCAGTGCTGCGGCGATGCCCAGCGCCGGCACACAGCCGGGGCCGATGGCTGCGACGATGTAGCCGATCAGGTACATGATGACCGGAGTGATGGCCACATGGCCGCCGGACAGGCGCAGAAACTTTTTTGCGGCCAGCTCCAGCGTACCGTTGTTGGTAGCGATGGTGCACAGCAGCGAGACGCCCAGCAGCATGATGAAGGTGCTGGAGCTGAACCCTTTGATGATCTGAGAGTCTGTGTAACCGGCCGCCGAACCAAAAACGGCTGCGGCCAGAACGGCGATCAGACCGACGTTCTTTTTTAGCACGAAGCCGATTGCGATGCAGGCAACCAGCACGATCAGGGAAAACAATGCAATACTATTGCTCACAAAAATTGCCTCCTTTTGTTTTTTCTCCGCATGGCCTTGCAGGAGAAGACTTCCAAACTGTTTGCTGCGATCGAGCATTTCTGCCAAACTACATAGCAATTTCCGTGCCAAAATCGCATTTCAGGTCAAAATATCTTGAGATTTGTGGATATGCTCGAAGTTAGGCTATGTCACTTGTGAAAAGTACACAAAAAAAGACCTCCGCAAAATTGCGGAGGTCTTTGGGCACGCGATTTGAATGCTTGGATTCTTTGCCGATTTTTGCAGGAGTGTCTCATTCTTCCAGCGTCCGGGTGTGTCACAAATGAAACACTGTGACACACTTTTGCGACATTCAGGGGTTTTGTTTCAGGCGGCGGTACAAGGTGCTGCGGCTGATGCCCAGATCTTTTGCGGCGCGGGAAGCGTTTCCTCCGCTCCGCCGCAGAGCTTCGAGCACATCGCTCTTGTCCGTAGCCGGATCAGTGGTTCTCTCCCGGGCTGCGGGAGCAGATTCAGCGGTTCTCCAGAGGTTCATCTTGAGGGACTGGAACACCTCTTCCTCCGGGCTGCCCCGGTGCAGCAGCAGCGAGACTCTCTCGACCGTGTTGGTCAGTTCACGGACATTGCCGGGCCACGCATAGGAGCGGCATCGGCCCAGCACCCGGAAAAAGGCGGATTCCTCGTCGGCGGAGCGCTGGGGCATCACCCGGTCGTAGATGGCGCGGGCAATCTCCAGATAATCGTCACCCCTCTCCCGCAGCGGCGGCACCAACACGCTGAGGACGTTCAGCCGGTAATAAAGGTCACGGCGGAACCGGCCCTCTTCCACGAGATGGAGCAGATCCCGGTTGGTCGCGCCGATGATCCGAATATCCACCGGGATCACCGTGTCATCGCCCACACGGCGCACTTCTTTTTCCTGTAGGACGCGAAGCAGGGGCGCCTGAAACTCCAACGGCAGCTCACCGATCTCGTCAAGAAAGATAGTTCCGCCGTGGGCTGTCTCAAACAGACCGGCCTTGCCGCCCCGCCGCGCCCCGGTGAAGGAGCTGTCCGCATAGCCAAACAGCTCGGATTCCAGCAGGTTTCGGTTGAGCGCCGTGCAGTTGATGGCCACGAATGGCCCATCCCTCCGCGGGCTGGCATTGTGGATGCTCTGGGCGAACATCTCCTTACCGGTGCCGGTTTCGCCGTACAGCATCACGGTGAACTGCGAATCCGCAAAATTTTCGGAGAGGTGCTTTGCTTCAAGGATGGCGGGCGACTGCCCCCAAATATCCGAGAACCGGTATTTTGCTACCAATCCCTTTTCGTGCAGCTTGATACGGATGTTCCGCTCTGCTGTCTGCAAGGTCTTGATGTCCTGAAATGTCGCAACAACGCCCTTTACTTGCCCGCCTACCCGGATGGGGACGCGATTGGTGGAGACCAGCGTCCCGTGAATGTTCATCATCTGGCCTATTTCGGCTTCTCCAGTCTGAAGGACACTGGTCAGGTGCGTATTGGGCAGGACCTCTTCGATGGGCTGCCCGGCGAAAGGCGGCTGCGCCGGACGGAGCATCTGCTCTGCGATCTGGTTGGTCGTGCTGATCCGGCCATTCTCGTCAATGGCGACGATCGCGTCATGGGTATAATCCAGAATGTTCTGGTAACGCTCCAGCTGGATCTGAAGTTGTTCCTGTTGGCGGGCGTTCTCCTGCTGGGTGACATAAAGCTGCTGGGCGATGTCCAGAGCATGGAGGATCGAAGCGTCCGAGCTTTCCACCCGGAGATACGGCAAGTCGTACAGCTTGGCGAACCGCTCCGACACGATGCCGCCCAGCCCCCATGCAGCCCCATCGGCCACCGCCTGCTGGACAGCGGACTGGCAGCTGAGACTGTCGGAAAAGCAGTAGTGCTTCATTTTCAGATCCAGAAGATAGCAGATGGTGCGCAGCTCGTTGCTGATCTCTTCCTCAAAGGAAAAGAAAGCAATAAGCCCCCGCTCGTGCCGAAGCTGCTGGATGGCCGGGATATAATCCGATGCTTCGCCGGGGATGTTCACGACCTGAATGTTCAGACTCTTGCGCAGCAGGTCGCGGGTGCCGCGGCGGCTGATAAACAGATAATCGTTCTGCGTCAGAAGCCGCTTGGCCAGCGAAACGGCGGCCTCCAGCTCTGCAACCTCCACACGCACATCCATACCTCGTCGCATGATCAGGGGTTTGGCCCGCCGGGCCAGATTTTCGGTGGGAGAGATGAGGCAGATTTTTGGGCTTCGTTCGGTCATGGCATCTTTTCCTTTCTCTCATTTTGTGATAGAATGAGCCACAGCCTGCTCCCGGCAGACTGTCATGACCTTAATACTAAGCCATCATTTTCGATAATGTCAAGATTATTTCGTGAACTTTCCTTTCCGTGAAATGTTTTCTTTGCCGCTTTTTATCGCAAGTCAGTAAAATAGCGCGATAGACAGGAGGTGACGCCCCATGGAAGGGCCTCAATTCCGTCAGGAGCTGTCTCAGCAGCTCAAACTCTGTCCCCAGTTGATGCAGAATATCGCCCTGCTCCAGATGAACGTACAGGATCTGCGCGAGTTTCTGGAACGCGCCGTGGAAGAAAACCCGATGCTTGAACAGCAGGAGCCGTCCGGCGATGCCTTCCGGGAGCTGTCGGCCCGGAACGAATGGATGCGGACTTCTTCCGATGCTCCGCCTGAGCCGGGTGCGGAAGACCGGGAGCTGACCAGCCGGGAAAGCTTTCTGCGGGATCAGCTGGCACGCAGAAAGCTTCCGCCGAAGCTTTTGTCCCTCTGCACCTATCTCATAGAGCTTTTGGATGAGGACGGCTTTCTGCCCCCAGAGGAGCTGGAGCATCTGCATCATCTGGGGCTTCCGGATCCCATGCTCGAGGAGGCACTGGCGGCAGTTCAGGCCTTGGAGCCAGCCGGTATCGCGGCCCGAAGTTTGTCCGAGTGCCTCCTGATTCAGCTTCGGCGCAGCGGGCAGGAAACGCCTCTGCTCACCGAGCTTGTCTCCCATCATCTCGAGGCCCTCGCCCGGCAGCAGTACAGCCCGCTGGCACATCTGCTTCATTGCTCCAAGGCAGAAGTGGAAAATGCGGCAGCTCAGATCGCACAGATGGACCCGCACCCCGGACGATGGGATGCTCCGGTTTCTGAGCCGGTGCAGTATATCCAGCCGGATGCTTATGTGCTGGATGAAAACGGAGCACTTTCCGTAGTGCTCAACGATTTCTATCTTCCGCACCTTACGCTCAGCAGCCAGTATGAAGAGATGATGCATTCTGCCGATGCAGAAACAGCCTCCTATCTGCGCCGCACCTGCAAGCAGGCACAGGAGCTTCTCAGCGGACTTTCCCGGCGGGGGGAAACGCTCCACCGATGTCTGGAGGCTGTAGTGAGCACGCAGGCCCCCTTTTTTCTTCTGCCGGATGGAGTGCTTTCCCCTATGACCCGCCGCACTCTGGCAGAGTCTCTTGGACTGAATCCGTCCACCATCACCCGGGCGCTGAAGGGAAAATATCTTCAGTGCCGCCGGGGAATTTACCCGCTCAGTGCATTCTTTTCTCAGCCCGTCGGCGGCAGTTCTCCGCAGGAGATCCGCACCCGAATGGTGCAGCTCCTGCAGCAGGAGCCGATGCTCAACGACCGTCTCCTCCGGGAGCGTCTGGCGCAGGAGGGCTATCAGCTCGCGCAGCGCACCGTGTCCAAATAGCTTGCTCTTCCTGTTGCCAGCAAGCGCCCAAAGAAATAAAAGGAGTTTTTGCTATGAACTATACCGATTTGACTGCCTACCGCAAGAGCAATCCGTTTATGGATTTTTGCGGCATTGAAGCTGTCCGCGCCGAGCATGACGACTGTGAAGTAAAAATGACCATCACCGCCACCGACAAAAACACCCATGGTTTTGTCCACGGCGGCCTGTTGTTCACGCTTGCCGACTGTGTAGCCGGCCTGACCGCCCGCAGCGATGGCCGCAATTATGTGACCCAGAGCGCTCATATCAATTTTATCAAGAATCTGACCGAGGGAACCATACACGCCTACGGAACGACCCTCAGCCGAGGCCGGACCATCGTCATCATCCGTGTCCAAATCAAAAGTGAGGATGGCCGCCTGCTTGCAGATGGAACAGTCGATATGTTTTGCGTGAAATAAAATTTGAGCTTTCCCATAAAAATGCACAGCTATTGCAGAAGCTATCCCGCTTTATTTCATCTGTCCACAGTTTTTTCTTTCCATTCAGCTGGGAGCGGCTCTTCACCAATTTATTGGAACAGCGAACGAAGGACATTCCTTATATGCGGTATGACAAGGCAAAACTGCCGGAATTCTATTTGCAGGAAGAAAATTTGGAGAAGATCATTGCGGAGATGGGGAAAAACACACTGGAAATTCACAAATCACGTAGTATCGCTATTCCGAACGCTCTGTAATTTTGGCACCCGCCCAGGCTGCTATCAAGAACCCCCGCAAGTGATCGTGCGAGCGCTTGAAAAGCGCGAATAAAAAACCATAACGCAAATGAACCGCCCCGGTTTTGATATGTACCCCTAATACTGGACACCCAGTATTGGGGGTATTTTTATGCGATACAGTTATGAGTACAAGAAGCTATGTGTTGAAATGTACCGACAAGGAAAATGGTCAGAAACGCCAGTGGGAGTAAAGCAGAAAAATTTTCACAAGACGATACGGAAGTGGGCTCGCATGGAAGAAGCCTGTGGTCCAGAGGTTCTGCGCCATAAGAGTCAAAATAAAGTGTGGACTGCGGAAGAAAAATACGAATTAGTCGCAAAAGTTTTGGCAGGAGTATCAAACAAGGAGGTTTCGTTTACTGCTGGAATCGATGACGGCCTCTTGTACCAATGGGTCAGATGTTATAAAATGAAAGGGTATCAGGGATTGGCCGGGTGTTGATTGCGTACGGAATCAAGCTGTCGATTGACCATGAATGCGGCGGGACGGTCACATTCGAGGCAAAGGTTCCGGAGCTGGCAGAGCATTATGTCCGGGACTATGGAGCTTGTCCATTGCCGAGTTTTGGTGGAGCACCGCGTTATGAACTTTCTGGTGAGGCGGCAATGAACATCTTTGTAACTTACTTGAAATGAGGTGTGTTTGATGAGTGCAAAAGAATATTTTCAGCGTGATGCAGAGCGAGAGATATTTTATCGCACATTTTATCAAATTTGCAGACGCTTTAATGTCACATGGTCAACAGCAACGCCGGAAGTCCGAGCTTTTATTGAGGAAGTTACTCGTGTGACTTATGAACAGGAAAAAGCAAAGCGTAACGGAGTTTCTCTTAGTACAGTGAAGCCGTTCTTTGGTGATACAGCGTGTTAAAGAAATGGCATATCACTGTTGCGAACGCTCTGTAATTTTGGCACCCGCCCAGGCTGCTATCAAGAACCCCCGCAAGTGATTGCGTGAGGCGCTGAGAGCATAAGGCTCAATAAAATATTATAAACGCCCCGGTTTCCGCAACAGGAAGCCGGGGCGTTTTTGCACAAAAAAGAAGGCACGATTTTGGGGCTTTGACGAATTTGTGCCGGGCCATTGACAGCAGAAGGACAGAGGCGTATTTTTGGTGCAGTAAGCGGGACAGAGGATAGTGAAGCTGCCGCTTTTTGCCCTGCGAAGGGGCTTCTGATTGGATGGGGCCTGACCCGATGAGCTTATTTTTTGCATCTGCGGGACAAAAACAATGAAAGTACAGATTATGGGACGCCTTATCTGGTATGCTTGCCGTACCAAAAACACGGACGATCGGAAAAGGAGCAGAGAATGCGATGGATGCTGAATAAAACAAAGTTTCTGGCAGGAAAAACAGACCCGGAAAACACCAGCCTATGGCTGCCGCTCTGGATGCACCTGCGAGATACGGCAGAGATCATGGAGCTTCTGGTGCGGAAATGGCTGCCCGACAGCGTAAAAAAGGCATCCGGGTTGGAAGAGGAAGAATTGGTGTGTTTGGCTCGCTTTTTGGGCTGGGGGCACGATTTAGGCAAAGCGATTTTAACCTTCCAGAGCATGATCATGCAGTGTTTGCCCGAAGCGAAACAACGGCTGGAACGCCTGACACCGCTGAGCTGCCCGGTGCAGAACCGCAAACAGTCGCCGCATGCCCGGGCAGGGGAGGCAATCCTGCTGTGGGAGGGGTGTCCCGGCGGGCTTGCTTCCATTGTGGGGGCACACCATGGCAGACCCCAGAACGGCGGAGCAGTCGATGAGCAGCTGGACGGCTGGGAGAGCAACTATTACCCGAAAGAGCAAAAGTGCATATGGGAGGGCTTTTGGAACGAATTGCTTCAGGCGGCACTGCAGGACAGCGGCTATTCCGGGGTAGATGCGCTGCCGGTGCTCAACCAGCCCGAAGAGATTTTGCTGACGGGACTTTTGATCATGGCAGACTGGATCGCCAGCAACACGGAGTATTTCCCGCTGATCCCAGTGGAAGAGCTGGGCAGCAGGGAGGATTATCCGGCGCGGGTGGACAGGGCGTGGAAAAAGCTGGCGCTCCCCTTCCCATGGGAGGCGCAGCAGGGCATTGCAAAACCGCAGGAGTTTGAGGTGCGGTTCGGCTTTGCACCCAACGCCGTGCAGCGAGTGGTTCTGGATGCGGTGAGTGCTGCGGCAGAACCGGGCATCCTGATTCTGGAAGCGCAGATGGGCGTGGGCAAAACAGAGGCGGCTCTGGCCGCTGCGGAGATCATGGCCAGCCGGTTCAGTCTGGGTGGCATCTTTTTCGGACTGCCCACGCAGGCTACGGCAAACGGCATCTTTCGTCGGCTGCTCCACTGGGCAGATACCCAGTCGGAGGAGGTGCCGCAGGCCATCCAGCTGGCCCATGGCATGGCGGAGCTGAATGAGAACTATCTTCGGCTGCAAGGGGGCAGGGTGCAGCTGGAAGAGGATGCGCCGGAAGAGCATCAGGTACAGGTGCATCAGTGGTTCCGGGGCAGCAAGCAGGCATTGCTGGCCAGCTTCGTCGTCGGCACAGTGGATCAGCTGCTGATGGCAGCACTGACCCAAAAGCACGTGATGCTGCGGCATCTGGGGCTTGCGGGCAAGGTGGTGATCATCGACGAGTGCCATGCCTACGATGCTTACATGAACTGCTATCTGGATCGCGCACTGGAATGGCTGGGCTGGTACAAGGTGCCGGTGATCCTGCTGTCGGCCACCCTGCCCGCCCGGCGGCGTGCAGAGCTGATCGAAGCGTATCAGCAAAAGCACAGGCCTGACCCGGACGCCCCGTGGAGATTTAGCTGCGGCTATCCGCTGCTGACATGGACGGACGGCGCAGAGGTAAAGCAGACCGTCATCCCGCTGGACACACCCGGACAAACGGTGCAGCTGACCCCGCTCACGGAGGCAGAGCTGCCCGGGCTGCTGCGCCGGAAGCTGGCGGAGGGCGGCTGTGCGGGGGTGATCGTCAACACAGTTAAAAAAGCGCAGAAGATCGCGCAGCTGCTGCGGGAGAGCTTGCCCGACAAAGAGGTGCAGCTGTTCCATGCACAGTTCCTGATGCCGGACCGCGCCGCGCGGGAAGAGCAGTTGATGGAACGCATCGGCAAGGATTCTGTGCCGGAGAGCCGGAACGATCTGATTGTGGTGGGCACGCAGGTGATGGAGCAGTCGCTGGACCTTGATCTGGACGTTCTGATCACCGAGCTTTGCCCTATGGATCTTCTTTTGCAGCGCATCGGACGGCTGCACCGCCATTGCCGCAGCCGCCCAAAGCCCTTACAGCAGGCCTGCTGTGCGGTGCTGGACACGGGAGAAGAGGCTTTTGATGCGGGCAGCGAGGCGGTATATGGTCAGTGGCTGCTCTGGCGCACCCGGAAGTATCTGCCCCGGAGCATCCGGCTGCCGGAGGACATTGCCCCGCTGGTGCAGCAGGTCTACGGCTGGGAACGGGAAGCCCTCGAAACGGAGCAGGGGGAAAAACTGCGAAGTGAGTACGAGCAGGTGCAGGAGAAAAAGAAGGATCGTGCCGGGAAATATCTTGTGCCGCAGCCTGAGGTCGATGAAGATTTCCAGGAACTCAATACGTTGGATGGCTGGATGCAGGACGAGGGCGCCCGCTCGGACTCGGCTGCCCGGGCAGCAGTGCGGGACGGCGACCCCTCGGTGGAGGTGTTGGTGATGCAGCGACGGACGGATGGAAGCATCCATTTTCTGCCATGGCAAGAGGGCGGCAGCGCCGTAGCCGCCGACAGCCCGCCCCCGCCGGAGACGGCGCTGAAGATCGCCCGGCAGAAGCTGCGGCTCCCGGCGGTGTTCGGCAAAGCGTGGAAGGTGGACGAGGTCATCCGGGAGCTGGACGCAGACGGCCGCAGATGGCTTGCAGCGTGGCAGCTGTCGCCGCTGCTGCACGGAGAGCTGATCCTGCTGCTGGATGAAGACCTGACCGCCCATCTTGCGGACATGGAGCTTTGCTATGACCGCGAGAATGGTCTGGAGTATCGGAAGGAGGAGAAGGATGAAGGAGATCGAATTTGACCTGTTGACCGAACCATGGATACGGGTACGGCTGAAGGACAATACGGTGCAGGAGGTGTCCCTGACCGAGGCGCTGGTGTCGGCGCAGGACTATGTGGATCTTGCGGGTGAGATGCCGACACAGGATGCCGCCGTGCTGCGGCTGCTGCTGGCGGTGCTGTTTACCGTGTTCTCCCGCGTGAATGTAAAAGGCGAGCCAGAACCTTTGGAAAAAAGAGGTCAGGCGTTGCGGAGATGGAGCGAGCTGTGGCAGCTGGGGCATTTCCCGGCAGCACCCATCCGGGACTATCTGGAACAGTGGAAGGACCGCTTCTGGCTCTTCCACCCGACGCACCCCTTCTGGCAGGTGCCGACTCTTTGCAATGGTATTGCATTCGGTGGGAAAAAGTTGAATGGGGAACGTGCGGAGAGCGGCAATAAAACGCCGCTATTCCAGAATGTGTCAAAAACAGAATGCGAGGTACTCAGCTATGCACAGGCGGCGCGATGGCTGATTTATCAGAATGGATACGATGAACGCGGTGGCCGCCCGAAGGCTGGCAACAAGCCAAGGCACGGGGTCGGTTGGCTGGGACAAATCGGATTTGTAGCCGTCAAGGGAAAGAACCTGTACGAGACCTTACTGCGGAATATGGCGTTTCCGACAGAGCAGGATGCTCTGAGGGAAGAACAGCAGCCTTGCTGGGAGCGAGAGCAGATCAGGGCAGAACAGAGCGTCAAGATCGTGATGCCGAAAAATCAGGCAGAACTTTTGACCCTCCAATCCCGACGCATTCTACTGAAACGCTCAGAAACAGTGCCCGGCGTGGTCGGGTACGAGGTGCTGGGCGGCGACTATTGGGACAGCGAAAATGCGTTTGGGGAGCAGATGACCCTTTGGAGCAGGACATCGAAGAAAAACGAGAAGATGACCTATAAACCGCAGCAGCATGAAGCTGGGAAACAGCTGTGGCGGGAGATTCCTTCCATGCTGGATCCGGAGGGCCGTAAACCGGGAGTTCTAACATGGAATCAGCAACTGCAAAGTCTGCGTATCCTAAGTAGAAAAGAACAAATCGTGCTCAATATGGTCGGGATACGATATGACAATCAGGAAGCATCAGTCAAGGACGTGTATACCGACCAGTTGGCAATGCAGCTTGCGGTGCTGGACGAACTGAGCAGGCCATGGACGGTGCGGATAAACCAGGAAGTAGAGCTCTGCGAGAAGGCCGCAGAGAGCATTGGAGTCCTGTGCAAGGAGCTGAAGCTTGCCGGAGGACTGGACTACAGTCAGGTGAAGAAAGTGAAAGAGGATGCCCGTGCACAGTTCTACTTTGCAGTGGACCAGCCCTTCCGGCAGTGGCTGCAGGAGATCGACCCGGAACAGGATGACCCGGACGAGGCAGTCCAGCGCTGGCAGGCACAGGCGCGCCGCATCGCGGAAGAGCTGGGAGCGAAGATGGTACGGGAGGCAGGAAATGCAGCCCTGAAAGGACACCGCGTTGTGGTGGATAAGGGCAAAAAGACGGAGTGCAGCACCCTGTACACCTCGCCAAAGGCCTATAATCGTTTCCGCGCAAGTCTTCGGGAGATCTATCCCAAAACAGAACCATAAAGGGGGAATCGTATGAAAACACAGGATGTCAGAACGTATACGGAACAGCGGCTGCGCAGACTTCAGACCCTGCCGGACAACCAGCGGCGGGCCGAGCTGGCAAAGCTGCGGCGGGGCGTCGGACACCGGCCCGGCGAGCTGCCGGAGCTGTGGGGGAGTTTCCTGCTGGGAATGCCGGAAGGCTTTCAGGGCAATAACGGCCCCACGGCAGCGGAGTGGGCAGTCTACCTTGCACTGACTTTATACGCTGTGCATCAGCAGGGGAATGACCAGCCCATGAACCGCCCGCACAGCACGCTGGGGCGGGCGGTGCGGCAGCTGGCAGAGCGGAATACTTCTGCCGGACAGGACTGGACCGAGGCCAGCGTGCTCCGGCGGTTCAATGCACTGGCCACCGCAGAAGAGATCACCGAGATCAGCCACCATCTGAGGGGGATGATCCAGCTGTTGAGCGCGGCAAAGGATGGCGCGATCCCGCTGGACTATCCGCAGCTTGCGGTGGACCTGTATGGATTGCAGTGCACCGACCCGCGGTACACACAGATCCCCGCCAACGTCCGTCTGCGGTGGGGCCGAGACCTGTACTGCGAAACGAAGAATGCATCGTCGGAAGAGGAAGAAAAGGAGAATTGATCATGAAAAAGCGCCTGTATGTTGATTTTCACGTTTTGCAGACCGTCCCGCCCAGCTGCATCAACCGGGATGACACCGGCAGCCCCAAAACAGCCGTGTACGGCGGTGTGCTCCGGGCCAGAGTTTCTTCGCAGGCGTGGAAGCACGCCATGCGCAAAGACTTTGCAGAAAATACCTCGCTGGATGTGGGCAAGCGCACCAAAAAGGCGGCAGAGCTGGTGAAGAAGCAGATCCTTGCGCTGGACTCGGAACTGGATGCAGACAAGCTGGCAAAGAAAGCGCTGGAAAATACGGGGATCAAGAGCGACGACAAGGGCACCAAGGCTCTGTTCTTTATGAGCACTGCGCAGGCAAAAGCGCTGGCAGTGCTGGCTGTGGAGGGCGTTGCCGATAAAAAGCAGTACAAGGACGCCCTGAAAGCAGCGCCCTCGATGGATATGGCGTTGTTTGGCCGCATGGTGGCAGATGACCCCTCCCTGAACTATGACGCCGCAGCGCAGGTGGCCCACAGCATCTCCACCCATGCGGTGAAGAACGAGTACGATTACTTTACCGCCGTGGACGACTGTCAGACAGACAGCACCGGTGCAGGCCATCTGGGCACAGTGGAGTACAACTCCTCCACCCTGTACCGCTATGCCACAGTGAACGTGTTGGAGCTGAAGGGGAAGCTGGGCGCAGAGCAGGCCGCAGAAACGGTGCGGGCTTTCGGCGAGGCGTTTCTGTTCTCCATGCCCACCGGCAAACAGAACACCTTTGCAAACCGCACCCTGCCGGATGCGGTGTATGTGACCATCCGGGAAGATCAGCCGGTGAACCTGTGCGGTGCGTTTGAGCGTGCGGTGTCCCGCGGCGAGCAGGGAGGCTATGCCGAGGCTTCCAAGGCTGCGCTGGTCCAGTATGCGCAGCAGGTGTATGCCAGCTTTGCCGAAGCCCCGGCCCAGAGCTTTACTGTGGGCGGCGGGCTGGAAGCACTGGCTCCGGCACAGACGGCAAAAGCCATGCTGGACGCGCTGGAAAAGGCTGTCCGGGATGCGCTGTCCGGAAATGAGGTGGAGTAATGGCAACGCTGTTGCTTCGGCTGGCAGCGCCTTTGCAGGCGTGGGGCGCGGACTCCAAATTTGAGACCCGTAAGACCAACCGGGAACCCACCAAGAGCGGCGTCATCGGCCTGCTGGCGGCGGCTCTGGGGCTGCGGCGGGACGAGAGCGAAGGGCTGGCCCGGCTGACCGGGCTGCGGTTCGGCGTCCGTGTGGAGCGGGAAGGGCAGCTGCTGGTGGATTACCACACCGCAAAGACGCAGGATGAAAAGAACTCGTATGTGACCTATCGCCATTATTTGCAGGACGCCGTGTTTCTGGCCGGGCTGGAAAGCGAGGACACCGCCCTTTTGCTGCAGCTGCAGGATGCGCTGCAGCACCCGGCTTTTCCGCTGTATCTGGGCCGCCGGTCCTGCCCGCCTGCCCTGCCCCTCTGTCTGGGGCTGCGGCAGGGCAGTTTGCAGGAGGTGCTGCAAACCGAACCGCCCCTGTGCCCGGGGAAGCTCTGCCGGATGGTGCTGGACGCCGACCCGCAGGAGCCGGGCGCGGCAGTGCAGAGGGATGTGCCGGTCTCTTTTGACCCACATCACCGGCAGTACGGCTACCGCTCGGCGCGGGAGCTTTGGCTGACCATGTCGGATGGCCCGGAGAGCACCGGGCATGACCCGTTCCGGGAATTGTAAAAAGGGGGAGAGAGGATGTATTTATCACGGGTAGAACTCGATCTCACCCGCCGCAGCACCATGGAAGCACTGGCCGCACCGCAGAAGCTGCATGGCGCAGTGGAAAGCGCCTTTGCAGGGGAGCGCCGCCGCAGGCTGTGGCGGCTGGACCGTCTGGGAGAGCGGCTGTATCTGCTTCTCCTCAGCGAGGACGCGCCGGACCTGTCCGGCGTGGTGGAGCAGTTTGGCACCGGGGCGGCGGCCGAGACCCGCAGTTATGACCCGCTTTTGGAGCGAGTGGTGCCGGGAAGCTGCTGGCAGTTCCGGCTGACCGCAAACCCCACCAAAAGCTGCAAAGACCCCAAGGCACCCGCAGAGCGGGGGAGCGTGATGGCCCACTGCTCGACGAAGCATCAGAAGCAGTGGCTGCTGGACCGGGCGGCAAAGCACGGCTTTGCCCTGCGGGAGGAGGAATTTACTGTGACCCGAGTGCAGTGGCAGCGCTTTGCCAAGCGCGGCACCCGGCCGGTGACCCTGCTGGCCGTGACCTACGAGGGTGTTTTGCAGGTGACGGATGCAGAGCAGTTCCGGGCGATGCTGTGTCAGGGGATGGGGCGCGGCAAGGCCTATGGCCTTGGACTGATGACCGTCATGCGCGGAGGAAACTGAGATGGACGAGATGCCGGGCATGATCCGGCCCGACCTGCAGGCACTGCCGCAGGTGAAGGACCGGATGACCTTTCTGTATCTGGAGCACTGCACCCTTGGCCGACAGGACGGCGCGATCACGGTCACGGACGAAAAAGGGGTGGTCTCCATCCCGGCGGCGGGCATCTCGGTGCTGCTGCTGGGGCCGGGCACGCGAGTGACCCACCGCGCCATGGAGCTTATGGGCGACACCGGAGTGGGGGCTGTCTGGGTGGGAGAGCACGGCGTGCGGTATTACGCCCATGGCCGCCCGCTGACGACCCACTCGCAGCTGTTGCTGCGGCAGGCAGAGCTGGTCACTCATACCCGCAAGCATCTGGAGGTGGTGCGGAAGATGTATCAGCTCCGCTTTCCGGAGGAGGACATCTCTCGGCTGACCATGCAGCAGCTGCGGGGCCGCGAAGGCAGCCGTGTGCGGCAGGTGTACCGCAAAGCGTCCAAGGATACGGGCGTTCCGTGGAACGGCAGGCTGTACCGTCCGGAGGATTTTTCGGCGGGAGATGCAGTCAATCAGGCGCTTTCCGCCGGGCACGCCTGCCTGTACGGTCTGGCGCACGCGGTGATCGTGGCGCTGGGGTGTGCACCGGGCCTCGGCTTTGTCCATGTGGGGCACGAGTGCTCTTTTGTGTACGACATTGCAGACCTGTACAAGGCCGAAGTGACGATCCCGATCGCCTTTGAGGTGGCGGCGCAGGCCCCGGAAGACCTGCCATCCGTGGTGCGCCGCCGGGTGCGGGATGCCATGGTGGAGCACCATATTCTGGAGCGGATGGTGCACGATATTCGGTATCTGCTCCTGAATGCAGACGAGCCGGAAGCAAAGCAGGAAACCGTTTACCTGTGGGACAACAAGATAGGCACCGTGGCCAACGGCATCAACTATTTTGAGGAAGAGGAAGGTGAAGAGACATCGTAGTTCTCACGATGACGAACTGCCCGCCGAAGCTGCGCGGGGATCTGTCCAAGTGGCTGTGCGAGATCAACACCGGCGTCTATGTGGGCAACGTGAGCAGCCGGGTGCGGGATGCGCTGTGGGAGCGGGTGTGCCAGAACCTGAAAAACGGGCAGGCGACAATGGTGTTCACAACGGTGGGAGAACAGAGGATGGACTTCCGCACCCACAATACCACATGGGAGATGGTGGATTTTGACGGCATCAAACTGATGCGGCGGCCGCTGCCGCAGATGGAGCAGAACCAGCTGGATCTGAAGCCCGGGTTCAGCAAGGCAGCGCAGTGGCAGGCGGCGCGGAAAGCAGGCAGAACGCAGCGGGGCAGAGCGGATTACACCGTGATCGATCTGGAGACCACCGGACTGAAAGCCGCGTCGGACGCCATCATCGAGTATGGAGCGCTGCGGGTACGGGATGGCGTGCCGGTGGAGGAGCTGACGATGCTGGTCTGCGGGGTGGAAAAAGTCCCGGCAGAGATCACGGCGCTGACCGGCCTCAGCGCTGCGGAGCTGCAGCAGGGAACAGAGCCTCGGGAAGCATTGCAGCGCTTTTTGACCTTCCTTGGTAAAGACCCGTTGGTGGGGCACAACATTGCCTTTGATCTGGAGTTCCTCCGCATGGCCTGCAAGCGGTATGGTTTCCCGATATTGACCAACCATCAGACGGACCTTGCACAGCTCGCCCGCAGAAAGCTTTCAAGGGTCGCAAACTATAAGCTGGCAACGCTGGCGCAGCATTTTCAGCTGGCAGAAAAGGTGGAGCATCGCGCTCTGCCGGATTGCCGCCTGATCCAGCAGGTCTATTGCAAACTGAAGGAAACGGCAGTACAATAGCAGCAGGAGGCACGGTGCTACGGGATCTTTTTAGTCTTTTCCCCGCATACGCGGGGGTGATCCCATTTCGGTGCAGCCGGTCTTGCTGTCGGTCGGCTTTTCCCCGCATACGCGGGGGTGATCCTTTCAGGGAACTGCGGAACCGTCTGATCTCAAGCTTTTCCCCGCATACGCGGGGGTGATCCTTTCGCCCGTCTCCGGGTCTACTGCGTAGCCGTCTTTTCCCCGCATACGCGGGGGTGATCCCCACTCGTTGTAAATCATCGCATAAGCTCTTGCCTTTTCCCCGCATATGCGGGGGTGATCCCTTCACGTCCTGCCGCCTCTTGAAGCGGCTTCTCTTTTCCCCGCATATGCGGGGGTGATCCCCACATCCAACAGCAAACAGCCATGAGCTACAACTTTTCCCCGCATATGCGGGGGTGATCCTGAACTCGGGGAAGAACTCCTAAACGCAGGCAAACTTTTCCCCGCATATGCGGGGGTGATCCTGACATCGAAATGGAGCAAATCCGAAGAGAAATCTTTTCCCCGCATATGCGGGGGTGATCCCTGCGGTTCATCCTGAATTGCGAGGGTACGCTGCTTTTCCCCGCATATGCGGGGGGATCCTAAATTCCGTGGTGATGTGGTCTCCCCGTGTTTCTTTTCCCCGCATATGCGGGGGTGATCCTATGCAGCGGTCAGACCTCACCGTCTACGAACACTTTTCCCCGCATACGCGGGGGTGCTCCTTACCGCTACCCCATCGAAATCGTCGAGGACGCCTTTTCCCCGCATACGCGGGGGCAATTCTGATTCCAGCAGAACGCCGTCGGTCTTGCGGGGCGGTCGTGCATCCGAGTATCGGCAGGCCCGGCGGGCCAGAGCTGATCTATAACCGAAATTATGCATATATTCTAGTAAATGCGAATAAAAACTAAGAAAATGCGAATATATACTTGCATTTTCTGCGAAAAAGGTGTATTATCCCTCTATCGACGTCATACGCCGACAATAAACGAGAGAGGGATTGGAACATGATGTCTTTTAAGAAAATCGCTGCGGCGGTCATGGCGGCTGCCATGACGCTGGCCGTAGTGCCTTCGGCTTTTGCCTGCACGGCGCTCTACGTCGGCAGTGACCTCACGGAGGACGGCACGACGATGTTCGGCCGCATCGAGGATCTGGGAACCAACGACAACAACAAGCTGTTCTATGTCAGCGCAGCCGGAAATCACAAGGCAGGCGAGGTCTACGATGGCTGCTACGGCTTCGCCTACACCTTCACCCACGACAGCTACAGCTACACCGCGCGCCGTGACGACAATACCTCGGGCGTCTGCCCGGACTGTGACGGCACCCACGACCACACGCCGTATGAGGAGGCTGGCACCAACGAGAAGGGCGTCATGGTCTCTGCCACCGAGTCTCTCTACGGCACCGACGCCGTGCTGAGCGTAGACCCCTATGTGGACGACGGTATCGAGGAGGCCGAGATCACCACGGTCCTGCTCAGCGAGGCAGGCACGGCCCGCGAAGGCGTCGCTCTGCTGACATCCATCTATGAAAACGCCGGTGCAGCCGGTGGTTCCGGCGTTTTCATCGGCGACCAGAACGAGACGTGGTTCGTCGAGAACCTGACGGGCCACACCTACGTCGCCCTCAAGCTTCCGGACAGCGTCGTGTTTATGCAGCCGAACGTCTCGGCCATCGGCAAGATCGACCTCGACGACACGGATAACGTCATCGCATCGGCAGATGCCATCTCCGTCGCACAGGAGGCCGGGACTTTCGTGGGCGATGCAGCGGCGAACGTCATCGACTGGAACGCCTCCTATAATAATGAGGACAACGCCCGGATGCCGGCCGGTCTGAACTATCTGAACGGCGTCGATACCTACACCGAGGACAACTACACCGAAGCAGACTACGCGATGAGCAACATCGGCGGGGACGGCAGCATCGTCCCGCTCTACTCCAACATCAAGCTGACCAAGAAATTCGGCGTCGAAGACGCGCTCAACTTCTTTAAGGTCGAACCCATCGGCAAGACCAACAACGTCGAGACCCACCTGTTTCAGGTCAGCTCCACCGGCGAGCTGGATACTGCCATCGTCGAGTGGACGGCCTTTGACGACGACGTGTACAACGCCTTCGTCCCGTACTATCCGCTGCTGACCACCGACACGGCAGATGTCTACAAGTACTCTCCCGCGAAGGTCGTCCGCTCGGACGAGCAGCCCACCGAGGGTGTTTGGTACAAGGACCAGAAGGGCAGATACTACACCTACCCGGAGGACTGGACCAAGTCCTTCTACGGCGCACGGGATGCCCTGTCGAACCTGCTGACCTACGGCGATGTCTCCGAGAAGGACAAGGCTGCGGCCAAGGCAGACTATGCCGCCCTCCAGAAGGACATCATGGAGGAGTTTGCAGAGATGAAGGCTGCTGTCGCTGCTGCCGATACGAAGGAAGCAAAGCAGGCTGCCGCCACCACTGCAAGCAACAAGATGAGCGAGAAGGTCTACGAAAAGACCGTCAAAATGTACAATAAGCTTCAGAAGAAGCAGGAGGCCCGCGCATGGTTCGGGTCTCTGCTGAATAAAAACTCTTGAGCTGGCTCCAAGCATGACACCCCCCGGTCTCTGTTTTCAGAAGCCGGGGGCTTTTTGCGTCTTCTCCGTTGCATTTCGCCCGAAAGTATGTTTCAATAAAAAGCAGTGAATAGCAGTTTGCGTTTTGAATGCACAAGCAACATCCGCAAACTGCATATCGCAAATATGCCGTTTTGATAGGCACTGTTTTTGAAAATTGCGATAAAAATGAGTCAGAACGGGGAAAAGGAGGCTGCGGGATGCTGAAGATCGCGGTTGTCGAAGACCAGCAGGAGGTGCGGGACGAGCTGTGCCGGTTCATCCGGAAGTACGCCGCCGAAAACAGCCTGCAGGTGGAGGCCGTGCCCATCGAGGACGGGGCGGTCATCGCGGCCCATTACGAGCCGGGCTGGGACATCATCTTTATGGACGTGGAGATGCCGGGGCTGGACGGCTTCGGCGCGGCGGAAAAGATACGGGCCGTGGACGGGGACGCCGTGCTGGTGTTCGTGACCAACATGGCGCAGTACGCCATCAAGGGCTATGAGGTGGATGCGCTGGACTATGTGCTCAAGCCGGTGAACTACTACCAGTTCTGCACCAAGCTCTCCCGGGCCGTCCAGCGGGTGGAGCGCCGCCGGGGCGGGCGGGTCGTTCTGCAGCTGGCAGGCGGCGGAATGCAGGTGCTCTCCACCAACGACATCTATTATCTGGAGACCCGTGACCGGCTGCTCTGGTATCACACTGCAAAAGGGGAGTTTTCGGTCCGGGCCAGCCTTGCCAGCGCCGAAAAGCAGCTGGCACAGTACCATTTCTCCCGCTGCAACCAGTGCTATCTGGTCAACCTGCAATACGTCAAGGCCGTGGAGAACGACTTCGTCCACGTCAACACCGACCGCTTGGAGATCAGCCGCCGCCAGCGCGCGGCTTTCCTCACGGCGGTGGCGTCCTACATTGGAGGTGTGCTGTGAGCATCGTTTTCCACCATGTCATCTTCCGGGCGCTGCTGCGCTGGGGTGCGGCGCTGGCCTTCTGTCTGCCGCTCAAACACCGGCCCGGCTTCCGTCTCCGTGCACTGGGGATGCTGCTGCCGCTGATGGGCCTGACCTATGTGCTGGATCCTTCAGCCCAGAGCACCAACCTCCACGAGCTTCAATTCTCGCTGCTGGCGCTCTATGTGTCCTTCTTCGTCCTGCTGGGCATGATGATCTACGCCTGCGTCGAGATCGACCGGAAGGGGGCACTCTACTGCGCGGTGTGGAGCCTGCTTACCTCCCAGACGGCCTATGAGGGCTGGCGGCTGGCGGAGGTGTTCTTTGAGTGCCGCGGCACTCCCCTCGACATCGATGGGCTTCCGGTCCGGCTGGCCCAGCTCACCACAGGTGCGGTCTTTTATTTTGTCATCTGTAACGCCCTCTCCCGGAAGATGTCTTATAAAGGAGAGTACCACATCGGCCCGCGCCAGCTGACCAGCGCTTTTTTCATCGGCATCCTCTTCATGTTCCAAGCTGCGCTGCTGAGCAGCAGAGAGATGTTCGAGATGCCCGCCAGCCTTGCGGGCACGGTGCTCATCGGACAGTTCTACTTCCTGACCCTGCTCTACTTCCAGACCGAGGTGTTCAAGAAGTCGGCCATGCAGAAGGAGATGGACACCCTCAACCTTTTATATGAGCGCCAGCGGGAGCAGTATCAGGTGGCGCGGCAGAACGTCCAGATCATCAACAAGCGCTGCCATGAGCTGAAGCTTCAGATCGCCGCCCTCCGCCAGATGTCGGGCGCGGCATCCGACCCGCCCGACCCGGAGCTGAAGGCCCACATCGACGAGGCCGAGAAGGCGGCACAGCTCTACGACGCCAGCCGCAACACCGGCAACGAGGTGCTGGACGTGGTGCTCACCGAAAAATCGCTGCTCTGCGAATCCCGCCGCATCCAGCTCAATGCGGTGACGGACGGCAGCTGTCTGGGCTTTTTTGAGGCCGGCGACCTCTACGCCCTCTTTGCCAATATGCTCGACCACGCCATCGAGAGCGCCGTGCAGGTGCCCGAGCCGGAGCGTCGCTGCATCGACCTGCTGGTCTGCACCCGTCAGAGCTTCGTGGTGGTGAACGTCATCAGCCCCGACCGTCCGCCGGAGGCCGCCGACACCCGCGCCACCCACTATGCCGTCAAAGTAACGAACCGCATCGTCCAGAAATATAAAGGTACTCTGACCACCGAGAGCCAGAACGGCTTCTTTGCGGTGAAGATCATTTTTCCGCAGGGGAAGTAACCTCTCCGTCAGCGCTGACGCGCTGCCACCTCTCCTATCGAGGAGAGGCCTTGGCATTCCGCAAAGCTTCGTCTCTTTGCCAGAGGCTCCCCTACAAGGGGAGCTGTCTGCGAAGCAGACTGAGAGGTTGTATGAGGGAGAGCCTGCCCCACGCCGCAGGCGTAACGAAGAGGTTTAAGACCGTCTCACAAAATAAATGTGGGGCGGTCTCTTTTCTTTTTGCATTTTTCTTGTTGTATCCATCTATTTGTGAGAGATGCACAAATATATTAGTTTTGATTTGGCGGCGCAAAACCGAATATCCCCGCCATCCGACCGATTATCGCAACGCTCTTGCGAAAGAAAGAGTCTTTGATAAAATAATGGCGAAATCAAAAAACGACCGCACAACAGAGAAAACACCACGATACACACGGGAGGAAAACGAATGCGAAGCATTGCCAAGCTTATGCAGAACTGGCAGTTCACCGGGCCGGACGGCTCCACGGCAGCCGTCGTGCTGCCCCACACATGGAACGCGAAGGACGGTCAGGACGGCGGCAACGACTACTGGCGCGGCACCTGCACCTACAGCACCGCCTTCGCCGCTCCGGCGTTCGACGCGGCTTCGCAGCAGGTCTGGCTCCAGTTCGAGGGCGTCAACTCCAGCGCCAAGGTCCTGCTGAACGGCAGGACCATCTGCGCCCACGACGGCGGCTACTCCACCTTCCGTGTCCACATCTCTGAGCTGCTGGAAAAGGATAACCGTCTTACCGTCGAGGTGGACAACAGCATCAACGACCGCATCTATCCCCAGAAGGCCGACTTCACCTTCTACGGCGGCATCTACCGCGACGTCAGCCTGATGGTGGTCCCGAAAGACCACATCGCGCTGGGCCACTTCGGCGACACCGGCGTGAAGATCACCCCGGCCCTCAAGGACGGCAAGGCCGACATCCGGGTCGAGACCTTGGTCGAGGGCGAGGGCGTCCTCTCCGTTGAGCTGCTGGATGCGGCCGGAAACATTGTCGCCACCGCCGAGGGTGCAGACGCCAAGCTCCACCTCGAGACGCCCCACCTCTGGGACGGCGTGAAGGACCCCTACCTCTACACCTGCGTCGTCCGCCTGAGCCGGGACGGCAGGGTGGTGGATGAGGTGTCCACCCGTGTGGGCCTGCGCACCTTCTCAGTGGATGCCAAGAACGGCTTCTTCCTCAATGGCCGGCCCTACCCGCTCCACGGCGTCTCCCGCCATCAGGACCGCAAGGGCGTAGGCAATGCCATCACCCGCGCGATGCACGACGAGGATATGGCCCTCATCCGGGAGCTGGGTGCAAATACCGTCCGGTTGGCCCACTACCAGCACGACCAGTATTTCTACGACCTCTGTGACCAGTACGGCATGGTGGTCTGGGCGGAGATCCCCTATATTTCGGAGCATCTGCCCAATGGCCGTGCCAACACCATCAGCCAGATGAAAGAGCTGATCTGCCAGAACTACAACCACCCCTGCATCGTCTGCTGGGGCGTCTCCAATGAGATCACCATCTCCACCAAGGACAAGGCCGATATGCTCGACAATCACCGGGAGCTGAACGACCTGTGCCACAAGATGGACTCCACCCGCCTGACCACGCTGGCCTGCTATGCCATGTGCGGCCCCTTCAACCCGGTGGCCCACATCACCGACCTCGTCAGCTGGAACCTCTACCTCGGCTGGTATGTGCCGGGCCTGTTCCTGAACGACCTGTGGATGGACTTCTTCCATCTGGTCTACCCCAACCGTCCGCTGGGCTTCTCCGAGTACGGTGCCGAGGGTATGCCGAACCTCCACAGCGCGAAGCCCCGCCGCGGCGATCACACCGAGGAGTATCAGGCTGTCTACCACGAATATATGCTCCGCTGCTTCGACCGGCATAAGTGGATGTGGGCCACCCACGTCTGGAATATGTTCGACTTTGCAGCCGACGCCCGCGATCAGGGCGGTGAGCCGGGCATGAACCACAAGGGCCTCGTCACCTTCGACCGGAAGACCAAGAAGGACAGCTTCTACCTTTATAAAGCATGGTGGAGCGAAGAGAATTTCGTCCACATCTGCTCCAAGCGGTTCACCGACCGCACCGAGAGCGAGATCGAGGTCAAGGTCTACTCCAACCAGAAGTCCGTCGCCCTCTACTGCAACGGGAAGAAGCTCTCGGAGCAGACGGGCGAGCATGTCTTCCGGTTCCGTGTGCCGCTCACCGGCAGCATCGAGGTCAAGGCCGTGGCCGGGGACTCCATCGATACCGCGTCCTTCCGCCATGTGGACACCCCGAACCCCAGTTACAAGCTGGTCAAGACCAAATCCAAGAGCGCGAACTGGGTCTGATAATGTTCCGTGAAACATTCCGCCGACCGGCGGTTGTTGTATAGAAAATAAGGAGGAGAATCCGTGAAAAACACCAAACCGAAAGTACGGCTGTGGTCTGTTCTCACCGGTCTGACGGCCATCCTGACCGTCGCTGCCATCGTGGGCAACATCATCGCAAACCAGTACGCTACCACCCTCAACGTCGCCCTGAATGCATCTACCTACAAGATCATCAAGGGCGAAACCATCGGAGATACCGAATACTTCAAGAAGGGCTTTGCTTCCGATGAGGAGCGCGAGGCTTACGAGGCCGAACTGTGCGCGACGGTCGAGGCCGAGGGCGCTGCCCTGCTGAAGAACGAGAACAACGCCCTGCCTCTGGCAAGCGGCGCTAAGGTCAGCCTGTTCGGCCACGGTTCCGTGGACCTGATGTACGGCGGCACCGGTTCCGGCTCGGTCGATACCAGCAAGGCCCCCAGCCTGAAGGATGCTCTGGAGGCTCAGGGCATCACCATCAACCAGACCCTGTGGGACCTGTACAAGTCCGACAGCATGATGAGCAAGTACAGCCGCATGACCCCTGCTTCCATCTCTGATACGCTGGAAGCCAACACCCAGTATGCGGTCAACGAGGCTCCTTGGAGCGCTCTGTCCAGCGCTGAGAGCAGCTTTGCCGAGTACGGCGACGCTGCCATCGTGGTCCTCTCCCGCTCCGGCGGCGAGGGCGCAGACCTCCCCAGCGGCGCCAACGGCACCAACGACAGCTGGATCTCCGGTCAGGAGGGCGACGGCAACTACCTCGCCCTGTCCGCTGAGGAGATCGAGCTGCTCCAGAACCTGAAGGCTCTGAAAGACAACGGCACCTTTAAGAACATCATCGTCCTGATCAACAGCTCCAACGCCATCGAGCTGGACTTCCTCAACCCCGCGATCTGCGGTGAGGACTACGGCATCGACGCTGCAATGTGGATCGGTGACGTGGGCCAGACCGGCATCAACGGCGTGGGCCAGCTGCTCTCCGGCGCTGTCACCCCCTCCGGCTCTCTGGTCGATACCTACCTGTACGACAACATGGCCAACCCCGCCATGTACAACTTCTACACTCAGGCTTACCCCAACGCAGCAGAGTACAACCTGCTGACCGAGGGTGCTGACGTGCAGGGCATGTACAGCGTCTATCAGGAAGGCATCTATCTGGGCTACCGCTACTTTGAGACCCGTTACGAGGACGTCGTTATGGGCACCGCCAAGGCCGGCGACTACAACTGGGCGACCACGGTTGCTTACCCCTTCGGCTACGGCGACAGCTACACCACCTTCGCATACTCCAACTTCAATGTGACCGAGTCTGACGATGCCTTCACCGTCACCCTGAAGGTCACCAACACCGGCAAGACCTTCTCCGGCAAGGAGACCGTCCAGATCTACTTCCAGTCTCCCTACACCGCTTACGACAAGGCCAACGGCATCGAGAAGGCCGCTGCAGAGCTGTGCGGCTTTGCAAAGACCGATGTGCTGGCTCCCGGCGCTTCGGAGGATGTGACCATCACTGTCCCGAAGAGCGAGCTGCGCACCTACGACGCAAACAACGCCAAGACCTACATCGTGGACGCCGGTGACTACTACTTCACTGCTGCCACCGACTCCCACAACGCAGTCAACAACATTCTGGCTGCCAAGGGCTACACCGTCGAGAACACTAACGGCCGCATGACCGAGAACGGCGACGAGTCTCTGGTCTGGAAGTGGACCAACGACACCCTTGACACCACCACCTTCGCCACCAGCGCAAACGGCACTGCCATCACCAACCTGTTTGACGAGTCCGACCCCAACAAGAGCAGCGACGCTCCCGGCAGTGTCACTTGGATGAGCCGCGCTGACTGGACCGGCACCTTCCCCACCGCTCCTGCACAGCTGACCGCCAACGAGCATCTGGCTGCAAGCCTCGCTTTCACCCAGTACGACGGCTCTGAGGCCAACAGCGTCGAGATGCCCACTCTGGGCGCAAAGAACGGCCTGACCCTCGCTTCCATGATCGGCAAGAGCTTCGACGATCCCGAGTGGGATACCCTGCTCGACCAGCTGACCTACAGCGAGATGGTCCAGACCATCACCCTCGGCTTCCATAACACCGCAGCTGCTGCCTCCATCGGCAAGACGGCCACCAAGGACGAGAACGGCCCGCAGGGTCTGACCGCTGCCCTGACCGGCGGTGCATCCGCAATGTGCTACACCTCCGAGGACGTCATGGCCGCAACCTTCAACACGGACCTCATCAACGAGGTCGGCCGCTGCATCGGCGAGGACTGCCTTGCAATGGGCTACTCCGGCCTGTACGGCCCCGGCATCAATATGCACCGCACCGCTTACTCCGGCCGTAACTTCGAGTACTACTCCGAGGATCCGTTCGTGGCCGGCACCATCTGCGCTGCTGAGGTGCAGGGCATCCAGTCCAAGGGCGTCTACGTCTACCTGAAGCACGTGGCCCTGAACGACTCCGAGACCAGCCGCCGCGGCGTCAACACCTGGCTCAACGAGCAGACCGCCCGTGAGATCTATCTGGAAGTCGCCGATAAGGCCATCACCGACGGTGAGGCTTGGAGCGTCATGACCGGCTTCAACCGCTGGGGCGCTACTTGGTGCGGCGCGAACGCCAACCTGCTGACCGGCTACCTGCGCGGCGAGCTGGGGATGCGCGGCATGTGCATCACCGACTTCTCCGGCTCCAGCCAGTACATGGATCTGGTGGACGGCCTGATCGCCGGCTCCGACATCTGGGACAGCCCGATGCCCAAGATCCACACCACCAAGGCTGCAAACTATGAGAACGATGCTTACATCGTCACTCAGATGCGCAACGCTATGCACCACATCCTCTACACCGTGGTCAACTCCAACGCCATGAACGGCTGGTCTTCCACCGATACCCTGAAGACCGTCACCCCGTGGTGGCAGACTGCCATCTATGCGCTCATCGCAGTGATGGCCGTCCTGACCATCCTGTGCGCATGGCAGCTGTCCAAGGCCAAGAAGGGTATGGTCGATACCGCTCCCGCAGCGAACCAGAAGTAATTCCCCCACAGAGTTCCGCAACTGTTAAGACCTACGGCAGCCTGTCCCCCAAAATCGGCGGGCAGGCTGCCGTTTTCTGTGAAAAAGGAGACACCGCAAATGGGTGAACAAACCGCAAAGGCGTCGGGCCTGAACCGCGCCAAGACCTACCAGCTGGTGCTGTTCCCGCTGAACAACGGCGCGACGAACGTGTACTATGTGCTGGTGCTTTCCTACATCGCCACCTTCGGCAGCAAGGTGCTGGCCCTGTCCATGATCTTCGCTTCGGTCATGGTCACGGGAATGCGCCTGTTCGACGCCATTACCGACCCCATCATCGGCGCGTTGATGGACCGCACCAACGGCAGATTTGGCAAGTTCCGGCCCTTCATGGTCATCGGCAACCTCATCATGGCGGCCAGCATCCTCGTGCTGTACTGTCTGACCCCCCTCATCCCCGCCAGCTCGATGGGCCTGCGCTACGCCGCCTTTGTGGCCCTGTATGCGGTCTGGGTCATCGGCTATACCTTCCAGACCAGCTGCACCCGCTCCGGCCAGACCGTCCTGACCAACGACCCCAAGCAGCGCCCCCTCTTTACCATCTTCAACACCGTGGGCAGCCTGCTGGGCATGGGCGCGATGCAGTTCTTCGCCCCCATCCTCGCCAAGAACTATGAGGGCGGCTACGCCTCCGCAGGCTTCTTCCGCACACTGGCCCCTGTGGGCATCGTCATCTCTATCCTGCTCACCATTCTGGCCATCATCGGCATCTGGGAGAAGGATCAGCCCAAGTACTTCGGCATCGGCGGCGAGGCCAGCGAAAAGGTCAAGCTGCACGAGTACGTTCAGATCATCAAGAACAACAACCCCATGCAGCGCCTGATGGTGGCGGGTGCCGGCTGCAAGCTGGCCCTCTCCATCGCCACCAACACCACCGTCCTCTGTATGCTGTACGGCTGCATGATGGGCAACTACGACGGCCTCTACCTGCCCATGATGGTGCTGGGCTATGTCTTCAGCGTGCCCTTCTTCCTGCTCACCGTCCGCACCAGCCAGAAGGAGGGCCAGAAGGCCAGCCTGATGAAGTACGTCAGCGTGGCATTTATCTGCTACATCGGCGTGCTGGTCCTGCTGCTGCTCTGGGGCCGCAGCGACGCCTTCACCCTGTCCATCATGGGAGAGAACGGCCTGTCCATCAACCTGTACACCATCCTCTTCATCGCCTTCTTCGGCATCGGCTACGGCGCATACTACGCCACCGCCGATATGCCCATCCCGATGGTCGCCGACTGCTCGGACTATGAGACCTACCGCAGCGGCAACTACATCCCCGGCATCATGGGCACCCTGTTCAGCCTCGTGGACAAGCTGGTGTCCAGCCTGTCCGCTACCGTCGTGGGCATCGCGGTGAGCTTCATCGGCCTCGAAAGCCTGCCCACCCAGTACGACCCCTACACCCCCGGCATGAACTGGGTGGTCATCGTGCTGTTCTGCATCATCCCGATGGTGGCTTGGGCCGCCACCCTCATCGCCATGAAGGGCTACACCCTGACCGGCGAGAAGATGAAGGAGATCCAGGCCGTCAACGCCTGCCGCCGCGACGCGGTGGCCAAGGGCATGAAGCTGGACGAGGCCATAGCCAAGTGGCAGAGCATGGACCAGCTGCCCGCCGAGTACCGCAGCTGAGGAGCTCTTCCTCTGCCTGCGCGGGCGTAGAATAGAACTATGAGAAAAAGCACCGGTTTTCGTGAGAAAGCCGGTGCTTTTTGTGCGCTTCAGGACTCTTTTTCGGGGGCCTGCTGCCGCTGCCCGGCGCTCCCGACGGCTGCTTCCTCGTTCTCGGCACCTTCTTCTCCAACTGCGGCGGCGATGTCCTGATCGACGGCGTCATGAAGCTCAGCGATAAGACAGTCGGCGGCCCCGCAAATGCCCTGAAATGCGGCAGAACGGAGGTGAAAAATTCCGGAGTAGTTGTAATTAAGAACGAATTGCGGTATTATATAATAGTTGAATTATACGCATCTGTCAGCAGGGCGTGACCATAAAGAGAGTGAAAAGGAAAACTGCGAATGAGATCTGCGGGAAGAAAACCGAAGCATGAGAGAAAAGTCGGCCCGGAAGAGAGACAGGGGCGCGGCTCTGGGTCGGCGCGTCCGCCTGAGCAGGAGAGCGCCGCTTGGGCAGAGCTGAACATCGTCGAAGAGGGCGACGAGCCGGAAGAAGACAGCGAAGCCGAGGAGACAGAAGCCCCCCGGGAAAAGCGGGGACGCTTCCGCAGACATTGGAAGCATCGCCTGAAGAGGAGACCGGCCTTTTCGTCCGTTCACGACTTCCTCAACAACCTTCTCTCCTTCCGCCTTCTGTTCGAAGTCTTCGTGCAGAAGGTGCGCTGGCTCTTTGCCGTGGGCGTGGTGTGCACGCTGGGGTTCATGTTCGTACTTACCACCGTCAAGAGCTTTGGGGCCAGCACCACCATGTCCCTGAACTATGAGGAGAGTGTCACCGGCAAGACGCCCAACGGCGCACGCTTCAGCGAGTCGGAGTTCCTGACGCAGGAGTATCTTGAGGCCATCTTGCAGGCCACCGGCCTGCAGGACGACCTGACGACCGCCGACCTCGCGGACTGCATCTCCATCAGCCCCACCACCAGCCGGATCGTGACCAAGGAGGACGATTATTACATCAGCTCGTCCTATTATCTCTCGGTCAAGCTGCCGTGGACGCTCTGGGGAAAGATCACGGTGCAGGATTTCCTCGACGAGATATGCCGGGTATACCTCAAGCGGTTCACCGCAGATTACCGGGTCAACGCCACCTCGCTGGACATCGACGATGACTACAGCGACATGGACTACGAGGAGATCGGCTCCTACTTCAGCATGATGATCGACCGGGTCAACAACTACCTCACGGTGCGCAACGATCAGGACGGCTCCTATCTCTCCGCCAGCGGCCAGAGTTACAGTGCCATCAAGAAACAGGTACAGAACCTGCAGGGCTATACCCTCCGGGAATACCAGAGCTACATCTGGGAAAAAGGCGTGGCCAAGAACAATTTCCGCTGCATCGACGACCTCAACGAGCTGAACCGCACTCTGCGGTGGGACGAGATGAGCGACTCCCAGAAGAGCGCGATCTACATGACCATTCTGGACAACTACAACAACAAGATGGTCTCCTCGGTGCTCATCCCTACCTATGACAACGACGGTGCGTTCTATATGTCCCGCACCAAGATCGGCATCGACGATCTGGCCCTGCAGGCCAACGATCTGCTCAGCTCGGCGGTGGAGGCCCAGAAGAGCATCGCCACCAACAACACCAAGGTCACGGCGCTGGAACAGTCCACCGAGTCGCATGAGGTACAGATGGCGCAGACCATGGTGGACAACATCACCCAGCAGCTCGCGGACATCGTGAGCGCGACACGGGAGCTGGACGCCGACTGCTACGCCCAGCGCATCCACAGCTATCTTATGTTCAGTGAGCCGCAGATGTCTTTCATGCAGCGCTATAACGTGAAACGCAGCGTGATGCTGGCCGCGCTGGTCTGTGCGGTCTGCTATCTGGGCGCAGCCGTCCAAGCGTGTGTCCGGCGCCAGCGCCAGCGGATGGAGAACGAATAATATCCGTCTCTGGGACAGGATGGAGGAAGAATGAAAAGTTTTGATTTGCTGCGCTACCTGAAAAAATGGTGGTTCGTCATCATGCTCGTCACGGCGGTGGGCTGTCTGGGCGTGTATGAGTTTATTTCGTCGCGGCAGTCGTACACGGCCACAGCCGTTATCCAGTACGCAGGCCCCAACGCCAGCGAGGGCCTGAACGCCGACGGAACAAGGATCGACCCTTCCGAGATCACCTCGGCATCGGTCATCAACAAGACCATTCAGGATCTGGGCCTGACGGCCAGCACCGAGTCCATCCGCCCCCGGATCTCGGTGCAGGAGGTCATCCCGGAGGACGAAGAGACCAAAAAGGAGACGGCTCTTTCCAACGGCGACGAATACGAGTATTATCCCACGACCTACGCCGTCTCCTTTACGGTGGACAGCAAGGACGCCACCGACTACGCCCGCAATGTGCTGGACTCGGTGCTGACGAACTACTTTCAGTATTACAGCGAGACCCATGTGGACGCGGATATTTTCCCGAACAATGCCAGCAACGTCTCGGTGGCGAACTACGAGTATATTGATTGCGTGGAGATCCTGCGCAACAACGCCAACGAGAGTGCGGCTTTTCTGCGAAAAAAGGCAGAAGAGAAATACGGCTTTTACAGCGTGAAGTCGGGCTATTCCTTCTCGGACCTCGTATCGGAGTATGAATATCTGACCCAGAACGCCCTGAACGACCTTTACGCCTACGTTATCAACAATAAGCTGGTGCGGGACCACACCCTTCTGGTCAACACCAAGAAGAACGCCATCCTGCGCTACCAGCTTCAGATCGACAGCCTGAACAACAACATCTCTGAGGCCAAGGACATCATCGACCAGTTCGGCGACAAGACGCTGGACGGCGCAGCGGTCTATTCGGCCAACCGGAACGCCGACGGCGGCGAGACCCAGATCATCACCGATGTGGTGCGGGACTACACCACCCAGCCCTCCGGCGATGTCACCACCACCTACGATAAGCTCATCCGGCATTACGCCGACCTTCACGCCGAGCGCATCGACGCCGCCATCGCGCAGGGAAAGGCACAGGAGATCCTGGACGCCTACGCCGACGTGACCCGGAACACCGACCCCGCCAGCGCCGAGGCCCAGTGGGCCAGCGACCGCATCGACGAGCTGGTACAGAAATTCACCAGCCTGTATGAGCTTTCCATCGAGACCGTCGAGGAGTTCAATCAGGTCAACGGTGCGGACAACATCAAGATGAAGAACAGCATCGTGGTCAACGCGAAGCTCAACCTGAAGCTCTATGCGGCCCTGTCGGTGATACTGTTCCTCTTTCTGGGCTGCTTCTGCGCCATCTTCCTCGGACGGCTGGGCGATTTTGTGGACTACTATCTCTATGTGGACAAGAAGAGCGGCCTGCCCAACCGCGAGCGGTGCGACGCCATGGTGGACCGCTACAGCACCGTTCGTCTGAACGGCCAGTTCACCGTCATCCACATTCAGGTCGATCTCTCGGGGATGAGCCGCAACGACGGCGACAAGGCGCTGCGGGCGCTGGGCGACCAGCTGCAATACGTCTTCCGGACGCTGGGCTTTGTGGGCTACAACGGCGCGGGACACTTTATCGTCCTGCTGGAAGATTGCAGCATCGACTTGGCAAGGAACTGCATCGACCGCCTGAGCAATCTGCTGGCCAAGACCGAGCTGGCCGTGTTTGGCCCCTGCGTCTTTGTGGGCGTCTCCAACTCGGCGAAGGATGACGCCTACGAGATCCGCGCCCTGCTGAGGCTGGCCATCCGCCGCTGCGCGGACGCAAAGGCCCGTCAGGAGGCCGAAAATGCAAGGAAGGCGGCTGAGTCGTCGCCGCTGAAGAGCGAAAGCTGAGAGTGATTTATGGGAAAGATGAGTAAAAAAATTCTGGCAGGGCTGCTGGCCGTCGTGCTTGTGCTGGGCGGCATCCTGCTGTACAATCTGCAGATGAATAAGAGCTTCATCACGACGTTTTATTCGGTCACGGTGGATAAGCCGGTAGAAGACCTGCGCATCGTCCTGCTGTCCGACCTGCATCTCCACGAGTACGGCGAAGACAACGCCGACCTTGTGCGGAAGATACAGAACCTCGCCCCGGACCTCATCGCGGTGGCGGGCGATATGAACATCGACACGGACACCGATTACCACGTCGTGCTCGACCTGATGCACCAGCTGGTGGACATTGCGCCGGTATACTATGCCCCCGGCAACCACGAGTGGGCGGGACGGTACGCGGGCGGCAGCGACGCCCTTTTTGACGACATTCAGGCCACCGGCGTCCACTGGCTGAACGGCAGCTATGAGGACGTGGAATTCAAGGGCAGGAAGCTGCGCATCGGCGGCTTTTTCGAGTGGCCCCGCGCCCAGCTGGAACGGGAAAACTCCCGCGCAGTGGCCGACGCCATGAACGGCGAGACGAACGAGCTGGACGACGTCTGCACCATCCTCATCTGCCACTGCCCGGAGGTTCTGGACACCTCGCTGGAGCTGTACCAGTTCGACCTTGTGCTCAGCGGCCACGCCCACGGCGGACAGGTGCGCATCGGCAGTCAAGGCCTCTGGTCTACCAGTCAGGGCTTTCTGCCCAAGTACACCAGCGGGGTCAACCAGATGGGGGAGTCGCAGGTGGTCATCAGCCGCGGCCTCGGCGATTCGGAGCCGTTCCCGCGCATCTTCAACCAGCCGGAACTGGTGGTCGTGGATGTGAATTGAGCGGAAAGGATTAAAATAACAAGATGAAGACGTTTCGGAGCAGATGGATACGATATGGGAGCGCGGCACTCTACATTCTGCTTTCCTTTTTGAGCTTTTACTGCGCTTGCTATAAGCTGCCGGTTGGCTTGAAATATGGAATCAATCTTGTGGTTTTTGCATGGGCTTGTGCGGCCTTTTTCGTCTCTCCGCAATTCGAACACGCACTGTTCTGCCTGCGCTTTTTTGTATTGTTTTTCTTTCCGTACCTGATGTTCTGGATGTGGTCGGCAGGAATATGGATTACAGAGTTTCAAAGCTGGCCGTATATCCTGCGGGGTTCGCAAAATATTATTTATATGTTGACGAACCTCTTGTATGTGATTGGAGCAGTATATCTTTTTGATGAAGATGCAACAACATATACGCTTATTTCAATGGCATTTGCAAACTTTGCGGTTTTTGTGCAAGTCGGACTACGCACAGGTTTTCCCCGGCTTATTTCAGAATACATTACGTTGCTGTTGACATTTGCGGACGATACTGGTGGTGCAGTACGCCAAATGGAACTGCATGACATGGTTTACGGCTGGGGTACTTATGTCGTGTATTATATGATTCACCGGAGCTTCAAAGGCGAAAAAGACATCTGGAAATTTATCATTTCTATTTTTTTCTTTACTCTGGCGATGAAGCGCGTTGCAATTCCCGGTGCGATGGGGGCGGTGATATTCTATTGGGTCATGAAATGGCTCGTAAAGTGTTTTGGAACAAGACCATTGCGAGGAATCATTACCTTAATCACAGTTGCTTCAATCGCGGGTTTGTTTGGCTATCTGATGATTATTCGGAGCGGCCTTTTTATTGAACTTGCAGAACGCTATGACGTAGATTTGATGAGCCGCGACCGATTGTGGACTTTTTATCAGGATATTTATTGGTTGTCGCCGACTTACCTTGGAAAAGGCATTCGATTTATTTATAACTACGGCTCAACGCATATGGAGAATATGGACATTCCTATTGCGGTAGTCCATAATGTGTTTTTAGAGCTGTATATTGAGACGGGTTTTTGGTGCTGGATTGTATGGCTTTTCTATGAGCTGTCGTTCCGGGTCAAGAGATTGCTTGAGATGTTCGATGCAGAAGCGGCACTTGGCATGATGGCAATGAATGTTTATGTTTTTTCAACCTATCTGACGGATAATACATCGTTTTATTTTCCTATCAATGTTACATACCGATTGGTGATGATGACATGGTGTTATGAGATTTTACGATATAGGCAAAAAAAGGTGGTAGTACCAGTCTATGATGACTGATGTTCCGCATGGATGAAAAGAGGAAAGAACATGTTAGCATATGCGGCACGAGTAGCACTATTTTTTAAACAGAAGAAGGGTCAGCTCCAAAACAGGAAACAGCGGAAGATATTGAAGCGGGAACAGTATACAAAGGAAACTGCTGTCATAGATACAACTCAGGCAGTGCAGGTGCTGGAAAAGATACGGCCATGTGAAAAAGCGGAATGCGAAGAATTAACATTCCGAGGCGGCTGTGCGGTATCTGTTATTATTCCGGTATATAATGCGGCGGGCACTCTGAGTAAATGCTTGGACTCTGTTTGTGGACAGAAATTGACGCAGGACTTTGAGGTTATCTGTGTCAACGACGGCTCGACAGATAGCTCGGCAGATATTTTGAGTGAGTATGAAAAACGATACCCGGAACTTGTGGTAATAGAAGAGGAAAATCGCGGTGGTGCGGGCGCAAGGAATTGCGGGTTGCAGAAAGCGGAGGGAAAGTATCTTTTCTTCTTAGACGCAGATGATTTTTTGCCGCAGGGAGTACTGCAAAAGCTGTTGGACGATGCACAGAAGTCGGGTGCAGAAATCGTGATTGGAAAAACTGCAAAGTGTTTGACCTCGAGAGAAATCATTGTAAAACCGAGGACTGAAGGGAGCCGGGAGGAAAAAAGCCTTTGGTCAGCCAGAAAATACGGAATGGGAACGCCGTGGGGCAAACTGTATAAAGCTTCGCTCTGGGAAAGGACGCAGTTTTTTGAGGGCTATGGCTTTGAGGACAGTATTGTTTATCTGGATATTTACCCACAATGCAAAAAATTTTATCTTGAGGGAACTCCGAGCTATTGTTTCCGAAGCGGCAAAAACAGTCTGTATAAGCGGCAGAAAAATTCGGCGAAAGGCATCGACGCACTTTGGATTGTGATAAAAGCTGTACAGCACGCTCAGGAGATAGGAGTAGACATATATAACAGTGAGTATTATCAACTGATTTTGTGGCATTTGAGCACAGTCATGTACGGCAGACTGACACAGTTTAAGTCGCGTGAGATTCTTGAGAGCGCCTTTGTCGTGGCGGCAGAATTTATCAGTAAGACCTTTGCCGGAAAGGCAGAGTATGCGTTTGTGGGCGATGAGAGTGAAAAAGAAATCTATCGTCTACTGGAAAAGAGCTTTCAGGAGAGAGACTTTGGAACATGGGTACAGTGCAGTAAAGCGCTGTAAGCTGTGGTGAAAGATACAGTGGGAAGTATGGCAATGAAAATTTTGATGATAAACAAATTCCTCTACCCCAACGGCGGCTCAGAGACATACATCTTCGAGCTGGGAAAGCAGCTGGAAAAGATGGGCCACGAGGTGCAGTATTTCGGGATGGAGCACGAGGGCCGCTGTGTGGGCAACCGGGTGGGGGCCTACACCAGCAGCATGGATTTCCACGGCGGAAGCAGGCTGGCGAAGCTTACATATCCGCTCAAGACCATTTATTCCTCCGAGGCCCGGCAGAAGCTGCGGCTGGTGCTGGATGATTTTCGACCAGATGTTATCCATCTCAACAATTTCAACTATCAGTTGACGCCCAGCGTCCTCCTTGAGGCGGACAAGTGGCGGCGAGAGAGCGGACAGCCCTGCCGCATCCTCTACACCGCCCACGACTACCAGCTGGTCTGCCCGAACCATATGTGCTGCCGGGTGGATGGTCAGGTCTGCGAAGACTGCCTCAGCGGGAAGTCTGCCTCCTGCATCCGGCACAAGTGCATCCATGGCTCTGCCGCCAAGAGCGCCATCGGCGCTGCGGAGGCGGCGTTCTGGCGGTGGAAAAAGGTCTACAAAAAGCTGGACGCCATCGTCTGCTGCTCGGAGTTCATGAAGAAAAAGCTGGACACCGACCCCATCCTGCGAGACAAAACGGTGGCCCTGCACAACTTTATTTCCACAAAAAAAGCGCCGGATGTGGAAAAACAGGACTATGTGCTCTACTTCGGACGCTTTGCAAAAGAAAAGGGCGTCGAAACCTTTGCAAAAGCCTGCAAGGCGCTGCCGGACATCCCCTTTGTGGCGGCGGGCAGCGGCCCGCTGGAAGGGGAGCTGGCCGGTATCCCGAACCTGAAAAATGTGGGCTTCCAGTCGGGCGAGGCGCTCCGGAAGCTCATCGCCGGGGCACGGTTCAGCGTCTACCCGTCCGAGTGGTACGAGAACTGCCCCTTCTCGGTGATGGAGTCGCTGATGTACGGCACGCCGGTGCTGGGCGCGGACATCGGCGGCATCCCGGAGCTGATCGACGCAGGGGAGAACGGCGAGCTGTTCGAGAGCGGGAACGCCGACGCGCTGGCCGGAAAGATAAGAGCACTCTGGGGCGACCGCGCCAGACTGGACGCCTACACAAAGGCCTGCGGCAAGACCCGCTTCGACACCGTGGAGGCGTATGCGGAAAAGCTGATGCGCCTGTACCAAGGGTAAGATGGAGGAGAAGGAATCATGGCAACCAAGAAACTGAACGGAACCGTTATCGTCACCTATCGCTGCAACGCGCGCTGCACCATGTGCAACCGCTACAAGGCCCCCTCGAAGCCCGAGGAAGAGATCAGCCTCGAGACCATCCGCAAGCTGCCGCCCATGTACTTTACGAACATCACCGGCGGCGAGCCGTTCATCCGCACCGACCTGAAGGACATCGTGCGGGAGCTGCGGAAGAAGTCGGACCGCATCGTCATCTCCACCAACGGCTTCTTCACCGACCGCATCCTCGACCTGTGCAGGGAGTTCCCGGACATCGGCATCCGCATCTCCATCGAGGGCCTCGAGCAGACCAACAATGAGATCCGCGGTCTCGCCGATGGCTACAACCGCGGCTACACCACCCTGAAAAAGCTCCGGGAGATGGGGATGAAGGACGTGGGCTTCGGCATGACCGTGCAGGACAAGAACGCCCCCGACCTCGTGCCCCTCTACCGCCTGTCGGATGAGATGGGAATGGAGTTTGCCACCGCCACCCTGCACAACAGCTTCTATTTCGTGGAGGCCAAGAACATCATCCACGACCGCCCGATGGTGGCCAAGAACTTCGAGGCCCTTATCAACGAGCTGCTGCGGAGCAATTCGCCCAAGAAGTGGTTTCGCGCCTACTTCAACCATGGACTTATCAACTATCTTTACGGCCAAAAGCGTCTGCTGCCCTGTGATATGAGCTTCGACACCTTCTTCATCGACCCCTACGGCGACGTCATGCCCTGCAACGGCACCAAGGACAAGGAGGTCATGGGCAACCTGAACACCCAGAGCTGGGAGGAGCTGTGGAGCAGCCCCGAGGCCGACGCGGTCCGCGCCAAGGTGCGCCACTGCGACCGCGCCTGCTGGATGATCGGTTCGGTCTCGCCCGCCATGCACAAGTACATCTGGAAGCCGGGCTTCTGGGTGCTGACCCATAAGCTCAAGGCCCTCTTCACCAAGACCCCCTACAGTATGTACGAGCTGAAGGTCTGCCGCGACTACCGCGACGGCAGGGTGACGAAGGAGGAGCTGGACCGCTGCTCCACCTGCGACCTCAACTGTGTGGTCAACAACGGCCTGAGCGCCGCCTCGCAGGAGCAGCTGCGCCATAAGTCCGGCGAGGAGATCGTGGACGCTGATCTTGCAAGCCAGCTCAGACAGTGAGGGAGAAGCCGATGAAGATACTCATCATTCGTCCGTGGCCCAGCCTGCTGGACGTGACCAAGAACACCTACAACATTCAGGAGGTGGGGCTGGCCAAAGCGCTGGTCAAGCGGGGCCACTCTACCGACATCCTGTTCTGGACGGACGGGGATGAGATGACTGTGGAGGTGGAGGCAGAGGGCGGCAAGCCCATCCGGGTCTTCTACCGCCACGGGAAAGTCCTGCTCAAGAACGTCTGGTTCAGCGGGCAGGATGCACTTTTCGCCCAATACGATGTTTTGCAGACCGCCGAGTACAATCAGATGTTCTCATGGCATCTGGCCGGAAAGTACCCCGAAAAGACGGTCATCTACCACGGCCCCTACTATTCGCCCTTCAACAAGAACTATAACCGGATGTGCAGGGTGTTCGACGCCTTTTTCGTGGGGCGCTACCGCCGCCGGGGCACCCGGTTCCTGACCAAGAGCGAGCTGGCCCGGAAGTTCCTGCTGGAAAAGCGGCTCTCGCCGGAGCAGGTGACGACGGTGGGCGTCGGCATCGACGCCGAGCTTCTACGCGACCGTCCGGACGCCGGGCAGACCGAGCTGGAAGGGAAGATGCGCGCCCAGAAAAAGGGCCTGAAGCTGCTCTACATCGGCCGTATCGAGCCGCGCCGCGACCCCTTCTTCCTGCTGGATGTGCTGGCCGAGGCGCGGAAAAGCGACCCCGACGCCTGCCTCTACCTCATCGGCGACGGGGACGAGGCGTATCGGGACAGCGTGAAAGCGGCCATTGGGGAAAAGAGGCTGACGGACTGGGTCTTCTGGCAGAAAAAAGCCCCGCAGTACCAGATGAAAGGGGTCTACCAGCAGGCAGACTTCTTCCTGCTGCCGACGGAGTACGAGATCTTCGGCATGGTGCTGCTGGAGGCCATGTTCTTCCGCCGGGTGGTGCTGACCACCCCCAACGGCGGCGCGGATATGCTGCTGCGCAGCGGCGAGAACGGCATCGTGCTGGAAAAATCAGACCCGGCCCGCTGGGCAGAGGCCCTGCTGGACGTCGCCGCCGACCCGGCGAAAAAGGCCCGGATGGAGCAGGCGGCCTATGAGACGGTCATCCATGAGAACACATGGGACGCCCTCGCCGACCGCTTTCTGAAGGGCTACGAAACGAGATAAAACGCCAAAAAAGGCTGCTGCACGTTTTGTGCAGCAGCCTTTCGTTATTTCTGATACAGTTTCAGAGTCTCGACCACGATCTTATCCCACGGGAAGCGGGTGCAGACGTACTCGGCGGCGAGCCACTTGAACATCCGCACCGCATTGGGATGTTCGAGGGCGTAGGTGAGCTTCTGGGCGAGGTCGTCCACATCGCCCTTGCGGAAGACGATGCCGTTGTCGTGGATGACATTGTAGCACTCCTCGATGTCGGAGGTGATGACGCAGTTGCCGTAGCTCATGGCCTCCAGCAGGCAGAGGGGCATTCCCTCAAGGTCGCTGGGCAGGACGAAGAGGTAGGCGTTGCTGTAAAGTTCTTCCCGCAGCGCACCGTCCACGAAGCCGGTGAAAATGATGCGGTCATCCCCGCCGGCCTGCTCCTTCAGCTGGTCGATGTACCAGTGGGTGTCGGAGGAGCCGCCCGCGATGACCAGCTTTTTGTCGGTGTGGAGCTTCTTGAACGCATCCACTAGATAGTGACAGCCCTTTTCCGGCACCATCCGGCCCAGATAGAGGATGTAGGAGTCCTTCTCGAGGCCGTACTTCTCCCGGATGATGTCCGGGGCCGCAGGGGCCACAGGGTTGACGCCGTTGGGGATATAGCGGGTGGCGCGGCCGTAGGTGTCCTGAAAATACTTCTGTGTGCTGTGATTGAGGACGATGATCTCGTGGGCGAACCGGACGCCGGTCTTTTCGCCCGTGTGGATATACCACGAGCCGAAGGAGCCTTTCCATTTGTCCCGTGCCCAGTCCAGACCGTGGACGGTCAGGACGACCCGCTTGCCGGTGAGGCGGGGGAGCCAAGAGAACATGGCAGGCCCTTCGGCGTGGATGTGGACCACGTCATAGGGGCCGAACGCCGCCGCAAGACAACCGAAGAAGCTGGACGTCACCGCCGCAAGGCCCTTGCGGTCGATGGTGGGCACCCGCTTGAGCCGGATGCCACGGTATTCGTCGAGGTGCTCGATGTCGTATTCTTTTCCGCTGACGTGATGGCCGGTGCGGTTGTAGCAGGTGACGCTGTGGCCGTGCATCACCATCCGCGCGGCAAGCTCCTCTACAACGACCTCGATCCCTCCTTCCCGTGAGGGCACCCGCTTGTGCCCTACCATAGCGATCCGCATAGTTGCATCAACTCTTTCTTGTTTCATGTATAATTCTAGGAATACAAAGTGGAAATATTTGACTACAAGTGACAAAAAATGACAATTTGTTTCAATGATATGTATATTTTACACAATTTTGATGCAAAGGTCAATACTCATGGATAAGAATCTTAGCCAAGCCGTCAAAAAAATCCCCTCCGGATGGGAGGGGAAGGGTGTGTGGATCAATCGTCGTCGCTGTCGAGCTTGAGGACTGCGGTGAAAGCCTCGCTGGGCAGGGAGACAGAGCCGAGCTGGCGCATCTTCTTCTTGCCTTCCTTCTGCTTTTCCAGCAGCTTCTTTTTGCGGGAGATGTCGCCGCCGTAGCACTTAGCCAGCACGTCCTTGCGCATAGCCTTGACCGTCTCGCGGGCGATGATCTTGCCGCCGATGGCTGCCTGAACGGGGATCTCGAAGAGGTTGCGGGGGATGTTGTCCCGCAGCTTCTCGCAGATGCGGCGTCCCTTGGCGTAAGCGTTGTCCCGGAAGACGATCATGGACAGGGCATCCACGGGGTCGCCGTTGAGCAGGAAGTCCAGCTTGACCAGATCGCTCTCGCGGTACTCCTTGAACTCGTAATCGTAGCTGGCGTAGCCGCGGCTCCGGCTCTTGATGGCGTCGAAGAAGTCGTAGACGATCTCGCCCAGCGGCAGGGCGTAGTGCAGGTCCACGCGGACGTCGTCCAGATACTTCATGTCGATGAGGACGCCGCGCTTGTTCTGGCACAGGTCCATCAGGCTGCCCACATATTCGTTGGGGGTGTAGAGGTGGACGTCCACGAACGGCTCCTCCTGCTTGACGATGTTGGAGGGGTCGGGGTAGCTGGAGGGGTTGTCGATCAGCTCCACCGTGCCGTCGGTGAGGGTCAGGCGGTAGCGGACGCTGGGGGTGGTGGTGATGAGGTCGAGGTCAAATTCCCGCTCAAGACGTTCGGTGATGATCTCCATGTGGAGCAGACCGAGGAAGCCGCAGCGGAAGCCGAAGCCCAGCGCGGCGCTGGTCTCCAGCTCGAAGGTCAGGGAGGCGTCGTTGAGCTGCAGCTTTTCCAGCGCGTCCTTCAGGTCGGGGTACTTTGCGCCGTCGGCGGGGTAGATGCCGCAGAAGACCATCGGCTTGACCTGACGGTAGCCGGGCAGGGCCTCGGCGGTGGGGTTGTCGGCCAGCGTGACGGTGTCGCCCACGCGGGTGTCCTGCACAGTCTTGATGCTGGCGGTCAGGTAGCCGACCTCGCCGGCCTGCAGCTGGGCGCAGGGGGTCAGGCTGGTGGCACCCATGTGGCCCACCTCCACCAGCGTGAACTGTGCGCCGGTGGCCATCAGACGGATGGTGTCGCCGGGCTTCACCGTGCCCTCAAAGACGCGGATATAGACGATGACGCCCTTGTAGCTGTCATAGATGCTGTCGAAGATGAGGGCCTTGAGGGGGGCGTCGGGGTCGCCGGTGGGGGCGGGGATGTCGCTGACCACCCGCTCCAGCACCTGATCGATGTTCAGACCGGTCTTGGCCGAGACGCGGGGGGCGTCGAGGCAGGGCAGGCCGATGACATCCTCCACCTCCTGCGCCACCTCGTCTGGATGGGCCGAGGGCAGGTCGATCTTATTCAGGATGGGCACCAGCTCGAGGTCGTGCTCCAGCGCCATATAGGTGTTGGCGAGGGTCTGGGCCTCCACGCCCTGCGTGGCGTCCACCACGAGGATGGCACCCTCGCAGGCGGCGAGGCTGCGGCTGACCTCGTAGGCGAAGTCCACATGGCCCGGGGTGTCGATGAGGTTGAACTCGTACACCTTGCCGTCCTTGGCGGTGTAGTTCATGGTGACGGCGCGGGCCTTGATGGTGATGCCGCGTTCCCGCTCAATGTCCATGTTGTCGAGGATCTGGTCCTCCATCGTCCGCTCGTCCACGCTCTTGGTCAGCTCGAGGATGCGGTCGGACAGGGTGGATTTGCCGTGGTCGATGTGCGCGATGATGCAGAAGTTGCGGATGTTGTCTCTTGCCATGTAGTTCCTCCGAAATTTATAGGATCCAGTCTTCGACGGCCTTGACGCCGCCGTTTTCCAGATAAACGCGGGGCACCCGGCGGGAAACGCCGCAGAGCACCTCGTAAGAAATGGTATCGGTCTTGCGGGCGATGGTCTCGGCGCTGTCGCTCACCGTGCCGCCCCAGAGGATGGCCTCATCCCCCTCCCGCACGTCGGGCAGGGCGGAAACGTCCACCATCAGCTGGTCCATGCAGACCCGGCCCAGCACCGGGCAGGGTCTGCCCTTGATCTCCACGATGCCCTTGCCGCAGCTTAGCAGACGGGGGTAGCCGTCGGCGTACCCGGCGCAGAGGGTGGCGACCTTGGTGGGCTTTTCGGCGGTGAAGCGGCGTCCGTAGCTGGCCGACTGGCCGGGCTGCATCTCCTTTACCATGCTGACGATGGTCTTCAGCTTCATCACCGGGCGGAAAACGCCGAAGCGCACCTCGTCGCTGGGGTCGAAGCCGTAGAGGATGATGCCGGGACGGGCCATGCAGCGGGTGCGGGGCAGACCGGCGGGCCAGTCGGGGTGGAGCATCACCCCGGCGGAGTTGTCGCAGTGGACGACGGCAGGCTCGAACCCGGCCTCGGCGAGAGCCTGACAGGCCCGGACGAAGAGGGCGTGCTGCCCGCTGGTGTAGGCGATGCTGTCGGCGGTGTCGTCGTCGGCAACGGCAAAGTGCTGGAACAGGCCCGTGACCCGGAGACCGGGCAGGCGGCAGACTTCCAGCATCCCGGCCAGCGCGGCGTCAAAGTCGGTGCGGAGCGCAAAGCCGATGCGGCCCATGCCGGTGTCGGCCTTGAGGTGGACATCCACCGTCCCGCCTGCGGCGGAGGCTGCCTCGCTGAGGGCCTTGGCCTGCGACAGGGAGTAGCAGGCGGCGGTGATGTTCTGTTCCATCAGAACCGCTGCGCAGCCCGGCTCCACATGGCCCAGAATGAGGATGGGCAGGCGCAGCCCGGCCTGACGGAGCTGACGGGCCTCGGCCAGACAGCTCACGGCCAACCATGCGGCCCCTTCCTCGGCGAAGACCTTGGCGCATTCCACTGCGCCGTGGCCGTAGCTGTCCGCCTTGACGACGGCACACAGCGGCATCTCGCCGGCCCGGGACTTCACGATACGGAAATTGTGGCGCAGGGCATCCAGATCGATCTCGGCCCAGACGTGTTTTTCAAAGAGTGGTGTCTGCATGGGCAGGGTCCTCCTTATTTGATGTGCGGGCCGGGTGCAGGGGACGCCAGCCGTCGATGCCGCTTTCCTGCAAGGCGTGGAGCGTCTTCTGCCGGAAAGCCCGGTCGGTGCGGCAGCGCTCCCGGACGAAGTCCTTTGTGTCCTCCCGGGTGGTCACGCCGTCGGCGGGGCAGCGGCTTTTCACGATGGGGAAGCCCGACTCCTTCACGGCAGTGCGCACCTCCTGCTCGGTGGCGAGGAGGAGCGGCCGGATGAGGGTCAGGCCCCGGTCGGACAGCTCCGTCACCGGCGAAAAGCAGCCGATGAGGCCCTCCCGCCAGAGATTCATGTAAAAGGTCTCGATGGCGTCGTCGAGGTGATGGCCCAGCGCCACCTTGTTGCAGCCCAGCTCTTCGGCGGCGGCATGGAGAGCGCCCCGGCGCAGATTGGCGCAGAGAGAGCAGGGATTTTTCTCCTTTCGGTAGTCGAAGACGATGGGGCCGATGAGGGTGCGGCGCACCTCGTAGGGCACACCGTACTGCCGGAAAAGGGCTTCCAGCGCGGAGTAGTCCACCGGCTGGCCCCCGAACTGGGGGTCGAGGGTGACGGCTGTCACCTCAAAGGGAAAGCCGAGGTACTGCCGCAGCTGCGCAAGGCCCACCGTCAGGGCCACGCTGTCCTTGCCGCCCGAAACGCCCACAAGGACGCGGTCGCCGGGGGAAAGCATCTCATACTGCTGGACGGCTTTGCGCATCAGGCCGCAGAGCCGCTGCATCGCTTTCGTGCCGCTCATGACAGGCTCACGCTCTCCACGAGGTTCACGATGTCGCTGATGGAGGCCAGCTTGGTCAGCGCAGAGACGTAGATGACATCGCCGGTGTCGTATTCGATGGTGGCCAGTACGGCGTAGTAAGCCTGAATGTCACAGCGCACGGCGGTGACGGCTGCACCGTCGATGTTCAGGTTGACCTTCCGGGGGCTGATGACGCCGTAGGCCTGCTTGAGGTCGCGCTCCGACTGGCCGATGAAGTCCTCGTAGGAGTCCTTCGTGCCCCTCTGGAGCAGCACGACCTGATAGTTGGCGTCGTCGCTGCTCTGGGCGGAGGCCAGCTCCAGCGCACGGCCAAGGGTGGCGTCCTCGGTCATCTCGCAGACCGGCCAGACGGCGGACTCATAATAGACCGAGATGCCGTTTTCGGCGGTATAGCGGGTGTCGGGGGAAGCGGGGGTGCGGCGGTTGACCGCGAGGGTCAGAACAAAATAGGCCAGTGCGCCCAGCAGGACGATGATGCCCATGGCGAGCAGCAGGCGGAAAGAGCGCTGCTGTGCGCTGTCGCGCTGGTGGATGTCTTTCGGCATGAGGGGGTATCCTCCTTATAAAAGTAGGGGTCGGCCCCGGGGTGGGGCTGTATCCTTTTTAGTATAACATACTCAGCGCCAAAATTGTAGCGCCGTGCCGCAAAAAGCAGATCGAAAATACGATTCGAGAAAACAGGAGTTTTCGAGAGAAAACGAGAGAAAACAAGAGATTCAAAAAACTAAACCGAAAAAATCGAAAAATGCTGTTGACAGGCGGCTTCCGGGGATGTATACTAACACTCGCGCCCCCAAAAGGCGCATTGAACCGTTGAAACACTTATCAGGAGGAAATAGATATGAGCACTACTCTCGTCAAGCCCGCTGAAGTCGAGCGCAAGTGGTATCTGCTCGACGCTGCCGGCAAGAGCCTGGGCCACGTCGCTGCTGAGGCTGCTGTTCTGCTGCGCGGCAAGCAGAAGGTCGATTATACCCCCAATGTTGACTGCGGCGATTACGTCGTCGTCATCAACTGCGACAAGGCTGTCCTGACCGGCAAGAAGGCCGAGCAGAAGTTCCACATCACCCACAGCAAGTTCATCGGCGGCCTGAAGAAGGTCCAGTACAGCAAGCTGATGGCTGAGAACAGCGATCTGGCCATGACCTACGCTGTCAAGGGCATGATCCCTTCCAACACCATCGGTGCTAAGGCCCTGACCCGCCTGCACTGCTACCAGGGTGCCGAGCACGCTCACGCAGCTCAGAAGCCCGAGAAGATCGAGTTCTAAGAAGGAGGCAATCGAACATGTACGAAACCAAACCTTATTTCTACGGCACTGGTCGTCGTAAGGATTCCGTTGCCCGCGTTCGCGTTTATCAGGGCACTGGCAAGGTCACCATCAACGACCGTGACATCGACAACTACTTCGGTCTGGAGACCCTGAAGCTGATCGTCCGCTCTCCGCTGGTCCTGCTGGGCCTCGAGGGCAAGTATGACGTCGTCGTCCGCGTTTCCGGCGGCGGTGTTTCCGGTCAGGCTGGCGCTATCCGCCACGGCCTGAGCCGCGCCCTGCTGCAGCAGAGCGATGAGAACCGCTCTGTCCTGAAGAAGGCTGGCTTCCTGACCCGCGATCCTCGTATGAAGGAGCGCAAGAAGTACGGTCTGAAGGCTGCACGTCGTGCACCCCAGTTCAGCAAGCGCTGATTTTACCGATACTGCGATTTTACGGCTCTG